>Ga0123398_1088554_pt1 | contig 32561 bp, 27 predicted proteins | sample T5LHNO3metaT_FD_89926 | JGI IMG/M metagenome (GOLD analysis project Ga0123398, IMG submission 89926) | Methane-oxidizing artificial microbial communities from Washington, USA to study methane cycling - T5-LHNO3 metaT (Metagenome... | ecosystem: Engineered > Modeled > Simulated communities...
ATTGCTTCGCCTTCGGCTCGCAATGACGGTGGAAGAGATGTGATTCCAACGCGTCGTCCTCTGAGCGTCATTCCCCGCGTCGCGAAGCGGCGACCGGGAGTCCGGAAGCGACCATCACATTGCTCGGCCCTGGATTCGCGACCGGGCCTGCGGACCGCCGGAAATGACAAAATGAGATCATGTGAGCCGTAATCCCATGATGACGTCGGCGGCGTAAGATCCGTCACGATATTTGAAGTGGCGTGGACGGCGACCTTCTTCCTCGAACCCGAATTTCTTATAGAGGGCGATTGCCGCGGAGTTATTGGAAATCACGGAAAGCTCGATGCGTTCGATCTGCGGCGTGGCGTGGGCCCATTCGATGACGCTTCCCAAGAGCGCTCGACCGACGCCGCGACCGCGATGTTCGGGCGCGACGCTCATCCCGAATGATCCCGTATGACGAAGGCGTGCGCGCGGGCCGATGTGGAAGTCGATATTGCCGACAATCTTCCCGTCGTGTTCGGCGAGGAGAAACAGTTCTGTATCATTGCGCAGCATGGCGCTGATCCAGGCGCGCACCTCCTCTTTGGTCTTTTGATATTCGTCCGGCTCCCATACCAATCCGTCGTTCTGGCGAACGCATGCCCCCGTAAGCGCCAACACCGCTGCGGCGTCGTCCTCACGGCCAACGCGAATTGTAATGGACGCGCCGTCCTTCAAGCGACGCGTCTTCGCCGCAATAAGCATTTCTCCGAGCCTTCAGCTCGAACCCGGCGGCGCCGGGAACGGTTCAAAACTTCGCCGTCACCGGCGCTGCCGCCGCGTCGAAGCGATGCGTCCAGCCGGCGGTGATCTCGAAAGTGTTGAGATAGATCGTGATCGTGCGCAGCGGATTGGGGCCGAGCGGCGTGCGCTCGATGCCCGAGACCACGCCCTGCGGCGAGACGACGGCGGCCAAGTCGATCGAGGACGACGGCGTCACATAATAGCTCAGGCCGCCGCTGATGTGATGCTGCGTCACGGCGGGCGCCAGAATGTTGAGCGTCACGTCGCGGGACGGGATCGGGTTCGTATTGTAGCTGTAGCCGGCGCGCAGGGTCAGCTTTCCGAAGCCGCGATATTCCGCGCCCATCTTTATGACGTCGATATCGCGCCAGCCGAAGCCGGGCCCGTTCATCACGCCGAGCGGAAAAGGCTGCGTCGACGAATTGCCGACCGACGGAACCTGCGAATAGAAAATATGCTTCCAGTCGGCGAGCAGGGTCAGCGTCGGCAGGACGTCGTAAGCGACGCCCGCCGTAAGATTGGCGGGAATGTCGAAGTCGCCCTGATCCGCGAAAAGGCCCTTGTAGTTCTCGAAAGGCGACATCCAGATCGGCGACGAACCCGCGACGCCGATGCGGAAATAATCCGTCAGGCGATATTGCAGGCCCGCGCGCACGCCGGCGCCGACGGACCAATTATAGCTGTGATCCGTGAGCTGCGCCGACGCCGAGGAAAACGGCCCGAAGACCGCGAGACCGCGCGCCTTGAAGATCTGCACGGCGAGCACTGGCGCGAAGCCGATGGAGAGATTGCCGAAGCGCTGGGCGTAGCCGGCGGTGATGAAAGCCTGGTTGAGATCGACGCCGGCGTTGCGGCCGCAGAACACGCCCGTTTGCGGGCACATCGGGCTGCCGAAAAAGAGGCTCGCATAATTCGGCGAATAGGTCGTGTTCATGCCGCCATTGCCATAGAAGGCGACGCCCCAGGCCGATTGCTGGTCGATCGGCCGGCTGTAGCCGCCAAACGGAATGCCGAACAGGTTTCGCCCGCTCTCGACATGCCCCGGCGCGACAAAACCCGGCCCGGACGTCCAATAGCCGCGATCGGGCGAAAAGGCGGTCAAGCCCAGCGTGTATTGATGGCCGACATCCACGAGGCCGGCGGGATTGATCGACAGCGCCAACGGGTCGCGCGAGTCCGCCGCGCCCGCGCCGCCGACGCCCTTCTCGCGCACGCCATAGCCTTCGAGGAAATACCCTTCCGTCGCGTGGGCCGCGCCCGCGAAAAGCGTGGCGAAAAGAATTATGGCGCTGGGGGTCTTGCGTTTCAAATTTGCTCTCCTGCGAATCATAATGTTTAGTTTTTTAATAGACTTTATCGACTATGTATGTATCCCTTAGGCCACACTGCCTGAGAATTGCGGCTCGGCCAGCCCTGCGGAGAAGATCATGTCAATCGACTGGACGCATTTCTCTCCTGGACCGGCGCTCGCGGGCGGCGCGCTGATCGGGCTTGCCGCCGGCCTGCTCTTTCTGTCCACCGGACGCATTGCGGGGATCAGCGGCATTCTCTCCGGATTGATTCCGCCTCGACGGAACGACGCCGATTGGCGCGTCGCATTTCTGTCGGGTCTGTTCGTCGCGCCGGCTGCGGTCGGACTCCTTCAAGCGCCCGCGCCGCCCGCTTTCACGGCGGACTATGGCTTGCTCGCGCTCGCCGGGCTGCTCGTCGGTTTCGGAACGCGTCTGGGCGGAGGCTGCACGAGCGGCCACGGCGTTTGCGGTCTCTCGCGCCTTTCCTTCCGCTCCTTCGTCGCGACCGCTGTCTTCATGGTTTTCGCCGCGGCGACCGTCTTCGTTTATCTTCACCTCCTGGCGGCGAGGTAAGGCATGCGTTTGATCGCGCAGTTCCTTATCGGGCTCGTCTTCGGACTTGGCCTCGTCATTTCCGGCATGACGCAGCCGGCCAAGGTGCAAGGCTTCCTCGATGTCGCGGGGCTCTGGGATCCGTCGCTGGCCTTTGTGATGGCCGGCGCGATCGGCGTCGCCTTCCTCGCCTTCCGTTTCGCCGCCGGGCGCGGCGCGTCGCTCTTCGGCGATTCGATCGCGCCGCGCCGCTTCCGCCCCATCGACAAGCCGCTCGTGCTCGGCGCGGCGATATTCGGCGTTGGATGGGGCCTCTCCGGCGTCTGTCCGGGACCCGCCATCGTCAATCTGGCGTTTTTCGAGCCGCATGCGATCGTCTTCGCCGGCGCGATGATCGCCGGCATGGCGCTCGAGCGATTTGTCGCCGGCGCCCGATCGGCGGGACGCGAAAACGCCGATTCCGCCTGCGATTGAAACGGGACGAAGCCGACGCTCCAGGCTTCGCGCTTGCGTTAGAATCATACTTATTTTATAGATTTTATGCTGCTCCGGTCTGAGAGCGCGACAGTGAGGAGAAAGACATGCGCGTGAAATATTTCTGGGCTTTGGCGTTCATGCTTGCAACGACCGGCCTCGCCTTCGCCCAGTCGCCGCAGCCTGCTCCAGCGCCCGGCGCGGCCGCGCAGACGCAGAACCCGCCCCCGCCGCCCGCGCGCGGGCCGTCGCTCGATCTCGCAGTCGAAGCCGCACAGGCGGCGATCGAGGCCGGCAAGGCGGCCGATCAGAAGGTCGCCGTCAGCGTCATCGACTCTTCCGGCGTGCTCAAGGCGGTTCTGGTCTCCGACGGCGTCGGCCCTCGCGCCGTGCAGAACAGCAACTTCAAGGCGCAAGCCGCGCTCGCTTTCAAGAAGACGTCGGGCGAACTCGCCGAACAGGTCAAGACTGACAAGAAGCTCGCGGAGCAGATCGCCGCCAATCCCAATTATGTCGCGCGCGCCGGCGCGATCCTCATCAAGGTGAATGACGAGATCATCGGCGCCATCGGCGTCGGCGGCGCGCGGGGGTCGGACAAGGACGAGCAATATGCGATCGCCGGTCTGCAGCGCGTTCAGGCGCGGCTCAAATAATCGGTTTCCTTCGACTTCCAGATAAAAGGAGCGCTGGCCGGCGCCTTGTCGTTGGCCATCCTCCGCCTTCGCGCGTTCCTTTGCTGTATTAGACGGACAGGCCAATCCCTGGCGATTACAGAAAAGCCGACGCTGAAATAAAGCTCAGCGCAACGCTTCGATCATGCCCGATCCACGCGACGATCGCGTTTGACAGATAGCTCACCGCGAGAAAGGCCGCGAGCGCGAATGCGATGAGCGCCGCGAGGCTAACGAGAAGAGACGGCGCGGTCGGGTCTCGCTCGCGCCATGGGTCGAGCCAGATCACATTATCGTTGGCGTTACCCGTTCGCACGCTTTCGGTCATTCGGGACACCCCTCCGGCAGCCAAATCACGCAAGCATAATCATACAGATTCAGTATGAATTTAGAAGCGATTTTTTGCGCCGGCGCGCAAACTCCGCGCGCGGTTCCTCTCTTCTCAAGAGAATATTGCGTTCGTTGCAAGCCGCAAGCTCCTCCGGCGTCGAAAACAGCCCCATCCGTGCGAAATACGCGCCGACGCGCGTGGACGCCGTCGTCACCGCAAAGGGAATCGCCGCCAGATATCCAAAGGAGACCGGCAGCGACCACGTCAGGAGGTCCGGCGCGACGGCAAAGCCGACGCCGTACAACGCCGCGCCGAACAGCGTGTGCGGCCAGAAGGCGCTCGCCGCTTCGCGGAGCGATAGTCCATGGGCGTCACGCAACTGCCCGCTCCAGTCGAAGCTCCGCCCGAAAGGCAAGGCGACCAGAAAAAGGCTGACATTGAAGGTCGTCGCGGCGCCGATGACGAAGGAGCCGAGAAGTTCGACGGCGGCGGCGAGAAAGAAGCGTGGCGCGCCGCCATAGCGCCGCAGCCCGCCGCGCGTGACGGCGACATCCGCGAAACCGGCGAGCTTTGGCGCAAGTTGCAGCGCCAGAAACACGACGTAGAAAATTTTCAGCGACCCGCTTGGAAAATCGCTTGCGGCGACGGCGGCGGCGACGGGCGCGAGGAGGACAAGCGCGGTCGCGGCGGGCGCCCCGATAAACATGCTCACCGCCCAGAAGAGCTGAAAGCGGCTCATTGGCAGGAGATCGGGCAGGCGCCAAAGCCCGATATATTGCATATTGCCGCGACACCATCGAAGGTCGCGCTTGACGAAGTCCACAAGCGTCGGCGGATTTTCCTCGAAGCTTCCCGTCTCGATCGGCAGCGCGCGCACCTCAAACCCGGCGCGACGCATCAGGGCCGCCTCGATCTGATCGTGCGAAAGAATGTCCCTCCCGTTTTTCAGGCTCGGCAGTCCGCAATGCTCGAGAAAGGGGGCGACGCGCACAAATGCGTTATGTCCCCAGAAAGGTCCGCAATCGCCGCCCCACCAGGCGGCGCCGATTGTGTAGCTGCGCATGCCGTGCCGCATGCCGAACTGGAACATCCGCGCGAAAGCGGAACGCGACGGCGCGCCGACGACGAGGCTTTGCAGAATGCCAAGGCGAGGATAGGCTTCACAGATCCGCGCCATGAACAGGATCGTTTGACCGTCCATGAGACTGTCCGCGTCGAGCGGAACCATGAACTCGAAACCGGCGCCGAACCGCTCGCAGAAGTCGCGAATGTTTCCGGCCTTGTATCCGCGGTTTTCGGCGCGTCGCCGATAATGCAGACGATCCGCCTCCATGCCGGCCTCGGCGCGCCAGGCGGCGAAGGCCGCCTCCTCCTGCGCCGCAATCCCCGGATCGTTCGTATCGCTCAGAACGAACCAGTCGAACAACGCGCCCTCGCCCGTGTGATCGACGCTCTCCTTGACGGCGCGCAGCCGAGCGAGCGAGCGCGCCGCATCTTCATTGCGTATCGTCATCAGCACCGCGATGCGCTTCGTCAAAGGCGCGTCGTCCTCGCCGGCCGCGAGGAAAGGCGCCGCCTCCCTTACGCCGTCGCGACGCAAATGGAGGAGCCAGAAACCGAGCGCCGCATTGCTGGCGCCGAGGACGCTCCATGGCGCCGCGATAGCGAAGGCCGCGAGGATCGCCACGTCAATGGCGCTCCATCCGCCATGAGACAATAGGGAGCCAAGCCAGAAGAGAAGCCCCGCATAAAGGGCGAGATTCAGCGCGGCGACGACACGGCGGCGCCATGCGAGCTCCGCAACGCTTTGCAAGCCGGCCGGCGTGCGACGAGACATGGATTTCCTACTGCAGGAAGAGAGTATTCTCTGGCGCGGCCAGCGGGTTTCGTTTAGTTCTCCCGAATTGATAGAGGAGGCTCGCGCAAGGGTCGAGATGAATTCCGACATTCGCAGTGAGAAAATGGCGCGCGCCCTATGGGTCGAGGGGCCCCGCGTGGCGGCGATCCGTCCGGCGCCGTTGCGTGAGCTCGCGCCGGACGAGGCCCTCGTCGCGATGCTGTGGAGCGGCGTCAGCCGCGGCACCGAGCGCCTCGTCTTCGAAGGGCGCGCGCCGCCATCGGAATATCAGCGCATGCGCGCGCCGATGCAGGAAGGCGATTTTCCGTTTCCCGTAAAATACGGTTATTGCGCGGTCGGGCGCGTGGAGGAAGGCCCGGCGGGCTGGCCGGGCAAGACGGTCTTTTGCCTGCATCCCCACCAGGACCGGTTCATCGCGCCGGTCGACAGGCTGCGTCCCGTGCCGGCGTCGACGCCCGCGCGGCGCGCGACGCTCGCGGCGAATATGGAAACGGCCTTGAACGCAATCTGGGATTCGGGCGCGGGCCCCGGCGATCGCATCATCGTCATCGGCGCCGGCGTGCTGGGTCTTTTGATCGCCGCTCTGGCGACGCAGCTCCCGGGAGCGGAAGTTACGGTTATTGATCTCGAACCCGCGCGCGGCGACGTCGCGCGCGGCCTTGGCGCAAGTTTCGCCCTCCCCGACGACGTCGACGCTCCCGCGGCGCAGGCTGACATCGTCTTTCATACGAGCGCCAGCGCGCGGGGCCTGTCGCTCGCGCTCGCCTGCGCGGGGCTGGAAGGCGTGATCGTGGAGGCGAGCTGGTTCGGCGACGCCGAGCCGGCGATTCCGCTCGGCGGCGCGTATCACGCGAACCGGCTGCGGCTCGTTTCGTCGCAGGTCGGTCATGTCGCGCCGTCGCGTCGCGCGCGCTGGTCCTATGCCCGCCGGCTCGACAAGGCGCTCGAATTGCTGGGCGACGCGCGGCTCGACGCGCTCATCACGCGGGAAGTCGCTTTCGACGATCTGCCGCGCGAGCTGCCCTCGATCCTCGCGCCCGGCGCGCCGGGCCTCGGCGCCGTCGTGCGATACTGAACCATCCAACCGAATCCGGAGATGCGCATGTATGCCGTAGAAGTTCGTGATCACATCATGATCGCTCACAGTTTCCGTGGCGAACTGTTCGGTCCGGCGCAGCGGCTGCATGGCGCGACCTTTGTCGTCGACGTCGCCTTCTTCCGGGAGACGCTGACCGAAGACGCCGTCGTCGTGGACATTGGACGCGCGCATGACGTGTTGAAGGCGACGCTGGCGCCGCTGAATTACCAAAATCTGGACGAACTCGACCTTTTCAAAGGGAAGCAGACGACAACGGAATTTCTCTCCCGCCACATATTCGATTCCATCGCCGCCGCCGCGCGCGCGGGCGCGCTCGGGCCAGGCGGCGAAGGCGTCACGAAAATCCGCGTGACGCTGCATGAATCGCATGTCGCCCGCGCCTGGTTCGAGGGGCCTGTCGCGCAGTGACGCGAATCCTTTTCGCGATACCGGGCGATCTTGCCGCGCGGACGGGCGGCTATGAATATGATCGGCGCATCCTGCGCGCGGCGCCCGCTTTCGGCGTGGAAATGCTTCATCTCCCCCTGCCCGGCGCCTTTCCCGATCCATCGCCGGAAGACGTCGACGCCGCCGTCGCACGGGTGAATCATGCGCTTCGACCCAGCGACGTCGTTCTCATGGACGGCCTCGCCTTCGGCGCGCTGCCGGAAGCCGCCATCCGTCATATCCGCGCGCCCGTCGTCGCGCTTTGCCATCATCCGCTTTGTCTCGAAGCCGGATTGAGCCCGGAGCGCGCGATCACGTTGCGCGCCAATGAGCGCCGCGCGCTTGCCGTCGCGGCGCATGTTATCGTAACGAGCCCGCATACGCGCCAAACGCTCGAACGCGAATTCGATGCGCCCGCGAACAGGATTTCAGTCGCGCTTCCGGGAACCGACGCCGCCGCGCGGGCGCGCGGAACAGGACGGCCCCTGTCGCTTCTTGCAGTCGGCGCGATCATTCCGCGCAAAGGCTTCGATCTCCTCGTCGACGCCCTCGCCGGACTTGCCGAACTCGACTGGCGCCTGAGCATCGTCGGCAGCCATGATCACGCGCCCGAAACGGCGCGCGCCTTGCGGGACTTGGTTACAGCACACGGCTTGGCGGCGCGCGTCGATCTCGCGGGCGAGCGCGCGGGCGACGCGCTGCAATCGCTTTTCGACGCCGCCGACGTCTTCGTCTCGTCTTCGCTTTACGAAGGCTATGGAATGGCGCTCGCGGAAGCGCTGGCGCGCGGTCTTCCGATCGTCACGACCACTGGCGGGGCCGCCGCCGAGACGGTTCCAGACGAGGCGGCCCTGAAAGTTCCGCCCGGCGACGTCGGCGTCTTGCGCGCGGCCCTGCGTCGGGCGATGACCGACGCGCCCTTGCGCCGCCGCCTCTCGGACGCCGCCTGGAGCGCCGCCCGGCAATTGCCGCGCTGGGAGGACGCCGCCCGAATCGTCGTCGAAGCGGCGAAACGCGCCGGAGCTCATGCGGCATGACAGGCTTTTCGAAAGAATGGCTCGCGTTGCGCGAAGCCGCCGACCATCGCGCCCGCGATCCGCATCTGCGGGACGCGGTCGCCTCCCATCTCGCAAGCCGCGCACATGTGGCGATCGTCGATCTCGCCAGCGGAGCCGGTTCGAATCTGCGCGCGCTCGCGCCCGTCATCGCCGCGCGTCAAAGCTGGCGGCTCGTCGATCACGATCCAACTCTGCTGGCCGCGGCGAAAGAGACGCTCGGCGACTGGGCCGACTCGCGCGACCAATCCGGAACGCGCTTCGAGAAGAATGGACGGCAAATCGACGTCGCTTTCCAAAGCGTCGACCTTGCAAGCGCGCCCGGCGACGCTCTCGACGGAGAAATCGACCTCGTGACGGCGGCCGCATTCTTCGATCTTGTTTCGTCAGACTGGATTTCGAGCTTTTGCGATGCGCTCGCGCGGCGGCGCCTGCCGCTCTATGCCGCGCTGACCTATTCGGGCGAGGAAGTCTGGACGCCCGCGCATCCGGCGGATGCGGCGGCGCTCGCCGCTTTTCACGCGCACCAGGCGCGGGACAAGGGTTTCGGCGGCGGCGCCGGTCCAAGAGCCGGCGCTGCGGTGGAAGAACGCCTGCGGTCGCGCGGCTATCGCGTCGCGACCGCCTATTCGCCGTGGCGTCTCGGAGAAGCGGAGGGCGCCCTCATCGCGGCGCTGGCCGACGGCGCGGCGTCAGCGATCGCGGAGACAAACCTTCTCGATCCAGCCCTCGTCGAAGATTGGCGTCAGGCGCGGCGTCGCGCGATCGCTTGCGAGATCGGCCATGTCGATCTCTTCGCAATTCCGGGCTAGCGGCAATGCGCTCTATTCTGGCGCGCGCAGCAGCGACATTCGCGAAACCACGCCGTCTCTCTTCCGCGCATGAGCGAGCGCCGCCGCAATGTGGAGAAGCGCGAGCGCGCCGATGAGCACGGCGCCGGCGAGGTGGAGCTGGAAGAGACTTTTCGCCAGGTCCTCGTTCTTCGCGAGCGGCGCGGGTCCTTCGCCGATCCAAAAGAAGGACGGGCCGAGCCCAAAGGCCGACAGCGCGAACCAGCCGATAAGCGGCGTGACGATCAGCAGGACATAGAGGGCGCGATGAACGACGATGGAGACGGCCCGCTCCGTGGCCGACAAGGAGGGCGCGGGCGATGGCCGTGTGCGCCAGCGATTGGCGACGCGCAGGATCATCAAAGCCAGCGCGGTCAAGCCAAAGGATTCATGAAGGACGAAAAGCCGGTCCTGCGTCTCGCCGGGGTCGAGCCGCGCCATGACGAGGCCGGCCGGGATGAGAAAAAACACCAGCAGCGCGACGAGCCAATGAAGCCATTTCGCCAAGGGGCCATATTCGTCGTCGCCCGCCATGCGCATGCTTCCGCTCAGCCCGAACGCGGCCGGCATTCGGAAAAATCGCAATCGAACAGCACGTCGCCGCCGCCAAGAACGTGAACATCCGAGCGCGGCCGCAACGCCAGATCCAGCCTTTGGATCGGCGAAAGATCCAATCCCGTGCGCCCCGAGCCGATGATCACCGGCGTCACCAGCACATGCAGACGGTCGAGGCGCCCGCTCTCGATGAAGGCGGCGACCGTGCGTGCGCCCCCTTCGACGAGAATGCGCCGCAATCCGCGCGCATGGAGCGCTTCGATGATCGCGGCGGGCGGAATGACGCCGCCGCGCGCCTCGAGCTTCACGAGCTCCACGCCGTCCGGCGTCGCCGCATCCGTCGCGGTGACAAGGATGCGCCGCGCGCCGTCGCACGCCAGCCATTTCCCCTTTCGGTCGATCCTGCCGGACGGATCAATGACGACGCGCGCCGGATTCCGACCGGCGACGCGGCGCACGGTGAGCTGCGGATCGTCCGCGATGACAGTGCCGGCGCCCACGACGACCGCGTCGACATGCGCACGAATGCGGTGCAGATGATCGAGGGCCGCCGCGCCGCTTATGTCGCGGGACTCGCCGCTCACGGTCGCGATGCGGCCGTCGAGCGACTGGCCGAGCTGACCCACGACGAAGGGACGCTCCGGCGAGGCGTCCCGAAACGGCGCGAAAATCGCTCTTACATGGGGCTCCATGTCGACCGGGACGGGGAAACGGATGACGGAGCCGACCTGCACCACGCGCGCTCTCCTAATTTTATCTTTGGTCGATTGCTTAGTTTATCCTACCGATTTTATATAGTATGACAACTCCCGAAGCTGCGGGACTGATACGGCTTCCGCCTGATCGCTTCGCTACAACGCTCCCGGCGTCGTTGCGGGCCTTTTTCTCGAAGTCGGTGTACCCGGCTTCGCAATACCGGCGAAGCAATCCAGGAGGGTCATTGCGGCGCTGGACTGCGTCGTCGGCAGGGCCTTCTCGCAATGGCGACCGCGCGGCGAACGGATCAAACGGAATTGGTATGATAGAAAATTTCGGATGCGAAGCAATCGGGCAAATCGAGGTCGAGCGCGCGGTCGGCGAGATTCGCGCCGGGAGGCCGATCCTTCTGCTCGACGGCCGGGATCGCGCGTTCGTCCTCGGCGTCGAGGCGCTCGAAGACGCAAATGTTGAAAGCCTCGACACGCTTGCGGGAGGCGCCGCGCATCTGGCTCTCTCGCCCGCGCGGTTGAGGCGTCTCGGCGTCGCGCGCGACGGCGCCGGCTTCGTGACGCTGCCGTCGATCGACGTGGCGCGCGTCATGACGCTCGCGCTCGATCCCCAGGCCCGTCTCGACGCGCCCGTCACGCTGGCGCCGCCTCTCTATGAAAGCGCGTTGCGGCTCCTGCGCCTCGCCCACGTCCTGCCGGCGGCGCTGATCATTGCGGCGAATGATATGGAGCGGCGGGCCCTGGTGACGGCGCAGGCGTCGGATGTGGACGCCTTCCGCCATGAGCGGGAGCGGCGGCTGCGCATTGTGAGCCGGGCGCCGGTGCCGCTTGAAGGCGCGCCGAATTCGGAATTCGTCCTCTTTCGCGGCGGAGAGGGGCTGCGCGACCAGGTGGCGATCGTCATCGGCCAGCCGGACCCGGAAGCGCCGGTCACGGTGCGGCTGCATTCGGCCTGCCTCACCGGCGATCTTTTCGGCAGCCTCAAATGCGACTGCGGCGATCAGTTGCGCCGCGCCGTGCGCTTCATGGCGGAGAATGGCGGCGGCGTCCTTCTTTATCTGGACCAGGAAGGGCGCGGCAACGGTCTTTCCAACAAAATCCATGCATATAGTCTTCAATTCCAAGGCTTCGACACTTTCGAGGCGGACGAGATCCTCGGCTTCGAGGAGGACGGGCGCACATTCGCCTTCGCGGGGGAAATGCTGAAGCAGCTCGGCGTCTCGCAGGTTCGCCTGATGACCAACAATCCGGCGAAAATCAGGGCGCTCGAAGCGGCGGGCCTCGTCGTCGCCTCCGATCATCGGATCGTCGGCCGGCGGAACGATCACAACATCCGCTATCTCGCCGCCAAAAGGGACCGCGCGGGACATCTGCTCGACGAGAATTAAGTCAGAGCCGGACCCGGCCGTGGATTGCTATTTATCTACCTATTTTGTAGATTGTATGCCTCTGGCCGCCGCTGGCGCATCAGACGAGGCTTATTGATCCATGAGTTCCGACATCGCCACGTCCCAAAGGCTTCGCGCGCGCATTCGGCTGCCCGCGCGCCGCTACGTCGCCGGCGGCGCGTTGCTGCTGCTCCTGGGCGGCGGACTGGCCGCCGCTTTTTCGCGCAACGGCGCGCCGCCGCCCGTCGCAACCGGCAAGGGACCGGGAAAGGGTCAACCGACCCGGGTCGCCGCCGCCGAGATCGTCAAGGGGGATTTTCCCGTCGTTCTAAGCGGGCTCGGAACTGTGACGCCCTCGGCGACCGCGGTCGTGAAGACGCGTATCTCGGGCCATCTCGTCGAGGTGAATTTCACGGAAGCGCAATACGTAAAGGCTGGCGACGCGCTCGCGACCGTCGACCCCCGCCCCTACCAGCTCGCATTGGCCCAGGCGGAGGGCCAGTTGCAAAAGGACCTGGCGCAGCTCCAGAACGCCGAACGCGACCTCGCGCGCTACGAGGCGCTCATCCGCAGGATGAAGGACGTGATTTCCGCGCAGCAGGTCGACGCGCAGCGCGCCCTCATCAGCCAATATAAGGGAACGGTCGCCATCGACCGCGCGCAGGTCGATCAGGCCCGCCTCAACCTGATCTATTGCAAGATCGTCTCGCCGATCGACGGACGCGTCGGGCTCCGCCAGGTCGATCAGGGAAACTACGTTCAGCCCGGCGACGCCAACGGCGTCGCCGTGGTGACGCGCCTCTCGCCCATCACGGTCATCTTCACGCTTCCCGAAAGCCGATTGCAGGCGGTGCTGAAAAAGGCGCGCGCCGGCGAGAAGCTGACGGTCGTCGCCTATGACCACGAGCGGTCGACCGAGCTCGCGCGCGGCCATCTGATCGCGGTGGACAACCAGATCGACGCGACGTCCGGCACGGTGAAGCTGCGCGCCGAATTCCAGAACGAGGACGAGCGGCTGTTCCCCAACCAGTTCGTCAACGCCGACCTTCTCGTCGACACGCTCCACGACGCCGCGCTCGCGCCTTCCGCCGCCGTGCAGCAAGGCGCCAAGGGGCCTTTCGTCTATATGATCAAGGACGATGCGACCGTGCAGGCGCGTCCGGTGAAGCTCGGGCCCGCGCGGGGCGAGCAGGTCGTCGTGCTCGACGGCCTGGCGCCGGGCGAGAAAGTGGTCGTCGAGGGCGCCGATCGTCTTCGCGAGGGGGCGACGGTCACGCTTCCCGGGCCCGATCGCGAGCCGGGCGGTCCGGGCCGCCGGCCCGTCGCAAAGAATGACGCTTCGTGAGCGCCTTCGACATTTCGCGGCCGTTCATCCTTCGTCCCGTCGCGACGTCGTTGCTGATGGCGGCGATCCTGCTCGCGGGCGTCATCGCCTATCGCTTTCTGCCGATCGCCGCTCTGCCGCAGGTTGATTTTCCGACGATCGAGGTCCGCACATTCTATCCCGGCGCCAGCCCGGAGGTGATGGCGTCGTCCATCACCGCGCCGCTCGAACGGCAGCTCGGCCAGATGCCCGGGCTCACGCAGATTGCGTCGACAAGCTCCGCGGGCGCGTCGGTGATCACGCTCCAGTTCAGCCTCAAGCTGACGCTCGACGTCGCCGAGCAGCAGGTGCAGGCGGCGATCAACGCGGCGGCGAGCTTCCTTCCGACCGACCTTCCGGCGCCGCCGGTCTACGCCAAGATCAATCCGGCGGACGCGCCGGTCCTCACGCTGGCGCTCGCCTCCGCAACGCTGCCGCTCACGGAGGTCCAGCAACTCGCCGACACGCGGATCGCCCAGAAAATCTCCCAGCTTTCCGGCGTCGGCCTCGTCAGCGTCAGCGGCGGCAATCGCCCGGCGGTGGTGGTGCGCGCCAATGTCGCGGCGCTCGCCTCCTATGGCATGTCGCTCGAAGACTTGCGCACCGCCATTTCGAGCGCCAACGTCAATCTTCCGAAGGGAAATATCGACAGCCGCTCGCAGGAATTCGCGATCGACTCCAACGACCAGTTGAAGAGCCCGAAAGACTACGACCAACTCATCATCGCCAACCGGAGCGGCGGCCCCATCCGCTTGCGCGACGTCGCCAAGGTCGCCAATGGCGCAGAGAATCGCGAGCTGGGAGCCTGGACCAATCTGACGCCGGCCATCGTCGTCGGCGTTCAGAGGCAGCCCGGCGCCAACGTCATTGCGGTCGTCGACCAGATCAAAGCGCTTCTTCCGAGCTTGCAGGCCTCGCTTCCCGGCGCCGTCGAGGTGACGATCCTGTCGGATCGCACGACGACCATCCGCGCCTCCATCGAGGATGTGCAGTTCGAGCTCCTGTTCGCCATCGTTCTTGTCGTCGGAGTCATCTATCTGTTTCTCGGCAGTCTGCGCGCGACGCTCGTTCCCAGCGTCGCCGTGCCGCTCTCGCTCGTCGGCGCGCTGGCCGCAATGTATCTTCAGGGCTACAGCCTCAACAATCTGACACTCATGGCGCTGACCATCGCGACGGGTTTCGTCGTCGACGACGCGATCGTGATGATCGAAAACATCGCGCGCTATCTCGAAGAGGGCCGCACGCCCGTCGACGCCGCCCTGGAAGGATCGCGCGAAATCGGATTCACCATCATATCGCTGACCATATCGCTCATCGCGGTGCTGATCCCCCTGCTCTTCATGGGCGACGTCGTCGGCCGGCTGTTCCGCGAATTCGCGGTCACGCTCTCCGCCACGATCATCCTGTCGGCGGTGGTCTCGCTGACGCTGGCGCCCATGCTGTGCAGCAAGCTTCTCACGGCCGGCGATATGCACGGCCATGTCGACAGCCACGCCAAGGGCGCGACATGGTTCGACGCCGTCATCGACGGCTACGGCGGGCTGCTCACGATCGTCATGGATCATTCGAGAGCGACGCTCGCCGTCTTCATCGGCACGCTCGTCCTCACGGCGGGTCTTTACATCGGCATTCCGAAAGGCTTCTTCCCCGTTCAGGACACGGGCCTGATCCAGGGCGCGACGATCGGAGAGCAGAGCGTCTCCTTCTCCGCCATGTCCAGACGGCAATTGGCGCTGGTGAAAGCGCTGCTCGAGGACGAAGCGGTCGATTCCGTGACCTCGACGCTCGGCGTCGACGGCGACAACAAAACGCTCAACAATGGCCGCGTGCTGATCAAGCTCAAGGACAGGTCGGAGCGCAAGGCGACGGCGATGGAGGTCGTTCGCCGCCTGCAGGCGACGGCCAGGCAGATTGGCGGAATCTCGGCTTTCCTGGAGCCCGTGCAGGATCTCACCATCGATTCCGGCGGCGGCCGCGGGGCGTATCATTTCGCCCTGCAGGACGCCAATCCGGAAGAGCTCGCCAGCTATGCGCCGAAGCTCGTCGACCGCCTCGCCAGCCTTCCGCCCTTCGAAGACGTCTCCAGCAGCGCCCAGACCGCCGGCCGCGCGCTTTATGTCGAGATCGACCGCGACGCGGCCGCGCGCTACGGCATTACCGTTTCGGCGATCGACAACACGCTCTACGACGCTTTCGGCCAGCGGATCGTCTCGACGATTTTCACCCAGACGAGTCAATTCCGCGTCATTCTCGAAGCGGACGACCGCAGCGTTCCGAGCGTCGAGGCGCTCAGCTCGCTGCGCGTCCCGGGCGCCGGCGGAGCGGAAGTGCCGCTCGCCTCGCTCGTCTCGATCAGGGAGACCGCGGCGCCCTTGTCGCTCGGCCACCTCGCCCAGTTTCCGGCGACGACGATCTCCTTCAATCTGGCGCCGGGCTATGCGCTCGGCGACGCCATCGCCGCGCTGAAACAGGCCCAGAGCGACATCGCGACGCCGCAAAGCGTCATCACCGTCTTCCAGGGCGCGACGCAGGCTTTCGCCGCATCCGCGTCGAGCACGCTCCTTCTCGTCCTCGCCGCGATCGTCGCCGTCTACATCGTGCTCGGCGTTCTCTACGAGAGCTACATCCATCCGATCACGATTCTGTCGACCCTCCCGTCAGCCGGCGTCGGCGCGCTGCTGGCGCTCATGCTCACCGGGAACGATCTCGGGATCATCGGCGTCATCGGCGTCATCCTGCTGATCGGCATCGTCAAGAAGAACGCCATCATGATGATCGACTTCGCCTTGCAGGCGGAGCGCGACGAAGGGCTGACCCCGCGCGAGGCGATCTACAAGGCCTGCCTTCTGCGCTTCCGTCCGATCCTGATGACGACGCTCGCCGCTCTGCTCGGCGCCGTTCCGATGATCGTCGGCGGTGGCGAGGGATCAGAGCTGCGCTTTCCGCTCGGCGTCAGCATCGCCGGCGGTCTGATCGTCAGCCAGATCCTGACGCTTTTCACGACGCCCGTCATTTATCTCGCCTTCGACGGCCTCGCGAAGCGTCTGCCGCTTCCGCAGCGACAAAGCGTCGAGGCGCCGGCGCAGGGCGGGGAAAAATGCGCCTGATCGAACGCGCGATCGCCCGCCCCGTCGGGACGAGTCTGTTGATGCTGGGCGTCTGCCTCGCGGGGCTCGTATCCTTCTTCGTCCTGCCCGCCGCGCCGGTTCCGCAGATCGACTATCCCGTCATTTCCCTTTCGGCCACCATGCCGGGCGCGAGCCCGGAGACGATGGCCTCCTCCGTCGCGACGCCGCTGGAGCGGCGGCTCGGACAGATCGCCGGCGTCACGGAAATGACGTCGTCGAGCTCGCTGGGCTCCACGCGCATCAATCTGCAATTCGATCTCGATCGCAGCATAGACGGCGCGCAGCGCGACATTCAGGCGGCGATCGCCGCCGCGCGCGCCGATCTCCCGGTAAATTTGAGAAACAATCCGACATTCCGCTCCGCCAACCCGGCGGAAGTGCCGGTGGTGATCATCTCGCTCACCTCGGATCGCTTGTCCCAGGGCGCGCTCTTCGAGGTCGCCTCCAACATCCTGCAGCAGAAATTCGCGCAGATCGAAGGCGTCGGCCAGGTCACGGTCGGCGGCAGCGCATTGCCGGCGGTCCGCGTGGAAGTCAATCCCCGCGCGCTGTCGCAATACGGCCTCTCGCTCGAAAGCGTGCGGACGGCGCTCGGCGCAACGAATTATAACGGTCCCAAGGGCGCGATCGAATCGGGCGACCAACGCTATCAGCTCTACGCCAACGACCAGTCCCGCAGGGCCAGGGACTATGAGGGCGTCATCATCGGCTACCGAAAGGGCGCGGCGATCAAGCTGCACGACGTCGCGGAAGTGATCGACGCCGTCGAGGACGAACGGAATTTCGGCGTCAGCAATGGGCGCATGGGCGTCCAGATCAGCATATACCGCCAGCCCGGCGCCAATTTCATCGAGGTCGTGGATCGCATCAAGGCGCTGATGGGGCCGCTTTCCGCCGCGCTTCCGGCCGAGGCGGAAATGCGGATCGTGCAGGACCGGACGCTGACCATCCGGACCTCGCTGCACGAGATCGAGACGACGCTGGCGCTGAGCGTCATTCTCGTCATCATCGTGGTCTTCGTCTTCCTGCGCGACGCGCGCGCGACCACGGTGCCCGGCGTCTGCGTCGTCGTCTCCCTGCTCGGCGCGCTGGCGAGCATGTATCTGCTCGGCTACAGCCTCAACAATCTCTCATTGATGGCGCTGACGATCGCGACGGGCTTCATCGTCGACGACGCCATCGTCGTCGTCGAAAACGTCGTCCGCCTGATGGAGGAAGGCATGCCCAAGGCGCGGGCCGCGCTCATCGGCGCGCGGCAGGTCGCCTTCACGGTGCTGGCGATGACGCTTTCGCTCATCGCCGTCTTCCTTCCCATCATGTTCATGGGCGGCATCATCGGCCGGATGATGCGGGAATTCGCGGCGTCGCTGTCGGTCGCCGTTCTCGTCTCGCTGGTCCTTTCGGTGACCGCCGCGCCGATGCTGTGCGCGCAATTGCTGAAGGACGTACCTCACGCCGCCGGGAATCGGCTGCTCCAGGCGAGCGAGGCCTGCCTCGCCTTGCTGCATCGGCTCTATCTGTCTAGCCTCGACGTCGTGCTCCGCCGACGCCGTTTCACGCTCCTTCTGTTCGTCGCGCTGATCGGCCTCAACTGGCATCTCTTTACGATCGTCCCGAAGGGGTTCTTCCCCGTGCAGGATTCGGGCCGCATGCGCGGCGCGCTGGTCGCCGACCAGAGCGTCTCCTTCGCCGTCATGAAGAAGAAGCTCGAGCAATTCGTCGCGATTCTGCTGAGCGATCCCGGCGTCGAATCGGCGTCGGGCACGATCGGCGGCGGTTTCGGCCCCGGCGGCTCGGTGAACGTCGCCGATTTGCTGGTGACGCTGAAGCCGCTGAAGGAACGCAAGATCTCGGCCGAAAAGATCGTGGCGCGGCTCCGCCCGAAATTCGCGCAAATTCCCGGCGCCCAGCTCTTCCTGCAATCGGTGCAGGACATTCGCATTGGCGGCCGGTCCAGCAACGCGCTTTTCCAATATACGCTTCTGGCGGACGCGCTCGACGATTTGCGCCAATGGGCGCCGCGCCTCACCGAGGCGCTGCGCCGTCATCCGGCGCTTGCGGACGTGAACTCGGATCAGCAGGAAAAAGGGTTGCGAACCGACGTCGTGGTCGATCGCGAGACGGCGGCGCGCCTGGGCGTCACCTCGAGCCAGATCGACAACACGCTTTACGACGCTTTCGGCCAGCGGCAGGTGTCAACCATTTTCGAGCCGCTGAACCAATATCACGTGGTGCTCGAGCTCGCGCGGAAATACAGGGAAACGCCGAATGCGCTGGCGGAGCTCTATATCGGCGCGCGAGCAACGGCGCCGGCGGGCGATCTGCGCCTCCAGTCCTCCGCGGCGAACGCGTCGGAGCGCATGATTCCCTTCGCATCCTTCAGCTCCCTCAATGCGGGACCGACGCCGATGCAGGTGAACCATCAGGGCCATTTCGCGGCGGTCACCATCTCGTTCAATCTCGCCGAAGGGAAAGCGTTGAGCGACGCCGCGGAGGCCATCAAGGAGACCATGGCGAAAATCGGCGCCCCGACCTCGATCCAGGGCGCCTTCGCCGGAACCGCCGCAAGCTATCAGGACGCGCTCGCCAATCAGCCTTTCATGATCGCCGCCGCGCTCGCAACGGTCTATATCGTCCTCGGCATTCTCTATGAGAGCTTCTTCCACCCGATCACCATTCTTTCGACGCTCCCGTCGGCGGGCCTCGGCGCGCTCGCCGCTCTCCTGCTTTGCGGAACCGACTTCAGCGTCGTCGCGATGATCGGCGTCCTGCTCCTCATCGGCGTCGTCATGAAGAATGCGATCATCCTCGTCGATTTCGCCATCGCGGCCGAGCGCGCGCGCGAGCGTCCGGCGCGCGACGCGATCGTCGAGGCCTGCGCGATGCGTTTCAGGCCCATCGTGATGACGACGCTCGTCTCGATCATGGGCGCCGCGCCGCTCGCCATCGCATCGGGCGAAGGCGCGGAAATGCGGCAGCCGCTCGGCGTCGCCATCATCGGCGGCCTGGTCGTCAGCCAGTTGCTGACGCTCTTCACGACGCCCGTCGTGTTCCTCTATGTCGACAAGGCGGAGTCCTTCATCAAAGGCCTGCGCATCGCCTTCACGCGCCGCCTCGGACTGGCGGCGGGCCGTCCGAGCGCCTGATTTTCATATCAACATAATAGATTTTTATCGGCGATATCAAAAATTGGCGTTTGACTTTTGGCGCTGCACGCGATTAAATCTATTTATCTACTATGAATAAGGGACATAGAGCACGATCATGCGCATCTCCTCCATCGCCCTCTGCGGATTGACCGCCGCCTTCGCGTTTCTCCCGATCGGCGCCGACGCCGCTTCTCTTCAGGAAGCCGCCGCGGCGCTCGGCGCCGCCGACGCCAAATCGCTCGAATTCTCCGGCGCTGGCCACTGGTATCAGTTCGGCCAGGCTCCCGCGCCCGGCGGCGCGTGGCCGCAATTCGAACTGAAAAGCTATTCCGCGAGCGTCAATTTCGACGTCCCGGCCGCGCGCGTGCTTCTCACCCGCATCCAGACCGTCGAGCCTGGCCGCCAGCGCCCCACGCCCACCGAGCAGAAGCTTTCCTGGTTCGTGAGCGGCGACAAGGCGTGGAACGTCGCGCCGCCGCAGGGCGCGGCCGCGGACGCCGCGCCGGTCGCGACGCCGCAGCTCGCGGCGGTGGAAGAGCGCACGGCGGAGATCTGGACGACGCCGCAGGGCTTTCTGAAGGCCGCCCTCGCCAATGGCGCGAAGTCCGAAGCGTCCGGCGCCGGCGCGCAAATCTCTTTCGCCGCCGCCGGCCACAAATATGAGGGCTATATCAACGCCGCCAACCAGCTTGAATGGGTGCGCACCTGGATCGACAGCCCGGTGCTGGGCGATACGCTCGTGGAAACGAAATTCTCCGGTTACAAGAATTTCGGCGGCGTGCAGTTCCCGGCCGAGCTGACCCGCACCCAGGGCGGCTATCCGGTGCTGCATCTGAAGATCGACGCGGCAAAGCTCAATCCCGGCGCCGACGTCCCGGTTCCGGAGAATATCGCGAGCTTCAAGGCCCCCGCTCCCACCGTGACCGCCAACAAATTGGCGGACGGCGTCTACTGGCTTACGGGCGGCACGCATCACAGCGTCGCGATCGAGCAGAAGGATCACGTCGTCCTCGTCGAGGCGCCGCTCAATGAGGAGCGCTCTCTCGCGGTCATCTCCAAGGTCGCCGAGATCGCGCCGAACAAGCCGATCAAATATCTGGTGAACAGCCATGTTCACTTCGATCATTCGGGCGGCCTGCGCACCTTCGTCGACGCCGGCGCCACGATCGTGACGCATGAGCTCGACAAGCCCTTTTACGAGAAGGCCTGGGCCGCGCCGCACACGCTGCGTCCCGATCGTCTGTCGCAGTCGAAGAAGGCCGCGAAGTTCGAGACCTATACGGACAAATATGTCCTCTCCGACGGCGCGCGTCAGATCGAGGTGCATCGCATCGCCGGCAGCGGCCATAGCGACGATCTCGCGCTTATCTACCTGCCGGCGGAGAAAATCGCCATCGAGGCGGACGCCTACACGCCAGCCGCCAAGGACGCGCCGCCGCCGAAGACGCCGAATCCCTATTCGGTGAATCTCTATGAGAATATCCAGAAGTTGAAGCTCGACGTTGCGCAGCTCGTCGGCCTGCATGGTCCGCGCGTCGCGTCTTTGGCGGACCTGCGCACGGCGATCGGTCAACCCCCGCTTGCGCAATAAGCCGCGACGCGCGCCCTCTTTTTACGTCTCTTGTGTCGTTCCCTCTTCCTCTGACTTGAGCCGCCCCTCGGGGCGGCTTCCTTTTTTGTGGGTCAATGTCAGCGACGCCCGAAATCAATGCCGGCTTCCGCCTGATCGCTTCGCTATCGCGCTCCTGCCGTCATTGGGAGCCGAAGGCGAAGCAATCCAAAGGCAGTGACGTGGCCCTGGATTGCTTCGCGCTTCTGCGAAGTCGGGTATGCCTGACTTCGAAAAAATGCTCGCATGACAGGGGCGCGAATCCAAACGGAACCGGCATGGCATGGAGAAGCGAGCGACTGCCGGCGAACCCGATTTAGCGGCAAGTCGCGCAACAGGAAGCGTCCATGTGGGAGGGCGTCACTTTTTCCGCGTTCGGCATGCACGTCCCAACGGACATGATGACGATCGAGAATGTCAGGACGCCAAAGAGAAATAGATTTCTGTCGCTCATTTTTCCGGAGCCTGCGAGACGTGGGATTTGAGGGATTAGCGGGGAAGAACCTCGCCGAGGCGCCTTAATCATGCCTTGCGCGAATCCTCCAAACCTCCTCCGCGCGGCGCGGCCCGCGATTTCGAGGTGAAGCGAAGTCGCTGCAAGATCGTCGAATTGCGGAGAATATTGTCGGCAATGAATGTCGCCGCCGTTTATCGGCCTCCTGCTCGAAGCAGACGCCCGGGAGAATTGCGAAAAGGCGAAAACGCCGCGCGTTTCCGCCGCCGAAAAATCGGGAAAAGAAGAGATTATCGCCGCGGCGCGCTTTTCGCCCTCGCCGCGGCGGGTTCCGTCGCGCCGGTCTTGGCGGCCTCCGCGGGTTTTGCTGGCGCCGCCGTCGCCAGCGCGCCCTCCGCGCCTTCGCTCGGGAAGATGCGCGCGACCACCGCCTTGCCCCGATAGGCGACCGGCGCCGGCAACGGGACATAGCCAAGGTCAAGAGCGACCATCTGCCCCTCGCCGAGGATATAGTCGACGAAGGCGTTCACGAGCTTCAGCTTCTCGGCGGGATAGTCCCAGCGCAGGATCAGCCAGCTATAGGAGACGATCGGATAGGCGCCGGCGCCCGACGGATCGAGGATCGAGGCCTTCAGGTTTTCGAGCCCCAGATAGGAAGACTGGTTGATCGCCGCCGCGCCCGCTTCGGGCGAAGGCGCGATATATTTGCCTTCCTTGTTCTCGAGCGTCGCGACGGCGAGGCCCAGGCGCCGCGCATAGCCATATTCGACATAGCCGAGCGCGCCCTCGCGGTTCTTGATCTGAGCGCCGACGCCCTCATTGCCCTTGGCGAGCGCCACGAATTCCGGCCAGTTCACCTTCTTGCCGACGCCAACGCCGCTCTCCGCCCATGCGGGGCTGATCGTTGAAAGATGGCTCGTGAAAGCGAATGTCGTTCCGCTGGAGTCGAGACGCGCCGTGACGGCGATGTCGCGCGCCGGCAGACGCACGCCTGGATTGGCGGCGGCGATGCGCGGATCGTCCCAGCGACGAATCCTGCCAAGGAAAATGTCGGCATAGACCGCGCGCGGCATTTTGAGCCGCTGGCCGACGCCCGGAAGATTGTAGGCGATCGTCACCATGCCGGCGGTGACGGGAAATTGCGCGCCGATGCCGTCGGACCTTTCGTCGCCCGTCGTCGGGGCGGCGACGTCGCTGGCGGCGAAATCCAGTTCGCCCTCTGTGAAACGCGCGATCCCCTCGCCCGATCCGACCGATTCATATCTCATGGCGGCGTTCGGATGATCTTTCTGGAAGCGCTCGATCCACGCCTTGTAGAGCGGCGCCGGAAAAGTCGCGCCCGCCCCATGCATCTCGACGCCGGCCGCCCGCGCGCCGCCAATGCTTGCGGCCAGCGCGAGAATCACGAAAAGCAGCGCGCCAAGATCGCGCGCCGCGCTCTTTTTTGAGCGGGCCGTTAACGCCGTCGTCATATTGTCGTCCCGGAACGCCCTGCGGCCGTCGTTCCTTAACGGGAGCCGGCGGGAGTGTTTAAAATGTATGGGACACACAAGTGAAATTTTTGCGACGCTCGAAAACCGGTCTTTTCGAAGATCAGAGGCCCGCACGACCAATCGTCCTGCGAGCCCGCTGCAATGAATGGGATGATCGTCTTACTTGCCCTTCATGACCGCCATTGCGTCCTTGATGTCCTCGATGGTGACGAAGCCTTTGGCGCCCTTGTCGATCTTGACAAAATTTGCGGAGACGCGCGGCATGCCCGCCTTGGCTTCGTCAGGCGTCAGCTTGCCGTCGCCATCCTTGTCGGCGGCGGCGAATTTGCTTTCCATGACGGCGATCTGCGCGGCGGATTGAGCCTGGGCGCTCGCCGCGGCGAGCGTCGCCGCGACGAGGACGGCGGTCCCGGTGTGACGTTTCTTCATCCCCTGTGTCCCTCCCGGCGCGGGCAAGCATATGACAAGGCCTTCGCGCTCTTACGTTTTTGCGCGCGCAGTCTTGCGCAAACGCCGCCTTGCGTCAAAGAGCGGCGCCATGCGCCTTCCTTCGCGCGGGACGCGCGCGTGATTCGCGCCCTTTTCACGATATCGCGATCGAAAGACGGCGCTGGCGACCGGCGCGGCGCGCATGGGCGCTGCGGCGCGAGGTCCCTATGCGCTGTTGCAAAAAGCGGGGATTTCCCTGGCGGATTGCGCCTTGCGCCGGCGCCGCGCGGCGCGATAAAAGTTGGCGTCACGTATGCGATGAAGTCTCAGAATTGCTACGATCCGACAGTACTCGTATTTGGATGCGCGCCTGATAAGCTCAGGCGCGAGCACAACAATATTGTGGAGGAACGCATCGAATGGCGCGTGTTTTATCGACCGTTGTGACGGCTCTCGTCGCAGGCGCGATCGGCTTCGGCCTCGGCGTCTATGCAGCGCCGAGCGAAGGCGTCGCCTCCCTGCGGGCGGCGATCGAGAAGTTGATGGCCCCGAAGGAGGAAGCGCCGGCTCCGGCCGAGCTTGCCCCCGCCGAGTCCGCCCCGACGGCGGAGCCGGAAGCGCCGAAGGAGCCGGATTCCGCCGCGGCCCCGGCGGCTGAGACGGCGCCGGCCGAAACTCCCCCCGCCGAAGAGCCGAAATCCGAGGAGCCGGCGGCGGCTCCCGCCGACCCCGCGCCCACCGCAGGGGGAGCAGACCCCGCGGCGCCAATTCCGGGCGGAGCGCCCGCCGCTGAGCCCGCCGCCCCCGCGCCGGAGGCGGCTCCCGCCGCTCCCGAAAAGCCGAAGACCAAGCCGAAGCCCAAACCCAAGCCGAAGCCCAAGCCGAAGCCCAAGGCGGCCGCCCCCGCGGGCGAAGCGCCGGCCGAAGAGCCCGCGGCGCAGTAGCAAGGCGGGTCACACAAATTTTTTGGCCGGCGCCGATGACGCGCCGGCCAATTCTTTTTGACTGTCTTCTCGGGATTTGCGCGGTCTTGCGAATTTTTGGCGACCGGGGCGTGACGCCCGCTTCATCAAACTCTCATCGCAATCTCACATGACGCCTTTAGCGGTTGTGCGATGCGGCAACGGTCCAAACTGTCCGGGGAAATGTCATGTCGAACGAGACGACGCAGAACGCCGACGCGACGGCGGAAAAGAAGGAACGTTACACTGGCAAGATCGCCGGCGGCCTGATCGGCGCGGCGATCGGCGGCGCCATCGGCGCCATTCTGCTCGGCGATTTCGCGATCTTCCCGATCGCCGTCATGGTCGGCGTCCTTGGCGTGGGCCTTGGCTCGGTCTTCGACTGAGGACAGTCGGAGTTTTCAAGCGTAAGCATTTGAGCGCGTAACTGCTCCTCGAAGAACAACCAGAGCCGGCGCGCGGGTTTCGCGCCGCACTCGAGGCCCCGCTCGGCGGGGCCCTTTTTTCTTGCCCTTTCTTGTCTCCCGGCCCCCCTTGACGGACGGGAAAAAGTGAGAACAATAAGAGAACAAATAACCGGCTCTCCCATGTCCGCGCCCTGCTACGCCGAGCTTGCGGCGACCACCAATTTCTCCTTCCTGCGCGGCGCGTCGCACCCGGAAGAAATGGCCGCGACGGCGGTGGCGCTCGGCCATTGCGGCGTCGGAATCGCCGACCGCAATTCGCTCGCGGGCGTGGTGCGCGCCTTCTCCTTTCTCCGGGCGCATGAGAAGAGCGTCGGCGATTTCCGCCTGGCCGTGGGCGCGCGTCTCGTCTTTCGCGATGGCGCGCCGGACATTCTCTGCTATCCGAAGGACCGCCCCGCCTATGGGCGCCTGTGCCGCCTGCTCACGCGCGGCAATTTGCGGACCAAAAAAGGCGACTGCGCCCTTTTTCTCGACGACCTGCTGGAATTCTCCGAAGGTCAGCAGGTCGTCGTCATGGAGAATGGCGCGCCGCCCCCTGCCCTTCTCGAGGCGCTTGCCGGCCGCGTATGGCTCGCGGCGACCGCCCTTTATGGCCCGCGTCCGCGCGCGCGCCTTCTCGGCCGCATCGAGCTTGCGCGAAAGCTCGGGCTTCCGCTCGTCGCCGTGAACGACGCGCATATGCATGTCGCCGAGCGACGCCCGCTTGCCGACGCGCTGACCTGCATTCGCGAAAAGACAACGCTGGAGGAAGCCGGCTTCCTGCTCGCCGCCAACGCCGAGCGTCATCTGAAAAGCGCGGAGGAAATGGCGCGCCTTTTTCACGAGGCGCCGCAGGCGGTCGAGGAAAGCGCGCGTTTCCTTCAAACTCTCGAATTTCGTCTCACCCAGGTCGGCTATGAATATCCGAGCGAATTGCGCGAAGGCTTCGCGAGCGCACAGGAGGCGCTCGAAGCGCTTTCCCGCGAGGGCGCGAAGACGCGCTATCCGCAGGGCGTTCCCCAGCATATCTCCGCGCTGCTCGAGCGCGAGCTGGCGCTTGTCGCGGAGCTGAAATACGCGGCCTATTTTCTCACCGTGCATGACATTGTGCGCTTTGCGCGCGACAACGGGATTCTCGCGCAGGGGCGCGGCTCGGCGGCGAATTCCGTCATCTGCTATTGCCTCGGCGTCACGGAAGTCGATCCGACGAAGCACGATCTTCTCTTCGAGCGCTTCGTCTCCACCGAGCGCAACGAGCCGCCCGACATCGACGTCGATTTCGAGCATGAGCGGCGCGAGGAGGTGATCCAATATATCTACCGGCGCTTCGGCCGCGAGCGCGCCGGGATCGCGGCGGCCGTCATCACCTATCGCGGCAGGAGCGCCATACGCGAGATCGGCAAGGTTTTCGGCCTCTCCGGCGACCTCGTCGGCCGCCTGTCGTCGGCCGCCTTCGGACGCGGCAGCGAGCGCGGAACGCGCATGCAGGACATTGCGAGACTCGGCCTCGACGTCTCGGAGCCGCGTTTCGCCCAGGCGCTGGCGCTCGCCGAGGAGATCGAAGGCTTCCCGCGCCATCTCACGCAGCATTCCGGCGGCTTCGTCATTTCGCGCGACAGGCTGGACGAAGCCGTTCCCATCCTTCCCACGGCGATGGAGGGCCGCACCGCCATCGAATGGGACAAGGACGATCTCGACGCGCTCCGATTGCTGAAGGTCGATGTGCTCGCGCTCGGCATGCTCACCTGCCTGCGCAAGGGCCTTGATCTTCTGGCGCGGCATTACGGGATCGTTCATCGCCTCTCGACCATTTCCGACAACCAGGACGAGCGCGTCTACGCCATGATCTCGCGCGCGGACACGATCGGCGTCTTCCAGATCGAGAGCCGCGCGCAAATGTCCATGCTGCCGCGGCTGAAGCCCCAATGCTTCTACGATCTCGTCATCGAGGTCGCGATCGTGCGGCCCGGCCCCATACAGGGCAATATGGTGCATCCCTATCTTCAGCGCCGCATGGGCAAGGAGCCGGTCTCCTATCCGTCGAAGGAGCTGGAGAACGTGCTCGCCAAAACCTGCGGGGCGCCGCTCTTTCAGGAGCAGGCGATGCGCATCGCCATTGTCGCGGCCGGCTTCACGCCGTCCGAGGCCGATCAGTTGCGCCGCGCCATGGCGACCTTCAAGCGCGCGGGCCTCATTGGCGGCTTTCGCGACAAGATGATCACTGGCATGACGCATAAGGGCTATACGCGCGACTTCGCCGAGCGCTGCTTCAGCCAGATCGAGGGCTTCGGCTCCTATGGCTTTCCGGAAAGCCACGCCGCCTCCTTCGCGCTGCTCGTCTATGCCTCCGCCTGGCTCAAATGCCGCTATCCCGACGTCTTCGCCTGCGCTTTGCTGAACGCGCAGCCCATGGGCTTCTATGCCCCCGCGCAGATCGTGCGCGACGCCAGAGAGCATGGGATCGAGGTGCGGGAGGTCGACATCAACGCCTCGGATTGGAACTGCACGCTGGAGGCCGGCGACCCCCACCCGTCGCGCTTCGCGCGCCACGCTCCCCGTAAAGGGGAGGGATGGGACTGCATCGCCGCAGGAGATCACGATTTAGAAAGGCATGAGCGTTTGAAGGCGATCCGCAATCTCGCCGCTCCAATCCCTCCCCCTCGCGGGGAGGGTGGCGCGCGAAGCGCGACGGGTGGGGAGCCGAGCCCCAATACCCCGCCCCTCCACCCCCGCCACGCCGAAATGGCTGGCGACATTCGCGGAAACCACGCCGTTCGCCTCGGCTTCCGGCAGATCAGGGGCGTCGCGGAGGAGGACATGCGCCGGCTTGTCGAGCGGCGGGGCACGGGCTACGACTCGGTGCGCGACGTCTGGCTGCGCGCCGGGCTTTCGCCCGCGACGCTGACGCGCCTCGCGGAAGCCGACGTCTTCGCCTCGCTCGGCCTCTCGCGCCGCGACGCGCTCTGGGCGGCGGCGGGGCTCAATCGCGCCGGCGACAAGGACGATTTGCCGCTCCTGCGGGAACTGGCCTTCGCGCCGCTGGAGCCGGACGCGCATCTGCCGCCCATGCCGCCGGGCGAGGAGATCGTCGAGGATTATCGCTTCCTCTCCCTCTCACTCAAAGGCCATCCCGTCGCCTTCCTGCGGCCGCGTCTCGAGGCGCGGCGCGCTTTGCCCTGCGAGGCGCTGTCGCATTTCCCCGACGGCGACAGACGGCGCCTGACGGTGGCGGGACTCGTGCTGCTGCGCCAGCGGCCCGGCACGGCCAAGGGCGTGATCTTCATGACGATCGAGGACGAGACCGGCCAGGCGAACATCGTCATCTGGCAGAAGCTCCTCGAGAAGCAGCGCGCCGAGATCATCGGCGCGCGCTATGTCGCCGTGACCGGAAGGCTGCAGAAGGAATCGGGCGTCATACACGTCGTCGCCGAGCGCGTCGACGACCTGTCTGCGGATCTGCGCCTGCTGGAGACGATGCGCGTCGCCAAAAGCGAGGCGATGCCCAAGGCGCGCAATTTCCATTGAGCCGTGGCGGCGCGGCCACTTTTGAAACGATGGAACGAAGCGCCTATCTTCCGGCAAGTCGCGGAGGAGGCAGCATGGACGCGCGGAGCGGGCAGATTTTTGAGCGCGTGTCGCCGCTCGTGCGCCGCGTCGTCGCGCCCAATGCCGGTCCGTTCACCTACAAAGGCACCTGCAGCTATATCGTCGGCGCGGGAGAGGTCGCGATCGTCGATCCCGGCCCCGACGATCCGCGTCATGTCGGCGCCCTGCTCGCGGCGATCGAGGGCGAGAGGCTCGCCTGCGTCCTCGTCACCCATACGCATCGCGATCATTCCCCCGCCGCCCGCGCCCTGAAGGCGGCGACCGGCGCGATGATCGCCGGCTGCGCGCCCTATGCGCCGCCGCCCGACATCCGCGTCATGGGACCGGGCCTCGACGCCTCGCATGACCCCGCCTATGCGCCCGACGCCGCATTGACGAAAGGCGCGCGGATCGACCTCGGCGGCGCGACGATCGAGACGCTGGAGACGCCGGGCCACACGCAGAATCATCTCTGCTTCGCGCTTCTCGAAGAAAGAGCGCTCTTCACCGGCGATCACGTCATGGGCTGGTCGACGACCGTCGTCGCGCCGCCGGACGGCTCCATGACCGATTACATGGAGTCAATCGAACGCCTGCGGCTGCGCGACGACGCCATCTATTGGCCCGGCCATGGCGACCCGGTGCGCGATCCGCCCCGTTATCTGCGCGCCCTCATGCATCACCGCCGCGCGCGCGAGGCCGCGATCCTGCAACGCCTCGAAGCCGGCGACGACACCATCCCCGCAATGGTCGCGCGAATCTATGAGAGCGTCGACAGGCGCCTGCACGGCGCGGCGGCGATGAACGTCCTCGCCCATCTCGAGGATCTGGTCGCGCGCGGAATCGTCGTCAGCGACGGCCCGCTGACCCTGACGGGGCGATATTTCAGAAAATAACGCTCGCCCGTCATTGCTGCGAGCGAAGCGAAGCAATGACGGCGGGAGCGCCGTAGCAAAGCAATCAATCGGGTGGAAGCCGTATAAATGAAGTCGCGCTCAGCGCGCCTCGCCCTGCGGCAGCAGGATCACGACGTCGTTCTTGTGAACCCGGCCGAGGCTCTTGCGGGTCTGCTCCTCGAGAATGTCGGCGTCGACATTCTCGCCCTTGATCAGCGCGATTCGGCTTTCCCACTGCATGCGCTGGAGCTTCAGCATGTCGCGCTCCATGCGCAGTTGCGCGAGCTTCTGCTCATATTCCTCGCCGGTCTTGAGGCCGCGCTGGCCGTTGACGCCGTGCCACACGAAATAGGCCGCGACGGCGCCCGCGACGCAGCAGAGCGTCACGGGAATGATCAGCGAACGAAGGAATACGCCTAGTCTGTGCATGCCCACAGAATAACGCCGACTTCTATAGGCGGCGTTAACGAGCCGTCAAAACCTCTGGCGCCGCGCGGTCAGCGGCGCCCGCCTCTCGCGACGCGCTCGATCTCCGCCCGCACCAGGCGCTCGACGATCACGGGGAGATTGTCGTCCAGCCATTGCTTGAGCATCGGACGCAGCATCTCCTGCGCATATTTCTGCAGAAGGCCGCTGTCATTGATGAGCATGCTCGCCGCCAGCGCCTGGAAATGCGCGGCGACGGACGAAGCCGCCTCGGCGGAGACGAGCGGCGCGCCGTCGAACGGTTCGTAAGCGTCGACCGCGGCCGGATCGACGGAAACGAGCGCGTCCGACGCTTCCGCATAATCCTCCTCATGCGCCGCCGGCTCTTCCGGGATCGGCTCCGGCGCCGCGCGATTGAGACGAAGCTGGCGGATGTCAGCGACCGGCGCCGGCTGCGGCGCGGGCGCCGGATCGAGCGCGGGCGCGGGATAGGCGCTCTGGACCGCGGCGACAGGCTGCTCGGCGGCGGCCGCCTCTTCCTCGCGGCGCCGGCGCTCCTCGCGCTCGCGGCGGTCGCCCGACAGCGAATCGTCGTCGGCGATGATGCGCCGGATCGACGCGAGGATTTCCTCCATCGAGGGCTCGTGCGCGCGCATCTCCTCCTGGAGCAAGGGCGACGGGGCGGACGCGTTGGCTGCGCTCATGGAATGCTTTCTTAAATGGTTAACGACATGTTGCAGTGCGCTTGTCACTTATCTGTGACGGCCCGCCGCACGCGAATCAACATGACCACCCTGAATTCCACACCTTTCGGCGCGCGCTGTCATCCGCCCCGTTCAAATCATCTTCCGTCGGGCGTATCGGTCCCGAACCATTTGGTTTTCACTTGCTCGTAGTGAATCGAGGGATCGTAGAGCGCGACGTCGAGATTCAGCTCCTGCGCCGAGAGACGGCCGATCGAGCCGAGCGCGGCGTAGGAGGCCACGACGCGGTCGCGCTGCGAGACGACGAGATTGACGCGCGCATTGAGCAGCGCCTGCTGGGCGTTGAGCACGTCGAGCGTGGTGCGCTGGCCGACCTTCGCCTCCTCGCGCACGCCGGCGAGCGCCGTTTCCGCCGCCTTCACCGCCGCCTGCCCCGAAATGATCGACGCTTTCGCCGTCTCCAGGAGACCGTAGCTCGACACGACGCTCGCGCGCACGCTGTCGCGCTGGAGATCCGCGTTCAGCCGCGCCTGCCCGAGCTGCTCCTTGGCCTGGCGAATCGACGCGTATTCGGCGCCGCCCTGATAGAGCGGGATATTGAGCTGCCCGCTGGCGCCGGCGGAGAAATAGCGTGAGCCGGGAGAGCCGAGGAAGCTGTCATACTGGTTCGAGACCTGCGCGTTCACCGACAGGGTGGGCGACAGCGCGGCCTCGGCCACCTTCACCGCGAGTTCGGCCGCGTCGACCTGATGCAGCGCCGATACGACGCCCGGATGCTCCGCCAGCGCGATATTGATCGCCTCGTTCAGCGACTTCGGCAGGAGCGGCTCGAGCGAGCGGCCGGGCTCCAGACGTCCCGGCTCATTGCCGATGATCTGCCGGTAATTGGCGACGCTGGTCTTGAGCTGCGCCTGCGCGGCGTAAAGCTCCGAGCGCGCCTGCGCGAGCGAGGCCTCCGCCTGCGCAACGTCCGTGCGCGTCACCTCGCCGACCTGAAAGCGGTCGCGGGTCTGCTTCAATTGCTGCTCGAGGACGGCGATGTTGTTCTTCCGGAGATTCATCACCGCCGTGTCGCGCAGCACGTTCATATAGGCGGTGGCGCCGTTTTGCAGGATCGCCTGCTCGGTGAGCCGCAGCGTCGCGCGCGCGGCGAAGACGCCCGATTCGGCGCGCCTGACCGAATTTTCCGTCGCGCCGCCGTCCCAGACGTTTTGCGAAAGGTTGAGCGTCGAACCGCGCGGATAGCCGACATAGCGGTCATAGGAATAGGCGCGGCCATTATCGAACTGATTGCGGCCGGCGGGGAGCTTCACCGTGCTGAATTGCGGTCCGTAGGTCGCCTGGATGCTGGCCTTGGGCCGCATGCCCGCCTCCGCCTTCGGCGCGTCCTCGTCGCGGGCGCGCACGCTCGCGCGGCTCTGGTTGAGATCAGGATTGCCCGCATAGGCGCGAGCGAGGGCCGAGTTGAGCGATTCGGCTCGAAGCTCCCCGGCGAAAGCGAGAAACAAAATTGCCGCGGCGCCCCCTGCGACCGAGATCAGCCTCGCAGCATGCGGCCGCTTCGACGCCGCCAAGACCATTCCAGCGTTCCTCTCGACTTTACGGGACAAGTCGGAAGCAGACGCGATTTGCGGGACTTCCGACCAACTCGACATCACGCGGCACAGGAACGCTAGGGACGTAAATGAGGCGGAAACTTGGCGTTAGAAAGAGAAGGCCGGCGCTTTCTCAAAGCCGTCGAGAATCGGCGCGCTCGCGCTGAGCAGCGAGACGCGGCCGGCCGCCTGGCCGCCCTGGCGTTCGAATCGCACGACATGCTGGCCCGCGCCCGCCTCTGGCGTCACGATCGCAAGGAGACGTCCGTTCGGCGTCAACTGGGCGAAGAGCGCCTCGAGCCCGGTCTCGACGGCG
>Ga0123398_1038879_pt1 | contig 32179 bp, 31 predicted proteins | sample T5LHNO3metaT_FD_89926 | JGI IMG/M metagenome (GOLD analysis project Ga0123398, IMG submission 89926) | Methane-oxidizing artificial microbial communities from Washington, USA to study methane cycling - T5-LHNO3 metaT (Metagenome... | ecosystem: Engineered > Modeled > Simulated communities...
ACACTATCTTTTTGAACCGTTAGAAAAGGAACTATCATGAAATTAAATTTGAAAAAACTTTTGATTGCGAGTGTTTTAACCATGCCTTTGATTGCTTTAGCTGCGGATGGCGATCCTGTCTCAACCAAGTTAAGTGATTCTGTGATTACAGCAAAAGTAAAAGCAGAGTTTGCAAAAGATAAAACCGTGAGTGCAACAGACATTAAAGTTGAAACAGATAGCAAAGGCTTAGTACAACTTTCCGGTACAGCTAAATCACAAGTTGAAGCCGATCAAGCAGTGAAAATTGCTAAAAACACCAAAGGTGTGACTGCAGTTAAAAACGATATTGTTGTGCTCCAATAGTTACTATTGGATGGGTATTGTATTACGGAGAGGGTGAAACCACTTACGGGGCCATGTGCCCCGTCTTTTTTACGTAGCTACAGAGTTTTATGCACCTAATGCGGCCAATACCATTTCAATGGCACGGCAATTGCCTTTGGCATCATCAAACGTAAGTAAGGGCGCGCGCTTATTCAACACGCAATCGCTAAAGTGCTCAATTTCCAAATTAAAGTGATTGGCTTTGGGTAGTACTAGCGTTTCCGTCTTACCGCCGGCTTCCCAGCTCACTATGGGATCATCCGTTGGGTAAGCCCACATATTGTGGCATTTGACCCAACCTTTATCCCCAATGATTTCGTATTCCGCTTTGCGTCCGCGCTCAAAACTCACATCAAAATGACCATAACGTGCGCGGCCTTGTGTATCCGCGCCAAAATCCAAAATGCCACTCGCCACTACATCAGCACCGTGCTCGTTAAGTTTGCCGTAAGCCACGACTTTTTTCGGCTCAGCAGGTACACCGTTTTGGGCGCTATTGTTCAAACCCATCGCCCAGCGTAAAGCATGAATCGCATAAGGTCCAATATCCCACATCGCACCGCCACCATCCACCATGCTTCTAGTGATACGGTACATACGTGCTGGTTGCATTAGAAAGGAGAAACTGGCGCGGCAAGAGAGCACATCGCCAATTACCCCACTGTCAATCAACGCTTTGATCTTGGCATGCTGCGGATGAAAGCGATACATAAAGCCCTCCATCACTGTCACGCCCATGGCTCTAGCCGCTGCTTCAATCGCACCAATATCTGCCAATTGGGTGGTCATCGGCTTTTCAATCAGCACATGCTTGCCCGCTTGAATGGCCCTGAACGCCCACTCGGCATGCTCCTCATTCGACATCGGGCAATAGATGGCTTCCACATTGCTATCGGCAATTAAACTATCTAAATCGTCATAACAAGTCACACCATCTGTGCCCGGCTTATATTTTTCCAGCGCGGCTTTGGCGGCACCTGCACGTCTGCTTGCAATCGCCACCAATTGCGAATTGGATGCTTCTACGATAGCGGGAAGTAAGCGCTCATTAACACGTGCAGCCCCGAGAATACCCCATTTAACTTTTTGGTTATCCATGACAACTCTCCATAAAACTTCCCCATCTCAAGAAAAACCAGTCTGCATGTCTCAAAAACTTCAAATGGAGTCAAACGTTACTTGACTCCATAGAATTAAGACTTAAGAATTAAGACTTAAGACTTACATACACACGCCGCCCTACAAGTACAACGCTAAAATCTCTTTAGTCCAATTTGCTTCTTTATCAGTACGATTTTGTATCAATGCCCACTGATCTTGCAAATAAGCGCGGGTTTCAGCTGTATCGATATCTCCCAATGCTTTTAGTGCCATTGCACGATCCTGCCATAGGCCTGCTTTTGATGCATAGAGCTTTTTAAGAAAATCAACTTGATCAGACGCTTTTAAGATACCAAGAGATGAAATTGCAGCCAGGCGCACATATTCGTTTGAGTGCACACTATATTTCACCAACTCCGGAATTGCGAGCGCATTGTTACCAAAACCAAGTTGGTAGACATCCAGATAAGCGCCACCTTCATCAGCACCGCTGCTTTGATTGATCTTTTGTACTAAACTTTGCACTTGATCATCGCTGATTGCACTGTTAAACAACTGCTGGTTAAGCTTGGCTGCAAACTCCTTTGTTAACAAACCAAGTGGGGCGTTATATGTTGGATCAATGATTTCATCGAAACTCCAGACTGGCACTTTGCCACGCTTGATATAAGCGGTTACCCGTCGTGGGCCTTGTGGTGTTTCCACCTCAGCACGTAACGATGTAAATGTTACAAAAGGAGAAAAGCCATTAGACCGATAATTTTCGATATGCAGTCGTTTAATCAATATACTAGTAGCCGCTGTCGGCTCAGTAGCCAATGTCACCGGCAACCCTCTAGCTGCCATTTCTTTTACAGTATGTTGCGCAATCCACGGTATCGCATCAAATGGTTTGTTATCGTAAACCATTTGCATAGGAATGGTACCGCCCAGAAGCTTTGCTTTATCAGATGCGGCCTGGTCGTCTTTAAAGAAAAGTGCTGTTTGTTTAACTGCTTCAACCTGATGTGAAGCATTAGATGGTGAAGGATCTTTGATGGGCACCTTCATATTGAGAGCACAGCCTGACAATAAAAGTAGCGACATCATGGTAAGCATCAAAGAGCTGAATTTGTAGACTTTTTTAAACGCATGCATAGTTGGGTCCTTTAGTATTTTTATTAAGTGTTTAAGCAATCGCCGCTTAGCCTCCTTACGACTGCGCTCACATTATAGGGACTGCAATGCAAACAATCTACCAACCTAACAGTGCGACAGTTACAGCATGTGCACTTCTGAGCTTGGCACATCCACATGCCAATTATCCCAGTAGGTAAACTAAAAACTTAAACAATACTGCTAGGTATTCCCTGAGAAAATTATGCTAAATTTTCCACTTAATGCTACAGCCTATACTCGCAATTTGTTCTTTTGGCCCTTGTCCAGTTTCTGCTATCAACTTCATCGCTTTGAATAGATCGCGCGTACTCTCAGGCGCGGTTTCTTTGCGGCTTTCGTCAAAGCGACCACGATATTGCAGCGCAAATTGGTTGTTAAAGCCAAAAAAATCTGGGGTACAGACTGCGTCATAGTTTTTAGCGATTTGCTGCGTTTCGTCCAACAAATAGGGGAAAGGAAATACCATTTCTTTAGCAATTGTCTGCATATGTTCAAAGCTATCTTCGGGATAATCGGTGGGATCGTTAGACATAATGGCTACCGTGTTCACACCCAAAACTTGCAGCTCCCTAACATCTGCAATCAGGCGCGGTAGTATGGCTTTAACATAAGGGCAATGATTACAGATAAACATGACGAGCAGCCCATGTTTACCCATGACGTCATCGCGTGAAACCGATTTCCCATCCACATTCAACAGCCTAAAGTCAGGCGCTTGCCAGCCAAATTCACATACCGGTGGGTTGATACTTGCCATACTCTACTCCAATCAATCGAGACCTATGCACGCATGTCTGCACTTGTGAATACATTGTTAAAAAATAGCGAAAAATCCTCATTTACCACTTGTAAACTCCGGTTTTTGCTATTTTTCGCCTCGTCTTCACTGCGTTCGCCTATGCTTGCATAGGTCTCTCAAACTATAATCTGCATGTTACCATTTTTCACTTTATGCCACATGTCACAACACCGTTTTTACTGTCCAGACGAACTTGCTGCAGATGTGGCCGTATCGCTACCAGAAACCGCTGCCGCACATGCAGCACGCGTACTGCGCATGCAAGTAGGCGATACTGCGATTTTATTTAACGGTGATGGTTTTGATTACAATTGCCAGTTCACAGCCGTTCAAAAAAACTCCGTCACCGCCAAGGTTACTTCTAGCGTAGCAATCACCAACGAATCACCGCTTGATATTCTGCTACTACAAGGCATCTCCAGTGGCGACCGCATGGATTACACCATTCAAAAGGCAGTGGAACTGGGTGTGCGTGCGATTCAACCGATTGCTACTGAACGTAGCGTAGTCAAACTAAATCAAGAACGCGCTGAAAAACGCGTGGCGCATTGGCAACAGATTGTCATTTCTGCCTGTGAGCAATCTGGCCGTGCATATGTGCCAGAAGTTTATTCACCACTGTCGCTGAGCCAGTGGCTAGCGCAACATCCGCAGCAGACCACATGTCGCATTTTACTTAATCCATTAGGCGCAAAACAGCTAGCTAAACTACCCAAGCCTGCTAGCCAGATTCAGCTCTTGATTGGTGCCGAGGGTGGATTAAGTGCCAATGAAATTGAAACAGCGGTCGCGCATGGATTTCAATCTATTTTACTTGGCCCGCGTGTATTACGGACAGAAACAGCCGCACTCGCAGCGATTGCCAGCATGCACACGCTGTGGGGAGATTTTTAGCTGCATTTTTTGCTTCCCATTGAAATAATTTGTATTAATTACAAATTTTATATAAAATAATTGTATTTATTACAAATTAGGTTGAGCGATGTCCATAGGCAATCAAATTCGCAGCTTGCGCAAATTACAAAATGTAACGTTACAGCAACTTGCGCAACTGACAGAGTCCGATGCAGGCAATCTCTCGCGCATTGAGCGCGGGGAGCTTGGCGTGTCAGAAGCACTGATTCGCAAAATTGCCACGGCACTTAACACGACACCGGCCATACTCTTTGCGGAACAGTTGGCGGCCAATGAAAAAACAACACCCCAATTAAGCCAACAGGCGCCATATACGCTAAACAGCAGCAACACCAAAGACTTTGTGCATTGGTTCCGTTCAGCTGCGCCGTATATCCACGCATTTGGCGGCCGAACCTTCGTCATCGCATTTGGTGGCGAAGTGGTCAGCGAGCAACAGTTTATTGCGCTCTCTCATGATTTAAACTTGCTAGCCAGCCTAGAAGTAAGACTGGTATTGGTGCATGGTGCACGCCCACAAATTGAACAACGGCTGAAACGTGACAAGCTCACGCCTGCTTTTCATAATGGCTTGCGCGTGACCGATGATGCCGCCATGGAGGCAGTGAAAGAAGCCAACGGCGCGGTGCGTGTAGAAATTGAAGCGCTATTGTCGATGGGCATTGCCAACTCACCCATGGCAGGCGCGGATATTCGCGTCGCGAGTGGTAACTTTGTGACCGCAAAACCGTTGGGGGTGTTAGATGGCGTCGATTTACAACATACCGGCGAAGTACGCAAAGTGGATGCGATTGGCATTCAAAAACGGCTGGATGATAACGAGCTGGTACTGCTATCGCCGATGGGTTACTCACCAACAGGTGAAGCATTTAACTTGAGCTTGGAAGATGTTGCAGTGAGTACCGCGATTGCACTGGATGCAGAAAAGCTCATTTTCTTAATGGACTCTAAAGGCGTGCATAACTTGCGCGGTGAATTACTGCGGGAGATGACTGCAGAAAAAGCGAAAAATCTGCTCAAAAACGTACAAGAAAGCGATGAGCCCATTCATTTTTCCGAAGACGTCAATTTTTATTTGCCGGCCGCAGTGAGTGCTTGCGAACATGGCGTGGCGCGTACACACTTGATTTCTCGTCATATTGACGGGGCAATCATCCAAGAGCTATTTACGCATAGTGGTATTGGCACCATGATTACGGAGTTACCACTTGAAACCATGCGGCAGGCCAATATTGACGATGTCGGCGGCATACTCAAGCTGATTGAACCACTTGAGAATGATGGCATTTTGGTACGCCGCGGACGCGAGCGCATCGAGATGGAAATCAATCATTTCTATGTAATGGAACATGATAATCGCGCCATAGGTTGTGCCGCGTTATACCCTTTTCCTCAAGAAAAAATGGCAGAATTTGCCTGTTTGGCGATTGATCCGCAATACCGCGGTGGTGGCCGTGGCGACAAACTATTCAATTATTGCCAAGCACAGGCCAAAAAACTTGGGTTCAATCAAATATTCTGCCTAACCACACGTACCGAGCACTGGTTTTTAGAGCGCGGATTTATTGAAGAGTCTATCGACGAATTACCGCAAGAAAAACAGGCCTTGTACAACTTCCAGCGTAAATCTAAAGTGTTTGTTAAACCGCTGTAAGATTTTTTCGATACAATCACACACATTCACTATTGCAGGAAACAACATGCTCACCCAAACCTCAGCCGCGCAAAAGGCACAAACCCTTGCAGAAGCCTTACCTTATATCAAACGCTTTTTTGATAAAACCATCGTCATTAAATACGGTGGCAACGCCATGACGGATGAGCATTTAAAGCAATGTTTTGCGCAAGACGTCGTGTTGCTTAAGTTGGTAGGTATGAACCCTGTGGTGGTCCACGGCGGCGGCCCTCAAATTAATGAGATGCTAGATAAGCTGGGCAAAAAAGGTGAGTTTATTCAAGGCATGCGTGTGACCGATGAAGAAACCATGGATGTGGTAGAAATGGTTTTAGGTGGCCAGGTCAACAAAGAGATCGTGAATCTCATCAACCGCCATGGCGGCAAAGCAGTCGGCCTTACTGGGCAAGACGGCAACTTTATTCATGCGCACAAATTGCTGATGGAAGATTTAAAAGACCCCAGCAAGATGATAGACGTAGGGCAAGTGGGCGAAATTTCTGCCATTGACCCTAGTATTATCAACTTTTTAGACAGCGGCGATTTTATCCCTGTTGTAGCGCCCATTGGCGTAGGTAAAGATGGCGAAACCTACAACATCAACGCTGATGTGGTGGCCGGCAAATTGGCTGAAATTTTAAATGCAGAAAAATTGATTCTATTGACCAATACGCCTGGCGTATTGGATAAAAGCGGTGAATTACTCACTGGCCTGACACCCAAGCAAATTGACGACTTGGTCGAGGATGGCACATTATCTGGCGGTATGTTGCCGAAGATTGGCTCAGCCTTAGATGCTGCACGTAGCGGCGTAAAATCGGTACATATTATTGATGGCCGTGTAGAGCATGCGCTGCTGTTGGAAGTGCTCACCGATGAAGGCGTCGGTACACTGATTAAAGCTAAGTAACTTTCTAACGCGCATTATTTGCGGATACTTTGTTGGCTGCCTCAGAACCTCCTTGCCGTAGTATATCTACTGGCTGCGTCAGTTGTTCGTTGTCGCTTGGCCTCAGCTACATACTGAGGCTAAACCATGCCATCTAAAGTCTATATTTTTGATTTAGACGACACACTCCACAACGCCAGCGCGCACATCTTTCCGGTCATGAATCGCGCCATGACGCAGTACATCATGGCTGAATTAAGTATGGACGAGGCTGCCGCACATGCACTGCGGCAGCATTACTGGCAGGTGTACGGCGCCACCCTCAAAGGCTTAATTCGGCATCATGGTGTGAATGCACATCACTTCCTCAAAGAAACGCATGCCTTTGCAGATTTATCCAACATGGTGATTCAGGTAAAACGATTGAGGCACTTGTTAAAAAAGCTCAAAGGACGTAAGTGTGTGTTCACTAACGCACCACGAGAATATGCGATACGCGTGCTACAACTGCTAGGCATCGACGATTGTTTTGAATTAGTATTCAGCGTTGAGTCTACCCGCTTTCATGCAAAGCCTAGTGTGCGCGGCTTTCAAATGCTATTGAACACCTTGAATGTCAATGCACGTGATTGCGTGATGTTGGAAGACAGTTTACCGGCACTGATGACCGCCAAACGTTTGGGCATGCGTACCATTTGGGTGAGCCGTACCTTGAATAAACCAAATTTTGTGAATTATAGAATTAACTCAGTGTTAGCACTTACTGACCTTAGGCTATAATTGGCAACTAGACAAGATCATGTTCAGTACATTCACTGACAACAATAATAAGTAAGGATAATTTATGGCTTCTGATCGTAAACAGCAAATTCTAGAAACACTGGCCCAGATGCTGGAAACTCCCAAGCGCGAAAAAATCACCACGGCCGCGTTAGCTGCGCGACTGGATGTTTCAGAAGCGGCTTTATACCGTCACTTTGCCAATAAGGCGCAAATGTTTGAAGGGTTGATTGAGTTTATCGAGAATTCTATTTTCGGCGTGATTAACAAAATTACCAGCGACGAAATGGACGGCACCAAGCAAGTACAATTAATTGTCAGCATGTTGCTGCGCTTTGCAGAAAAAAATCCGGGCATGACGCGCGTACTGATTGGCGATGCACTAGTCAATGAAGATGATGCATTGCAGTTGCGTATTAATCAATTGTACGACCGCATTGAAACCAGCATTAGACAATCGCTTAAAATTGCCATTGCACAAGGCGAGAACAAGCAAGACCCAACAGCATTAGCAAACTTGATGGTGTGTTATGTCACCGGGCGTTGGCAGCAATATGCCAAAAGTGGCTTTAAACGCAAACCTTTAGAGTTTTCTACAGAACAGATTGCATTGATGCAACGTTTGATTCACTTTGTAAACTAAATACTTCAACCTTAAAACAACTCAATTTATACACTTAGCAGCTATGGACAATACGGTTTTTGGCTTTAACGAAGCACAGATCACGGAGTTTGGACTCACTTACGGCGTAGGCGGCCTCATGCTGTTGATGTTGTTCATTGTGGGGCATCTTGCATGGAAATGTAAGGCTGGCAAAACCGGTACCTTTATTTTGTTTTTAGCACTGACGTTTGGCTTATTAGGGTTTATTGCTAAATTCGCAATCCAGCATTACCTCAATATTCACTAAATAGCGTTTTCAATCGCGCTTAATCTGGCATTAAACACAGCCTGTTTGATCTCTTCAGGCTGTGTAAACTGTTTGGCAATCGCCCCTGCATCCACTTGCAGTGCAGCTACCAAGGTTTTATCAAGTAACTCCGCTTCATGAAGGGCGCAGTTTTCCAAGCCCGTTCTGCCGCGCGAGTCTGCTTCACAGGCTTGTAGAAATGATTGAAACCGTTGCGGTTGGCGTATGGCATCCAGCTCCATTAAAAAACTCAGCCGCGTAGTCGGTTTCATTTGCGTGACTGCATGTAGTTTGCCATGAAATTGCGCCACCATTACTGCCAAATCGCGGCAATCATTCGGCACACGTAGCCTTGTCACCACATCTTTCAGTAGAGAAACACTACGCTGCTCATGCCCAATATGGCGCGGCAGCATATCTTGCGGTGTCGTTCCTTTGCCCAAATCATGTGTCAGCGCAGCAAAGCGCACCGGCAAGCTAAACTGTTGCTTAGCAGCATAATCCACCACCATCATGACATGCACGCCGGTATCGATTTCCGGGTGGTGTTTTTCTGGCTGCGGGACACCCCACAGGCGCGCTAACTCTGGGAAAATGCGTTCAAGCGCGCCGCACGCACGTAGCACTTCAAACATGCGGCTAGGCTTAGCTTCCATCAAACCTTTTGCCAGTTCTTGCCATACGCGCTCTGGCACCAATGCATCCACCTCGCCAGCCACCACCATGTCACGCATTAACTGCATGGTTTCCGCGGCCACAGTAAACTCTACAAACCGTGCAGCAAAACGTGCAAGGCGCAAAATACGTACAGGGTCCTCCACAAAGGCTAGACTTACATGCCGCAGCACTTTGGCTTGGATATCTTGTTGTCCGGAGAATGGGTCGATCAATGTGCCATCGGTAGCTTTTGCAATGGCATTGATGGTCAAGTCCCGTCGTGCTAAATCCTCTTCCAAAGTGACATCAGGCGCGGCATGTACTGCAAAACCCTTGTAGCCTTTGGCGGTTTTGCGTTCCGTTCTGGCCAGTGCATATTCTTCATGCGTTTTGGGGTGGAGAAATACCGGGAAATCTTTACCGACTGCCTTATATCCGGCCTTGATCATGGCTTCCGGCGTGGACCCTACCACCACATAATCGCGGTCTTGGATCGGTAGTCCAAGCAGCTCATCGCGTATCGCACCCCCTACGCAGTAGATATCCATCTTGGTCAGCGTAATTAAAAACGACTAGCGTTTAGCATTAATTGCACGCCCAGCAGCACTGCGAAAACCATCGTATGCGCCACGCGGGGTTGCATTGGTTAGGTACTCAGGCACAACGGCTTCTAATGGCATCAGCGATACGCCCAACTCTGATGGCAACGTTTGCAAAGTCACGCTATCCACACGCATGGAGCGCACATTATCGCGACTCATGAGTTTGACTGGCATAAACTCCATCGCGAAGCCTTGCAAATAGGAAAGCTTATCGCTGAGCCCAATAATAGGGCGCGAAATACCCAACATTGTCATGACTTTTTGAATCAACTCACGGAAGCTATACACTTGCGGCCCACCCAATTCATAAGTCTTGCCATAGGTATCCGTATTTTCTAGCGCATTGACCATGCAACTGGTCACGTCTTCCACCCAAATTGGCTGGAATCTAGCATCTGGTTTTGCCAATACAATGACTGGCAACAGCTTCACTAGGCTTGCAAACAAGTTAAAAAAGCTATCGTGGCGGCCAAAGATAATCGAAGGTTTAAAAATAGTAATGTTCAGTTTTTTGCTGAATTCACCTACTGCGGATTCTCCCGCCGCTTTGCTACGTAGATACTGACTTGGCGCAGACTTGCTCGCTTGCAATGCACTCATATGAATCAAGCGCTCAATGACTAACTCGCCACATACTTGCGCCAGTCTTCTTGGTAATTGATGATGGACTTGCTCAAAACTTGCACGCCCGGATTCATGCAGAATGCCTACCAGATTGATTACTGCATAACTGCCTTCCAGCATGCTTTTCAGTTTTTGCTGCTCAAAGATATCACACTGCACCACCTGTACATTAGGTAGCAATATCAGATGCTTAGCCGATTCTCGACGACGGGAGATGACAGTCACCTGATAGCCTGCCGCGTCTAACTTTGCTACTAGGCTGCTACCCACAAACCCTGATCCGCCTAATACCGTGATTTTTTTCATATGATGACCTACTCGTTCGAATTTAAATTAGAGTCTAGCTCACTGCTGTTCTTTGCAGGAATCACGCCTAAACGTTTTTTCAATGGAATACTGACCAAACCTAAGCGTTGGGTATACATATGCGCATTCGCCATGACTTTTTTAACGTAATTGCGTGTCTCACTAAACGGGATGGTCTCTGCATATATCGCACCCTCAAGCGGAATATTCCCCATCCATTTTTTTGCACGGCTTGGCCCTGCATTATAAGCCGCCGTAGCCATCGTTTCTTGGCCATTAAACTGATCTGCGGTATAGCGCATGTAATAGGTACCCAAAGAAATATTAGTATCTAAATCGTGCAGCATGCCGTGATTGTAATCGCTCCAGCCCACTTTATTGGCTACCCATTTGGCAGTAGCCGGCATTATTTGCATTAAGCCAGAGGCACCCACCCCAGATTTTGCATAGTGCATAAAGCGGCTTTCTTGGCGAATGATGCCATAAACCCAGGCCTCATCTACGTTCTGCTCACTGGCAGCATCTTTCATTAAGTCCCGATACGGCGTAGGGTAGCGCAAATTAAAATTATGCACCTCTTTGGTTTGGTCTGCCGTGATCACAGCTAGGTCATACCATTTATTTCTGGCTGCGTACTCAGCAGCCACAATCAACTGTTCGTCACTCAGGTTATCGGTCGCTACAGTCCATTCCAGCTTAGCTTCCCAACGAAATGCCAATCGCTGCAAGGCTTCTGCGCGTAATACTGGCGCTAATTTTGCAAAGGCATTCACCGCAATATCATCCGGCACATACTCTATTGGCTGCGCACGCATACTGGCTTCTAGCTCCTCTTGCGCAAGCCAGCCATAAAAATGACGCTCAATAGATAATGCTGCAAATAAGCCATTGGCTTCTAGCATCTGATTCTGCACTTTGAGCGCGCGGGCTTTCCAATAGCGCCACGTAGCCTCATCTGACTGCTCGGTTGGCATCATGGCTACCACTTCCAGCAAGCCATCCCAATTGGTTTGGCGCAATGCGGCACGCGCATACCAATCGAGCTGATCTCGCGTGAGCGCAGTATTCTCTGCCAATCGAAACCATTGATACGCCTCTGGTTCATGGCGTTGTGCGGCCAGCAAAGCTAAGCGTCCATAGAAATAGCTTTTTTGCTCTGCATTGAACAAGCCTTCTATCTTTTTGAATGCACTCAATGCCTGCGCAGAGTCAGTACGCGCCAATTGATTAAGTGCGTATAAATAAAGCTCTTTTCCGTACGCAGTTTTTTGATTGGCTGTTTTCTTCGCTATCGTTTTGGATGGGCTGGCATTAACTGCGTCAATCTGTTTTTGCAGCGCGGCATCGCCTGCCGGGCTTCTTTTAGCGATGCCTTTTGCTAATGCCACGCGGTTTTCCGCCAACGCCATGCGAAAGCGCGCCTCCAAATCTTCTTCTGTAATGACATTGGCCGCCTGCATTTTATCAAACAGCACATTACAGTTAGTAGGCTGCTCTTTGGCTTGAAACCATAAGACCTTCGCCGACTCTAGCGTTTTGCCATCATTCACAGCAGCGTTAGCTTCTGCGGCATAACAAGTGATGGCAGGGTCTTGTAACTGGTACTGCGGATAGATGTCTAAAAAGGCCGCCCAATTTTGCTGCTTAGCCAGTTTTTTGAGCCATTCACCCCTAAACCTATCAGCAAACGGGTAGCCATCGTAGCGTGTTAAAAACTCGGAGACATTGGCCTGGCTCACATCATCCAGACTTAATAGCATGAGCCAATACTCGGCATAAGGCGCTAGTACATGCTGCATGTCCTTGAGTCTATTGACGCTATCGGCGAGTGCAAAGCTATTTTTTTTATCGTAAGCAGCGCGTGCCAGCAGCACTTCGTCATCGCCAGTATCGGCGTAGACAGACATCGCATGTGATGCGAACAGCAACGTACAAAGGAGGGAGCAATAAAGAAAGTGGCGGCGTAACATATCAGGGGCATCTCATCTTAAATACGCAACACGCGGCTCACAAAAAACAATAACATCACAAACAATAAGAACCAACCTGCCAATTGTGCAAGCCGTTTGAGTATGTGCAAGTATTTTTTATCTTGGCTATAGACATATAGCCCTAATAAAATAAATGCAGCAATAATCAGTACAATGACCGTTAGTCTAATCACAATCATGTGTACACCTCTTGTGAAATCGACTCAAAACTCATACAAGCGTTACCCGCTAAAATGCGGCATCAGTGCAGGTGTAAAATATTGACGCTGCTCGACAAAACCAGCAGGCGCATCTTCAAGATGTTCAAACACTGCAAACTCCCACGCATCCGCATCTGCCAGCAAGGCGCGTAATAGCTGATTATTCATGGCGTGGCCTGATTTAAAGGCAGTAAACGCACCTAAAATTGGGTGCCCCAGCATGTACAAATCGCCAATCGCATCTAGCACTTTATGCTTGGCAAATTCGTCCTCATAACGCAATCCATCGGCGTTCAATACACGATATTCATCCAGCACAATGGCATTATCCAAGCTACCACCACGCGCTAATCCATTGGCCCGCAAGTACTCTACCTCGTGCATAAAGCCAAAAGTACGCGCACGGCTAATTTCTTTGATATAGGAATTATCGGCGAAATCAATGCTGACAGTCTTGCCGGAGTGGTCAAACACAGGGTGTGCAAAATCAATGGTGAATTCCATTTTAAAGCCATGATAGGGCTCAAACTTCACCCATTTATCAGCTTCTTTCACTTCTACCGTTTTTTTAATTCTAATAAACTTCTTCGGCGCATTCTGTTCCACAATCCCGGCGGATTGCAGTAAATAAATGAATGGGCCAGAACTGCCATCCATGATTGGAATTTCAGAGGCTGTTACTTCAATACGAATATTATCTACCCCCAAACCTGCAAGGGCAGACATTAAGTGCTCAACGGTGGCTACACGCGCGTCACCATGCTCTAGGGCAGAGCACAGACGCGTGTCTTTCACTGCGTCAGGGGTTGCTTGAATCTCTGGCGCACCGGGCAAATCGGCGCGACAAAAGACAATCCCCGAGTCAATGGGCGCAGGTTTCAGCGTCATGATGACTTTCTCACCATTATGCAGGCCGACGCCTGTAGCACTCACTGTTTTTTTCAGTGTTCTTTGTTTTAGCACTTAATGTTCCTACAACAATATGTTTTCTATGATGATACCTACTATACACAAGTAGTTTAACACCATCTACATTGCAGTTTCACCCGCTATTGCTACGCAAAAATTGAGCGGATTAATCTGCTTGCTTACGTAAAAATGCTGGGATGTCATATTCTTCCACACCAGACATTTTCATGGCCTCTACTTGTGCACGACGGTTGTTGCTTGTAAATACAGCCGGCGCTTCTTCCTCAGTTTCCATGCCTACATAGATAGGTTGGTTAGTGGTGCCGTCGCGTACGGTGGTCATCACTTTTAACTCAGGTTTTTGCTGACGACGCGCAACCGCACCATTCAAACCAGTCGCTACCATGGTCACACGTAATTTGTCGCCCATGTTTTCATCCATCACATTGCCCACAATCACGGTGGCATCTTCTGCGGTGAATGCTTTAATGGTGTTCATGACATCGTAGTACTCTTTCATTTTAAAGTTAGTACTTGCGCTGATGTTCACCAATACGCCGCGTGCATTCGCCAAGTTAACATCTTCCAACAATGGGCTTGCTACTGCTTGTTCTGCAGCAATACGCGCACGATCCGGACCACTCGCTTCCGCAGAACCCATCATTGCCATGCCCATTTCAGACATCACGGTACGTACATCGGCAAAGTCGACGTTGACCAAGCCCGGGCAATTAATGATCTCTGCAATACCTGAGACAGCATTATGGAGTACATCGTTCGCAGCACGGAACGCTTCTAAGAACGGTACATCCTCGCCCAATACTTCCATCAATTTCTCGTTTGGAATCACAATCAGTGAGTCAACGTGTTGAGAAAGCTCTTCTAAACCGTCTGCCGCTACTTTGGTACGCTTGCCTTCAAACGCAAATGGCTTGGTCACTACAGCTACCGTCAAAATACCCATTTCTTTGGCGACTTCTGCAATAATCGGCGCTGCACCCGTACCAGTACCACCACCCATACCGGCAGTGATAAATAACATGTCTGCGCCATCGATAATTTCAGCAATACGATCACGGTCTTCTAATGCAGCTTCACGACCAATCTCTGGTTTTGCCCCTGCACCCAAGCCTTTAGTGATGTCTTGACCAATTTGCAATACCGTTTTTGCATGGCTTTTCTTCAAGGCCTGCATATCTGTGTTGGCGCAAATAAACTCTACACCGCTTACGTTTTTGGTCATCATGTGTTCTACAGCGTTACCACCGCAACCACCCACACCAATCACCTTGATTACCGCTTCTTGTGAATCTCTTTCCATAATTTCAAACATCTTGAACCTCCTTTTGCCTTTTGTTTTTAGGTCAATTGAATGGATATTCGCTTAACCCAGCCCTAAATCAAACTTCTCACTACCAAACCTACTACTTACTAAAAATTACCTTGAAACCAACTCTTCATTTTTTCAAAAATCCTGCCTATGGAGCTCGATTGCATTTGTCCCATCAATTGACGTTCTAATTGCTGTTTACCCATGAGTACCAAGCCCACGCCGGTGGCGTACCTTGGATTGCTAATCACTTCCGATAAGCCCGCCACATAACGTGGCATGCCTAAACGCACTGGCGTGTGGAAGATTTCTTCGCCCAACTCCATCATGCCTCGCATGGCTGCCGAACCGCCGGTAATGACAATGCCGGAAGCAATCATCTCTTCCATGCCACTGCGTCTGAGTTCTTGCTGCACAAATTCATACAGTTCCACTACACGCGGCTCAATCACTTCTGCCAACGTTTGAATAGAAAGTTGACGTGGCTCACGCCCATCTACGCCTGGTACTTCCACCACCTCACGAGCATCGGCAAGCTGTCTAAGCGCGCAACCGTATTTCACTTTAATCTCTTCAGCCGATTGCGTAGGGGTACGGAAAGCCACTGCAATATCGTTGGTCATTTGGTCGCCCGCAATGGGGATGACTGCGGTATGGCGGATCGCACCGTTTTTAAACACAGCAATATCCGTAGTACCACCGCCGATATCGACCAAGCACACGCCTAGTTCTTTTTCGTCTTCCGTCAGCACCGCCACGCTAGATGCCAATGGTTGTAGAATCAAATCACTCACCTCTAATCCGCAACGCTTGATGCACTTGACGATATTTTGTGCGGCAGCCACTGCACCGGTCACAATGTGCACTTTCACTTCTAACTTCATGCCGCTCATGCCAAGCGGTTCACGCACATCTTCTTGGCCATCAATAATGAATTCTTGCGTGAGGATATGTAAGATTTGCTGATCCGCCGGCAAAGCAATCGCACGTGCAGTTTCCACCACGCGGTCTACATCCATCTGCGATACTTCTGCATCTTTAATTTTGACCATGCCGTGTGAATTCAAACTTTTGACATGGCTACCTGCAATCCCAGTGAACACCGTGTTAATTTTGCAATCAGCCATCAACTCGGCTTCTTCAATCGCACGCTGTATCGCCTGCATGGTGGAGTCGATATTGACCACCACCCCTTTTTTCAGGCCTCTGGAAATGTGCTGCCCCAGCCCGATGACTTTCAAGGAGCCTTCCGGCAATAGCTCAGCCACAATCGCGACAATTTTGGATGTCCCAATGTCGAGCCCAACAATTAAATTTTTATCTTCCCGTACTTTACTCATGTGTGTTCCCCGCCTTTATTCTTTCGCCGCTCATGCTGATGGTTTAGGTGCTACCTTTTGCGTCATATGTGCTGGCTTACGTACCGCAAATCCGTTGGGATACCGCAAATCCGCATAAGTCACTTTGACATTGAGCTGACTGAGCGTACTGAGGTACCCTTTGGTAAATTTTTCTAAACGACTCGCCATGTCTACACGCCCAATGGCAATCTGCATTCCATCTTGCGTTTTAATTTCCCAGGCACGCCTTGGTGACAACTTCACCTGCGCAATCGTTAAATTCGCTTTCTGTAAAATGGGGTAATAAGTGGCATAGCCTTTCGTCACCTCCAACACACCATCGCCAGGCCCGTAAAAAATGGGCAGTGTGGCATCAGATGCCGCATGAAAAATCTCACCATGCGTATTCACCAGCGCCAAGTTACCCCAGCGCGCTAATGCTTGATGCTCTTCTACGCTCACTACAATCTGATCTGGCCAGCGTCTTCTGACACTAACGCTACGCGCCCACGGCAACTTTTCAAACGCATCACGCGTGCGCTCAAGGTTCAATGTAAAAAAGTTACCCTTCAAATGTTTGGCCACAATTAACTTAATCTGCTCTCTGTTCACGTGCGTTAACTTGCCTTCTACGCGCACCTCGCGCAGTGGAAAAATCGGTAGATGCACCACAATAAACAGCAGGCCGTACAACATCATCACGATCGATATCGCGAACAGGAAATTGGCAATCCAATTTAATAGTTGTGGTTTATTCCACACGCGGCGCATCCTTTAATGTCATGGCCAAAATACGTAACACCAATGCCTCAAAACTCAACCCTGCTACCTTTGCCGCCATCGGCACCAAACTATGGTCCGTCATACCCGGGCTGGTATTCACTTCCAAAAAGTAGTGATTGCCTGCCTCATCCATCAAGAAATCCACACGTCCCCAACCACTGCAGCCCAGCACATTAAAAGCTTGTATTGCCTCTTGCTGAATCTGCGCTTCTTTTGCTGCAGCCAAGCCAGATGGGCAGTGATATTCAGTGTCATCACGCAAATACTTGGCTTCGTAATCGTAGTATTCGTTTTTCGGCACAATGCGGATGATGGGCAACGCGACACCTCCTAAGATGCCTACGGTAAACTCGCCACCCCCTACAAACGCTTCTGCAATCACTAGCGGATCAGCTTTGGCAGCCACGGCATACGCCTCTGCCAACTCGCTGGCTTGCTTGACTTTACTGATACCGATGCTGGAACCTTCATTGGCTGGCTTCACAAACAAAGGCAAGCCCAAACGCGCCACTACTTGTGCAAAGTCGGTGTGAGCATCCAACAGTTCAAACGCTGGCGTTACTACACCACTGGCACCCCACAATAACTTGGTGCGCCATTTATCCATGCCCACTGCAGAGGCCATAACACCACTCCCGGTATAGGGAATGCCCATCAACTCCAATGCGCCCTGAATCGTGCCGTCTTCGCCAAATCGTCCGTGCAACGCAATAAAGGCACGGTCGTAATCCGCCAACTCACTTAGGCTGCGCTCAGCCGGGTCAAAGGCATGTGCATCTACACCTTGGCTCACTAATGCCGCCAGCACGGCCTTACCACTCTTCAGTGATACTTCGCGCTCGCCCGATTTGCCGCCCAACAACACTGCGACTTTTCCAAATTGTTTTACATCCACTTGTTTTACCTCTACTGCGCTATGCATACTCACCAATCACTCTCACCTCTTGATGCAACGCTATTCCGCGTTGCGCCAATACGGTTTCTTTTACATGTTTAATCAATAACTCAATATCCAAGGCCGTCGCATTGCCTAAGTTCACAATAAAATTGGCATGCTTTTCAGATACTTGCGCGCCGCCCATCGTGTAGCCTTTTAACCCGCATTCTTCGATCAATTTGGCAGCGAATGTCCCTTCAGGGTTTCTGAAAGTAGAGCCGGCACTGGGCATATTCAGTGGCTGGCTGGCCAAACGGGTCGCCAATAACTGCTTAATCTTTTGTGTCGATTCTTTTGCATCACCTTCTGCCAGCGCAAACCAAGCGCCCAAAAACCACTCGCCATCTGCTGGAAATTGCACGTGACGGTAGGTCGGCACATATTCGCTTTTGCTACGAATATGCACATGGCCGCCCATATCAATCGTTTTCACCTGATGCACAATTTCCCAAGTTTCTGTGCCATAACAACCCGCGTTCATCGCCAATGCGCCGCCCACGGTACCGGGGATGCCCGCCATAAACTCAGCCCCTTGCTTGGCTTGGTTCGCGCAAAAACGCGCCAACTTACCACAAGTGACCCCGGCATCGGCGTATATCCATTCGCCCTCTACAGCTAGCTCGCTCAAGGCTTGATGCATCACAACCACCGTGCCACGCACGCCACCATCACGCACCAGTAAATTACTACCCAAGCCAATAAAATGTACTGGTTCGTTTTTAGGCAAACTGGCCAAAAATACTTGCAATTCCTCTACACTGTCTGCAATAAACAACTGGTCGGCATTGCCGCCCACGCGCCAACTGGTATAGCGTGCCAAGGGCTCATGCTTAAGCAGTAGCGAACCTGTTTTGGCTTGTGCCATCACTGTGCTAACTCCTTAGTTTTAGCTGCTACCTGACCTATGCTGCCTGCACCCATCACAATCACCACATCATCGGCTTGGGCAATATTCAAAATCGCTTCTGGCAGCGCATCAGTGGTTTCCACAAATATCGGCTCGTTCTTGCCTATGACACGGATGGCGCGGATCAAACTACGCGTATCCGCGGCCACAATCGGTGCTTCGCCGGCTGAGTACACCTCTGTCAGCAACGCCACATCAGTGGTAGATAGCACGCCTACAAAATCCTCAAAGCAATCACGCGTACGCGTGTAACGATGCGGTTGAAACGCCATCACTAAGCGGCGATTGGGGAAGGCACCACGTGCTGCGGCAATCACCGCTTGCATTTCTACTGGGTGGTGACCGTAGTCATCAACCAAGGTAAACGTACCGCCCGTTTTAGCCGCAATTTCACCATAGCGCTCAAAGCGACGGCCAACGCCTTTGAATTCTTTGAGTGCTTTGATCATGGCTGCATCTGGCACATTCAACTCACTGGCTACGGCGATGGCCGCTAATGCATTCAACACATAGTGATGGCCGGGCAAATTCAATGTCACATCAAAAGTAGTCGTCACACCGTTAATACGCTCTACTGTAAAGTGCATCTTGCCGTTATCTGCAACGATGTTTTTGGCACGGATACGTGCATCATCCGTTGTGCCATAGGTCATCACCGGACGCGTCACGCGGGGCAATATCTCACGGATGTTGGCATCATCGGTACAAAGCACCGCCATGCCCCAAAATGGGATCTGTTGCAAGAACTCAACGAATGCACTTTTTAACTTTTCAAAACTGTGTTCATAGGTGCCCATATGGTCGTGATCGATATTGGTCACCACAGCCAGAATTGGACTCAAGTGCAGGAACGACGCATCAGACTCATCCGCTTCCACCACAATATAGTCCCCAGTACCCAAGCGCGCATTGGTGCTGGCTGCTTCTAACTTGCCACCAATCACAAAAGTGGGGTCCATACCGGCCTCAGCCAAAATGCTGGCGATCAAACTAGTGGTCGTTGTTTTGCCATGCGTACCAGCTACTGCAATGCCTTGCTTGAAGCGCATCAACTCCGCCAACATTAATGCACGTGGAATCACTGGAATATTTTTCTCGCGCGCAGCAATAATTTCTGGGTTCTGTTCATTCACCGCGCTGGAGACCACCACCACATCCGCATCTTGCAAGTGTTCTTTAGCATGCCCTTGATACACGGTTGCGCCGTATGAAACCAAACGTTTGGTCGTCGCATTGCTGGCCAAGTCAGAACCGCTGACGTTGAAATCCAAGTTAACCAACACCTCGGCAATACCGCTCATGCCGGAGCCACCGATGCCAATAAAATGAATGTTTTTTACTTTATGTTTCATATGTAAGTCCTAGTATGCTTAAGCACCGGCGAAGGCGCACTCCATACAAATTTTTGCAACCGTCACGGTCGCATCTGGCTGTGCCAATTGCTTAGCGCGCATGGCCATGTCCAAACATTTTTCACGGGTTAACCCACGTAAAATTTCGGTCGCTTTTGTTACATCAAAGGCTGATTGCTGCACCAAAATGGCCGCGCCATTTTCTGCCAAATACTGCGCATTGGTGGTTTGGTGGTCATCCACTGCAAACGGGAATGGCACCAACACGCTGGCAATTCCCACACAAGCTATTTCTGCTACTGTAAGTGCACCGGCACGGCAAATCACTAAATCCGCCCAATTGTAAGCAGCCGCCATGTCATGAATAAATGCTTTTGCATCCGCCTTTACACCCGCTTGCTGATAATTGCGCTTCAGCACTTCAATATGTCTTTCACCCGCCTGATGCACGACTTCAGGTCTCACATCCTCTGGAAATGTAGCGAGCGCCTTGGGTAGCACATCGTTCAACGCGGCTGCACCTAAGCTGCCACCCACAACCAATAGCTTTAACTTGCCCTGCTGCATGGCAAACCGTTTTTCAGGCGGTGCTAACTCTGTGAGATCCTGACGCACAGGATTACCCACTAACTGCGCCCGCTCACTCAATACATTGGGGAACGCCACCAGCACACGGTTGGCAATTGCACTTAATACTTTATTGGTGAGTCCAGCGATGGAATTCTGCTCATGTACAATCAAAGGCTTACCCATTAGCTTAGCCATCAACCCACCAGGAAACGCAGCAAAACCACCCATGCCGAGTACCACATTCGGCTGGTGCTGCTGAATTGCTCGTCTTGCCTGCATCAATGCCTTTGTCAATTTCACCGGTAATAACAGCCAGCCTTTTAGGCCTTTTCCTCGCACACCCTGCATGGTCATCATGGCTTTGGCGTAACCCTTGCCTTCAATCAGGCGGTTTTCCATACCGCCTTCTGTGGCTAGCCACACCACTTGCCAGCCATGCGCTTTCAAATAGTCAGCCACTGCCATAGCCGGATAGACATGACCACCCGTACCACCCGCCATCACGAGAATGGTGTGTTTATCGAAACGGGTCACGGCGTTATCAAGCATCATGCTGGCAACCCCTTCTGTAACCTGCGGTTCTCAAAATCTATACGCAGCAAAATAGCCATGGCAATGCAATTAGCTAAGATGCCGCTGCCACCAAACGAGAGCAACGGAAGCGTCAACCCCTTAGTAGGCAGCACACCCATATTGACGCCAATATTGATAATGCCTTGCACTCCCATCCACACACCGATGCCTTGTGACAACAGCGCAGCAAAGTAGCGCTCATTCGCCACGGCTTCTTTACCAATGCCAAAGGCGCGAATCACAATCCACACAAATAGACCCAGCACCGTCACCACACCCACAAATCCGAGTTCTTCTGCAATCACCGCCAATAAAAAGTCTGTATGCGCCTCTGGCAGATACAGTAATTTTTCTACACTTGCGCCCAAGCCCACGCCAAACCACTCGCCACGACCAAACGCAATCAGTGCATGTGACAACTGGTAGCCCTTGCCATACGGGTCAGCCCATGGGTCCATAAAGCCAATCACGCGCTGCATACGGTAAGGCGAGCTTTTAATCAGGACAACAATGGCCACTGGCAGCAGGGCAATCAAGCCTGCGAAGATTTTTCCGTTAATGCCACCCAACCATAAAATGGAGATAGAGATTGCGGCAATCACAGCAAATGCGCCAAAATCAGGCTCACGCAGTAACAGAAACCCTACAATCACCATCACCGCCACCATCGGCAAAAACCCTTTGGTAATGCTATCCATTTGCTCCGCTTTTCTCACGGCATAATCTGCTACATACATGGCGGAAAAGAGCTTCACAAACTCCGAAGGCTGCACATTAATCACAAATAACGGCAACCAACGCTGACTACCGTTCACATTGCGACCAATGCCGGGCACTAGTACCAGCACCAGCAAGCCCAAGCCACCCAAAAATAAATAGGGTGCCATTTTTTGCCAAAGTGCCACAGGCACTTGAAATGCAACAGCACCTGCACACAGGCCAATCAAAATAAACATGGACTGCCGGACCAAGTAGTAAGTGGTTTTATGGCCGGTGTCGATATCCGCCTCAGCAATCGCAATCGAAGCCGAGTACACCATCACCAAGCCTAAGCCCAGCAGAATCAGCGTGACCCATAACAACATTTGGTCGTAGTTAGGTGAGCTCATACGCTCACGTGTCAACATCACGGGCGCTAGCATGTGGCTACCTCTAACGCTTTGACCGCATCAATAAATACCTCGGCACGGTGCACATAATTTCTGAACATATCAAAACTTGCGCAAGCGGGAGACAGCAATACAGCATCGCCCGGTGAGGCTACTTTGTGTGCAATGGCAACGGCTTCTTTTAAATCAATCGCATCGTAAATCGGCAATTCAGAGGCCAGCAATACAGCTTCGATTAACGGCGCATCACGCCCAAAGAGTACGATGGCACGCGCATTGGCTTGTACGGCTTCTAATAACGGTGAGAAATCCTGCCCCTTACCATCGCCACCAGCTAATAGCACTACTTTTTGTGGCTTACCGGCTTTCATCATGCCTTTAATCGCAGCACAAGTAGCGCCCACATTGGTGCCTTTGGAGTCATCGTAGAAATCAATCTCGTTGATGGTGGCCACCCATTCCACACGATGTGGCAAGCCTTTAAATTGACGTAGCACTTGCATCATTGCCGCTTTGTCCACACCAATACTGCTGCATAGTGCAATGGCTGCAAGTACATTGGCCACATTATGTTGACCATTGATTTTCAAATCCGCCACTGGCATCCATTTACGCTTGCCACTGGTGAGCCATAAACCATTGGCTTCCATCACGCCAAAATCAGAATAGTTTTGCGCTTCATTTAAACCAAACGATAACGCCTCAGTCGTTGTTAGCCCCAAACTGGCTGGGTCGTCACGATTGACTACAGCCAAAGTAGCATGCTCATAAATACGTGCTTTGGCCGCAGCGTAATCTTGTATGCTGTCGTAGCGGTCCATATGATCTTCAGAAATATTCAACACCGTCGCAACATCCACTTTAAGACTGTAAGTCGTTTCTAGCTGAAAACTAGAGAGTTCTAATACATATACATCCGGTGCACGCCCACTAAGGGTATCCAACACTGGCAAACCAATATTGCCAGCAACAATGGTATTGAGTCCGGCTTGTTTACAAATCTCGCCCACCAAAGTCGTCACAGTGGTTTTGCCATTCGAGCCAGTAATCGCAATCACTTTTGCACTACTTGGCCGATGCAATGCAAACAACTCAATATCACCTATCACGCGTTTACCTTGTGCAATGGCAGCTTGTACAGCGGGCTCTTGCAATGACACACCCGGGCTAATCACAATAAAATCGCATGCCATCAACACTGCAGCATCAAAGGGCCCCGTGTGCACTTTGACACTTGGGTACGCTTTGATTAGCGCATCTACACCTGGCGGGTTCAGACGCGAGTCAGCCATAGTCACCACAGCGCCTTGCTTCAGCAGCCAGCGCAACGCAGAGAGGCCTGTCTCTCCCAGCCCGAGCACTAATACATGTTGATTTGAATAAAGCATGTTCATCTAAGCTTGTGTCTCTATCTCAATTTCAATGTAGATAAGCCAACCAATACCAGCATCATGGTGATAATCCAAAAGCGCACCACCACTTGCGTTTCTTTCCAACCTTTTTGCTCATAGTGGTGATGCAACGGCGCCATGAGAAAAATGCGCTTACCCGTACCCGTAAGCCGCTTGGTGTATTTAAAATAAAGTACCTGTATCGCGACGGAAAAAGTCTCCATCACAAATACGCCACCCATAATGAACAGCACAATTTCTTGGCGCACAATGACCGCCACCACGCCCAGCGCAGCACCCAGTGCCAGCGCACCTACATCGCCCATAAATACTTCTGCGGGGTATGCGTTAAACCATAGAAAACCCAAACCAGCGCCTGCCATGGCAGCGCAAAACACCATCAGTTCGCCAGCACCTGCCACATACGGAATCCCCAAATATTTGGAGAAATACAAATGGCCTGCCACATAGGCAAATATGGCTAATGCGCTACCCACCATCACGGTGGGCAATATGGCCAAACCATCCAAACCATCAGTTAGATTGACAGCGTTACTGCTGCCAACCACCACTAAATACGTCAGCAACACAAAGCCTATTGCACCTAGCGGCAAGGTCAGTGTTTTAAAGAACGGTACAATCAATGTGGTTTCAACCGGGGTTGCTGCGGTTTGATAAAGAAAAATGGCCACACCCAACCCGATTAAACTTTGCCAAAAATACTTGGCTTTGGCCGATAAGCCTTTAGGGTTTTTGTAAACTACTTTGCGATAGTCATCCACCCAACCAATGGCACCGAAGCCAAGTGTGGTGACCAATACCACCCACACAAAACGGTTATGCAAATCTGCCCATAGCAGTGTGGCAATGGCTATGGCCACCAAAATGAGCGCGCCACCCATGGTTGGCGTACCGGCTTTCACCAAATGCGTTTGCGGGCCATCATCACGTACCGCTTGCCCCACCTTATATTCGGTCAGTTTGCGAATCATGCTCGGCCCGACAATGAATGAGATCGCCAATGCAGTGAGTGTGGCTAATACTGCCCGTAACGTGATGTATTCAATGACGTGAAATCCGCGAATATCATGTGCTAACCAGCGTGCTAACTCTAACAACATGTTGCTCTCCCCATTGCTTCATTTTTTGTCTGTGGATGCTGCGTATCTGCTTCCAACAATTTCACCACACGCTCCATTTTCATAAATCTAGAGCCTTTGACTAATACGGTTACCCCAGGCTTCATCATCGGTTTGACGTGACTCGCCAATGCCTCAACATCATCAAAATGTTGCGCCTGTTGACCAAATGCTTTGCTCGCATGCAGGCTGTTATCACCTAATGTATAGAAGTACTTAACCTGATGATCACGCGCATACTCCCCAACGGTGCGATGCATAGTGGCCGCATCGGCGCCCAACTCACCCATATCACCCATGACAAACACACGCGTCGTATCTAAACGCGCCAGCACATTGATGGCGGCTTTCATGGAATCAGGATTGGCATTGTAGGTATCATCAATCAGCACCGCGCCATTGCACCCTTGCTTATATTCCAAACGCCCATGCACCCCAGTAAAGTTTGCAAGCCCTTGTGCAATATGCGCATTGCTAACACCTAGCGCCACTGCAGCAGCACTGGCAGCTAGGGCATTGTAAATATTGTGCACGCCCATAATAGGCAAGCTGAATTCCACCGTGCCACTTGGGGTTGTGAGCCTGATTTGGCTTGCACCAGTCAGCTCGGTATATTGCGCAGTGACATCAGCAGCACTATTCAGCGCAAATGTTACTACCTTGCGTGATGCATTGAGCGAACGCCAATAGTCAGCAAACGCATCATCTGCGTTAATAACGGCAATGCCGTCTGCTGTTAGGCCTTCAAATATCTCACCTTTGGCTTTTGCAATATTTTCGCGGGAGCCTAACTCGCCAATGTGGGCAGTGCCTGCATTGTTAATCACAGCGACATTGGGTTGCGCGATATGGGTTAAATAAGCAATTTCACCCAAATGATTCATGCCCATTTCTAATACGTTATATCGATGCTGTGCATTCGCTTTCAGCAGCGTCAATGGCATGCCAATATCGTTATTTAAATTGCCTTGTGTGGCATGCACAGCAGCGTCACTACCAGTCGCGCTTATCAAAATCGCATTCAGCATTTCTTTGGTGGTGGTTTTACCGTTACTGCCGGTAATGGCCACCACAGGCGCACTCAGCTGCTTGCGCCAATAGTGCGCTAACTTACCCAAGGCCAAACGCGCATCGCTTACTAGTACGGCTGGTTGTACATTGAGTGTTTCATCCGAAATTAACACAGCGGCAGCGCCCTGTTTTAAGGCTTCTTGCGCAAAGGTATTGCCATCAAAACGCTCACCCTTGATTGCCACAAATAGTTGTTTAGCTACGATACGACGGCTATCCGTATCCACGCTTTCAATACGCACATCTGCGCCGATAAGACGGCCACCGACTGCTTTTGCAATGTCTGAGAGCAGCATCATAAGGCGATCTCTTGATACGTTTCTAAGGCAAGCTCCGCTTGCTTTGCATCACTAAAGTAGTGTCTTACACCAGCAATTTCTTGATAATCCTCATGACCTTTGCCCGCAATCAGCACCACATCACCAATCTTTGCCGACATCACGCCAATCGCAATCGCTTTTGCACGGTCTAACTCCACTACGTAATGCGCGTCCATGCCTTCAAGAATATCATTCACGATGGCCTGCGGATTCTCACTGCGTGGATTATCCGTTGTCACCACAATGGCATCCGCATGCTTGCTTACCACTTTACCCATCTTGGCTCGCTTGCCTTGGTCGCGATCACCACCACAACCAAACACGCATACCAATTTCGATTTTGATTGTGCCTTGAGCGTTTTGAGCACTTTATCCAGCGCATCTGGCGTGTGGGCATAATCCACCACTACCATCGGCTTATTACCGCCGCCTAACATTTGCATCCGCCCATTCACAGATTTAAGATGGCTAATGGCATTCACAGCATCTTCAAACGGCACATCTGAAACTAACAATGCCGCCAACACTGCCAAGGTGTTGTACACATTGAATTCGCCAATCAAATTCACCACCACTTCCGCATCTCCGTAAGGGGTGGTCACCAACATTTCAAAAAAAGAGTCATGCAAGATAAGTTCTGTGGCACGCACCTCGCCCGATTCAATGCCATAGGTAATGACATGCTTGTGCTCTGCATTGAGTTTGTCTGCCAACGTTTTGCCAAACGGATCATCATAGTTAATGACGCTGGCTTTTAGGCTTGACCATTCAAACAGTTTTTCTTTGGCGGCTCGGTATGCCTCCATGGTCTTGTGATAATCCAAATGGTCTTGTGTCAGGTTAGTAAACACTGCCACATCAAACTCCACGCCATTGAGGCGTCCTTGATCCAAGCCATGTGAAGAGACCTCCATGGCCACCACATTGGCTTTGGCATTTAAAAATCGTGCCAGCGTTTTCTGTAACTCGATAGGGCCAGGCGTAGTATTCATCGTAGGCTCCAGTGCATCCAAAAAACCGTTGCCCAATGTGCCCACCACCGCCGCACGGCGCTCAAGAAAATCAAACGCTTGCGCCAGCCAATGACTTACTGAGGTTTTGCCATTGGTACCGGTGACGCCGATGGTCCACAATGCAGCAGAAGGTTTCTTGTAAAACTGGCTGGCAATGTGTCCGGCTTGCAGCTTCAACTGCGGAATTGCAATATTTTTCACATCCCATTCAGGATTCCATGTGAACGCATCTTCGTCCCACACCACAGCCACTGCGCCTTTTTTAATCGCATCTGCAATATAGGTACGGCCATCAGAATATTGGCCAGGATACGCCACAAATAAACTGTTCTTCTCTACCAGACGGCTATCCGAGGTAATGCTGGCAATTGGTGCTTTAATCACGTAACGGGTCATACCACTTCCTTCACATCCACCACATCGGCTGGAATCACCACATTATTATTCGGCGCATCTTGCGGCACCGCGAGCATACGTAAGGCATCTGACATCACCGCACTAAATACAGGCGCAGCCACTGTACCGCCGTAGTAGTCACCCGATGTCGGCTCATCAATCATGACGGCCATGATTAAACGCGGATTAGAAGCAGGCGCCATGCCCACAAACGACCCCACATATTTATCTTTCTCATAACCCGCAGGCCCTAATTTATGCGCTGTACCCGTTTTGCCGGCCACACGATAACCCGCCACTTGCGCACGTAAGGCAGTTCCGCCGGGCTGCACTACTAGCTCCAACATGGCGCGTATATCATTGGCCACTTTGGCAGAAAACACTTGTTGCCCTACAGGCGCCTCATTCAATTTCAACAAAGAAACCGGCTTGAGCTCACCCTCATTGGCATACACGGTATAGGCGCGTGCCAGCTGTAATAATGTCAAGCTAATGCCGTGCCCGTATGACATGGTGGCTTGTTCAATAGGGCGCCAAGTTTTGTAGTCTCGTAAGCGGCCGGAAGCCTCACCAGGAAAACCCACATGCGTAGGCGTGCCAAATCCCAACTGATGAAACGTATTCCATAACGCTTCTTTTCTTAGGCTTAATGCCATTTTTGCAGAGCCAACATTCGATGATTTTTGAATCACTTCAGACACCGTTAAGATGCCATGTGGATGCGCATCATGGATTACCGCTGGCCCAATCGCCATATAGCCTGGAGCCGTTTGAATTTTGGTATCTGGTGTGTAATCCCCAAACTCCATGGCCGCCGCCGCCGTCACCGGCTTCAGTGTAGAGCCAGGCTCAAAGGTATCGGTAATCACGCGGTTACGTGTTTTCCCTTTAATATTGATGGGATTATTCGGGTTATAGGTAGGTAAATTCACCATCGCCAATACCTCGCCGGTTTTGGCATCCAACACCACGGCCGCACCTGCTTTTGCCTGATGCAATTCCACGGCTTTCGATAACTCTCTAAATGCCAGATACTGGATTCTGCGATCAATACTTAACACCAAGTCATGACCATCCTGAGGCACTTTGACTGCCTCTAAGTCTTCAACAATATGCCCTCTTCTGTCCTTAATCACGCGACGACTACCAGACTTACCGGAAAGATGCGTGTTTTTAGCTAATTCAAACCCCTCTTGGCCATTATCATCAATGCCAGTAAAGCCAACTACATGCGCCGCCACATCACCAGCAGGGTAAAAACGCTTATATTCACGCTGCATAAAAATGCCGGGGATTTCCAAGCTCATGACTTGCGCAGCCAAGTCTGGCGATACCCGACGTTTAATGTAGACAAACTCGCGTTGCGTATTGGCAATTTTCTTATCGAACTCTTTAGCTTTTAGCCCCAACAACTTCACCAATGTTTGCTTTTTCTTGGCGTCAATCTGCACATCTGGCGGACTTGCCCAGATAGACTCGACCGGGCTGCTGATGGCAAGCAACTCACTATTACGATCAACGATTTTTCCGCGATAAGCAGGCAAAATCAAAGTGCGGCTATAGCGTGCATCTCCTTTTTTCTGCAGGAAATCTTTATGCAGACTTTGCAAATAAACCCCGCGAGCAAACAAGCCAACAAAACCTAGCAACACGCCAATAAGCAACAGCCTGCGTCTCCACGCAGGCAGCTTAACTAAACGATGCTGACTCTGTTTTAATAACATAACAATTACTGCGTACTCTCTAATTGAATCACTTGAATGCGTTTAACATCCGGTACCTGCATGTGCAATTTCTGCTGTGCATATTCTTCTAACCTTGAGTGCATCGCCCAAGTACTTTGCTCCAACTGCAACTGACCAAGCTCTGTTTGATAATGCGAAGCCAACGCCTCTTGCTGCTCCAACTCAATATAAAGCTTGCGTGCCTTATGCTGCGCAGTAATCACACCCAATGCCACCATGATCAGTAGCGCAAACAGAATCAAATTAATCCGTGTCATCTTTACTGCTCTATTGCCACTGCAGTGCGTTCCGCTACACGCATCACTGCACTTCGTGATCTAGGATTACGCTTCACTTCGGCATCACTGGGCTTGATTGCCCGGCCAATCGCTAGCATTCTTGGCTGCGGTAAATCCTTGGCTTTAATCGGAAAGCGGCTGGGCAAATCATCCCGCAATACTTCGTTCTGAATAAACCGTTTCACCATACGATCTTCCAAGGAATGAAAACTAATCACCACCAATCGACCGCCTGTGCGCAAAGCCGCAAGGCACTTAGGCAAGATTAGCGATAACTCCTCAAGCTCTTGATTGATGAAAATCCGTAAAGCTTGAAAGGTGCGCGTTGCAGGGTTCTGCCCCGGCTCGACCTTGGGGATTGCACTTGCCACGATCTGGGCAAGCTGTCCTGTAGTGGCGATGCCATGCCCGTTTTCGCGCTCTTTAATAATCGCCCTTGCAACCTGCTTAGCAAACCGTTCTTCACCATAATGTTTAATGACCTCTCCCAATTGTTTTTCAGAAACAGTTGTCAACCACTCAGCAACCGTTTTACCTCGCGTTTGGTCCATACGCATATCCAATGGACCATCAAACCTAAAACTAAAACCGCGTTCAGCTTCATCAATTTGCGGTGATGAAATACCCAAGTCCAACAAAATGCCATCCACTTTATCCACACCAAACTGGCCAAGCACTTCTTCAATCTCAGAAAAATGGCGATGCGCGATCTGGAAACGCGGATCGTCAATTGACTGCGCTGACCTATAAGCAGCCATATCGCGATCCATACCGATTAACCGACCAGCCGGACCCAGCTTGGATAAAATTAAACGGCTATGACCGCCACGCCCAAACGTGCCGTCCACATACACTCCATCGGATTTAAGTGCTAACGCATCTACAGCTTCTTGCAATAAGACAGTAATATGCGGCGGAACCTGTTCTGGAAGCGGCGCAGACACTGAGGCTGAGATGGGCGCCGAGTGAGCGCCCTTCATCATAGTGAAAAACCTTCTAATTCTTGAGGGACCACCAGATGTTCGGTGTCCATTAACTTCTCAAGTTGCTGATCCCAAGCGGCCACATCCCATAATTCAAAGTGACTTCCTTGGCCCACCAACATCACTTCTTTATCTAACTTTGCAAATTTTCTTAACACTGAAGAGACCAGCAAGCGGCCAGCACTATCCAGCGCCAATACATCTGCCTGCCCCACGATCATGCGTTGAATCGCACTGATTTGCGGATTAAAACTAGACAAGCTTGTGAGTTTTGCTTCAATAGGCGTCCAAGCTTCTTTCGGGTATAAAATGAGACAACGATGCGGATGCGCAGTCAACACAACTTCACCAGCGCCTCCCGCCGTTAGCGCGTCACGATGCTTGGCCGGCACTGCTAGCCGCCCTTTTGCATCCATACTCAACTGTGTCGCCCCACGGAACATGACTTTTTTTACCTTTAGTTTTTAACGCAACTTGCCGAAAGATTCATGCGCGCATTATTGATGAAAATTCTCCACAATTCAACACAAAAAACCTCTTTTAACCACTATAGTTAAAAAAAAATCGCTTTGCAAGCGATTTTTAAGAATTTTCTTTATAAGACAATGACTTATCTCACTTTTATTTAAAAATGCAATAGCCATTAAAATCAACAAGATAACGATATATATGAATGTGCAGTGTAATGAGTTCGCAGTATGTGATTGAATTGAATAAAAGCAGGGAAATATGTGTAAAAAATCATAAAACTTTATAGGCACATACCTCCCATTTTGGGGATTGTGGAACGAGATGAGATTGGTAGTATCTGGGCGTGAGTTATTTAACGGTATTCATAGCTCATCCCTCCGCCGCACCTCCAAAAGGGGTGCGGATTTTTTTGTGCTCAGGAAAAGTAGCCAATGGGTAAGCAGGCCATACGAAATTTGAAAAAAGCTAGCCGATAAGCCGGGTTCTGTCGCACATTGCTGTGCGTAACAGTCATTCATCTAGGCATACAATTACTTGTACACTCAAGCAACCTACCCGCTGGTAACGCGAGCCACGCCTTATTCACCG
>Ga0123398_1080067_pt1 | contig 32013 bp, 23 predicted proteins | sample T5LHNO3metaT_FD_89926 | JGI IMG/M metagenome (GOLD analysis project Ga0123398, IMG submission 89926) | Methane-oxidizing artificial microbial communities from Washington, USA to study methane cycling - T5-LHNO3 metaT (Metagenome... | ecosystem: Engineered > Modeled > Simulated communities...
AAAAAAATCCATCGAAAAGCAGTTAGAACAGGCCAAACAGCGTTTCGACGTCGGCATCATAGCCATCACTGATGTGTATGAAGCCCAAGCCGGTTATGACAGAGCCCTGGCCAGCGAGATCGAAGCGGGAAACCTTTTGGATAACAGCAAGGAAGCCCTGCGGGAAATCATAGGCGAAAACGCCGCCGAACTGAACAGTTTGCAACCGCAAATCCCGCTAAGCCCGCCGGCACCAGAGGATTTATCATCCTGGTCGAATGCTGCGGAAAACAACAATTTCTCTATCGTCGCACAAATTAATCAAGCCGAATACGTCCGCAAAAACGTCGAGTTACAACAATCCAAGCATCTGCCAACCCTTGACATCGTTGCTCAATATAGCGAAATGGACACCGGCAACCAATACGGTTTGCGCGGCGACAATGAAAGCTTCGGATTGCAACTAAACCTGCCTTTATACGAAGGCGGAGGCACCTCTTCCCGCAGCCGCCAGGCAGCTTACGAGTATGAAGCAGCCAAGGAAGATTTGACTAAAGTAAAACGCAGCATCAATCGCGGCGTTAAAGACGCGTTTCGGGGCGTGGTTTCCAGCATCAGCAGAGTCAACGCGCTGGAGGCCACCAGCAAATCCGCGGCAATGGCAGTGGAAGCCGCCGAAGCCGGTTTTGAAGTGGGCACCCGCACCATGGTTGACGTACTAACCGAACAACGCAACCTTTTTAAAGCCAAAAGCGATCACGCCAGAAGCCGTTACGACTATCTAATTAACGGCATCAAACTCAAGGAAGCCGCCGGTAGTCTGAATGAAGAGGACTTGCAACAGATCAATCAATATTTGCAGGGAACGCTGAGTAAGAACTAGTCGACCCGTGGAGTGCTCGAAGCCGCTCGTTAACATCACCGGTTTCGCCGCTCCCCAATGCCGGGCGTTATTAGCTCAGCCATGTCCTTATCATTTAGCCTTCCACTGTAACCGTTAAATATGCAGCCGAACGCAGGCTTAGGATATAGTGAGCTTCCAAGGCTTTGCTATTTGCGGGAAACATAGGCTTTACTTCGTTTACCCCATCCTCAACCGCTAAGCCAAGATCGGGCGGCAAGCAGCCCGCTAGCCTAAATCGATTCTTTCTACTCTCGCAGCCATTTGGTTATCGCTTTAGGCGCAAGCCTTTTAAGCTCCCGCACGAGACTTTTCGCTATCGTCGCAAGGCTTTTAGCGTTACGGACAAGCCTAAAAGCCTTGCTGGCTCATTTAAAAGCTTTGCGGGCAACTCGAATTTATTTATTAACTGGGCACAACACCTCGCGCGCCAGGCTATTTGGCTTATGCACAAGGTATTTTGCTATCCTCGCAACGCATTCAGGTAATTCGTAAGCCCACAAAACCTTGCAGGCAAAGCAAATTGATTTGCTCGCCCGGCAAAAAACCTTGCGCGTAAGGCGGCTTGATTTGCGTCCAAGAAAGTTAGGCTTTCGCGACTAGCAAAATGCAATCATCGCTCGGCTCCAAGGATTGCGAACGGGAAACAACCAACCGCCCACGCGAAAATGAGGCCCAGCATTGTCCCTTCGTTTGGGAATTGGATGTGATCGATCATGGTATTGGTCGTGGAGTTAGACGGAAATCGGCCAAAAGCTGCCAATCAACAATTGTGTATCTAGGTCAGGTTTAGTAAAGCCTCTTGCCATTTCTGTCTGCGATAAAGAAGGAGTTAAATATGCATCAAAGCTTGATACATACCTTTTTGCCAGTGATTTACAAACGGTGCCGCGTCTACCCCTGGTTGTAAAAGAACGTTCCGAATCATGTCTTTGTTTAGGCTTGCCTGCTCCATAGTTTTAATTTGGCTCAAGACTGTACCTAACTGTTCCGCTGCTTTAGTTGCATAACGTTTAGCCAAATCAAAATCTTCAAAATGTTTCCTAACTCTTAATTTGTCCACCTCAGACCAACCTCCTGGAGGTGAAGTGTAGTATTCAAATACACCTGGCTCACGCTCATCACCTGCATGGTAAATAGCGAATATCCATTGATCCATGAAGAATCTGTCCTTATCTGCATAAGGTTGAATAATTTGATCTTCGGCTTTCGTCGCAAAGTCATGCCCTTTGCCGTCCATATTGCAGTCGCGACATGATGGAACTAGGTTGCGGGGCAGAACGGAAAATTGAGGGAAATGCGCTTTAGGCAAAAAATGGTCTAAGTTGCGAGGGGTGCCTATTCCACCACAAAAGGGGCACTTTTCTTTTGCGGCATTTAATAAAGCATCATAGATTTTTCGAGCAGGCTTATCCTCTGGCACAAAGTATTTATCGTAAACTTTAACTAGCTCAGATTTTTTCAACAAATTGATAACAACAGGATCGTAATCAATGTTTGTATCGATGGGAGGGATGATGTGTAGTTCTCCAATACCAACCGCCTCTAAATATCCATCTCCTGCCACCATTAAGTCAGGCTTGCTATATTTCAGCTTCTCCCGTAGCGCGGCATTTCCGGTAATACCTTCAACACATTTATTAAGAGATTGTTCAAAGCTATATTGAGGCTCATTCAGTCGCATCATGACTATTTTTCCTATCACGGTTGGCGAGGAGTGCTTTTAGAATCGCTCTACCTTCAAACCCGATTTGGCCATTGTAGCTGGCAACTATTTCCTCGTAAGCTGTGCCTGTTTCAACAGAGTTCGCAAGAAGATCGTGGAATCCAGAGCGTTCAACTTCGAGACTAAAAACTTCACTGGTCAAGACACCAACATTCTCGCCAAAAGTTTCAATGTTTGGACGACTAGCCGTGACGCTTTCACGTACTCGATAAATTTTCCAAACGCAGGAACACGGTATTTCCTGCAAAACCACAGGCGAGTGCGTCGCTATAATGGCGACTCCATTTCTATCATGCAGCAAATCAGCTAGCGAACGCACAAACGCCGATAATAGTGGTGGGTGCAAATGGCTTTCTGGCTCGTCCAATAGTACCAACGTTTTTTCTTCTACGGTGGCAACTAAACGGGTTACAGTTAGCAGAACAATCGCATGTCCAGAACTCATGCGAGACAAAAATTTGGTAACCTTTTCTTCATATCGGACTCGGAAACTTTCCGAGTCAGATTGCTCACTATGAAAGGATGTATTGCGAAGCTCCCGATAAACAGCTTCTAATTGCTCTAGCCCCATAAAGGCAAAATTCTCATCTGAACCCAGCTTGCTAATTGCTTTTAGCCAGCGCTCAGTCTTTTGGGGCTGATAGAAACAACTAATCAAGGCTTTTACACAATCATTTCGAAGATCGCTAATGGTTCGGTGGAGTTGACCATTCTGCTGATCTTTTAAGCCAATATAGAAATAGCAGGTTCCTTTGGAAGGGTCAGGTTGTTCCAAAGGGGGGGTAAATGGGTCGAAAGCACTGAAGGAAACTGACACAAGGCTACTGAAATAGTCTTCCGAAATTTCGTTTTCCTGCCACCCTCCTGTATCGACGAACTTGGCAATCGCGTCTTTTCGATCAGTAATGGCTTCAATCATGCCATTAAGTAAAGTTGTTTTGCCTACTCCATTTCGACCAATAACGGCATGGATGTTAGTGCTGGGCAGGGAACTCACCCCCACATCGAAACTTATATCTAAGTGCCCAAAATCTTCTGTTTCAGGCCTGACGAACTTAAATTTGAAATCAGTGAGCTCGGCTTTCCCTTCGAGGACTCGGGCATACTGTCCTTTTATGACAGAAAGGCTGACGCTACGCAGTAACGATGTCCTAAAGACATATTCCTCTTTTATGTCTTTAATGAGGTCAGGTTGTACAGCAATATCGCGCAACGCTAATAGAACTCGTTTGCCTAGTCCATTAGGCAAAGATGACATATTTCGATAGAACTCAACACCTTGTCCCAGAGAGAAAAACTCACCGCCTAGGTACTCAAAGCTGTAAGGCAATTTGGAATAGGTTCGAATTTCTGTGGTTTGCCCTTTAAATCCAATCTTTATCTGACCAATATCATGTAGTAGACCATTTCCGTCATGGATGGACATGTAAAACATAGTCACAAACGAAAAGTCATTCCAATGATCTATTCTGAGATAAGCAGTATCCTTGCCACTATTGGGTGTAATAGTGTCTCTGGATAAAACACGAAATTCCATATTTATTAAATCCTCTAAATATTTTCATAAATTTTAATAAATGACCCAACGAGTTATTAAATAATTATCCGTATATCGAGCATAAAACATGCTTTGTCAAAATAACCTTTATGACTTGCTGGAGCTTTCCCTTTTCTTTATTTCAATACAGACTCATCGATATTCAATGGCTAATTAAACTGAATTGCTGCCGATCAATTGGATGATGCCACCAGCTGATGCTTGGGGTCGGCTTCAACAATTTCCCCTTTCCAAGAACTATCTTTCGCCATTGGCGTATGTCTTTCTGAATCAATGGCCCAAAGTGTTACCTATCAAATCCAACAATATGGGTTGTTGCTTTACCGCTATTTACGGCAGGTCGAAATAGCTTTAGCAAACACCCCGCCTTCACTGGTTTCCAGCAAGGTAAAACTGTCCTTCGCGCGGGTGATGCCGGTGTAAATTAATTCGCGCGTGAGCACCGGGCTGATGTTTTCCGGCAAGACTAAGGCAACGTGATTAAACTCCGAGCCTTGTGATTTATGCACGGTAATGGCGAAAGCCGTTTCCACATCGGGCAGGCGCATTGGCGAGATCCAGCGTATTTTCAGATTGGCCAACGGCTCGCCACCGGCATCGGCACTGGGAAATGCCACTCTAAGTTTGCCGCTACTATCTCGCAGGGCAATGCCAATATCGCCGTTCATTAGTCCCAGATTGTAATCGTTGCGGGTGATCATCACCGGCCGGCCTTCATACCACAGCGCCTGCTTGGCTTTGGCAAACAACCACTCTTCAATGCGCTGATTTAGGCCTTCTACGCCCCAAGGCCCTTTCCGCAATGCCGACAACACCTGAAACGCATCGAAGGCGGTCAATACTTGCATGGCCCATGCGTCGTATCGTTCCGCACTGTCCGGCCGACCATTATGGATTTGCGCCAGATAATAGCCGTAACCTCGGCGGGGGCGTGACGACTCAGCGGAGTCCCCGCTGTTAATCACCAACTTTCTTAACAAGCTGTTGGCGGCGTCCGGGCTTGGGTGTTGCCGTAAGGCGATGTATTCTGCATGCGGCTCGGGTCGCAAATCCGGGTAGCGGTCCGTGTCGGTTAAGATCGCCTGAGCCTGCCAGGCATCGCCCTGATTCACGGCTTTAGCCAACTGGCCGATGCCGCTGTGGGCATCGAAACGATGACTGTGCCGCAACATAACGGTTTGTTGATTGATGTCAGAGCCGGGCATTGCGACCGGTTTGGGCTGTTCGCCGGCATAGCGGCTTATCCACGCCAGCGTTTCCTGATCATAGGCCGCGTGTTCGGCGCCGCGACATAAATCCCCCATCACCGAACCGGCTTCGACGGAGGCCAATTGGTCCTTGTCGCCCAATAAGATCAATTGAGTGTTTGCCGGCAAGGCCTCCAACAGCGACGCCATCATTTCCAGATCTATCATCGACGCCTCATCGACGATCACGATGTCGGCGACGATAGGATTATGGCGATTATGCAAAAAGCGCCGCGAATCATGCCGGCTGCCCAGCAAACGGTGCAAGGTGCTGGCTTTTCTAGGGATACATTGTTTGATACTTTCGTCGATAGTCAAGCTGTCTAGCGCTTTGGCAATCGACTCGCTGACTCTGGCCGCCGCTTTACCCGTGGGTGCCGCCAGTAAAATATTTAGCGGCTTGGAGTGCTCGCTATTTTGTTGCGCCAGTTCAATCAATAGCGCTAACAGTTTGGTCAGGGTAGTGGTTTTGCCGGTACCCGGCCCGCCGGTGATGATGGCAAATCGCGCCCGCAACGCCAGAACACAAGCGATTTTTTGCCAATCCGGGCGTTCCGGGCTGGTGGGAAACAGGCTTTGCAAGCGTTCCGATAATGAGTCTGGCAGGCTATTCCGCGCCGGTTGCAGTCGTTGCTTAATACAGGCTTGCGTGATCTGTTCATAGCGCCAATAACGCCGCAAATACAGCCGGTTACCGGCTAAAACCAGCGGCGTATCGCCTTCTCCTGATGACACAAGTCTTGATTGCGATAGAGCCGCTTGCCATAGCTCAAGACTGTAAACTTTTAAGCGCGCCAATTCGGCCGCCGCCGCATCCTGCTCGACCGTCCAAGCATCATCGGTCGGAATGGCCAGCGTCATCCCCGGCTGCTCACAGAGTTTTTCCAAGTCCAAATAAACTTCGCCTCTATCCAGCTGATGACTGACCAAAGCCCCCGCCCACAGCACCGCGTCGGTCGCGTTTGGTTCAAGATCCAACAAAAAGCCCACGAAGGCGCGATTCAAATGACTCAACCAGCCTTTTGCTACCCAGTGCTGCATGCTGTCGATTGCCGCCGCTTGCCGAATCATGACGATGCTCCAAACAAGGCATCCAAGCGTTCGATCAATGCCCTGGCTGGCTTATCGAATACGCGTCCCGCCGTTGGCCCTAGCGCGCCTCTTAAAAACAAATACAGGCCCCCGCCGATGTGCGTTTCGTAATCGTAAGCAGCAGCCAACCTGACTTTCAGCAAACGATGCAAGGCCAATAAATACAAGCAGGCTTGCAAATCGTAACGCTTAGCCAACATGGCCGCAGTCAAGGCCTCCTGCGTATACGCCGCCTCATCGGCACCCAAACTGTTGAATTTATAATCGACCACGTAGTACTGCTGATCGTGCACGAACACCAAGTCGATAAAACCTTTTAACAGTCCGTTTACTTGGCCGGGTAACAAACTTGGACGCACTTGTCCGCCGAAGGTGTGGCGGCAGACCAAGCGGTCTAGTTCCTCAGTGTCCACGGTATCGGCGGCCAGCAGAAACTCCAGCTCGGCTTGATAGGCATTGGTTTCGAGCGCAGCCAAACTAAGCTTAGCGTCCTCCAGCAAGGGCATGTTCAACCAGTGCGCCAAGGCCGAAGCGATGACGGCATGTTTGTTCTCCCATTCGCCGCCGATAAATCGCTTTTGAATCAATTCTTGTCTTAGGGCTGGATTTGCCGAAACGTTGGAAAACCCCCATTGCGCGCATTCCTCCAGCAGATCATGAATCAACACGCCGGGACCGGCTCCTCTGGGCAAAGCGTGGACACCGGACAAAGGTTTACTAAGCGCTGCAGCGATTTCGGCTTCGTCATTTTGCTTATCGTCATGGGCAGTTTCAATCTCCGGCAACGGCTGAGACGACTCTTCCCCGTGCGTCAGGCGATCCGCGATGTGCAAGGCACTATAACTGGCTATCCACCAATTACTGGATACTTTGCTAAGCGGCACGCGTGCCTCGCCCTTAACCTCGTCAGCCAAAACCGGGCTATAGCGCGCGTCGTCAATTTCCGGTAGAGGCGTTATCGAAATCGCTGCACAGCTGCCTTTCAGTTCACGCAGTTGCTCGGCCAAGGCGCTGTTGGGCATTTTGGCCTGCCAATTCAGTAAGCTGCCCATCGCCGATTTTTCCAACTGGCAATCCTTGGTACTGCCGGATTTGACCGGCGCAATGCCCAGCCAACAAGCATGGCGGGCTCGGGTCATTGCCACATACAGCAAACGCAAATCTTCCTGTAATCTTTCTTCCTCGCTGATGGCTTTGATGCGCTCTTGTTTATGCAAGTCGATCTGTAAATCCTGGTTCTCATCGTGATAACGGTAATAGGTGTTGAAGCGACCGCCGACTTCCCGGAAACTGCAAATAAACGGCAAAAATACCAGCGGATATTCCAAGCCTTTGGATTTATGAATCGTGACAACTTTAATCAGATTGGCATCGCTTTCCAGCCTGATGATACCGTCGTCGCCGGCTTGGCTGCCGCCTGCCTCGATAGCTTCGGCAAGATACCTGATTAGTGCTTGCTCGCCTTCCAACTGGGTGCTGGCGCGTTGTAACAACTCCGCGAGATGCAGCAGATTGGTAATCGAACGTTCGCCTTCGCTGTCGTCAGCCAGACGCGCGTGTAAGCCGTAATCGTTAATTAATTGCCGCAAAGCCGGCAAAATGCCGTCCTGTTGCCAGCGTTGTTGATACGTCAGAAAGCGTTCCAGATGCAGTTCCCAGCCGGGTTCGTCCAAGGCCAGTGCGTGCAGAGCTTGATATGACCAACCGAAGGTCGCCGAGCTTAAGGCCGCACGCACTTTGCGCTCATTACGCGGCTCAGCCAGGGCATTTAACCAAAGCAACATGTCGACCGCTTCCACGCTGGCAAAAATGGAATCACGCTCGGACAGATAGACACTGCGCAAGCGTCGGCGCGCCAAGGCGTTGCGTATCGTCGCTGCTTCGGTGCCACTGCGAACGAGGATGGCGATGTCCCCAGGCTGCAAAGCCTGCACGCCTGATGGCGCGCTAAAGCCGGTTTGCCCCGCATCAGCTGAGTTCAGTAATTTGACAATCTGGCTGGTCGTCACCTCCGACAACGTTTCCCGATAAGCCGGCATGCCGACCGCGTCCTCACTATCCCAATGCCACAGGGTCAGCGCCGGAGCGGCTTGATTTTCGATAACCCATACCTCATCGCGGCCTTGGGCCTTGACCGGCAGAAAAGGTATAGGATTATCTTGTGCTGTTTTAAAGCGAAACGCACCCCGCTCTTGCTGATCGGCTTGTAAAAACACCTGATTGACAGCGTCGACCAAGGCCTGGGTGGAACGGTAATTGGTGCCCAGGGTGTAATGCCGACCTTGGGTATCGCGGTGTGCTTTTAGATAAGTGTAAATATCGGCGCCGCGGAACGAGTAGATAGCCTGTTTCGGGTCGCCTATCATCAAACACGCATAATCGGCGCCGGCCGGCGTGGCGTAAAGCGTCGAAAAAATACGGTATTGCACCGGATCGGTATCCTGAAACTCGTCTATCAACGCGATGGGATACTGCTGGCGAATCACCTCAGCCAGCCTGTCGCCGTTGCCGCCTTGCAACGCGTTATCCAGCCGAATCAACATGTCATCGAAGGTCATCCTGGCGATGCGCTGTTTTTCAAAATCGTAACGCTGCCTTATCCAATGCACCGCGTGTTTGATCAGCTCGACTTTTAAACTGGGCAGCGCAGCGAGTTGCGCAGGTAATCTGCCTATCGCGGCAAAACCGGGATGGTCCGGCGGTGTTTGTCCGGGATTGGCTAATTTTGCCATGCCGTCCGGCGACAGATTCTCAAAACCCTTGCCGATGTCCAGCGTGTCTTGCAAAGGGTCCAAACTCCATGCCTCGATTTTGTCCAGCCAGTTGCGGCGGTTCACGGAGTTGTAATTTTTTGCCGGCAGCACTTTGGTTTCTATGGCAGCCTCCACTAGTTCGCGGACTTCAGGCAACCAAGTTAGCCAAGGCACCTTCAACTGCTGTAACGCCGACTGCCTGATTGATGACACCGCAGCCATCAATTCTTTGATGGACTGACCGTCGGCAAGGCTAAATGGTATTGGCTCGGCGTTACCCAGCAGCGAACGTACCGCCAGTAACAACTCGTCCGGATGCTTGAACAGCGCATACAAGCTTGGAAAATCGACATCGTTGGACATGTCGTAATAGAAACTGCGCCAATAGTCCCGCACCACCTCATTCAATAATTCGGTATCGTCGGTGTTGACCTCTTGCCGGAACAAACTGCCGCTGTCGAACGCATGCTGTTGCAACATGCGGTTACACCAACTGTGAATGGTATAAACGGCCGCCTCGTCCATCCAGTTGGCCGCCAATTCCAACCGGCGGGCGCAGGCCGGCCAGTCTAGTTCGGGATAAACGGCGCGGATGTGTTGCAAGAATGCATCCGTCGTCGAAAGTTGCTGGCGAAAGAAACGCGCGGCGTGACTCAATCGCTCGCGTATCCGTTCCCGCAGTTCCTTGGTAGCGGCCTCGGTGAAAGTCACCACCAAAATATCCGGCGGCAAAAGATACCGGCTGTATTCAGCATTGTCGGGACGGTGTCCCAGAATTAACCGCACATATAAGGCGGCGATGGTGTAAGTCTTACCGGTGCCGGCGCTGGCTTCGATCAGCCGCGTACCCGACAACGGGAATTCGATGGGGTTGAGCGGGATTGCACTGGTCATTCCGTTGCCTCCCCTGCTCCAGGCAATTCCCGGATACTCGTAAACATCGGTCGGTATAAGCTATCCGCCCAATATTCAAAATCCTTATTTGCGTCAAACGCAGTCAAGCTGGCAAAGTTGGGAAAGAAGCGGGCAAGATAAGCGTCGTAATGGACTTCGCCGGCATTCCATTCGTCGCCCTCATATCTGGCTTGGGCTTTTTCCGACGCAATTTCCGGAGGGGCGGCAAGCCAGCAAAATGCCGTTCGGCAAGCCACCGGCAACGGTGCTTGCATGCCGTCGTGATAAGCGGCAACCAGGTCTTGCAGCTGCTGGTAGGCGTCACTTTGCTCGATCACGGGCATTTCAAGCACCGTGTCGGCACCGACAACCAAGGTCTTTACCGGCAAACTATCGGCGCAAGCCGCCAAATGCTGTAGCCACTGCAATAATACATTCGGATATTTGATGGATTTATCCTTATTCAGCAGAGTTTGCGCGGTCAAATGCAACAGACTCACTTGCCCTTGCTGACCTTGGCGACGCAATTGGCTAAGATCGCCGGCTAATTCCAGCGTCACTCCGCCGGACAATGCAAAAGGCGCAAGCTGCAATACATGCGGCTCTAAAGCCTCGGGCCACTCCGACACCAGCACCCGATACCGTTCCCAAGCCGCTTTGACCGGCTCGGCTAAGGCGGCGAAACTCGCCTGGGCAAAACCGCCCAAGGGCAATTGCCCTTTTTGCATCATCACGGCCTGCTGCCCGGACAGGTATTGTTCCAAGTCGTCCGGGTGCTCCGTTGCCAAACCCTGAAGCAATTCATCGCTGAATAAATAGGCTTGCAGATTATCGACCCCAAACGGCTCGCAGTCATCGCTGGTAACTGCCAGACCATCAAAGCCAAATTTTAGGGTTTGATGGCAAAAGCTTTTCACCGGCGCGCGCAAAAACCGCGCAAGCGACTCCAGGCTCAATGCGTGGGCTTTGTCATCCGAGCCTGATGCTATCGGGCTGCTGAGCGGTTGAGCGGCAGTTGGTATAAACCATTCCCTGGCATAGGTAAAAAGACTGGGATTGCGGTTTTTTTGCACATACGCTTCGCTAAACGGTTGCAAGGGATGCGCGATAGTTATGCATTGCAATAATGAAGGCTGATCGGCAAGCGCCCAGCCCTGCACCAGCACATCGCGCAATTGACTGATTAAAACTGAAGGCGGCCGCTCGCTGTTATCGCGAATGCTGCGCCCTACCCAGCTTATATATAGCTGTTCGCGCGCCGACAACAATGCTTCCAGAAACAGGTATTGATCGTCTTGCCGGCGCGAGCGGTCACCAGGGCGATATTGACCGCGCTGGCTCATTAAATCGAAACTATGCGCTTGTTGATTGCGCGGATAGTCGCCGTCGTTCATCCCCAACAGGCAAATCAACCGAAACGGAATCGCGCGCATCGGCATCAAGGTACAGAAATTAACCCGGCCGCTGAGAAAGCGCTGATGCAAGGACGGTTCGTCAACGCCAGCCAGCCAAGCCTCGCGTACCACAGGGATGGGCAGTAAATCTGTTTCGCTTAAACCGGCTTGTTCGCAGTGTCCGGACCAACTCGTCAGTGAACTTGTCAGGGTTTCCAAGGTTTTGCGCTCGCGCTCGTCGCTTACTTGAAAAAAATCGTTCAGCAGCTCGGACAATAGTTGCTGCCATTTGGCCGGCGGGTATTCCAGCCGCAATCGCTCAGCGTATTTTTCCAGCGTTTCCAACAGAAACGCCAGACCACCTAGCCATTGCGCATCCAGGCCGCCGATTTCTTCGTAAGGCTGAATCTCATCAAAAGCCACCCCGGCACCGACCGCGTACCCCAACAACATCCGCCTCAGCCCGAACTGCCAGGTATTGGCCTGCAAGTTTGCGGGCATATTGACTCGTTCCGCGCGCTGCCGAGCATTCAAGCCCCAGCGGATGCCGGATTCTTCTATCCACTGATGTAATTTAGGTATCGCAGTTTCGTCAATCGCAAAGCGCGTCCGCAAGGCCGGTACTTCCAGCAAGCCCAGAAATTCGCTGACCGCAAACCGCGACTCCGGTAAATTCAACAAGGCTTCCACCGCAAGCAGCAGCGGATTTTGCCCGCGCTGCTGCTGATCGGCCAGACTGTAGGGAATATAACGTGGATCGTCGCTTTGAATTTGCCCGAACACCGCATGGATATGCGGCGCATAAGTATTGATGTCCGGCACCATGACGATAATATTGCGCGGGTTTAGCGGGTCACCATTTTGCTGGGCATTATCGAAACGTGCCAACAGTTGATCGTGCAGAATTTCGACTTCACGTTGCGGACTATGCGAGATATGAAATTGGATAGACGTATCGGCGGTGGCCAGACATACCGGCTGCTCTGGCAAGGGATCCAAGTCCAAGATGGACTGCTGCAAATGTTGCAGCAAACTGCGCTGCCCTACTTCCCCATAATCTTTGAACATATCGATTTTGCTGTCCGGCCAGTGCCAATTGGCGTAGGCCTGGGTTTCATCGAAATGATCCAGCAAACGAATATAATCCCGGCCTTGTTTGCCCCATGCGGCCAGTAAAGGCGGCGCCTGTAAATGCAATTCCGCATCGCTCAGCGCTGCATTCATACCGGATTTGTAAGCCTGACGACGGCGTTCGGCTTTCAGCAGTTCCTTGTCTTCGATGATGTCGGCCCAATAGTGCTGACACGGGTTATGCACAAACAATACGATCTGACAAAATCGGCCCAATTTGGCCAGCACTTCCAGCGACTGCTGCGGCAGGGAAGACAGGCCGAACAACACGACGCGGCGCGGCATGCTGGCGGGGCGAGCTGTTAACGTATCAATCTTGGCCATGAACTGCGCATGTACCGCTGCCCTACTGGCAAACGGCGAGGACTGCTCGCCCAAATCTTCGAGCACCGCGCGCCACAAGGCGGCTTGCCAAACCTGCGCGCTGGGTAGCGGTTTGCTTTCGCCATGCCCGTTGCGCAACACATTTTGTCCTGCCGCCCAATCGGACACCCAATCGGAACGATAAACCTGGTATTGGTCGAACAGATCCGCTAGTTGTTCGGCAAGTTGGTGACGTTTGCGGCATTGGCTGTCCTCGGTCAAAAAACTCGCCAACGTTTCAAAACCGGGTTGTTGCAACAAGCCCGGCAACAATCGATATAAGCGCCAGATCAGCGGGTCTTTGGCTAATGGTTGCTCGGTGGGAATCTGCTCGCCTAATACCGCCCGGTAAATGCTCCAGATAAACAAAGACGGCAGTTGCATCTTCAGCGCGGCGGCAATGCCCAACGCGGAGTTTTGCGCCAAACTTTGCTTTAACCAATGCCCCATGCCGTTGCTCTGCACCAGAAAAATCTCGTTTTCCAAGGGCAGCAAGGGATGCTGTCTGAGCCAGTACTCCACCACATCGCGGAGTTCTTCCAGTTGATTGGAGTGAATCACGGCAATGCCGTTGTCGAGGGAGTGGGCGTGACCTGCTGCGGGCATGATAGGCTGAAATAGTTTAGAGGAGCGGTGTGCCTATTATCGCCGCTTTTGACTGGAGCATCGAGACCTTGCGAATTAGCCGCAATACAGTCTTAGCTATTCATCTACCTTTGTATTCCCTGCGGCAGAAATAGCAGCCCGATTCTGAAAGCTAGAACAACTCAATCTCGGTAGTACGCTGGTCGGGTTTAGGATTTTCGCCTTGCGGCTGTGTTTCCGTTTCCGACAACAGTAGTTTTAATGCGGCAATGCGCTGTTTGAAGCGGGCTAAACCGTCGCGCTCTTCCCGGTCGTGATGCAATCTCAAGAGCGCGTGCAAGTAATTACCGACATTTTTGGCATCCACGGCTATTTTAGCCATCATTTGCGTGACGATGTCTTCAAACTGCATAGCCATCACCCCTTCCTGAGCCAGCCTTTATATTTCGTTGCTTGCCACAGTGATGTTAGTTGAATGCCCATTCGCCTTGGTTGTCATGTGCATAAGCTCCTGACCCAAGCTGCCGAGGTTTTCGCGTGACCGTTCCGCCAGGCTTAGGTCAGTCTGCGCCGCTTGCGATACTTGCTGATCCACTTCTTGCAACGACTGGATTATGTCATCGAGAGTGGCGCGGATTTCATCGCTGAATTGCCGGGTCTGGGCAGCAAGTTTTCGGACTTCATCGGCGACAATACCAAAACCACGGCCGCCGTGACTGGCCCGCGCCGCCTCAATAGCTGCATTCAATGCCAGTGTGTCGGTTTGCCTGGTCAGCTTGGTGACCCCATCAAGTGAATCTTCGATGCGTAAAAACTTGCTCTGCATCTGATTAAAACTGACAGCTATGCCCACGCTGGAGTCATTGACTTCCTGAATTTTTTTAACGAATTCATCAATCAGCGCATGCGTTTCGTCGAAAAACTTATGTAAACCGGCCTGCTGCCGTTGTTGCTCGTCATCGGCGCCGGTCATTTGCAATATTTCATCGACTAGGGCAGTCAACACCTTGCGTTGGTCGGTCGATTGCTGTTCCAGACCCGTCAAGCTATTGGATAGTTTATGCGCAGAGCTTTGGATGGTATTGCGAGCCAAAGCCAGGTCTTGTTCCAGAATATTGAAACGATTTTCTGCGTAATCCATGGCGCGATCAGACAAAAATTGGTACTCCGCCATCACCGACTCAAGTTCGACCACCCGAGCCTGTTGCCGGTCTTGCCAATGTTTACGGCCGCGATAGGAAAAAACTAGCGAGCCAACTAATAAGACCACTGCTAGAAAATTCAAGTCAACCGGCGTTTGCTGCGCTTGCCGACTCCAAATCCAGCAAACGCTATTGATGACAATAGCCAGACACAGCAAAACAGTATCGACGCGTTTCATGTCGGCATAACAAGGTGTTGGATCGGCACGGCTGAGGTATCGGCGACGACCCGATTGCGACCTTGATGTTTGGCAAGGTATAACGCCTTGTCGACGCGATCAATGAATTGGCTTTCGTGCTCGGTAATTGAAAACTGTCCAACACCTATGCTGATAGTGACTTTTATCCGTTCGACGAAAGAATAGTCTTCTATCGTGGTGCGCAAGCGGTTTGCAAACTCGACGGCATCCTCAAGAAGTGTATGCGGCAGCAAAATCGCAAATTCTTCGCCGCCCCAACGAATCGCATCATCACTGCACCTGACCAAGCTCATTAGTTTCAAGCTGATGGCTTTCAAGATTTCGTCGCCAATCAAGTGGCCGTGTGCGTCATTAATTTGCTTGAAAAGATCGATGTCCAGCAACAACAGCGAAAACGCCGGGGCGTCATAACGCCGCATGCGCCCAATTTCATCGGCCAGTCTTTTATCCAGCATTCGTCTATTGCCGAGTCCGGTGAGAGGGTCGGTCAACGAGGATTTTTCAAAACCCTTGGCTTTGGCGTCCAGAATAGCCACAAGCTCTTTGAGCTCGCCGGCGTGATGTTTGATTAAATCTATCCAGGTACCATAGGCAAAACCCACCAGTTCGCTCTGCGTGACGACGCCTACCAATTGGTTTTCCTGATTCACCACGATGGACCGTTTGATGTGACAGGTTTTTAACTGAGCGAGCGCGTCTTCAATGGTTGAACTGACCTGGGTGGTAATGACCGGACTACTCATGTACTCCCGGAGTGGCCTATCGGTGGTATCCGCGGCAGAGATAAGTTTAAAAATATCCTTGGTGGTGATAATGCCTATCGGTATTTTGGATTCGACCACAATGATGGAGTCCTCCATTTTCTGTAGATGGTTAAGCACATCGTCCAAAATCCAGTCCGCAGTAAAGGTGATGGGCTCTATTCTGGTCACCAAATCACCGATGGTTTTTTTTTGCACCAGTACGGTAGGATCCACCGCCGATAGAATGTCGGTATCGGTCAATATGCCGACCAGACTCTCAGTGGAATCGACGACACCTAAATACCGATCGCCATTGCTTTCAAGGATTTCGAATGCGGTCAGCACCCGTTCATTTTCGAAAACGCAGGTTATCTTGCGTAATGTCAATTCAGCCAAGGTGGCATCACTGCTGCCGCCAGCATGCAGATGCTTCAGCAAGTCTTCAACGGAAAATACAAAATAGTCTTCGCCAATTTCAAGCACCACGCTGCTGACGTTATGGTGGTCTATTAGCTGCGACACCGAACGAATAGTCATATCTAAAGTCGCTCGCAAAAGTTGTTTTTGCGCAATCGACCCGACCGTTGGAAAAATTGTAAATTCAGTCACGAGCGTCTCAAATTTGGCTATGCCTTGCGGTTATTGCTTGCCGAAAAGTAGTTTTGTTGGGTAGCAAGGGGGGGGTTAAGCCAGAGATCTTTGGCGTTTTTCACGCTTGTTAGTTTGTTGAGTGTTCAATATTTTTAGCGGGGGGATAGTGGGCAAATCAGTTGGTCCTTGGCGAGTATTTGACTTGAAGGTATCGTGCAGCCTCAGAAGATCCGTAACCGTTTTGGCGTTGGTTTTGCGCATTAAATTAGCGCGATGCACTTTGACGGTTTTTATCGAAATATCCAGTTTTTCGGATATTTCCTTATTGGTGTGGCCCAGCACCACCAACTCGCAGGTTTCAATTTCGCGTTTCGTCAGATTACGGAATTGATTGTTGATAGTGGCAGCGAATTCATATTCGAAAAAAGCCAGTTCAAGGCATTTGCGTATCTGTTCCAAACTAAAGGGCTTTTCAATAAAATCAAACAAACCGGTTTTTATCGAGCGCAAGGTAGTCGATAGATCACTTGATCGGGTGATACAAATCCGCGGATATTCCAGTAATAAACCAAACTCGGAACCGGACGGCGATATTTCGACCACTTCCGGGTCAAATACCATCACAAAGGCAATATTTTTGCTGGTTAAATTCGCCTTGTTGTCGGCGATCCAGCGAGACAACTCGTCCCGGCTGGCAACATAATCCACATTTGTTTGCAGACTTTCCCTGACCCGATTGATACCTTTAAAGGACGAGACTTCGCGGTCAGCAACCAAGATTAATCTATCGAGTTCCAAAACCTGTAGTGCCATAGTCTGTAAAAGTTGATACAAAGGTTCGTGTTCCAAACTCTGTCAAGTGTACGTAAGTCTTAAGTTTTGTCTATTGGGCTAAGGTCTTAGATGCGTTATTCGCTTCCCCGCTTTTCAGGCTACTTTATGCCTTTATTAACCCGGCCCTATTTATCGCTGGTATTCCGTTTGGGCTAAGCTGGATCTATCGAAGCCTAGCTGGGGCGCATAAACTCAAACGGTAATTTTTGCGCAACAGACTGGCCTTTGGTCTGCAAAGTGAATGCCAATTGGTTTCCTAGCTCCCGCCCACGCAAAACGATGGTCTACACTCTGTGCGGTCAAACTAGAGAACTACAGCGATGAGTGACGAAAAACGCCTATCCACCACCCAACTGGCCAAATTGCGCGGCATATCCCAGGAGCAAATGTTCGGGCAACTGACTGCGCTGGGCCTAATCGAGAAACAAGCGGACAAATGGCAGTTAACCGACGCCGGCAGTGCCGCCGGCGGGGTCTATTTGACCGGCAAATATGGCCAATATGTTGCCTGGCCGGAAGAATTTCAGTTGCCGAGCGCGCCAAGCAAAGCGGATGCGCCGAAACTATTGACTGCCACCGTGCTCGGGCAACAGTTTGAACTGCCGGCCAACAAAATGAACTACATCTTGTCCGAATTGGGCTGGATCAAAAAAGGCTTGAAAGGCTGGCTAGTCACCGAACAGGGATTGGCAATGGGTGCCGAACAAGGCGAGGACAGCCGTTCCGGCATTCCCTACGTGCGCTGGCCTGAAAAAATCACCCGGAACCGGGCGTTGAAAGACAACGTCGATAATATGAAGGGCGTCGATAAACCTAAAACCGACACCGACAAAATGGATAGCTTCCGCCACAAATTCGAAGCCACCCACCGTACCACCGACGGCCATTTCGTTCGTTCCAAGGCAGAAATGCTGATCGACAATTGGTTATACATGGCGGAAATCGTCCACGCGTACGAACGCAAACTGCCTATCGAAGAAGAAATGTACTGCGACTTTTATATCCCCACCGGCAAAGTTTATATTGAATTCTGGGGCTACGAAAACGACGCCAAATACCAAGCCAGAAAACAGGAAAAACTCGCTATTTATCAGAAGTACAATTTCAATTTGATTGAACTGACCGACAAGGACGTGTTGAATCTGGACGATATTTTGCCGAGATTGTTGTTGAAGTTTGGGGTGCAGGCGTATTGATTTTGAATATTTCGTGTAGGGCTTATTCGCGATAGCGTGATACGCCGAAAGAAAACAAAAACATACGGCGCAATGCTTATTGGTTATTGCACCTTACGGCCTTGCTCTAACCAGCTTAGGCGCTGAATCTTAGACCTCAGGTCTTCGAATACGCAGCGCAGCCGCCCTAGCACCGGAAAGTTTCTGCGCATGGATTGCCGATCCTGCAAAACATCTGAATACCAATAACAATGAGCGGGCCGATCAGAATGAACAAATACAGCGCATTGATAGAGAAATAGCTGAGTGCCATAGCAAACTCTGGCAAGGATGGCTCAATCGGAAAACCTGCCGCCTGTGTCTTGGCTTTGACTAACTAGCGCGAGCAGGGAGGATATTTGATCCATAGCAAAGTTGGCTGGGTTGAATGATAATGAAACCCAGCTCATAGTCTGATGAGTTTTCTCACCCATTGAACTGTTGCAACTTGAAAATTTTCTATTGTTTCAAAGCATTTGCTGGGTTTCGCGTTGCTTTACCCAGCCTACGGGCGATTAGACAACCAAAAAACATGTTGGAGTTGATGTAATGTCTGAAGACATAATTTCACTTAGCTTAGGCGAAAAATGGATTACAGCTTTGTGGAAAAAATTATCCTCAATTAAGAAAACTCGGGAATCAGAGCTCAATAAAATAAATGATGAAATATTGTTCAGCGATCCATTGGAATTAGCTAAGGTATATATAGAACCATTTTGTCAGGAAGTGAACCCGGCAGATAGACATGATGAAGATTTTTTTATATCCAGGGAGCCTTTATTTAAAAAAATATCAGAATTCTTAAGACTAAAAACTTACCAACAAGGAAACAACCAACTATTCATCTTGTCAGATGCCGGAATGGGGAAGACATCATTTTTGGTAATGCTCAAGCTTTTGCATTTAACTTCATTTTGGCCTAAAGGTTATCATTGTGTATTAGAAAAGCTGAGTGAAAACACCTTGCTAAAGATTTCTGATATAGAAAATAAAAGAAAAACTGTTTTGTTGTTAGACTCGCTCGATGAAGATCCATCTGCTCATGGAAGGGTAAGAGAACGGTTGCTTGATATCCTTTCAGCAACAAAAAACTTCAATCGAGTAATTATTACGTGTCGTACTCAGTTCTTTCCTTCCGTTGAAAAAGATCCACTAGAATTACCTGGAAGAATACGAATTGATAACTTTATATGCCCTTCAAAATATCTTTCAATTTTTGACGACGACCAAGTAAATGCATATCTTGATAAACGATTTCCTAGACGATTTCTTCAAAAATCTTCAGAGAAGAAAGAAAAAGCAAATTCCATTATAAATAGGATGACTTCTTTAAGATGTCGTCCTATGCTCCTTTCATTTATTGAGGACTTGGTGAATTCGCCAAAGTTTTGGACAGTTGGTTCCGAATATTCAATTTACAACTCCCTTGTAGAAAATTGGCTCCTTAGAGAGCAAACTAAAGCAGACCTTAACCCCAAAGTTTTAATGCATGCCTGTGCACAACTTGCGTTTGAACTGCAATCTAAGAAAGCAGTTAAAATATCATCTAAGGATTTGGATGAGCTAATTGCGTCTTTGGAACTATTGGAAATGGTTAAGGCGATTGATATAAAAGGGAGATCATTGCTAAATAAAAACTCGTCTGGAGAATATAGATTTTCTCATTATAGTATTCAAGAATTCCTTGTTGTTTTTTATATATTTAATTATGCTCGAAGTAGTGATAGCAGGTCGATATATCCGACCGATTTTATAAAAAACTTGCTAGAGCAAAATAAAAGTCAATTACTAATAAGACTTCAGGACGAAGGATTAAGGTACCACGAGGAAGTTGAGGCATGGGAAAACAATAGTGTAGATATAGACCAATATATATTTCATGGAAAAAAGGAAGTATCAGAGCTTATAGGAGAGCTGGTTTCAGAAATTGATGAATTGGATATCCAGCCGTACGAATCAGAATTGGATATACCAACTTTTCTCAGAAGACAAGTTAAATCCATCAGCGATAACAAATCCTTTGTATATTCCGATAGGACAGATTTAAATATTCCCTCTTTCCTGAGGCGAAAAAATGAAGACACAAATGGTGTTAGCGAAAGTAGTCCCAATTAGCCCAAAAAGGCCATAAGGGTGCTCTGCTATAGGGTGCTGCCGTTAGGGCGCACCGGTCGCGATCGTTGCGCCTCGCATAGCTCGGCACAACCTATACGGTGGTCGCACCAATTTGAGATTACCGCTAACGGCTATAGGTCATTCAACAGACCTTCGTCATAAAAACCATCCGTCCGCAACTGGCCGAAAATGCCACATGGTGGTATTAGTTTTTCTTTTGCAGCTTAGAAAAAACGTTGCCGGCTGATGCTTTAGAAAGAACGATCAGCCAGCAAACAAAGTGCGCTCAATTCGTTATGGCTTCAATGCTTACCCGACTTCACCGCCGCAAGCTCAAATATAATAATTTCCGCTTCGCCTTTACCGACGTTTTCCACGGTCATTTCCGCGCCGGTTTCCCAGAACACTTCGCCTTGGCTATAGACCTTGGTTTGGCCGTCATCGACAACTTTCAACTTTCCCATTACCACATACCTGGGGCCGGGCCCTTCGTGGGTATGCGAGGGAGTTTTATAGCCCTTGGGGAAGCGCACCCGCAGTACATGGCTCTCAACTTCCTTACTGGGTAAAGTCACCGGCTTGGTCATTAACAATTCGCGCGAGAATTTGCTGGCGGACTCGTCGGCTTGCACCAGCGGCGACACACACGTCAATAATCCCAACACAGAAAGTAAGTAGCAAACGCGGTTTGGCTGTTTCATAAAGTGGCCTCAAAGCTAAGGGATGGGTGTCTAGGTAGCGAGTATACAAAAACGGTCGGTACCGCGCCCGCTGAATTAGCATCGCGGGCGCTAAGAAGCTAGTCTTCGACGTGCACTTGCTTGGGCATTTCGCGGTTGATCAAGAAATACACCAAGGGAATCACCACCAAGGAAAATAAGGTGGAGGCAATAATGCCAAAGATAAAGCTCCAGGCCAGGCCCGAAAAGATGGGATCGAGGACGATCATCACCGATCCCAACACCGCCGAAGCCGCTGTTAAAAAGATCGGATTCAGACGCGTGGCACCGGCTTCGATGATGGCGTCGGCCAAACTGATGTCCGGATTGCCACGATAGATGTTCTCGATAAAGTCAATCAGGATGATGGAGTTGCGCACCACGATACCGGCCAAGGCGATCATGCCTATCATGGCCGTGGCGGTGAAATACACCGGATCGGCATATTGCCCCACATCGGACGCAAACAAGTTGATAAACCAAAAGCCCGGCATGATGCCGATTACCGTCAGGGGAATGGCAATCATCATGATCAGCGGCACACCCAAGGAGCCGGTTTGCCCTACCAACAGGATATAGATCATCACCATCGCCGCCGCGAAGGCCAAGCCCAGGTCGCGGAACACATCGACGGTGATTTTCCATTCGCCCTCCCCGGCCATTTCGGCGCTATAGCCGGCTGGTAGCGGTTGCTGTTCCAAGGCATCCTGCAGATCCCACACCGCTTCCACCGGGCTGCGGCCGGCCATTTCACCCAGCACATACGACACCTGGCGTAAGTTTTTGTGATAGATGGTTTGATCCGCTAGCTCATGGCTGAACCGACCGATTTCACTTAAGCGGATCAAATCGCCTTTCGCCGATTTCACCGACAGGTTTAATAAATCAGCTTCCGAGGAACGTGCGGCTCTGGGGTATTGCAGCGTGATCAGCAGGGGTTGCCTTTCGCTGGCGATATGCAAAGTACCGGCTACACCGCCTTCTACCGCCAGTTTCAAACTATTGGCCACCTGTTGACTGGTAATACCCAATAGCGCGGCTTTATCTTGGTTCAACACAAATTGCCATTGGTCTTGCGGCGCTTGCACATAATCGTCCACATCCACCACGCCCTCGGTCGTTTGCAGATGTTCACGAACTTGTTTAGACACGCTCACCAAATCCTGATAACCGGCTTCCGGAGGCCCGTAGATTTCCGCAACCACACTGGAAAGCACCGGCGGCCCCGGCGGCATTTCCACAATTTTAAGGTTGGCGCCGTATTTTTGGCCGATCCGTTCGATGTCGGGACGCATCCGCAAGGCAATCGCGTGGGACTGTTGCGCGCGGCGAGATTTATCCACCAGAATGATACGTATGTCGCCGACATAAGCCCCCTGGCGCAAATAGTAATGCCGCACCAAGCCATTAAAATCCATGGGCGATGCCAGGCCGACGTAGGTTTGATAACTACTAACTTCGTTTACCGTGGCCAGATATTGACCCAGGGCCGTGGCGACTTCATTGGTGGCTTCCAAAGACGAACCGCGCGGCATGTCGATCACCAATTGCAGCTCATTTTTATTATCAAACGGCAGCAGTTTTAATGGCACGACTCGGGTCACGGCCATCAGCGTGGACAGGACAAATGCCACAAACACCGCCAGCAAAAACCACAAGGCTTTGGATTTGTGACTCAGTAGCGGCGCCATAATGGCCTGATACAGCTTGAAACCGCGGGATTCCTGTAGCCGAAATTCCGGTCCGTGATCTTTACCGTAATCGCCTTTTAACAATTTATAGCTGGCCCAAGGCGTCACCGTGAAGGCGATCAGCAAGGACATCAACATCGCTATCGGCACGTTAAAGGCCATCGGCGCCATGTACGGCCCCATCATCCCGGTGATAAAAAACATCGGCACGAAGGACATGATCACCGCGAAGGTTGCCAAGATGGTCGGCGGACGAATTTCGTCGACCGCTGTCAGCAAGGCTTGTAACGGTGGCTCTTTACGCATTTTGTAGTGGCGATGAATGTTCTCGACATCCACAATCGGGTCATCGACCAGCAAACCCAAGGATAAAATCAACGCGAACAGCGTCACCCGGTTGATGGTGTAACCGAAAATCAAATCGCACAGCAAGGTAATCGCAAAGGTCATCGGCACCGCCAACGAGACGATCAGCGATTCCTTAAAACCCAACGCCAGCGCCAATAGAACAATAATGGTCAGAATCGCGATGCTTAGATGCATCACCAATTCATTGACTTTGTGATCGGCGGTTTCGCCGTAGTTGCGGGTGACTGTGACCAGCACTTCATCCGGAATCAGCGTGCCATGTAGACCTTCGGTTAAGGCCAGTACTTGCTCGGCCACGCCGACGGCATTGCTGCCACGGCGTTTAGCGATGGCGATGGTAGCCATTTGCCGCTCTTCGCCGGCCACCGGCAAAGGACCGCCCTTGTGCCCTACCGTTTTCATTTGCTCAACGCCGGGACCGAAGCCGATGCGGGTGTAGTAGTCAGTGTCTTGCGGGCCATCGACAATTTGCGCGACATCGCGCAAATACACCAAGCGGCCCGCGACGTTTTTTAAGACCGTCGCCCCAATCTGCTCCGGGGTTTCGTAATGCGGCCCGGCTTCCAGCAGGATTTCGTTGTTGTGCTGATTCAAACGCCCAGCCGGCAGATTGACATTGCTCTGCGCCAAAGCCTGTTGTATTTCCGGCAGGCTCAGGCCGCTGGCTTGCAACTTGGCGGAATCGGGATACACCGAGATTTGTCGCGGCGCCGCGCCGATGACCCAACTTTTGCCGACGTCGTCGATGGCACGCAACCGCTCGATCAGTTCCTCGGCGATGCGGCGCACCGCCATAATGTCTTCGTTGGCCTTGGGCATGGATAGGCTCAGCAGCAAGATCGGTACGTCATCGATTTCCACCGGCTTGACTACCCAATCGCTGACACCGGGCGGGATGATGTCCAGATTGGCTTGCAGCTTATCGCGGGTTTTGATCAAACTGTCTTCGATACTCTCACCCACCCGATAGCGCACCGTCACCAGCGACTCGCCGGGCCGGGAGGCGGAATAGACATATTCCACACCCTGAATTTGCTTTAATAATACTTCCAGCGGCGTGGTCACCCGCTTTTCCACTTCTTCGCTACTCGCGCCCGGATAATGCACAAACACATCCATCACCGGCACGATGATTTGCGGGTCTTCCTCGCGTGGCGTCAAAGTCAGCGCCGCAGCACCTGCCAACAGCGAAATCAATAAAAACAGCAGCGATAAATGCGAGGTGGTGAATAAGCGGACAATGGCAACCGTCAGACTGTCCTTTTTCGCTTCCATGGTTTTGTTCACTTCGCTCATTCCCCCAACCCAGCGTTACTCAAGATGGTTTCGCCTGCGCGCAGTCCGGATAGTATTTCGACCTGATCGCCATACTGCTTACCGGTGCGAATATGCCGGGTAAGCAGCCGTTGCCCGTCCAGCACTTTGACGGCTTGCAGTTGCCCGTAATGCAAAATGGCCGCCGAAGGGATCATCACGGCCTGCTGTGCGCTGGCACAAGCCAGTTCCAGCCAACCGAACTGGCCGTGCTGCAAACCAGGCATGTTGGGTAATTTTACTTTTACCGCCAGGGTGCGGGTTTGCGGATCAATTTCCGGCGCAATTTCGTCGACCGTCGCCGCCAGCGTTTGCTGGGGCGTATCGAAGCGCACTTTTACTTCCATGCCTAACTTAATGGCCGCAGCACAGTGACTAGCAATTGATGCTTCCAGACGCAAGTCATCAGGTTTGTGCAAGGTGACGATGGCTTGATTGGGCAAGCCCATGTCGCCCGGCTCTTGCAAACGCTCACCGACTACCCCGTCGAACGGTGCATAGAGCACATTTTCGCCAAGCATCACTTTACTCTGTTGCGCGGAACTGGCGGCTTGATTGGCCATGGCTCGAGCGCTTTGCGCTTGCGCCAGCACCGCTTCGTAATTTTGGCGGGTGGCCGCTTGCTTGTTGTATAGATCGGTAATGCGTTTTTCTTCGGCATTGGCCTGAGCCGCCTGAGCCTGGGCTGCCGCCTGTCCCGCGCTGGCCGCGTTGTAAGCCGCTCGCAAATCGCGATCATCGAGACGGGCAATGACCTGGCCTTGTTTGACTTTGTCGCCCGGATTGACGGCTATTTCCAGAATGCGTGCATTCAATTTAGGGGCAATTTTCGCCGCCAAGCGGGATTTGACCACGCCCTGCCAGGACAAATTGTTCTCCGCAGTTTGTGTGCCCACTTTTAGGGTCTGTGCATTGGCGGGCAAGCTGCTCTCAGGCAAAGCAGTGTTGCCGGGTTCGGTCTTTTTATCGCCGCCCAAAATACCCAAGGCAAACAAAATCACCAGCAACAGCGCCGTGATCGCTGCCGCGGGGATAAGCCATTTCGGCGAATGTGATTCAGAAAAGTGTTCGGTCATCATGACTCCTTTATTGCCAGTAACCGGTGGCTTGTTTAAGTTCCGCTTCGGCCCGCAAGGCATCGAAACGCGCGGTGATTTGCCGGGTATGCGCCTTATCGCGCGCCACTTCGGCTTCGATGTAACGGGTCACGGTCACCACACCGGCTTGGCGCTGTTCATTGACTAATCTCAGGGCTTCTTCGGCAGCTTTCACCCCTACGGCGCTGACCTCGGCGCGACTCAGAGCGTCTTGCAATTTGACTTGCGCCGATTTCAGCTGATGTTCGATACGTAAACGGGTCTGTCTGGCAGCCTCTTGCGCGGCGGTTAATTCGTGCTCGGCTTTCTTGATTCTTTCCTGCGTGGCAAAGCCGGAAAACACATCCACTTCCACCATCACGCCCGCCGTGACATTATCGCGATTGCTGCTGAAGGCCAGATCCTTACTGTCGGAACCGTAACTGACAAAAGCGTCGGCGCGTGGTAAGTGGGCTGCTTGCGCCACATCGAGCTGACGTTCGGCCATCGCCACGCGCTTCTGGGCGGCTTGTAATTCAGGATGGTTGCTCAGTGCCTGATTGAGTAATTCGTCGAAAACCGCCGGACTGGCGGGTAATGCGGCTTGTTGAGTTGAATTAATGACAAAGGCTTCGTTAGCGGGTAAACCTAGCAAGGTTTTCAACATACTTTGCGCCAACTCAATGGCGTTTGCGGCTTGGATTTCTGCATCCTTGGCTTCGGCCAACTGCACTTCCAAGGACAAGACATCTGATTTTAATACGGTGCCGGCATCGAAGCGAATGCGCGACTGATCCAGCTCGCTTTGCACTGCTGTGATGGAGCGCCGACTAATCTCGTGCGCTTCCATCGCCGCTAACTCGCCGTAATACGCGGCGGTGACGTTATTGACCAACTGATTGCGGGTCGCGGCATTTTCCAGTTCCGAGGTTTCGACGTTCAGTTCCGCCGCCTGTTTACGGTAATAATCTTGCCCGCCGCGAAACAACGAGTAGCTGGCTGTTACTTGCGGACGATAATTGTCCACGCCGCCGGGATGGTTGAAGTCGTTGCCGGCAAAGCTGAGCCGACGCTGGGCAATGATCATTGCAAAGGCCTGGGCCGGATTATCGCTATGCTGGTAAGACAAGCTGGCTTTGATTTGCGGGTAAAAACTGGCCAAAGATTCGCCCAACTGCGCATTGGCCTGCTCGATACGAGCTTGCATGATGCCGAGCTCGGGATTGTTCGCCAAGGCGGTTTCAATGGCTTGCTCCAGGCTGTATTGACTGGGCTCCGCATCGGCCAAGGCCGTATCCATAACCAACATCAGTGCGAAGGCAAGCTGCCTAAAATATCGATGTGTCATTGAGTAATCTGCATTCAGTTAGGGCAAATAGGGTGGTATGGAAGCTTAGACGCTTAGTTCCTTTGGTAAACCAACGGCACAGCCGTGTTCGTCATTCCATACCAGCACGGCATAAACCAGTTTCAGCCTTTCAGACGCATAATGCCAAACATTTTTAAGGTCAGTTTTTCATAATACGGCTCGCTGATACCCTTGCGGACTTTGCGCATAAAGTATTTTTCATAACCAATTTTAGCTAAATGCACCCATTTACCACTTGAAGCCCACTGCACGTTACGTGGTGGAATTTGCGGCATGGCCAGGAATGCCACGCCCGAATCGCCAAAGTCGGCCAAACACAGAGCATTCCAGGTGCCTTTTTCCTTTGGCTGCTTGCCATCCAGTTCCGCACGAATATTGTGGGCGGTAGCGGTGACCATCGACTCGATCATGTAACCGGTTTTTGGCGTACCGGTAGGCACTGGGGTTTGTTCCAGTGGCGGAATGGCGATACAAACGCCAATCGAATATATATTTTTGAAAGTGGGGTTGCGTTGATTCTCGTCAACAATCACAAAACCGCGTGGATTGACCAGTTTATCAATACCAGTCAATGCATCGACACCTTTAAAGGCCGGCAGAATCATACTGTGCTTGAACGGCAACTCGTGTTTCTTTTTCTCCTGACCGTTTTCATCCACCTCGGTGACATACATCATGCCGGCTTCGATCTTGTCGATTTTGGCATTGCAGATCCAGTTGATGTGCTTACTGCGCATCTCCGCTTCTAACATGCCCTTGGTATCGCCCACGCCGCCTAAGCCCAAATGGCCGACATAAGGCTCAGAGGTGACATAGGTCATTTTGACTTTATCGCGGATTTTACGTTGGCGCAGGTCGGTTTCGGCGATGAACATGTATTCATAGGCAGGGCCAAAGCAAGACGCCCCTTGGGCGGCGCCGACGATAATCGGACCTGGATCTTCGACAAACTTGTCCCAAAACTCACCGGATTCACCGGCATGATCGACATGACACACCGATTGGGTATGGCCGTTGGGCCCCAAGCCCGGCACTTCGTCAAATGCCAGTTTAGGCCCGGTGGCGATCACTAAAAAATCGTAATCGACTTGCGAGCCATCGGCCAATTCCACTTGATTATTTTCCGGATGAAAACGGGTGACTTTTTGTTGGATAAAGCCGATCTTCTTTTTCTTGAACATGGGTGCCAACTCCACCTTGATGTCTTCCGGCTTGCGCCAGTTGACTGCCACCCAAGGATTGGACGGTACAAAGTGAAAGGTTGGGGTGTCGGCGATCACCACCACTTCATCTTCTTTACGAGCGTTTTCTTTCATTTCCAATGCCATCGGGATACCGCCGATGCCCGCGCCTACGATTACGATTTTTGCCATGAGACTACTCCAAATTGATAGATAATTATTTTTTTCCGCTGTTATTGGCAGCTTTCTTTGATGCCCAATTTTTTAAGAATCATTTCCAGCGGGCAGAATCGGGTAAAACCGCTTTGAAACAAATTGGCCCCGACGAACGCGGTAAACCAAAGCCAATTGCTAGACTGAAATAACGGGCTGCCTTCAACGCCGAGACTCAGCGACAGCAAGACAAATAAGCCGGCGACGATACGAACAATGCGTTCCGCGGTCATGACAGCCTCTCTTTGCTGCGTTGCGCCAAGCTCTCGCACGATTGATCGATGCCGTGATGGTCGATGTCACACACCGATTCCAGCCACATGGCGTTGATGATGGCGAAGGACGCCGCGAAACCGACGCCGAGTATCCAAGCGAAATACCACATGATGTTTCTCCTTAATAAAGTGTATGGCTGTCTTTAAGTACAGCGGCTTCGGTCACGCTGCCCCACATCACCCGGTACACAAAACGGGTGTAGAGCAAGACGATAGGCAGAAAGATGATGGTGATCCAAAACCCCAGCAATAGCGTGTTATGACTGGAGGTACCGTCCCACAAAGTCAGACTGGAACTGGGCGCGGTTGAGGAAATCAACAGGAAGGGAAACAAACCAAACCCGACCGTCAGCGCCACACCGGTAATGCCTAGGCTACTGAGTACGAATGCCCCCATCCTCGACTCGCCCTTGCCTAACAACCAAGCCAGCGCGATACCGAAAAACGCAGTCAGCGGTGCCAGCCACATCCAGGGATAGGTCATGAAATGTTGCAACCAGCTTGCGCCATGGGCGACGACGGTTTTATGCAGCGGGTTGGACGGCGCGTCGGTAGCCGCCATCTGGGTAATTTCCGGACGATCAATACCAACAAAGACCCAAAGTGTTACTGCTGTTAAAGCGAGCAATAACATCGGCCCCAAGGATTTGACCGTGTTCACGGCGCGGTCGTGAATCACGCCCTCACTCCGCCATTTCAGAAACAATGCGCCATGAAAGGTCGTGAGCAAAAGCCCGGTCACGCCACACAGCAAGGCAAACGGACTCAATAGCGCCCAGAACGAACCGTCGTAAAACGAGCGCAGATCTTGGTCGAAATGAAACGGCAGGCCCAGAATTAAATTGCCCACCAACACACCGAGCAGAACCGGCGGCAAGGTGCTGCCGATGAACAGACTCCAGTCCCAACTGTTGCGCCAGCGGGGATCTTCAATCTTGCTGCGGTAATCAAACGCGGCCGGACGAAAGAACAAGGAAAACAACACCAACAGCATCGCCGCATACAGCCCGGAAAACAGTGTGGCATACACGGCCGGCCAAATCGCAAAAATCGCCCCGCCCAACAGCACTAGCCAAACCTGATTACCTTCCCAGGTGGCACCGACGGTATTGATGATTACCCGGCGCTCCACATCGGTTTTACCGATAAACGGCAGCAAAGTGCCAACCCCGAAATCAAAGCCTTCGGTCAATGCGAACGCAATGCCGACGACTCCGATAAAAACCCACCAAATCAGGCGGATGGTTTCATAATCAAACATAATGAACTCCTATTGATAAATGGATTAGGCAGGTTGGGGTTCGAAGCAATAACGCCCGGTATGCAAGCTGCTGGGCCCGAGGCGGACATACTTCAACATCAGATACATCTCGATGATCAGCAATATCGTGTAGAACAAGGCAAAGCCGCCGATACTGAACCACAGTTGCCCGGCGCTGAGGCTGGAAACGCTCATGTGAGTAGGCAATACACCGGAGATAGTCCAAGGTTGGCGACCGACTTCGGCAACGAACCAACCGGTCTCGGCGGCAATCCAGGGTAACGGGATGCACCAGACCGCCATACGCAACAGCCAGCGTTTTTGATCGGCTACTCGAGTGGCGCAGTAGTAAAAGGTCATCGCAAAGATGAACAGCATGATAAAGCCGCAAGCCACCATGATGCGGAAGGTCAAGAATAGCGGCGCGACTTTTGGGATCGTGTCGTTGGCGGCTTTTTGGATGGTGGCAGCATCTGCGTCGGTGACCTTGTCGGTGTATTTTTTCAGCAACAAGCCGTAACCCAGGTCGGCCTTGTGGTCAGCAAAATGCTGTTTGACGCTGGGGCTGTTGTCGCCGGCGCGCAGTTTTTGCAGATTGTCGTAAGCCACCATGCCGCTCTGGATACGCACTACGCTGTCTTCGCGCAAATCTTTGAGACCTTTGACCTCTTCGTCGACGGAGCGCGTGGCAATCAGGCCCAACACATAAGGCACTTTAAGCGCCAGGTCGGTTTTCTGATTGTCCTGATCGGGCAAACCAAACACGGTAAAACCTGCCGGGGCTGGGTGGGTATCCCATTCTGCTTCGATAGCTGCCAGCTTCATTTTTTGAGTTTCGCCGGAGGTGTAGCCGCTTTCATCGCCCAAGACGATGACCGATAAGATGGAGGCTAAGCCAAAAGCCGAGGCGATGGAAAACGAACGTCTAGCGAAGCCGATGTCGCGCTTGTTGAGCAAGTACCAGGAACTGATCCCCAGCACGAACATCGAGCCGGTGACATAACCCGCCGCGACGGTATGTACGAATTTAACCTGCGCCACCGGATTGAAGAACACGTCAGCAAAGCTGGTCATCTCCATGCGCAGGGTTTCGTAGTTAAACTCAGCCCCGACCGGATATTGCATCCAGCCATTGGCAATCAGAATCCATAAGGCCGATAGGCTGGTCCCAACCGCTAGTAGCCAAGTAACCGTAAGGTGCTGGACCTTGCTGAGTCTATCCCAACCGAAAAAGAACAAACCCACAAAGGTCGATTCCAAAAAGAACGCCATCCAGCCTTCCGCCGCCAGTATTGGACCGAAGATGTCACCGACGTAATGCGAGTAGTAAGCCCAGTTTGTGCCGAACTGAAACTCTAGCGTCAAACCGGTGGTGACGCCCATGGCAAAGTTGATCCCAAACAACTTGCCCCAAAACTTGACCATGTCCTTGTACACCTCTTTACCGGTCATCACGTAGACCGACTCCATGATGCCGAGGATAAAGGTCATGCCCAGGGTCAAGGGCACAAATAGAAAGTGATACAGCGCGGTTAGCCCGAACTGCATGCGTGACAGCATGACTATATCATCACCGAACATGGCGAGACTCCTGGGTGGGTTGTGAGGAAAAATCGGGATTGCTTTGGACCGGTTCGGCGGGCAAAGCAAAGTGTGCGGCGATGTCTGGTTTGGACACCGGGCGCTCTTGCCAGCGAAAGATCAAAAACCACAGGCTGGTAAGCAGGATGACTTTTATCAGCAGCGCTGCGGCTATTTCCCAGCGCAGCAAGCTGGATTTCGGTAAAGCCGAATGGGCGGAATCGTTCATAGCCGCCTCCTGATTTATTGGCCGGCCCCTTAAATTCACAGGAGTCGTCATTCCAGCGCTCGAGGTATCAGTTTCTGAGAATTGACCGAAAAACATACGCGGCTCACAAATATAATTAATCAATAATATTTTTATATCAATTTGCGTGCCAAGCGTAATTTCTCCGACTAATCAAGGTAGATAAGAGCCGATCACTATCGACAGGCGCAAAAA
>Ga0123398_1072423_pt1 | contig 31556 bp, 32 predicted proteins | sample T5LHNO3metaT_FD_89926 | JGI IMG/M metagenome (GOLD analysis project Ga0123398, IMG submission 89926) | Methane-oxidizing artificial microbial communities from Washington, USA to study methane cycling - T5-LHNO3 metaT (Metagenome... | ecosystem: Engineered > Modeled > Simulated communities...
ATTGTAGGTTTGTCTATCAATACTATCCGCATATTTAAACAGCGCGATGATGCATAAAGCCAAACCAATCAACGTGGCCCAGGTGGCTATGAGCAAACATAGCAGGCCGAAAAACTTTTTAAGTCGACAATTGTGGATGCGATGGTAATGGGGAAGCATGGCGCAAGAACTTAACGATGCATGGCAAGATGACTTGATGAAAAGATAGTCAGCTAGTGTAGACCCATGACTAGACCATTGAACACACGCATGACACGATGTTTTGTAAAAAATTATTGATATACTGACTCATCAGCCATTGTTATTGTTTAAACATCACTCAAGGAGCTCGTCATGATTTTGCATCAAAAAGCCGTATTTAAGTTTATTGTGGCCGCATATTGTGTTTCAAGTATAAGTTTAAGTGTGGCGGGTGAGGCCATACCCGAGAGCAGCAAGCCGGTTACGGAGCAGCTAGTCAATACGCTGACTAAGTTATCTGGCGGCCCACATGCAGGCTATCGTGCTAATCATGCAAAAGGCTTGGTGGTCAAAGGCGAGTTCACGCCTGCAACATCCGCCGCTAGCGTGACGAAAGCGGTGCATTTGCAAAGTGCAGCTACGCCAGTGATTGTGCGTTTTTCCAACGCTACAGGCGTGCCTAATATCCCGGATGCCGACGGCAATGCTTTTCCCAAAGGGATTGCCATACGTTTTCAATTGGCCGATGGTAGCTATACCGATATCGTGAGTATTTCTGTCAATGCTTTTCCTGCCGCTACGCCAGAGGATTTTTTAGGCTTACTCAATGCGGTGGCCGCGTCCGGTCCAGAGGCAGCCAAACCAAGCCCGGTAGAACAGTTCTTGGGAAGCCATCCGGCAGCGTTAAAGTTCGTCACGACACCTAAACCTGCGCCAGTGAGTTTTGCCACACAAGCGTTTTATGGCGTGAATGCGTTTAAATTTACCAATGCCAAAGGCGAGGTGAGCTATGGCCGCTATCGCATAGAACCCATCAATGGACAGCAATTTTTGAGTAAGACAGAGCAAGAGAAAGCTGCACCGGATTATCTGATGCAGGAGCTCCCAGCCAGATTAATGAAAGAGGCCGCGAGTTATCGTATTTCTGTGCAGCTGGCCGATGCGGGTGACGAAGTGAACAACGCCACTGTCATTTGGCCTGATACTAGACGTGTGGTGGAGTTGGGCACGCTGACTATCCGTGCGGTGGATCCGGACGGCAAGACCTTTGAAAAAAACAATATGTTCAATCCGCTTGTATTGGTAGATGGCATTGAGCCAAGTGCCGACCCTATCTTGCTAGCGAGGCCATCGGCATACGCAGTCAGTTACGGCCGTAGGTTGAGTGGGCAATAATCAGCAAGTAATAAAAAAAGGCGCTATTGAGCGCCTTTTTTATCATCCACTTTACAGATTAAGCAGCAAAATTAGCAGCAGCAAAATCCCAGTTCGCTAATGAAGCTAAGAATACTTCAACGAACTTAGCACGCGCATTGCGGTAATCAATGTAATAAGCGTGTTCCCACACATCAATGGTCAATAATGCGGTATCGGCAGTCGTCAATGGGGTGCCAGCTGCACCAGTGTTGACAATGTCTACTGAGCCATCGGCTTTTTTCACTAACCATGTCCAGCCAGAACCAAAATTGCCTACGGCTGAAGCTTGAAATGCTTTTTTGAACTCGTCAAAAGAGCCCCATTTTTTGTTGATCGCATCGGCCAATGCACCAGTAGGTGCGCCGCCACCGTTTGGTGTTAAGCTGCTCCAAAAGAAGGTGTGGTTCCAGATTTGTGCAGAATTGTTATAGATGCCGCCGGAAGATTTTTTGATGATGTCTTCCAAGCTGCTGTTTTCAAACTCTGTGCCTTTGATCAGGTTGTTCAAATTAGTGACATAAGTTTGGTGGTGCTTACCGTAGTGAAACTCTAAAGTTTCTTCTGAAATATGAGGCGCTAAAGCATTTTTAGCATAGGGCAGTGCTGGTAGTGTATGTTCCATGGTTTTTTTCCTAACAGGTTAAAAATTATTATTGGCACGTCTGAATGGTCACGTCTTAATCTTATAGATGCGCCCAATGGGTGACAGTTTCAAGGCCTAAATCAAATTTTTATTCATTTCTTTTTCGCGCGCGGGTGTGCGGCGTCATACACCTTGGTGAGATGTTGGTAATCTAAATGCGTATAGACCTGCGTGGTGCTGATGTTGGCGTGCCCAAGCATTTCTTGCACTGCACGCAAATCTCCACTGGATTGCAATACATGTGTGGCAAAGCTGTGACGTAACATATGCGGATGCACGGCAGTATGTAAGCCTTGTTTAATCGACCAGGCTTTCATGCGGTATTCAATATTACGTCCAGAAATACGTCGGCCTTGCTTGCTGATAAACACCGCTTTTTCGCTGGGGTTGCGCATGAGCATGCTGGCGCGCAATGGCAGCCAAGTTTGAATGGCCTGCGCGGCATGCGTGCCTATGGGCACGATGCGCGTTTTATTGCCCTTACCTGTAACCAGTACCGTGCCTTCAGAAAAGTCGATATGGTCGATATTCAATCCAACCAACTCGCTCAAGCGCAGACCGGAAGAATAAAACAACTCCAAGATGGCATGGTCACGTTGGCTTAGGACATCATCCTCTTGAATATCCACCAGTTTAGTGGCTTGCTCAATGGATAGTGCTTGCGGTAGCGTTTTGGGGGATTTCGGCGCGCGCATGCCAATCACTGGGTTATGCTTAAATTGATGGCGTTGTACTAAGTAATCAAAGAAGCCGCGCCAGCTGGACAACATGCGGGCAATGCTTTTGCCGCCGAGCCCTTTGCCGTGCAAGGTGGCCACGTATTTGCGCACTTGTGCTACTTGTATGCTGCTCAATGCGCTAGGCTGGCTAAGTAACAGTAACTGCTGAATGTCACGCGCATAGTTGTTGCGCGTGTTGTCGCTCAAGCCGCGCTCAAAATGTAGAAAGTCTAGGTATTGATTGAGGTAATCCAATGTTGATGAATATAGTTTAATTGATATAGCGTAATAGGGATGCGCTCACCAACTCACCTATACGAGATAAAAACAGCGTGCCCATACCTGGGTAGAAGCGGGTTGCATTGGCGCTCGGTAATACCAATACGCCAAACGTGTCTTTGCCGCGCATCGGAATAATCGCGATAGAGGCGGGTGGCTCGCTAAACCAGCCTGCAATATCCACACTGGGCATGGGGCCACAATAAGGCTGCGATAAATCTTTTGCCCAGTTTTTCAAGGCGTCGTCCGCTACAATAAAGGCGCTGATGCTATCTGCTAAGAGGCTAGAGCTAGACCAAAGCTTGAGCTGGCTGTCAGGTAAGTCAAAGTAATCACGTAAATAAGCCGTCAGATGTGCGTTTAATTGCTCAAAATTGGGCGCGCCCAACAAGCCAATGGTGAGCCTGTGCACTTTGTCGGCAGTCGCTTCATTTTCTTCCGCATTCAAAATCAATTCCGTGAATTTAGATTCCAGAATGCGGATTTTATCGCGTTGTGCCAATTGCTGGCGTTGTGCTAGCGAAATCGCGCCATCGCCATGCGGGCTGGGCAAAAAGATTTCGGCGAGCAAATGCGCGTTGTGCTCAAAAAACTCTGGGTGCGCTTTTAAATAGGCTTTGATTTCATTTTCCATACGTGACTTTCTGGTGCTTAAGTTAAATATTATGCGTTAAATATTGATTTCGCCATCGAATACGATTTCTGCGGGGCCGGTCATCATCACAGGTTTTCCTTCACCCTCCCAAGCAATGTTGAGATTGCCGCCCCGGGTGTTGACCAGTACCGGAGAGGACAGTAAGCCAAGCTGAATGCCACTCACAGCGGCAGCACATGCACCGGTGCCGCAGGCCAAGGTTTCGCCACTGCCACGCTCATACACCCGTAAGTTGATTTCATGTGGACTTACGACTTGCATAAATCCAGCATTCACGCGTTGCGGAAAACGCGGATGTGCTTCTATTTGCGGGCCATATTCAGCCACAGGGGCTGTGTTCACATCGTTCACGACCGTCACCGCATGGGGGTTGCCCATGGAGACTGCGGATATCTGTATCTCCGCTTGTGCCAGCGCTAGCGGGTACAAGGTTTGTTGTGCAGCTGCGTCAAATGGAATTTGCGCGGGCGTAAATTTTGGTGCGCCCATGTTCACGGTCACTTGGCCATCGTCTTGTAGCTTGAGCGTGATCACACCACTGGCAGTTTCGACCGTGATTTCATGTTTTTTCGTTAAATGCTTATCCACTACAAAACGCACAAAACAACGTGCACCATTGCCGCATTGCTCTACTTCGCCACCATCGGCATTAAAAATGCGATAACGGAAATCGACATTGGGCGTAGCGGTTTTCTCTACCATCAGTAATTGATCGCAACCCACGCCAAAGTAACGATTAGCGATGTGTCGGATTTGTGCTGCAGTGAGTGAAATGGGCTGGGTATAACTGTCAATCACAACAAAATCGTTGCCAGTGCCCTGCATTTTTGTAAAGTTAAGTTTCATATTGCCGATGATAGTGCATAGTGTTGCGTGGAAGTTAGCACGCCCGTACAAAATAATTTTTATGGGGTGCGAACTTAATTTCCACTACAATACCAAATTCGTTGTCCTGATGCACTTGCTTTAGCCTTTAGTCGGTGTGTCATTTCAAACTTTTTTTATTTATATTTTCAAGGCGCATCATGACTCAATATCTTTTTACTTCCGAATCTGTTTCTGAAGGCCATCCAGACAAGCTGGCTGACCAAGTATCCGACAGCATTTTAGACGCAATTTTAGCGCAAGACCCTACCGCACGTGTGGCTGCGGAAACCCTCGCCAATACTGGTTTAGTAGTGTTGGCCGGTGAAATTACTACCACAGCCAATGTGGATTACATCAAAGTAGCACGCGATGCGATAAAACGCATTGGTTACGACAATACTGAATATGGCATTGATTACAAAGGTTGTGCCGTGCTGGTGGCGTATGACAAACAATCGCCCGACATTGCACAAGGCGTAGATAACGCCAATGACGATCCGTTAGACCAAGGTGCCGGCGACCAAGGCCTGATGTTTGGCTATGCTGTGAATGAAACACCACAATTAATGCCATTGCCGATTTGGCTCAGCCACCGCATTATGGAGCGTCAAGCGCAGTTGCGTAAAGATGGCCGTTTGCCATGGTTGCGTCCGGATGCCAAATCACAAGTGACCATCCAGTATGTTGATGGCAAACCACATAAAATCGATACGGTCTTGGTATCCACACAACATGCGCCAGAAATGACGCTGGAAGCCATTCGCGAAGCAACCATTGAAGAAATCATCAAGCCCATGTTGCCGCAAGAGCTGATTAAAGGCGAAATCAAATATTTGGTGAATCCAACCGGCCGTTTTGTGGTGGGTGGTCCACAAGGGGATTGCGGTTTAACTGGCCGCAAAATCATTGTGGATACTTACGGCGGCGCAGCGCCACACGGTGGCGGTGCATTCTCGGGTAAAGATCCTTCCAAAGTAGACCGTTCTGCTGCTTATGCTGGGCGCTATGTGGCTAAAAATATTGTCGCAGCGGGGTTGGCTGATAAGTGCTTGGTGCAAGTGAGCTACGCGATTGGTGTGGCACAACCGACCAGCGTGATGGTGGAGACTTATGGCACAGGCAAGGTTTCTAACGAAGTATTGACTGCGTTGGTGCGCGAGCACTTTGATTTGCGTCCGAAAGGCATCGTCAAAATGTTGGATTTACTACGCCCTATCTACGCAAAAACCGCAGCCTATGGCCATTTTGGTCGTGATGAGCCAGAGTTTACATGGGAAAGCACGGATAAAGCTGCAGCGCTTAGGGCAGCGGCTGGTTTGTAAAGAATTTACATTCTTTTTAAGTGAGATAAAGGGGGCTTTTTAGCCCTCTTTTCTTTGCATCTAAGGCTTTGTTTTTAAGTGAAAATGTTACTTACTATGCTTAAGACCATTCCTACAAATCAAGTGATCGTTGGTATGCATATCCATGCGCTCAAAGGTGCGTGGGTAGATCATCCCTTCTGGAAAACCAAGTTTATCCTGGACGATATTCAGGACTTGAAAAAATTGCAGGCCAGTATTATCAAGGAAGTGGTCATCGATACATCCAAAGGATTGGATGTGCCTGAAGTCCATTCAGCCGAAGTCGTCAATAATGACCAAGCCGAATCGACAGTGCAGATAGAAACGGTCTCTGCAAAAGAGGCTGTGGCGACTAAGATTGAAAAAAACGCGATTGAAGTAGAGTTGCTGCAAGCGTCAAAAATAATTAAAGAATCTAAGCGTGCAGTCGCTTCCATGTTTAAAGATGTGCGATTAGGTAAAGTGGTGGATTCCACAGCGGTAATACCTTTGGTAGAAGAAATTGCGGCCTCCATTAAACGTAACGAAGGCGCACTCATCAGCCTAGTACGGTTGAAAACACAGGATGACTATACCTACATGCATTCGGTGGCCGTTTGCGCCATGATGACAGCATTAGCAAAAGAATTGGGTTTGGGTGATACGGAAGTCAGGCAAGCGGGGTTAGCTGGTTTAATGCATGACATTGGCAAAGCGGCAATACCGCTGGAGGTGTTGAATAAGCCAGGGGCGCTGACAGAGCAAGAGTTTAATTTGGTCAAATTACATCCGGAAAAAGGGCATGCATTTATGCTGCATGCGCAGATAGAAGACGATGTAAGTTTAGATGTTTGCTTGCATCATCATGAAAAAATCGATGGTTCCGGTTACCCCAAGCAGCTAAAAGGCGATCAAATTAGCATCTTTGCCAAGATGGGAGCGGTGTGCGATGTGTATGATGCGGTGACATCTAACCGACCTTACAAGGATGGTTGGGAACCTGGGGTCTCGCTCCAGCGTATGGCGCAATGGAAAAATCATTTTGATGAAACCGTATTCAAAGCCTTTGTAAAAAGCGTCGGTATTTATCCCATCGGTTCGGTAGTGCTACTTAAGTCCGGTCGTTTAGCAGTGGTGATTGATCAATCGCCAAAAACACTGTTGCAGCCGATAGTGAAAGTGTTTTTTTCTACTAAATCTAGAGCACGTATTCAAATTGAGATTGTCGATCTATCCAAACCCAGTGCCATGGATGAGATTGTGGGTCACGAGTCTGCGCATACTTGGGGAATTGATGATGTGCATGAACTTTGGACGCCGGTGGACGCCTAACTTGGTAATGCTTGGGTTTTGGCAAATAATTGATTTAACGATATAATGTTGTCCTTCTGAGGAACGCTGCGAGAGCAATTCCCAAGCTCCCAGGCTCAGAGATGTTGTAAACGGCGTTCACTTTTAATCACTGTGCGAGCACGGAATATAAAGGTGAGCGTAGGCCTCCAGATTGTTTCCTTGCTCAGTTTTCATTCATTTAAGGAAGATTATGAATACTGTAGCTGACTTCAAAGACTATGTAATTGCAGACTTAAGCCTAGCAGGCTGGGGTCGCAAAGAAATTGCGATTGCCGAAACCGAAATGCCAGGCTTAATGGCGATTCGCGAAGAGTACGCAAAAGCGCAACCACTTAAAGGTGCGCGTATTACTGGTTCATTACACATGACCATTCAAACCGCAGTGTTGATCGAAACACTGAAAGACTTAGGCGCCGATGTACGTTGGGCTTCTTGCAATATCTACTCCACGCAAGACCATGCCGCCGCCGCTATAGCAGCAACAGGTACGCCTGTATTTGCGGTCAAAGGTGAATCACTAGAAGAGTACTGGGATTACACCCATCGTATTTTCGAGTGGACCGATGGTGGCTACACTAACATGATTCTGGATGATGGTGGCGATGCGACACTCTTGCTACACCTAGGTACGCGCGCAGAGAAAGATTTGTCCGTAGTGGCGAATCCAAGCTCAGAAGAAGAAATCTGCCTGTTCAATAGCATTAAAGCCAAGCTGAAAACAGATCCAACTTGGTATTCCACACGTTTAAGCCAAGTCAAAGGCGTGACAGAAGAAACTACTACTGGTGTCCATCGTTTGTATCAAATGCATAAAGAAGGCAAGTTGGCTTTCCCTGCGATTAACGTGAATGATTCTGTCACCAAATCTAAATTTGATAACCTATATGGCTGTCGTGAATCATTGGTCGATGGCATCAAACGTGCCACCGATGTGATGATTGCCGGTAAAGTGGCAGTGGTAGCGGGCTATGGCGACGTAGGTAAAGGTTCTGCCCAAGCATTGCGTGCTTTGTCTGCACAAGTGTGGGTGACTGAGATTGATCCAATTTGTGCGCTGCAAGCGGCGATGGAAGGCTATCGCGTAGTGACCATGGATTACGCGGCTGAGCATGCCGATATTTTTGTGACGGCAACAGGTAACTACCATGTGATTACCCATGCCCATATGGCAAAAATGAAAGACCAAGCCATCGTATGTAATATTGGCCATTTCGATAATGAAATTGATGTTGCCTCACTCGAAAAATATCAGTGGGACGAAATCAAACCACAAGTAGACCATGTGATTTTCCCGGACGGCAAACGCATTATCTTGTTGGCAAAAGGACGTTTGGTTAACTTGGGCTGCGGTACAGGTCACCCAAGCTATGTGATGAGCTCCAGCTTTGCCAACCAAACCATTGCGCAGATTGAGCTATTTACGCAAACAGCTCAATACCCAGTAGGTGTGTATACCTTACCTAAACATTTGGACGAAAAAGTGGCCGTACTGCAGTTGAAAAAACTCAATGCGCAATTGACAACGTTGACCGATCAACAAGCGGCATATATCGGCGTGGCAAAAACCGGCCCTTATAAACCAGACCACTATCGCTACTAATATCACATGTAGCTGCTAGAAAAAGTGGTGTAGTCAGTGCTACACTGGCTGCACCATTATCTTTGGGAGTGTGTGATGTTGAAGCTATTAATTGGTTGGGTGCTCAGCGGGTTAGCTTTAATGGGTGTGACGTACATCGTACCCGGTATTCAGGTAGCCAGTTTTACCACGGCGCTGATTGCGGCAGCAGTGATAGGTTTGGTCAATATGTTAATTAAGCCGATTTTGGTGGTATTAACCTTACCCGTTACTATCCTGACGCTGGGGCTGTTTATCTTTGTGATTAACGGCATTTTATTTTGGGCTGTCGGTCATTTTCTGGATGGCTTTGTCGTCAAAACCTTAATGGCTGGCATTATCGGTGCGCTCGTTTACAGTGTGATTTCATGGATATTGAGTGCCATTGTGATCGATAAAGATTGAACAGTTTAAAGATTAAATAGATAAAGATTAGAAAAAGTGAATCAGCCTGTTGCTTATAGTTTTGAATTTTTTCCGCCCAAGACCGCGGAAGGTATTGCCAATTTGCGCGAAGCGAGAAAATCGCTTGCGCAGTTTAAGCCGGAGTTTTTCTCGGTGACTTTTGGGGCGGGTGGTTCTACGCGTGACCGCACCATGGATACCGTGTTTGAAATCCAAGACGAAGGCTATGCGGCTGCACCGCATATCTCCTGTATTTCCTCAAGCAAAGAAGAGATACGTGAGTTGCTCAGCGCGTACCAAGCCAAAGGCATTAAACGTTTGGTGGCCTTGCGTGGCGATGTGCCCTCGGGCGAAGTCAGTGCGGGCGATTTTAGATACGCCAACGAGTTGGTCGCGTTTATTCGCCAAGAAACTGGCGACTGGTTTCATATCGAAGTCGCTGCATATCCTGAGTTTCATCCAGAAGCACAGTCTGCTGCCAAAGATATTGCCAACTTTAAACGCAAAGTAGAGGCGGGTGCTGATTCAGCCATTACACAATATTTTTATAATGCGGATGCCTACTTTCGTTTTTTAGAAGCCTGTGAACAAGCACATATTGATGTGCCCATTGTGCCGGGCATTATGCCAATTTATAACTACACGCAACTTGCACGCTTTTCTGGTGTGTGTGGTGCAGAAATCCCGCGCTGGTTGCGCTTACGTTTGGAAGCTTATGGCGATGATATGGCTTCATTACGGGCTTACGGTGCAGATGTAGTGACTGAGATGTGCGATAAGTTGATTACATCCGGGGTAAAAAATATGCATTTTTATACCTTGAATCAAGCCGGTACCATTAGCAAAATCATTCAAAACTTGCATGGCTGATGTAGATAAGTCATTTGTTTTAGAAAATAAAAAAACCTAGCTAAGCTAGGTTTTTTTACGCATCAATTAGTTTATTACTGTAGGGTTAATCCCTTTGGGTTGAACACAGCGTCTTCAACAAACAAATAGTCTTTCTTGCGGCTATCATTCCACAGCACCATCATGGTAATCCAGCGAATCTCTTCAATGCTGATGTGTTGATTTTTGAGCGCTAGGGCGCGATCAATCACTAAATCGCGTTCATTCGGTTTAATGACACCGGCGCGCTCCAAAAAGCTTAGAAACCCAAAGCTCTCTGTATCAATTCTCTCAAGCTCATGTTCAACGTAGACGCGGAACGAAGAGGGGTTGGATAAATATTGATGGTAAGGCTGGCTGATTAAACAGCGCAATTGTTTGTACCAATCAAAAGCCCCCACAATGTCGTGATGATCAAAGCCGGCTTGTGATAGCTCTTGCGCTAGAAAGTCTTCCTCAATATCCATGGTATGGATTTGAGGCTGTGTTCCAAAATAATTTTGAAACATAAAAATTAACACTTCTAACATGTTATCTCCTCTAATAATCCATTATCATTGTGCTGGCGGTTATATGTGTTGTGATCAAACAAGACGTTGAAACTTTCCCCCATGTAGCGGCGATATTTTCCCATCTAATTCCAGTAACGTTAGCATCGTGGAAAGCGCGCTGACAGTCAAGCCGGTAGCAGTCAGCAATACATCAAAATGAATAGGATCAACCCCCATGGAATCCAGCACTGTATTGGCTTCTGGGGATGCATTAGCCCGTTCGGGTAGTGACCCGATTGGGCTAGTATTAAAGTGCGGTTGCAGCGGCAAAATCGGCTGAATTTCGCTGAGAATATCTTCTGTCGATTCCACGAGTTTGGCACCTTGTTTAATCAACTGGTGGCAACCTTTGGCTACTGGTGAATGAATGGAGCCCGGAATGGCAAAAACCTCTCGCCCTTGTTCTGCTGCTTGCCTAGCTGTGATGAGTGATCCACTGTCTAGATTGGCTTCAATCACTAGACAGCCTATGCTGAGTCCGCTAATAATGCGATTTCTTCTAGGAAAGTTCTGTGCCTTGGATGGCGTACCCAATGGAAATTCTGAAATGATAAGCCCGCGATTGACAATACGGTGCGCTAAATCGCGGTGTTTGGCTGGGTAAACAATATCTAGACCGGTGCCGACTACCGCAATGGTAGGTGCGTTGGCTTTGAGTGCGCCACGATGGGCCGCCCCGTCAATGCCTAATGCCATGCCACTCACAATACACAAGCCATGGCGGCTTAGGTTTTCGGCAAAGTCTTCCGCATTTTTTTCGCCTTGTGGGGTTGCATTGCGGCTACCGACCACCGCCAAACATGGCAGACTCAAGCAATCCAGCTGGCCTTTTGCGTACAATAGCGCGGGTGGGTTGGCAATCTCCAATAACGCTTTAGGGTAAATGCTATCCGCGAGAGTGATGAGGTGGTTGCCGGGTTGCGAGAGCCATTCTAGTGTAGGGGCAATGGTTGCTTCATCTACGCCAGCACAGATGGCAGCAGTGATGTTGTCGCTGACGATGTGACGGAGTTGCGATCGGCTTGCGGCAAACACGTTTGCAGGCGTACCAAACTGACTAAGTAGCTGACACAGCGTGGCGCTACCCACGCCATCAATTAAACTTAAAGCAACCCACTGTGCTACGTCTGGCTCAATATGGACAGAGGCTTCTGGCACGTTTATAACTTATGGAGTATGTACCGTATCTAATGTATAAATCGCATCGGACGTTTGCATAATCAGCCCGTAGGAAACGCGATCAAACGTTCTAAATACCATCACCAAACCCACGCGCTCATCAGGCAATTGCACTTCATCGGGTTTGAGTTTGGCTTTTTTATCGACAGGTTTGGATTTGTCTTCTTTATATTCCGGATCTTTGATGATGCGGCCATGGCGGCTAACCGCCAATACGTGACCATCCTCTACACCGTCTTTACTACCCAAGTTAATGGATACCACGGTTTCTGGGCCAGCTTCTGCTACACCGCCGTAGATTCTAAGAATACGACCTTTTACTTCAGATTCTGGCGCGTGTGGAATGAAGCTTTCTTTAAAGCCTTCTGATGCCACGACTAAACGGTCTTTGGTAAAAATCTCTTCTTTGGCTTTGACAATATTACCGGAGGCTGGCTTGCCGAATTTGGTAATACGGGTGTCTCCTAGATAAATCGCTTCCGTGCCTAGTACTTCATTGGTGTCAGGGTCTTTGAGCACATCGCCAGGGCGGTAAATATTCCAAAACGTTTTATCGGCTTCTTCTAAATTATTGATATATATGCGTGTGCCTGGACTTAGAATGAGGCGGTTGTCTTGTGCGCCGATGATGCGTGGGGCAGTATCCAGCTCATCGTTCTCAATTAACAAAGGCTGACTTAAGAACGGGCCGATGATATTCGGTGGAATGGTGTAAATCGCTTCTTTTTCTAGGGGTTCTTCCACCACGCCAGGCTCTAATGTTACAGTTTGACGTAGTAATTTGAATTCCGGACTACCGTTAGATGTGTCTAGTACAACTACATCGCCTGGATAAATCAAATGCGGATTTTTAATTTCCGTACGATTCATTTTCCACACTTTTGGCCATTGCCAAGGGTCTTTTAAAAACTTGCCGGAAATGCCCCATAGCGTATCGCCTTTTTTGACGACATAACGTTCTGGGTGGTTTTTTTGTAGTGTAATTTCGTCTGCATGAACAGATAAGCATAAACAACTTAGACTCAGCAGCGTTATAATAGAACGAAACATACAGTTGACCTCGGTCAAAATGAGCGGAAAAATCCGCGAAGTTGCATTAAATTTATCACGTAATTCATTCAACAATCAAGCTTTTTTGGCAAATGCAATAGCATCCAAATGGCGGCTGTTGATATAAAGACAACACTTTTAGTTTATGGCGCTATTATCAATACTTAATTACCCAGATCCACGTCTGCATACCGTGGCAAAACCAGTGACAGTGTTTAACGCGGATTTAAAGCGTTTGGTGCAAGATATGCGTGACACCATGTACGATGCCCCCGGCATCGGATTGGCTGCAACGCAGGTGGATAGGCATATTCAATTGATTGTGATTGATACCAGTAAAGAGCAAGATGACTTGCTGGTACTCATTAATCCTAAAATTGTTGCGCAAAGCGGCACACAAACCTACGAAGAAGGCTGTTTGTCGGTGCCCGGCATTTATGAAACGGTGACGCGTGCAGAGAAAGTTACAGTTGAAGCACAAAACGTAGAGGGGGAGCGCTTCACGCTAGAGGCTGAAGGCTTGCTCAGCGTATGCGTTCAGCACGAAATGGATCACCTAAAAGGTAAAGTGTTTGTCGAATACCTTTCTCCACTGAAACGTAATCGTATTAAGAACAAAATGGTAAAACATGCGCGCGAGATCACGCGCAATAACTACTAGCTAGGCTATATCCACTACGCCTCAACGTTGGACAAGCTGATGGCCATCCGTATCAAAAAATAAGTCATCTTTAAGGTAAGCGCTATGAACATTATTTTTGCAGGCACGCCGGAATTTGCAGTGCCTGCATTGGCCTCATTGATTGCTGCTGGGCATCGTATTGTGATGGTGCTCACGCAGCCGGACCGTCCTGCAGGTAGGGGTATGCAGCTGCGTACTAGTCCAGTGAAGCAGTTGGCGTTGCAACATCAGCTCAATGTGTTTCAGCCTGCGTCACTTAAACCAGCAGAAGTACAGGCACAGATTGCGGCATTGCAAGCTGATGTGATGATTGTGGCGGCTTATGGGTTGATTATTCCAACGCCAGTATTGGCGATGCCATCCAAAGGTTGCTACAACATTCACGCGTCACTGCTGCCAAGATGGCGCGGCGCGGCGCCGATTCATCGTGCGATTTTGGCTGGTGATGTGGAAACCGGGGTCACCATTATGGAGGTGGTGCCTGCATTGGATGCTGGCGCGATGGTGAGTAAAGGCACAGTGCCAATTACCGAGCGCGATACCACGCAGACGTTACACGATGCCTTGAGTGAGCAAGGCGCAGCGTTGATGGTCGATGCCATGCAGACATTAGAGCAAACCGGCAAGCTTGCGGCCACACCGCAAGATGAAGCGCTGGTGACCTATGCACATAAGCTGGAAAAAGCGGAGTCAGCCATCGATTGGACGCAAACAGCAGAGGCGCTGTCACGTCAAGTGCGTGCATTTAATCCTTTTCCCGTAGCCAGTGCACAGTTTAGAGGCGAGACGTGCCGAATCTGGTTTGCCACCTCTCGTGACGGCAAGGCTGCACCAGGCGAGATCGTTGCCTTGGGTGACTGCATTAGTGTTGGCTGTGGGGATGGTTTGCTCGAGATTGCTGAGTTGCAAATGCCGGGTGCAAAACGCCAATCTGCACAGCAATTTATTCAAGGACAGCATGTCAAACTAGGCGAAATGTTTAGCTAATGCTATTGAAACTCGCGAAGTGGATAGCATATTAGTGCTAAGAGTAACTCGACAGTAGTTGCGGACTTAAGGAGAAAACAATGTTTGGTAATTGGATGAAGACCTTTGCGCTGATGGCAGCGATTGTGGCGCTGTTTGGCAGTGTAGGCGCAGCAATGGGCGGTGCTGGCGGTATGATGATCGCACTATTATTGGCGGCTGCCATGAATGTATACGCCTATTGGTTTAGTGATAAAGCCGTATTGAAAATGTATGGGGCGATGGAAGTCACGCCCGACAATACCCAATTTAGAAACTACTACAGCATGGTAAAAGAGCTGGCACATAATGCTGGCTTGCCAATGCCTAAAGTGTATGTAATCAATGAATCCCAGCCCAATGCATTTGCCACTGGTCGCAACCCGGAGAATGCAGCGGTAGCAGCCACCACCGGTATTATGCAAATATTGAGTGAACGCGAGTTGCGTGGTGTGATGGCGCACGAGCTAGCGCACGTTAAAAATCGTGATACCTTAATCTCCACAATCTCTGCGACCGTAGCGGGGGCAATCTCGTCTATAGCGCAGTTTGGCATGATGTTTGGCGGTGGCCATAACGCCAACGGCGAGCGTAATGTGAACCCGATTTTAGGCATTTTGATGATGTTTTTAGCGCCTTTGGCAGCATCATTGATTCAAATGGCGATTTCACGCGCGCGCGAATTTGAGGCGGACAGAATGGGCGCAGAGATTAGCCGCGATCCTAAATCATTGGCCAGTGCACTGCAAAAAATTCATCATTATGCGCATCAAATCCCCAATGAGACGGCAGAAGCGCACCCGGAAACCGGGCAAATGATGATTATCAATCCACTTTCTGGCGGTAGCTTGAGGGGCTTATTTAGCACCCACCCGCAAACCGAAGACAGAATTGCAAAATTGATGGCATTGGCAAATCAATATTAGTTTTTAACGGCGTGTAACAAGCTGTGTAAAAAGGCGATGGAGACATCGCCTTTTTTATTGTCAATTGCGCAATAGCGCGCCTAGCAACAAGGGAATCAAGTAAAATCAACGCTCTTTAACATGTAAAGCTTATTCTGTGTATATCGCCCAACAAATCTCAGCCAATGCGGTGCATCAAGTGTTATCTGGTAAAAATCTAACACTGGCATTGCCATTGGCGCAGCAGCGCTTTACACAGGCTACGCCACAACAGCGTGGCGCCGCGGCTGATTTAAGTTATGGCACATTGCGTTTTTATGGTGAGTTGGAGATTTATCTGAATCAGCTCTTAGATAAACCGCTGGCCGATGGGCATGTGCATGCGTTGCTGTTGGTGGCGTTGTATCAGTTATTGCATGATAAAGCGGATGATTTTACGGTGGTCAATCAAGCGGTTAAAGCGGCTAGCTATGCAAAGCCTAAATGGGCCAAAGGCTTGGTGAATGGGGTGCTGCGTAATTTCTTGCGCCAACAAACAGCACTGATGCCAAAGGTAATGCAGCATGAAGTCGCGCAGTATGCCTATCCACAATGGTGGATTAATAAACTCAAGCAGCAATATCCGCAAGATTGGCAGGCCATGCTTCAGGTTGGCAATATGCATCCACCCATGACCTTGCGCGTGAACCGGCGCAAAATCACTACGCAAGACTATGTGCAATTACTAGATCGACACGGTATTCAAGCCCAACAAATAGGCAGCTTTGCCGTGAGGCTAGACAGACCAATGGCCGTGGGCGATATCCCCGGTTTTAATGAAGGTGTGGTCTCGGTGCAAGATTACGGGGCACAATTGGCGCCGCATTTATTAGACATCAGTGCTGATATGCGTGTGTTGGACGCATGTTGTGCACCGGGTGGCAAAACCGGACATGTGTTGGAGTTTGCTGATGTGCAGCTGACTGCGCTGGATAATGATGCGAGCCGTTTGGATAGAGTGGCGAGTAACTTGCAGCGTTTATCGCTGAATGCCACGTTAAAAGTGGGGGATGCAGCCAATGCCAAAGGCTGGTTTGATGGACAGTTGTTTGACCGCATTTTAGCCGATGTGCCTTGCAGCGCATCTGGTATTGTACGGCGCCATGTGGACATTAAATGGCTGCGCCGCGAGGCAGATATTGTCTCATTCGCGCAACAGCAGTCGGCAATTTTGTTGAATTTGTGGCAAATGTTAGCAAAAGGCGGCAAATTGCTTTATGTTACATGTTCGGTCTTTGATGAAGAAAATCAACAACAAATTGACGCATTTTTACGACAACATGTAGATGCAAAGCAGTTGTCGGTTCGTGTAGAAAGCAATCTTGATGAGCACATGCGATGTTTAAATGGTCAGTTAATTCCTAGCCCGTTACATGACGGATTGTTTTATGCGCTTTTGCAAAAAATTTAGTATTTTTTTTAGCCTGCTCGCCGTATCTTGGTATGCGTTTGCTGCCGCCAATAGCATCAATGTAAAAAGCGCCGAATTAACTTTTTCTGAAGACGTTATTCTTCTCAATGCCGATTTTGATATCAGCTTTGGATCATCGATTGAAGAGGCGATTAATAAGGGTGTTCCGCTCACTTTTTTAGTGGAATTTCAAATTGTAGAGCCGCGCCAATATTGGTTTGATGATGAGATTGTCACTGTCAGCAAGCCCATTCAACTGAGTTACCATGCACTGACACGACAGTATTTGGTCAGCTACGATGTGCACCAAAAGTCGTTTGAATCGCTACACGAAGCGCGTCAGCAGCTAGCGGTGGTGCGAGACTGGCGTGTGGCTGTGAAAAGTCAGCTAGAAAAAAGCGAATCTTACCGGGCAGCCTTGCTGATGCGTTTGGATAAAGGCAAGTTGCCTAAAGCGATTCAAGTGGATGCGATTAGTTCTGAAAATTGGAACCTAGCATCTCCTATTTATTCTTGGCCGGTCAAAGACCTCAAGTAGGGCGCCATGCGGTTTATTATTTTTATTAGCATCGGCATGAGTTTAGTGCTGTTGTACTTGCTTTCTGTTGCAAGTTCTAATACCTCCATCTCTGGGGATTACTACAAATACCTGCTTTACATTAATATCGCGCTGGCCATATTGCTGGTGGGTGTGATTGGTTTTCAAGTGTGGCATTTGTATAAAAATGCTAAAGCGAAGGTGGTAGGTAGTCGACTGAACTTAAGATTGCTTACGGCATTTGCGTTGATGGCTATTTTGCCTGGGATGGTGGTGTATTTAGTCTCGGTAAATTTTCTTACGCGTTCTATTGAGTCTTGGTTTAATGTAAAAGTTGAGTCTGCACTCGACGGCGGCCTGAGTTTAGGGCAGCGCGCTTTGGATATTATGTTGGTCGATATCGAAGAAAAAGCAGAGAACATGGCAACCAGCCTTGCGTTTCAGCCCACGCGCGCGCATTACGCGGTGCTGAACGATTTGCGCGAAAAATCTGGGATTCAGGAGGCCGCGTTATTGACACCGCAAGGTGGCATTTTGTCTGTCTCGAGTGGGGATCCTAGTAGCTTCTTACCGGAGCTGCCGAGTATTCCCCAGCTTAGACAGGCGCAGCGTCGCATCTACGGCAAGATTGAGCCTATCCCAGGTAAAGGCTTGTATATGCGCGTGCTCGCCCCTGTGGAATTGCAGGGGATGACCAGCGAAACGCGTATTCTGCAGTTATTGCAGCCGGTGCCGAAAGCTTTATCAAATACTGCAGAAGCGGTGCAAGAGGTTTATCAGGATTACCAAGAGCTGTCTTATAGCCGTGGCTCGCTTAAAGATGTGTTTGCACTGACCTTGACCATGGTGTTGATGCTGGCCATGTTATCCGCTTTGGCCATTGCCTTTTTGCTGAGTCGGCGCTTGTCCCAACCAATCAGTGTGCTGGCAGAAGGTACACGTGCCATTGCCAGTGGGGATTACAGCAATGTACTCCCGCAATTTGGTAACGATGAGCTAGGGGTGTTGGTGAAATCATTCAACAGCATGACGCGCCAATTAGACGATGCCACTAAGGCCACCGAGCAGAACCGTATTCGGGTAGAGGCGGCGCGTGCCTACTTAGAAACCATTTTGGCGCATTTGTCCTCCGGCGTATTGGCCATTAATGCACAGTTTGAACTGCGCACTTTTAATCACACCGCTACCAATATTTTGGGCATTGATTTAGTCCCCTTTGAGAATCGCGCCTTTTCGGAAATCACCGCGCAACACCCATTTCTGCAAGAGTTTGTAGAGATGGTCAGCGTGCACTTTGAAGACACAAAACAAAAAGAGTTGGCCAGATTAGAGCTGAATCGCCAAATTGAAGTCACCGGTAATCACGGCAAGCAATATATTCTGGTGCGTGCAACACGCTTGCCAGCCGGTACCGGAAACGGGTTTGTAGTGGTATTTGATGATGTGACGACCATGGCGCAAGCGCAGCGTGACGCAGCTTGGGCAGAGGTGGCACGTAGATTAGCACATGAAATTAAAAACCCACTCACGCCCATTCAACTGTCTGCAGAGCGGTTACAGCACAAACTGCATAGTAAATTAGATGAAACAGATGCCGCCATGCTGAAGCGGGCTACAGATACCATCGTGAATCAAGTGGGCGCCATGAAATCGATGGTGAATGAGTTTAGTGAGTATGCGCGTACGCCGGCGCTGAATTTGGTCAGTGTAAAACTGAATAGTTTGATTAAAGATGTTTCGAGTTTATACGGTGAAGAACGTGTGCAACTGACGTTAACGCTTACGCCTAAACTGCCTGCGGTGATGGGGGATGCCACCATGTTAAGGCAGGTGCTGCACAACCTGATTCAAAATGCACAAGATGCGCTGGTGCAACAGGCGCAGCCTATTATCGAGGTCACCACAGAATTGGAGGGTGATAAAGTCAAACTCACCGTGTCCGATAATGGACAAGGCTTTCCGGTGGAATTGCTGACGCATGCGTTTGAGCCTTATGTCACCACCAAAGCGCATGGCACGGGGCTAGGACTTGCCATTGTCAAGAAATTGATAGAAGAGCAGCGTGGACAGATTAAAATAGAAAACAGAGAATCGGGTGGAGCTTGTATAATCATTTTATTGCCCGTTGAAAAACGCTAGCAATATCGTGAAACAAACACCACGCACAGAAGCAAGTTGAGGGAAGTATAACAATGGCATCACGTAGCATTTTGGTAGTAGATGATGAAATCGGGATTCGTGAACTCTTAAGTGATATTTTGCTGGATGAAGGGCACCATGTGCGTTTGGCAGAAAATGCGCACATTGCGCGTGAAGAGCGTCTGAAAGAACGCCCGGATTTGGTGTTGCTAGATATCTGGATGCCAGACTGCGATGGCATTAGCTTGCTAAAAGAATGGGGTAACTCTGGCTTGCTGACGATGCCAGTCGTCATGATGTCTGGACATGGCACCATTGATACTGCGGTGGAAGCTACCCGCATAGGCGCCTTTGATTTTTTAGAGAAGCCTATCGCGCTACAAAAATTACTTAAAACAGTCTCTGCTGCCTTAAAGCATGGTGAAACACTCCCACACACTGAAATGAATCTGGCCAGTTTTGGTAAGAGCATTGTTATCAATGAGTTAAAACAACGGTTAGAGCAAATATCGCGCAGTAAAAACACTTTACTGTTGGTAGGCAAAAAAGGCGGTAGTGTTGAGCTATGTGCACAGTTTTTACGCGCACCTGGCACGCCTTGGATAGCGTTAAATGAATATGAAAAACTAGCGACCTCGCCACTGGAAGTGCTGGATCAAGTACGTGATGGCGTATTGTTTATAGACGAGGTCACAGCGCTTAGTAAGACAGAGCAAAAAGGGCTGAGCCTGATTATAGCCAAAGCCGAGAAATTGGGTACGCGTGTGGTCTGTGCCACCACGTTTGGTATTCCGCAACTGATTGAAAATGGTGCACTGGAGCAGGGCTTATTACAAGTGCTCGCCAGCGGTGCCATTCGTGTGCCTTGCTTGAATGAGCATCGTGAAGACATTCCCGACTTGGTGAATGCCATGGCTACCCTGTTGGTCGAGACCATGAGTCTAGGTTATAAATCGTTTGATATAGCTGCACTCAATGCACTGAGAAATGCTGAGTGGCATGGCGATTTATCTGAGTTGGAAGCGGTAGTGCAAAACCTGATGTTATCTACCTTGGGTGAGGTCATCACCTTGGAAGATGTGCAACGCGTGTTAGACCAGTTTAAGCAGGCGCCGCAACATGCAGCACTTGCGCCGTTACCGATAGATTTAACGCGTTCTTTGCGTGAGGCGCGAGATGATTTCGAGCGCTTTTATTTTCAGCATCATATGAAGCTGATTCACAACAATATGAGTAAACTCGCTGAGATTTCTGGCTTGGAACGCACGCACCTTTACCGGAAGCTGAAGCAGCTAGGTATTAAAATCAAGGGCTAACAGTTTAGACGTTTAGCTCAAGCACGACTGGTGTATGGTCGCTTGGGCGCTCCAGTTTTCTCGGTGCTTTATCAATCACACATGTGGTGCAGGCAGATGTTAACGGTGTGCTCACCAAAATATGATCTATCCGCATACCTAAGTTGCGTCTAAACCCGGCCATGCGGTAATCCCACCAAGTAAACTGTCCATCTTCATTATTCAATAACCTAAAGCTGTCGTGCAGGCCTAGCGAGAGCAATTGGTTAAATGCCTCTCGCTCGGGCGGGCTGACTAGTACTTGCCCTAGCCAAGCTGCCGGATCATGGCAATCCCGATCTTGCGGGGCAATGTTGTAGTCCCCCAGCACAGCTAGGTTAGCATGCTGTTTTAACTCATCGATCAACCATGCATGAAACGCTTGTAGCCAGCGTAGCTTGTATTGATATTTATCAGAATCCACGGCTTGCCCGTTGACCACATACGCACAAATCACGCGTACCCCTTGAATCGTGGCAGCAATCACACGTCTTTGTTCGTCTGCAAAGTTTGGCATATCACGCTGCACATTTTCCAACGCATGGGGGCTTAGAATCGCCACGCCGTTATAGGTTTTTTGCCCATTATGGATTGCGTTATAGCCGATTTCTTTTAAAGCCTCGTATGGAAATTTGCTGTCCTCTTGTTTGGTTTCTTGCAAACACAACGCATCTGGTTGGTTGGTATTAAGCCAATCCAACACATGAGGCAACCGTACGTTTAAAGAGTTAACATTCCAAGTGGCGAGTTTCAAGGTGCGGTCTCGTAAAAAATAAGGTTGATTTTAGCATGGTTGACTTCGTCAATCAGCCTGAGCCAAGCAGTGATGGGGTGGTAGAAGCCTTGTGTGATTAGGTCTTGTGCTGCTAAGTAAATGATTGCTATCGCTTACCAGCCTTTGCCACCACGCGAGCCGTGCTTGAGTGCCGGATCGTCGTTAGCAATGCAGCGGCCTATACCAAAAAAGCTTGCACGTGTGCCACGTGGGCAGCCTTCTTCACGTGCGATTTTCTCTACCTGGGTTTTGGCCACAGCTGCTTTCTGTGCATCAACAAACTCCCAATAACCGTTTGGATGCAAAATAACTTCATCACCATTGGCCGTTTTGGCCACAATATCCTCCGCACTGGTTTCCTCTGCATGTACAACAGTGCTTAAACTTATGCAGGTGAAACAGAAAAATAAGATGAAATAATGCCGCATGGTGACCTCAAAAAATGGTTGCTAGAGAATACGTTTAGATTAAGCCAACGCACAAAAAAAGTATAGGCTTAAGCGCGTGAATCGAACGGTTGCACGCTATGTATACGGCAGATTGTCGGTGTGTGCACTATGTGCTTATAATGCCGATACTTAGAATAATATTATTTAATATGATAATGATATATGCGTAACTTTGTTGATAACCAGATTGCTTATTTCTTCAACCAATTTGTGCACCGCACGCCAGTGGTAGATGCCTTGGTTTTTCAAGTGTCGCACAACCATTTGTTTAAAGGGGCAGTGTTACTCAGCATCATTTGTTATGCCTGGTTCAAAAGCAATATTGAAGATTTAATCAGTAAGAAAAAAGGCTTTCTGCTGATTTTTATTGTGGCAGTATTTGCAGAGTTTATCGCGCGCGCGATTGCGCTACTCTCTCCCTTCAGATACAGGCCGATTTATGACCCTGAGCTCCATTTACAAGCGCCGTATAGCGTGAATGAATGGATACTGAATGGATGGAGCTCTTTTCCGAGTGATCACGCCTCTCTGTTTTTCGCAATTTCATTGTCCATCTACTTTTTACACAAACGCTCTGGAATGGCTGCGCTGGCATACACTATTCTGTTTATTGCTCTGCCTAGGTTATGGCTGGGCTTTCACTTTCTGACTGATGAGTTGGTGGGTGCGGCCATTGGCTGTTTCTCTGCTTGGGTGGGCTACACCTATCTCATTCATACGCAAGCCGTAGATAAATTGGTGGCTTTCTCTGAACGAAAACCAGAGTATTTTTACCCGCTATTGATGTTGTTTGCTGGTCAACTATATGAGATGTTTGAGAGTGCGCGCGACTTTTTCCCAATTTTCCGCTGGGCCATCAAAGTACTGCTATTTCAGTCCTAGTTTCTAATGACATTAGCGTAGGCATATTGTAGATAAGCGCTCGCTACACCAAACACCTGCCTTTGCGAAAAAGATAATCAACGTGATAAAAGCTGCAATATTTGATATGGATGGCCTGCTGATTGATTCAGAGCGCATCATCATGCAAGCCTGCATCCAGGCTGCAGCGCAAGTGGGGATTACTTATACGCAAGCCGAATATGTGGAACTGATTGGCCGCGCAGGGCCTGATTCCACACGCATTATGGTGGAGCAGTTAAATGGGGTGGAAAATTTTAACCTTGTGATGCAGGGGTTAGATGCGCTGCTGGCACAACGCAATCATATGTTTCCGCTCAAGACAGGCGCACAGGCTTTGCTGGAGTACTATCAAGCCAATCAGATCATCTGCAGCGTAGCCTCTTCCTCACCCATGCATCACATTACACACCGTTTAAATCATGTGGGCGTGCTCAATCACTTTAGCCATCTTACCAGCGGGCAAGAGGTTGAACGCGGTAAGCCCAATCCTGATATTTATTTGCTGGCGGTTAACAAGCTAGGGCTAAGTCCGCAAGCATGTATTGCGTTTGAGGATAGTGAGATGGGTGCGCGCGCTGCTATTGCAGCTGGGTTAAAGGTAGTGGTAGTACCAGATTTATTGCAACCGAGCGATTACGTACGTGCACATTGCCATCAAGTGGTAGAGAGTCTGCAAGATTGGCTCAATGCGATTGCGCCGCTTAACACAATGGCCTAATGGCGCAGCGGTTTAAGCAGCCACACTTGTTCGGTGGCCGGGCATACGCCTTTTAAGCCACCATCCACTTGCTCGGTGGCTAAGAGCATTAAGTCGTAAAGATTGTGGTAATGCAGCTTTGCTTCTTCAGCACTTACAGAAAACGGCGGGCCAGCTTGTAGGCTTTGATCATACACAAAGCAAATCAGCAACTGCGGTGCATGTTGCGTAATCGCGCCTATGTGCGTGGTGTAATTGCCACGTATCTCATTCGGTAGCGCTACCAAAGCTGCACGGTCATACACCGCATCTACTTTACCCAGCATCGCAGGGGTGACTTTAAATATATCGCCTACAAATACATCTATATTCGGCGCACTGTAATGCATGATTTCACCGTGGGTGGTGATGGTGGGTATTAAATTCAGACTGTTAAATAAATCCTCAATCGCAATTTGGCTGAGTTCCGCACCTGCTACGCAGTAACCTTGCGTTAGCAGCCAAGCAATATCCACGGTTTTGCCGCACAATGGTAAAAATACACGTGCACCTTGCTGCAAATTCAGGCTGGAAAAATGTTTAACCAGTAGCGGATTGGCTTCGGCTAAGTGAAAGCCAATTTGGTTGTTTTGCCACCGTTCGTGCCAAAAGTCGTGTTGCATATTTTTTCATCTTAAGTAGCGTTTATGGATAGTGCAGTAAAAAAGCCAAGCTACAGCAACTTGGCTTTCCTCGTCAAATTAAAGTAACGATTCTTTATGAGGCCATGCCATTATGTCTTAACAGCGCATCCATGCTTGGTTCTCTACCACGGAAAGCCACAAAAGATTCCATGGCTGGACGACTGCCGCCTTTAGCCAACACTTCATTTTTAAAGCGAGTGCCAGCTTCGGCAGATAACGTACCCATTTCTTCAAACAAGCTATAGGCATCAGCAGACAGTACTTCTGCCCATTTGTAGCTGTAATAACCCGCAGCGTAACCACCGGCAAAAATATGGCTAAAGCTATTGGGGAAGCGATTCCATTTAGGTGGGCGTACCACCGCGACTTCATCACGCACTTGTTCGATTAAATCGAGCGCTGTTTGCTTACCATTGGGATCAAAGTCGCCATGCAAGCGCATATCAAATAGTGAGAACTCAATTTGACGCACGGTTTGCATGCCGGCTTGGAAGTTTTTGGCAGCAACCATTTTGTCGAATAACTCGCGTGGTAACTGCGCGTCAGTGTCTACGTGTGCAGTCATGTGGCGTAACACATCCCACTCCCAGCAGAAGTTTTCCATAAATTGGCTGGGCAACTCAACGGCATCCCATTCCACACCTTTAATGCCAGATACGCCATATTCGTCCACTTGCGTGAGCATATGATGCAAGCCATGACCAAACTCGTGGAACATGGTGATGACTTCATCGTGTGTGAACAGTGCTGGTTTGCCCCCAACTGGCGCGGAGAAGTTGCAGGTAAGGTAGGCCACTGGTAGTTCTACACCATTCGCTTTTTTGCGGCGGGTGATGCATTCGTCCATCCATGCCCCGCCACGTTTGTTATTGCGCGCATACAAGTCCAAATAAAAGTAGGCGATTGGTTTGTGTTGCTGATCACTGATTTCATAAAAAGCAGCATCGGCATGCCAAAGTGGCGCTTCGGCTTTGCGCACTTGTACACCAAAAATAGTCTCCGTGACTTTAAACAAGCCAGCCAATACTTTGCTTTCGGGGAAGTATTGTTTCACTTCTTGGTCTGAGAACGCGTATTTTTCTTCACGTAATTTCTCGCTCACGTAAGCCACGTCCCAAGCTTGCATGTCATCAATGCCCAGCTTTTTAGCATAGGCTAACAGTTCTTGCATGTCTTTTTCAGCGTATGGCTTTGCGCGTTTGGCCAGCGTATCTAAAAAATCGGTGACTTGCTTGGGCGTATCTGCCATTTTTGTGGCAAGAGATAGCTCGGCATAATTGTTGAAGCCCAATGTCCGTGCTTCTTCTTGCTTGAGTTTTAAAATATCGCTAATCAGCTGTGTGTTATCCCACTCCGGCTTACTTAATTCCGATGCGCGCGTGGCATATGCACGGTACAAGGTCTCGCGTAAGGCGCGGTTGTTTGCGTATTGCAATACAGGCATATAGGATGGAAAGTGCAGGCTAAATTGAAAGCCTGTTTTACCGTCTGTTTTTGCAGCTTCAGCAGCAGCTTCAATCGCATCTTCCGGAATGCCCGCTAAATCAGCCACGTCTTCAACGATATGCTTGAAATCGTTGGTATTATCCATGATGTTTTCTTCAAACTTGCTGCCCAGTCTAGATAACTCTTCGCTCACGATTTTAAAGCGCGCTTTTTGTTCTGCTGGGAGCTCGGCGCCGCCTAGTTTAAAGTCACGCACTTCGTGATTAATAATGGCCTGCTGCGTCGGGGTGAGTTTTGCAAAGTGTGCGCCGGATTGAATGGCCTTAAATTTTGCATATAAGCGCTCATCTTGCGAGATATCGCTGCCATAATCGGTTAACTTCGCCAAATTGTCATTATACGCTTCGCGCAATTCTGGGCTGTTCACCACTGCATTCATGTGGCCTACTTGGCTCCAAGCACGGCCAAGCTTCTCGCTATGGTCTTCTAACTTTAGTGCAAAGTTTTCCCATGTTGGCGGTTCACTAGCAGTGGCGAGCTGCTCTACCAATGCACGACCTTCGGCAATCAGGCTTTCAATGGCCGGGCTAATGTGTTCAGGTTTCACTTCATTGAATTTAGGTAAACCAGAAAAATCGAGTAATGGGTTGGCAGTCGTCACGTTGTTTCCTTAAAACGCTATATGTATCAGTAGATGGTGATTATCGCCTAAACGTTCTGCGCGTTGGATTGAAGTTTTTAATCGCGCCAATCAATTTTTATTATCAGGACGACTAAAAACGGATTGGGCTTGCGGCTAATTCATCAAACGTAAGCAGAATGGGTAGCGATAAGTTTCACCCTTACTACTAGAGATGGCGGCAACAATGCAAAAAACAATATTCAATAACCAGATAATGCCCATTAAGACAAAACCAATCAGTATTATCGCCAATATGCCTGCTACAAACTGAGCAATCAAAACCGTAATTTGGAAATTCAGCGCTTCTTTGGCTTGATCTGCAATAAATGCGTTGTCATCTTTTTTGAGTGCCCATACCAGCAAGCCTGGGATAAATGAGAATACGGTACCGCCCAGATGGGTGATGGTGGCAATGTTTTTGTCGTCATTATTGGGGATAGTAATTTCTGCCATGGATGTCTCCTGTGCGATAAAAATAAAAGCGTGCTTAATTGACAGACGTTAGAACTCGGCGTGCAGTTCCATCACTTGTAACTCAATCTTTTCGATTTCTCTTAAATTCAGTAATTTCTTTACCTGCTTATTCAGGCGTTCAATTTGGCTATGCAAGATTTGCTGCTTCACACTCAAAATATTGGAAGGGTGCATAGAAAGCTGGCGCATGCCCATGCCAATCAGTAGCCGAGTCAGTTTGATATCACCCGCCATTTCGCCACAGATTGAGAGGCCGATGTTGTATTTTTCGGCAGCTTGAATCGTCATTTGGATGAGTTTAAGCACAGCCGGATGCAATGGATTATATAAATGTGCCACGGCGTCATCGGTACGGTCGATGGCCAATGTGTACTGAATCAGGTCGTTGGTACCAATCGATAGAAAATCCAGTTCTCTGGCAAACGCATCGGCATTAATAGCAGCTGCAGGCACTTCAATCATGCCGCCGAGCGTGATTTGCTCATTAAACGGCGTGCCTTCTTTGCGCAGAGACTCTTTTGCACGTTCAAGCAGTATTTTGCTTTGGCGTAGCTCAGTCAAGTTAGAGAGCATGGGAATCAGAATCTTAATATTGCCATAGTGCGAAGCGCGTAATAGCGCGCGGAACTGGGTATGAAACACTTGTGGCTCAGACAAACAGAAACGCACAGCACGCAAGCCAAGTGCAGGGTTTGCACAGTTAGAAACGGTGTCCGGGTTCATCTGTTTATCTGCACCTAGGTCCAGTGTACGGATCGTCACCGGCATGCCTTGCATGGCTTCTGCCACATGCTTGTAGGCGGTAAACTGCTCTTCCTCGTCCGGCATTTCGCGACGGTTCATAAACAAAAACTCGGTACGGTATAAGCCAATGCCAGTAGCGCCAGATGCTTTGACTGTAATCACGTCCTCCGGTACTTCAATATTGGCATACAGATCAATACCAGTGCCGTCCATGGTCACCGCTTTGGTGGATTTGATGCGTTGTAATTTTTGTTGCTCAAGCTGCCACTGGTCTTGCTTGAGTTCGTATTCCGCCAGTATTTCTTTGCTCGGGCTGACGATGACAACACCTAAGGTGCCATCGACAATGATGATTTCACCATCGTTAATCAGATCACGTGCGCGTTGCAGCGCTACAATGGATGGGATGTTCAGGCTACGTGCCAAAATGGCGGTATGCGAGGTAACGCCGCCTACATCGGTAATAAAAGCAGCAAATTGGTGTTGCTTAAATTGAATGGCATCTGCCGGTGAAATATCATGTGCTACTAAAATAGTCGCATTTTCCTGCTGTTGCTTTTCTTTGCTCTGGCTAGGCGATTGGCTAGGGTGACCCAACAATACCTTGATAATGCGCTCAACTACTTGCACCACATCGTGTTTACGTTCACGTAAGTACGCGTCTTCGATGGCATCAAATTGCTCAACAATGTCATCCATTTGTTGTTTGATGGCCCATTCCGCATTGCATTGCTCGTTACGGATAATGTCTTTGGGCGCTTCGGACAGGGATTTGTCATTGAGCATGGCCAAGTGTGTGCTGATGAATGCGGCCAACTCTGCCGGTGCATTTTTGGGTAACTGCGCGCGCACCTGCTCTAAATCGTGCTTAACTGTTTGAATAGCTTCGCTAAAGCGTTTAATCTCATCGTCGATCAGATTGGGTGTGAGCTGATAGTGCACCACTTCCAGCAGTGCGTTGGAAACCAAATGAGCGCGACCAATCGCTATCCCACTGGAAACACCAACACCGTGTATGCTAAAGCTAGGCAATTACTCACCCTCTCCAAAGTAGTTGTTAATCAATGTTTTAATGGCGTTAATCGCTGCCACTTCATCCTCACCATTGGCTTCAATTTGAATAATAGTCCCTTTAGCCGCTGCAAGCATCATCACGCCCATGATGCTTTTTGCATTTACACGGCGGCCATTTTTTTCTACCCATACTTCGCTTTTAAATTGGCTGGCGGTTTGGGTAAATTTGGTAGAGGCGCGCGCATGCAGGCCAAGTTTGTTAATAATCTCTATGGATTCTTTGATCATAAATGCATGTTTTCTTTGTTATGTTTTTGGTTTGGTAAGATGGTTACAGCCTTCTTTAGTAAAGTGCACAACGCCTTCTCGTCCGCCTGAAATGGCTTTGTCTATGCACACTTCTAAAGACTCTTGCCGGTAGTTCAGTACGCGCACTAGCATCGGTAGGTTAACCCCAGCTACGCCAGCCACGCCTTCTTGGTTGACCAATTTGGTGACCATATTGCAAGGTGTTGCGCCGTAAATATCAGACAATACCAATACGCCTTGGCCTTCATCCAGCTTGGTTACCATGGCTTGCGCCGTGAAAAATAATGAGGATGGGTCATCCTGTATGGAAACCGCAAGGTATTCAAGTTGTTGAGGGCGTTTGCCCATCACATGGCTTGCGCATTGAATTAAACTCTCACCCAGTGAGCCGTGCGCAATAATCAAAATTCCAATCATGTTGCAGCCTTCAAAAAAATATTTCCGTTAACTGAGCTCACGATGGCGCACGATGACTTTGTACTCTTGCTTAAAGTGTGCGCTGAGTTGCTCTACAAAATAGACCGAACGATGCTGACCACCGGTGCAACCAATACCAATCGTGAGATAGCTGCGATTGTCCTGATTAAAGCTAGGTAGCCATTTTTCTAAATACTGCTGAATATCGCCTAACATATCAACCACCATGCGTTCTTTTTCAAGAAATGCCTGAATTGGTTTATCTTTTCCGGTCAGTGGTCTTAATTCCGGATCGTAATGCGGATTGGGTAAGCTGCGTACATCAAACACAAAATCTGCATCCAGCGGAATGCCGTGCTTAAACCCAAATGAAACAAACAGCACCACCACACTATTGTTGATGTCACTGTTGGGTTCGGCAATCCAATCACGGATATGGTTGCGTAGCGCATTGGCACTTAAACTGCTGGTGTCGATATGGTGACCCAAACTGGCGAGGCCCGCCAATAACTCACGCTCTTCCAGAATGCTTTCTGCAAGCGTTGCTTTTTCATTGCTGAGAGGGTGTTTGCGTCTGGTTTCAGAAAAGCGCTTTACCAAGCTTTCTAAGGTGGAGTCTAAATACAAGACGCTGACGTCGATGCCCTCGGATTTCAACTGTGTAATGGCGTTGGGTAACGCTTTTAATGCGGCGCTGCGGCTATCAATGCTGATCGCCACTTTCACTTTCTTGTTGGCTTTGCGCAGGCTGTCAGTATCTAAATGTTGCGCGATTTGTGGCAGCAAGGTTGCAGGTAAATTATCAATGCAATAAAACCCGCTGTCTTCGAGCACGCGCAAAGCGATGGTTTTGCCGGAGCCAGATAGCCCAGTGACAATAATCAGTTGCATTTATGATTTCTTGCTTTCTTTTAGCATGATTTGCTTTTGACGCTTGGTAAATTGCTGCGTTGCATTAATACCGCGTAATAATAGCATGTGATTGCGCACGGCTACCTCCACCAAAACCGCAATGTTGCGGCCTGCCGCAATGGGAATCACCACTTTGCTGATATCTACTTCCAATACGCGCTCATATTGGGTTTTAGCATTTAGGCGGTCTAGCGCAAGTGGGTTAAGCGTATCAGCCAATTCCAATTGAATCATCAAATCTAAGGGCTTGGTAGGCTTGACTGCATTATCGCCAAATAATGCCCGAATATTGAGTATGCCTAAACCGCGTACTTCTAAAAAGTCTTGCAACAGTTCTGGGCAGCGACCTTCTACCCGCTCTGGGGAAATACGATAAAAATCTACAATGTCATCGGCCACTAAGCGATGCCCGCGCGAAATCAATTCGAGCGCTAACTCGCTCTTACCAATGGCAGCATTGCCTTTAATCAGTACACCAAAGCCTTGCACCTCCATAAACACGCCGTGCAAGCTGGTCGATTCTGCGGTCGCAATGGCCAAATAGTGGCCGAGCAACTCCATCAACTGTGGGCTGGGCAGGGGGGAGGTGAACAGCGGAGTTTGTGAACGATCAGCTGCTTTTAATAATTCCTCTGGTGCTTTTTCGCCATTGGCCACTATCACGGCGGCAAGGTCAGTCGCAAATAAATTGCTGACCGCCTGTTGCATGGCAATTATGCTGAGATTGTGTAAATAGTCCATCTCAGCACAGCCTAATACCTGTACCCGGTTAGGGTGCACAAAATTTAAGTGGCCAACAAGTGCTAGGGATGGTTTGGTAACAGTACCGGAGGTGAGTATTTTATTGCCGCCTTCAAGCCCTGCTACCCATTGTAGTTTGAGCTTGCGGCGGATTTGTGTGAATAGCTCGTCAACGTTAATTTGAGCCATAGATTAAAGAAAGATTAATTAGGAAGCTGGTGTTGGTCAACATTCTGATGTTTCACAGCACCATTGGTTTTGTGATGATCACCATGTTTCTCTTTGTGTTTTACCACTTGACGGTCCAGTTTGTCCGTCAGCATATCAATGGCGCTATACATATTCTCATCG
>Ga0123398_1013109_pt1 | contig 30051 bp, 23 predicted proteins | sample T5LHNO3metaT_FD_89926 | JGI IMG/M metagenome (GOLD analysis project Ga0123398, IMG submission 89926) | Methane-oxidizing artificial microbial communities from Washington, USA to study methane cycling - T5-LHNO3 metaT (Metagenome... | ecosystem: Engineered > Modeled > Simulated communities...
CATGCTGAAGGCATACAGATTAATTTCGATGCCGACCAAGTGAGTTTTGAGACTTTGTTGGAAGTGTTCTTTATGTCGCATGATCCAACCACGCTAAACCGCCAAGGCAACGATGTCGGCACGCAATATCGTTCTGCGGTGTTCTGTCAAAACACTGCGCAGCGTGATGCGGTAATTAAGAAAATATCTGACCTTAACGCTGCTCATATTTTCAGCGCGCCAATCGTTACACAAATTAGCGGTGCAGATACGTTTTATCCTGCGGAAGATTATCACCAGTATTATTTTGAAAAGAATCCAAGTCAACCTTATTGCTTGGCAGTTGCTGCACCTAAAAAGGAGAAAGTGCGCACGAAATATTCTGATTTGATTAAAGACTTATCGCAAGATGCCTAAGACTGGTTTATGTTTTGCTACTTAGCCATTGCCTGCGCCAGAAAATCATCACCATAATTAACGCAATAGTAGACATTAAGCCGATTGCCCACCAAAAGCCGTCGGCTTCTTTTAGCCATGGCATGCTGTCAAAATTCATCCCAAAAATACCCGCAATTAACGTGGCTGGCATGAATAACATGGCGACTACAGTTAGGGCACGTACTTCCAGGTTCACACGCTGGCTCACACTTGCCATGTAAATGTCCATCATGCCGCTTAAAGAATCGCGAATCGATTCCAGCGATTCGATAAAATTCACGGTATGGTCATATATGTCACGTAAATACGGCAACGTCGTCGGTTTAAAAAAATTACTTTCATTTCGCGTCAGGTTGTTAATCACCTCGCGCAATGGCCATACGGCACGTCTTAGTTCAATACTCACATGTTTAAGCTGATGAATCACATGTAATTCGGCATTGGTCGGGCTGGCAAGCAATCGGTCTTCCAGTGCCTCACTGGCGTCGCCTACATCTTCCAGAACGCTAAAGTATCTATCTACTACATTATCTAACAGCGCATAAGCAAGATAATCGACGCCCAGCTCACAAATATGCGCATGCGTGGCGCGGATGCGTGCCCGAACAGGCTCAAAAATACCAGTGGAGCGTTCTTGAAAAGTTAACAGATAATCACGTCCCAAAACAAAACTGATCTGTTCAGAATGCACCGACATGTTGTCTTTATCATATTCAAAACTACGCGCCTCTAAAAAGACATAAGTATCAAACTCATCAATTTTAGGGCGCTGTTGGGTATTCAGAATATCCTCTTGCACCAATGGATGCAGATGGAATAAATCGCCAATTTGTTTAATCAATGCCGCATCGTGCACGCCATGAATATTCAGCCAAACTTTTTTACCTGCTTTGGTGTAGTCACTCATATTGAATGCGGCAAGCTCTTCGGTGCTTAATACTTTCTCGCTTACATCATTCGGGGCATAAGCCACCATTGTCACCGTTGGTTGTGGCATATCAGCCACTTTAGTATCTAAGTCACCCACATATATCAGTGAACCTGGCGGCATGCCGATTTTTTTAGAGAGGCGTTTTTTAGATTTGTGCTGACGGTTCTTTTTCATTTTCAAACCTTATATTGAAATTGCGAGTTACTTATATTTTGAACGCTTCACCAATTGCCATAAAGCTGCCGCCGGCAATATGGTGGATAGTACGTAACTCATCATGTTCTTCGAAATGCCAGTGACCATCTGAGAACACGCGACTGTCTGCTTGAGCAGCGACTACTTCAGCCAGAAATAAATCATAAGTGTCTTGAATATGTGGCTCAGCGATTACTTTACATTCCAGCCAAGCAATGCAACTTTCCAGTAACGGTGCTTCAATCTTAGAAGCAGCAAAAGTCGGCAAATCAAAAGCCAGAAATTTATTGTTTGCCTCTTTTTTCAAAAGCTCTCGCCCGTTGCTCGAGCCTACTTTTACCACCACTTCTGCCTGTGCGCGACATGGTACATTGATGGCAAAACTGCCTGAGGCTTCTATCAGCTCACGGGTATAAGTATTTTTATCAACGACTATCGCGATTTTCGGTGGTTCAAAATCCAATGGCATATTCCATGCTGCCGCCATCACGTTATGCTTTCCTGCATGTCGTGAAGAAATCAGCACAGTTGGTCCGTGATTGAGTAGGCGGTACGCTTTACTTAACTCGACAGACTTAATCATAAAAACAGCTCAATTATTTCTGCCAAGCATCCCGCAAAGTGACTGTGCGGTTAAACACTGGCTTGTTTGCCGTGCTGTCTTTTTTATCTGCAACAAAGTAGCCGTGGCGCTCAAATTGGAATCTATCTTCCGCTTTTGCGTCTTTTAGGCTTGGTTCCAGTTGTGCGGTAATCACTTTTACAGAGTCTGGATTCAAATCACTCAAATAGTCTTTGTCGCCTGAGCCTGGATACGCCTCTTTAAATAATCTATCGTATAAACGGATTTCTGTCGCGTAAGCATGTTGCGCGCTCACCCAGTGGATATTACCTTTTACTTTTACGCTGTCTGAGCCCGGCGTGCCGGATTTGGTATCTGGCAAGTAATCACAATGCACGACTGTGACATTGCCAGCTGCATCTTTTTCAAAGCCTGTACACTTTACTACATAACCATAACGCAGGCGCACCATGCCATCTGGGGTCAATCTGAAAAAACCTTTGCTTGGCGTTTCCATAAAATCTTCCGCTTCTATCCATAATTCGCGGGTTAATGGCACTACACGCTTACCTAGTTCTGGTTTTAATGGGTGATTTGGTGCAAAACAATCTTCTACTTGATTGGCAGGGTAGTTATCAATCACTAACTTAATTGGATCTAACACCGCGATTCTGCGTTCTGCAGAATCGTTAAGTACTTCACGCATGCAGTCTTCTAAAATGGTGTATTCAATCCAGGAGTCTGCTTTTGAAACGCCGATGCGGTCAGTAAATAATTTAAAGCCTTCTGCCACATAACCACGGCGACGCGCACCAGCTAAGGTTGGTAGGCGTGGGTCATCCCAGCCTGAAACGTGTTTTTGCTCTACTAAATCGATTAACTTACGTTTTGATAGCACCACATAAGTTAAGTTAAGACGCGAAAATTCATATTGTTTTGGTAATGGATGCGCTAATAACCCAGCCTCAGCCAAACGCTCTAATAACCAATCATAAAACGGTCGTTGATCTTCAAATTCTAAAGTACAAATTGAGTGCGTAATTTGTTCTAATGCGTCCTCAATCGGGTGTGCAAACGTGTACATAGGGTAAATGCACCATGTGTCGCCGGTATTGTGGTGATGTGCACGACGGACGCGATAAATGGCTGGATCACGTAGGTTAATATTGGGTGATGCCATATCGATTTTGGCACGCAAAATCAAGCTGCCATCTGCATGTTTCCCATCGCGCATTTCGCGGAATAATTGCAGGTTTTCTGCCACAGAACGGTTGCGCCAAGGTGAATCTACACCAGCTTCTGTTAATGTGCCGCGATTTGCACGCATTTCATCCGCGCTTTGGCTATCCACATAGGCGTGACCATTTTCAATCAGGCTTTCTGCTGCGCGATACATAAAATCGAAATAATTGCTGGCAAAATACAGATTACTCTCTTTGCTATTCTCCCAGCTAAAGCCTAGCCACTGCACGGCATCAGAAATACTATCCACATACTCCTGGCTTTCTTTTTCTGGATTGGTATCGTCAAAACGCAGATGGCAAACGCCGGCGTAGTCGCGTGCTAAACCGAAATTCAGAAAAATACTTTTTGCATGGCCAATATGCAGGTAGCCGTTTGGTTCGGGCGGAAAACGTGTGCGGATTTTTGCAGGGTCTGGTTGGCCTGCTGCTTGATGAGTCGCGTCGCCTGGGCTACCTGCCCATTTTTTGGTGGCATATTTGTTATCGGCTAAATCGTGCTCAACAATGGCACGAATAAAGTTGGAAGCGGCTGGTATGGGTGTTTTTTCTGCAGACATAGATGTTTTTTTTGTATCGTTTTTTTATAAGCTAATAATGGCGATATTTTACACGCTTGGATTGGATTATGGGCTGCTTTGATTTACTAAAGCAGAGGGCATGCGCTGTGATAAAATTTGGCTTATAAAATTCAATCAATATGAACAAATTAACTTTCCCGATTTTGCAACTGCTGGCTGACGGCCAATTCCATTCTGGTGAAGCACTTGCCCAGCAATTTAAAGTGACGCGTGCAACGATTTGGAGTGCGATTAAACATGCAGAAGCATTAGGGATTACCATTTTTTCAGTGCGCGGACGTGGCTATAAACTACCGCAAGCGATTGATTTTTTAGATAAAAATCTGGTGTTAAGTGCGGTTGGTGAGCAGCGTGAGTGGATTAACTTAATCATTTTAGATGAAGTTGCTTCTACCAATACCTATTTGATGCAGCAAAAAAATGTGCCACACGCGACTTGTGTGGCTGCGCATATTCAAACCAATGGCAAAGGCCGGCGTGGCCGTACTTGGGTTTCGCAATTAGGCGCGAGTTTAACTTTTTCGTTGGCGTGGCGTTTTCAATGCGGTGCGGCGGCTTTGTCTGGATTAAGTTTGGCAGTTGGTGTGGCGTTAATGCGTACTTTAGCCAGCCTTGGTGTTAACCAAGCACAGTTAAAATGGCCAAATGATGTATTGGTTTTAGATGAAAATCGGCAGGGCAAAAAACTGGCCGGTATTTTAATCGAACTGCAAGGCGATTTAGATGGACCAAGCACCGCGGTGATTGGTATTGGCATCAATTTAAATCTGCCAAAAACAGTGCTTGAGAGTATTGACCAGCCAACAACCGACTTGAATAAAACAGCTGCTTTGAACAAAAACAATAATCAGCCAATTAATCAGAATTTCTTGCTAGGCACATTATTAAAGCATTTGGTCAGTGTATTAAGCAATTTTGAACAGCTGAGTTTTGTTGGCTTGCGTGATGAATGGCTCAGTTATCATGCTTATCATCGTCAAGCTGTTCGCATGTTGCTGCCGAATGGTACGGAAGTATTGGGTGTGGTAAAAAATGTGGCGGATGACGGTATTTTGTTGGTGGACACGCCATTAGGATTACAGCGTTTTTCAGCAGGCGAGATTTCGTTAAGAGGTGTCAATATGCAAGGTGTGCGTCATGTTGTTGGTGATTGATAGCGGTAACACACGCACCAAATGGGCGTTGGTCGATAGCGCAGGCGAATTACAAGCGACAGAAGCTTGCATGAACGCTGATTTAAATACATCGACATTGCCGCGAGCCGCGCAAAAAGCCAGCAAAGTGATAGTTGCAAACGTGGCTGGTGAGTCAATCGCGCAGCAAATCGCACAATTGGTTGTGCCACTAAATACGTATTTCGTTGTGGCGAAACAACGGGCTTGTGATGTAGTTAATCAATATGAGCAAGCCGAAAAACTCGGTGCTGATCGCTGGGCGGGATTAGTTGCTGTTTGGCATATGAATCAACAGGCGACTTTGGTTGTGAATGCCGGTACGGCGATTACGATTGATTGCTTGATAAAAAGTGAACAAGAAAATACAGGTTTGTTTTTAGGTGGCACCATCATGCCTGGCTTACGTTTGATGCAAACGGCATTAACGCACAACACGGCGCAGTTAAATGTGGGGGAGGGTCGTTATAGCGCTTTTCCTATCAATACAAAAAATGCCATTCAGACGGGTTGCTTAAATGCAGCAATTGGCGCGATTATCATGGTGTTGCAGCAACTGCAGGAACACCGTGATTTGCCAGCCAAGATAATAATGAGCGGCGGCGATGCCTCTACAATTGCAGATGCATTGGTACCGTATTTAAAAGCAAATAAAAAGCAGGTTATGATTGTAGAAAACCTTGTGCTGCAAGGGTTGGCAATATTAGAGAAAGAATATATATGAAGTGGCTGTTATGGTTGTTGCTATTGACTAACGCTGGCTTATTGGTTTACTTTAATTTGGATGTGATTGCGCCAAAACCGAATGAAATCCGCCCGGCGATTAATCCGGAGAAACTCAAGATATTAGACCAAAAAGCGCTAGAGGCTATGCCTAAAAAAGCACCAGCATCGCCAGTGGTTGCTGCGGTAGAGCCGCCTGATCTTAGTTGCTATGAGTGGGGTAACTTTACGCCTAGCAACTTGCCATCTGCACAAGTGGCCTTGGTTAAATTGGGTTTGAGTAGTATTGCCAAGCAATCTGAACCGCCTCAAACAGGTAGGCGCTTTTGGGTATATTACCCACCTTTAAAAAATGCAAAACTTGCACAAGAAAAAGCGGATGAGATTAAGGCATTGGGAGTAGGCGAGATATTTATTGTGCAAGATTCACAGTGGCGTCATGCGATTTCTTTTGGATTGTTTCAAGATGAAAAGTTGGCCACCAATTTATTAAACGATTTACTGGCCAAGGGCGTAAAAGGTGCGACTAAAGCATTGCGTAGCCCAGGCAAAAATATCTCCAGCCTGTTGATTAAAGCGGTTACACCAGAAGCAGCATTGGAATTACAACGAATCAGCCCGGAATTTGTCGGGAGTGAGCTTAGAGTGACTGCTTGCCCTTAAGCGTTATTTAATAAGACAGGTTCTAATGTAGTCTAAGCTGGTGACGGATATTGCATTTCCTCTGTATTGCTAGAGTTAACTAAATAATACAGAGGAAATTTCTCTTACTCTGAATAGCCAGAGTTAACGTTGGCAGCTTACCTTTTCTTGATATACAAATCGGTTATCGTGCCTTCTTTTACTTCTGCTGCGAAGCAAATGGTTTCTGATAAGGTTGGATGAGCGTGAATGGTTAAGCCTAAATCATGCGCATCGGCACCCATTTCAATGGCCAAAACGGCTTCCGCTAACAACTCACCTGCGTTCACGCCCACAACACCTGCTCCAATTAAACGATGTGTGGTTTTGTCAAAAATCAGTTTAGTTGCGCCTTCTGTACGTGCAATCGATATGGCGCGACCACTGGCAGCCCAAGGGAAGCTGGCCTTTTCGTACTCAATACCCTTTGCTTTTGCTTCGATTTCCGTTACGCCAGCCCAAGCGATTTCAGGATCTGTGTAAGCGACAGATGGAATGCAAGCAGCTTGAAACTCTACTTTATGACCAGCAATCACTTCAGCGGCGACCTTGCCTTCATGCGTGGCTTTGTGCGCTAACATCGGTTGGCCCACAATATCGCCGATGGCAAAGATATGCGGTACATTTGTGCGCATTTGTTTGTCTACGGCGATAAAGCCGCGCTCATCTACAGCAACGCCGGCTAATTCCGCACCAATGTTTTTTCCATTTGGGCGACGGCCGATTGAGACTAAAACGCGGTCATATATTTGTGGTTCTTTTGGTGCTTGCCCTTCATCAACTCCTTGGCCCTCAAAACTCACATGAATACCATCTTTTTTGGCCTCCATTTTTGCTACTTTGGTTGAAAGCATGATGGATTCAAAGCGTTTTTCCATACGCTTTTGCAGTGGGCGTACTAAATCGCGATCGCAGCCTTGTACCAAGCCATCCATAAATTCGACGACACTTACTTTTGTACCGAGTGCGTCGTAAACCGTACCCATTTCCAAGCCGATGATACCGCCGCCAATGACCAGCATGCGTTTCGGAATATCAGCCAAAGCCAATGCACCGGTAGAATCCATAATGCGTTCATCATCTGGTGCACCTGGGAATTTAGTCGCTTGTGAACCTGCCGCGATAATGGCATTTTCAAAGCCTACCATAGTGATTTTTCCATCGTTATCCGTGACCGCGATTTGGTTTGCGCTGGTAAAAGCGCCAACGCCAATAACGACAGTAACGCCACGTTGTTTTGCCATTTGTGCAAGGCCGCCTGTGAGCTTGGCGACGACATCGTTGCTTTTCCAATTGCGCAGTGCATCTAAATCAATATTAGGCGCGCTAAAGCTAACGCCATGGTGTGCAGTTTCTTCAGTTTCCGTGATGACTTTCGCGGTATGCAGCAAAGCTTTGGATGGTATACAACCCACATTTAAACAAACGCCGCCCAAGGTGGAGTAACGTTCGATTAACACCACTTTTAGGCCAAGATCTGCGGCGCGAAAAGCAGCGGTATAACCGCCAGGGCCAGAACCTAATACCACTACTTGTGTTTGGATGTCGCTATTGTTGTTAGTTGTAATAATTGGTTTAGAGTCTGTCGTAACTGCGTGAGCAGTGGTACTAGGTGCGACAGCAGCAGGAGCCTCTGGTTTAGCTGTTGGTGTACTTGTAGCAACTTCAGCTTCAATGACCAAAATCGCTGAACCTTTAGCTATTTTATCGCCCACTTTGACTTTTATTTCTTTCACTGTTCCAGCTGATGACGATGGGATGTCCATCGATGCTTTATCCGACTCAACAGTGATTAATGAATCCTCTTTGGCAATCACATCACCTACTTTTACTAACACTTCAATCACATCAACACTATCAAAGTTGCCAATATCGGGGACTAATACATCCACTAAGTTACTCATGCTTACCCTTTGTTATCGCTTAAAAATTGCAGTAATTTTATCATTAAAGCGTGGCTTTTAAGCTTTCAAACAGGGGTTAATTACAACTGTAATAGATTGAATGGCGAATGTAGCCGGAGATGCGGAAAACACGTATTAGAATGTTGCGATGGGGTGTGGCGAATCTAAAGTAGAAAAAGACCCGACTGCATGACTTAACAACTAAAAATGGTTAAATTTTTTCAGAAAGCAGTTTTTGAGAACTATGCCTTTGACTTTTAAATCTTTAATGAGCTGAGCAGAGACTCCTGCATTCAGCTCATTACTATTTTTATGCTTATTGAATTTAGAGTAACAGGCGGCGCACATCAGATAACATCATGCGCATATGGCTGGTAAAGCGTGCGCCATCTGCACCGTCGACCACGCGATGGTCGTAGGAAAGTGACATTGGTAAGATCAGGCGCGGTTCGAAAGCCTTGGTTTTTTCATTGTAAATGGGCTGCATAGATGAGCGTGAAACGCCTAGAATCGCTACTTCTGGGCAGTTGATGATTGGCGTAAACATAGTGCCACCAATACCGCCAAGGCTAGAAATAGTAAAGCAACCGCCTTGCATTTCTTCTACCTTTAATTTACGTTCGCGTGCTTTGGTGGATAACTCACCTAAGTCGCGCGCGATATCCAGCACATCTTTTTGCTGCACATCTTTCACTACCGGCACCACTAAACCATCAGGTGTGTCGCAAGCAAAACCAATATTGTAGTAATTTTTTAAAATCAAACTGTCGCCATCTGGTGAAAGCGACGAATTAAAATTAGGGTAAGCTTTTAATGCATTCACCGAAGCTTTAATCAAAAATGCCAGCATGGTGAGCTTGACGCCGCGTTTTTCAGCATCTGCTTGCATGGACTTTCTAAAGTCTTCTAAATCTGTGATGTCCGCTTGGTCAAACTGGGTAACATGCGGTGCAGTTACCCAGTTTCTATGTAGATTCGCACCGGATATCTTTTTAATACGCGATAGCGGTTTGGTTTCAATATTGCCAAACTGGCTGAAATCAATCACTGGCATTGGCAATGTAGCAAGGCTGCCCAAGCCAGCGCCCATGTTTTCTGTACGTGGTTTGGCCAATTCACCTTTTACAAATGCTTGTACATCGGCTTGCGTGATGCGATTTTTTGCTGCGCTACCCTTAACAAACGCTAAGTTAACACCTAATTCGCGCGCGAATTTACGCACAGATGGGCTGGCGTGTGATGTTTTACCACCGTTAACCACAACGCTTTCGCCCACTGGCAGCGGCTGATGGGCAGGTTGTACTTGTTTTGGCGGTTCTGGCGCAGGGCGTGACGGTTCTGGAATCGCTGCGGCAATGGCTTCTTTTGGCGCGCTTGCTGGAGTTTGAGCAGCTGGTGCCGCTTTTGTCTCTGCTGGTGCCGCTTTTGTCTCTGCAGGTGCAGCCGCTGGTTTACTTTCGACTGCAGAATCGGCTTCTAAAGTTAAAATCAAATGACCTTGAGCGATTTTATCGCCTACTTTTAATTTAACTTCTTTTACTACGCCAGCAAATGGCGCAGGAATATCCATGGACGCTTTGTCCGATTCCACTGTCACCAGTGAGTCATCCTTGGCAATCGTATCGCCGGCTTTTACCAGCACTTCAATCACATCCACGCTATCAAAGTTGCCGATATCAGGCACTAAAACATCTTGTAAACTCATTATTAACTCCAGCCAGCAGGCCTTAATTTAAGCATTAAACCGTTGTTGGATTTGGCTTATTTGCATCCAATTTATATTTTTTAACCGCTTCCGCAACTTTAGCGGCTGGCAATTTTCCTTCATCGCTGAGTGCTTTTAATGCAGCCACCGTGATGTAGCGGGCATCCACTTCAAAGAAATCACGTAACGCTTCACGGCTATCAGAGCGCCCGTAGCCGTCTGTACCCAGTGCGATAAATTTATTCGGTACAAAACGTTGAATCTGCTCAGCAAAACTCTTCATGTAATCGGTTGAAGCGATAACTGGGCCTTTTGCATCTTTTAAGCATTCCGCAACATAATTCAAGCGTTGTGGTTTTTCAGGATTCAGCATATTCCAACGTTCGCAATCCAGGCCTTCGCGACGTAGTTCGGTGAAGCTGGTTGCGCTCCATACATCGGCTGAAACGCCCCAGTCTTTTTCCAGTAACTCGGCGGCCGCAATCACTTCGCGCAGGATAACGCCGCTACCCATCAATTGTACTTTTTCGCCTTTGACTTTTGATTTGCTAAAGCTATACAAACCTTTGAGTATGCCTTGTTCAGCACCTGCAGGTAGTGCAGGATGGCTATAGTTTTCATTCATCAAGGTGATGTAGTAATACACATCCTCTTGGTTTTGCACCATACGGCGCAAACCTTCTTGAATAATCACTGCTAATTCATAAGCAAACGTTGGGTCGTAAGAAACGCAATTTGGAATCGTGGCAGACATTAAGTGGCTATGGCCATCTTCATGTTGCAGACCTTCACCATTTAATGTCGTTCTGCCTGCGGTTGCGCCAAGCAAGAAGCCACGCGCACGCGAGTCGCCAGCTGCCCAAGCCAAATCGCCAATACGCTGGAAGCCGAACATGGAGTAGAAGATATAGAACGGAATCATCTGCACGCCTGTTACAGAGTACGATGTTGCAGCAGCAATCCAGCTAGAGAATGAACCCGCTTCGTTAATACCTTCTTCTAATATCTGGCCGTCTTTTGATTCTTTGTAATACATGACTTGGTCAGAGTCCATTGGCTCATATAACTGACCCAAATGTGAGTAGATACCCAATTGACGGAACATACCTTCCATGCCGAATGTACGTGCTTCGTCCGGCACGATTGGTACCACGAATTTGCCCAGTGCTTTATCGCGTAAAAGTGTCGATAAAATACGCACAAAAGCCATCGTAGTCGATATTTCGCGTTCACCGGTGGCGGTTAACATGTTTTCGAATGCAGATAAATGAGGCACGGTTAACTCATTACCTTTGCGGCGACGCTGCGGCACAAAGCCGCCCATTGCTGCACGGCGTTCTGCCATGTATTTCACTTCAGGCGAGTCTTCCGCAGGCTTGTAGAAGCTCAAGTTTTCAACTTGCTCATCGGTAAGCGGCAAATCAAAACGGTCACGGAATTTTTTCAGTGACTCAATATCCATGCTCTTTTGTTGATGCGTGGTATTTTGGCCTTCACCTGCATCACCCATGCCATAGCCTTTAACCGTTTTGGCTAAAATAACAGTTGGTTGACCTTTATGGTTAACCGCTGAGTGATACGCTGCATAGACTTTATGTGGATCGTGACCGCCACGGTTCAAACGCCAGATATCCTGGTCACTCATCGCGGCAACCATTTCTTTTAGTTCCGGGTATTTGCCAAAGAAATGCTCACGCGTGTATGCGCCACCTTTGGCTTTAAAGTTCTGGTATTCGCCGTCAACGCATTCTTCCATGCGTTTTTTCAGGATGCCATCTTTGTCCATGGCTAATAATGGATCCCAATATGAGCCCCAAACGACTTTTAATACATTCCAGCCAGAACCACGGAAATCAGACTCCAGTTCTTGGATAATCTTGCCGTTGCCACGAACCGGGCCATCTAAACGTTGCAAGTTACAGTTAATCACAAAAATCAGATTATCCAGTTTTTCGCGTGAAGCCAATGAAATCGCACCCAATGATTCCGGTTCGTCCATTTCGCCATCGCCACAAAACACCCATACTTTACGGTCGCTTGTGTCGGCGATGCCACGGTCATGCATATATTTTAGAAAGCGCGCTTGGTAGATACCTTGAATCGGACCTAAACCCATTGAAACGGTTGGGAATTGCCAGAAATCAGGCATTAACCAAGGGTGAGGATAGCTGGATAACCCGTTGCCACCAGTTTCTTGACGGAAATTATCCATTTGCTCTTCTGTGATGCGACCTTCTAAAAAAGCACGCGCATACACGCCTGGCGATGAGTGGCCTTGGAAGTAAACGCAATCGCCGCCGAAGTTTTCATTTGGTGCGCGGAAGAAGTAGTTAAAACCTGTGTCGTATAAAGTCGCTGCCGATTGAAAGCTGGCAATATGCCCGCCAACACCAGGCGATTTTTCATTACCGCGTAGCACGGTCATAATCGCGTTCCAGCGCACTAGAGCACGGATGCGGCGCTCCATTTCCGGGTCACCAGGCAAGCGTTGCTGCAGATGGGTTGGGATGGTGTTTACATAAGATGTCGTAGCATTGTAAGGCAGGTTGCTGCCAGAGCGGCGTGCCTTATCAATCATGGCTTCCAGCAAAAAGTGCGCGCGTTCCGTACCTTCGTTTTCAATCACGGCGGTAAGTGCATCTAACCATTCCTGTGTCTCTAATGGATCAGTTTCTACTAATTTGTTTTGCGTGTTCGAGGTCATGCAGGGATAGTCTCCGTTGAGAGTGCTTGAGTTGGTATAATACAAGCAACTAGTTAAATGCAAGCAGGCTTCTGGATTTATATAAATTTAAGTTTATATAAAACGGGATGAACTGGCTTGATTTAATGCAATCAATAAAGACGCTAGTGTGGCTTTTTTAGGCTTTTCGGTCAAGTTAAACGCGAATTTTAGCCAGTGTTTTTAAATGATTTGCTATGTTTGTCTTACATTATATATAAGAGTTAAGGAAGTTTAAATGTCGGTAAAATTAAGTCAATTTGCGGAATTAAGTGATGAAAAGACGCTATCTTCGCAGAAACACAGTCTTTTTGTATTGGATGAAGCGGCTGAAAATAAGCACGTTTTTAGTGATTTATTACAAAGTAAGCTCAAACGCAGCCAGACAGAATATAAAAGTTTAAACAAAACACCCGTTACTTTGGATTTGCCTAACGGCGGCATGGCAAGTTTTGTGGTGTTAACCGGAAAATTAACCGTTTTCCAAAAACATACTTTATTGCGTAAAGCCATGAAGCCTTTGCTGGATGAAAATCCTGAAAGTCTGGCGATTAATGTCTATGGTAGCGAAGTGGAGCGCGAAGCCAATGCCGGAGCTGCTTACTACGTGGCTACGGTCAATGCTGCTGAATTGCCGAGCCGCAAAAGTGCCAAAAATAAGCAAGATAATAAACACACACCGTTAAAAGAAATCAGTATTTATGGCTATAAAGCAGCGCATGATTATGCCGAAGTGAATGCACGTGTTGCAGCTAATACCTTGTGCCGCAGTTTAACGATGTTGCCTCCGAACGAATTAACACCAGCGATTTATCGTGAAAAAGTAAAGCAGTTGGCAAAACAACATGGTTGGGCGCATGAAGAATTTGACATGTCTGCGTTGAGACAACTCGGTGCGGGCGCTTTTTATGCGGTTGGGCAGGGTAGTGAGCCGCTTGATGCCGCGATTGTGCATTTAACTTATAGCCACCAAAAACCTAAAAAACATATTGCATTGGTGGGTAAGGGTATTTGTTTTGATACGGGCGGTCATAATTTAAAACCTGCAAAATATATGCAAGGTATGCATGAAGACATGAACGGTAGCGCAGTTGCACTAAGCGTGTTGCAAGCCGCAACGGAAATGAAGTTAGAAGTGAAAATCGACTGCTGGTTGGCCATCGCGCAAAATCACATTGGACCATTGGCTTACAAACAAAATGATGTGGTGACTGCGTTAAATGGTATGAGTATCGAGATTGTGCATACCGATGCGGAAGGTCGCATGGTGTTGGCTGATACCTTAACGATGGCGAGCAGACAAAAACCAGATATCATTTTAGATTACGCCACTTTAACCGGTAGCATGGCAGTGGCAGTGGGTGATCGCATGAGCGGCATCATTGCCAATCGACCAGAGTTGTCTTGTATGGCCGTTGGCGCGGGCGCGGCGGCAGGCGAACGTATTGTTGCATTTCCAAATGAAGAGGATTTTGACAGTGATTTAGACAGTGATATTGCAGATATCAAGCAATGCACACTGGAAGGTGGCGGCGATCATATCCACGCCACGCGTTTTATGGGTAAATTCATTGAAAATGACGTGGCGTGGTGCCATGCTGATTTATCCAGTACCAATCGCAAAGGCGGTTTGGGAGCGGTGCAAAGTGATGTAAATGGTTTTGGTGTCGGGTTTGGAGTGGAGATGATTAAAGCCTTAATCCGCCAATAAAGTTTGTATAAATAGCTTGAAAATTAAACGCCAAGACTTCAATATTTACGTGTTTTTTAAAGTTGATGAGGAAATGTATGGAGAACTTGGATTGGCTGAAAAGCTTTCCTGCTTTGACGCAACTTGAAGCACCTGCCCGTGACATATTGACAAAATCAGCCCGCATCGTAGAGGCGCCAGTAGGCACGATTGGTTATCGTGAAGGCGGTGCTTGCGGCGCTTATGTAATGCGCCTTGCCGGGCAATCGCGTGTTTATAAAATGTCTGCCAGTGGGCGCGAAATTTTACTCTATCGTGTGACAGCTGGTGAAACCTGCGTGATTACCACTACCTGTTTGTTGGGCAATAGCAACTATCCGGCTTCTACCATCGTAGAAGAGCCGATTCGCGACGTGATTATACCTACAGCTGCATTCAACCAGTTGATGATTGATTCCGCGGTGTTCCGCCGTTTTGTGATGACTAATTATGGTGCACTGATTAGTGATTTGATTGTGCTGCTGGATGAAGTGGCTTTTCATAGTTTAGATGCACGGCTGGCTAAATTGCTGTTAGATGCCAATACGACGACTATCAGTCGCACACATCAATTAATGGCGGATGAACTGGGCACAGCGCGTGAAGTGGTGAGTCGCCAATTAAAACGTTTTGAACAAAAGTCCTGGGTTGCGCTTGGGCGTGGCCATGTAGAAATTAGCAATCGTGCGGCGCTGGAAAAGTTAGCGAGTAGTTAATCGCTTGTTTTCACGTAAGTATCTGTTTAGCTTATATTTACTGGATACCGAATGCTTTAACCAGTATCAATATTGCCGCCAGTATTGCCAATACAGCAAAACTGCGCTGAGTGAATTTCGTTGAAACCTTACTGTTAACAGTTCTGAAAATAAACAAACCCAAAACTGTGCCAAGGATAAACGGCACAGCAATATTCCAACGTGTATCACTGTTTAATGCATAACTAAAAATACTCATAACTGACACTAGCGCAACCGTGAATAATGCGGTTGCAATCACTGTCTGGTTATTAAAGTTGGTGACTTTGCTTAAGCTTGGCACAATCACAAAACCGCCGCCCACACCGAGTAGCCCTGAGAGAAAACCCGCAATCACCCCTGTTGCAATAAGTACTTTGGTACAAACCGCCGTCCAGAATAGTTTAGATGTAGACGGATTTAACGTGCAGGCCGGAGAGGGGTTGCTTTCCTGATTGCCCGACTGTTGCGTGCTTTGCTGCCACATGCTCCAGGCGACTATTAGCAGTACACTGCAAAAAATCAGATTCAATAGTTGATTGGGTGCATATTGAGCCAGCCAAACACCCAGTGGAGCAAAAACAATACCAAAACCAGTCATTAAAAGTGCGGCTTTATAGCGCACGATGCCCAAACGTAAGCCCTGAATCGCACCTATGCCAGAAGCAATCATGACTGCCATTAAAGCAATCGGCGCGGCTTGATTTAGTGTGAGGTTAAGGCTGATGACAAGTAACGGTATGGCAAGGATTGAGCCCCCTGCACCTGTTAAGGCTAGTACTAAACCAACAAACAACCCTAAACTGACACTGATTACAGTGCTGATTAAATGAATCTCTGGCATGATTTATTGCAAAATTTACTTAAGCTATTTTGTGGTCTTTACTTAAGTATTTTTGCAGCGTGCTAACCATTCGCGACCTTTCAGCATGCAGTTCCAGTAAATCCAGGGTAGGCCATATTTTTTTAATAGCCAGTTCGATTTTCTGGGTATGGTTGAGTCCCATGGCAAAGTGGGTAGCAGTTTTCCGTCAAAACCAAATTCTGCCAAGATAATCTTGCCTTTTTCTACGGTAAGTGGGCAGCTGCCATAACCGTTATATAGGGTGGTCATTTCTTGTTTGGCTGAATGTGCAAGCAAGTTCTCTGCAACAATCACAGCCTGTTTTCGTGCAGCGGCAGCGGTTTTAGCATTGGGACTGGAGCACACATCACCTAAGCTGAAAATATTACTGAATTGATTGTGCTGTAACGTGGTTTGGTTTACATCTACCCAGCCGCCGCTATTGGCCAATGCGCTTTGTTTAATAAAATCTGGTGCACATTGGGGTGGCACTACATGCAGCATATCAAAGCTTTTTTCAATGCGGGTAACATTCCCTTGTTCATCTTTCACATCGAACCAGGCTTTTTTGTTTGGCCCATCTACTTCAACCAGTGTGCTGTTAAAACTTAAATGTGCGTGATAGCGTGTTATATATTCCATTAGTGGCGCAACGTACTCTTTCACGCCAAATAATACGCCACCAGCATTATGAAACTCGGTTCTAATGTTGGCTAATAAGCCTTCTTGCTCCCAATGGTAACAAGATAAATACAGCGCTTTTTGTGGTGCACCTGCGCATTTGATTGGCATGGGCGGCTGCGTAAAAATAGCCACACCGGTTTTAAGGTTTTGTACCAATTGCCAGGTATAGGGCGCTAAATCAAATCGATAGTTTGAAGTAACACCATTTTTACCTAATGTTTCATACAAGCCTTTTATTGCCAGCCAATCAATTTTTAAGCCGCAGGCAACAATTAAGTATTGGTAGTGAATCGCACCCAAAATATCGGTATTAACCAGATTTTGTTCAGGTTCAAAAGTCGTTGCCGCAGCTTGCAGCCAAGTGACGTTTTTAGGGATGCAATCTGCCATATTGCGTTCGGTTTTTGTAATGTCAAACTCGCCTGCGCCGACCAATGTCCAGGCGGGCTGATAATAATGTTTTGTTGCAGGTTCAATAATTGCAATGCTTAGTCGGGCATTGCGTTTACGCAAACTGGCCGCAGCGGCAATGCCGGCAGAGCCGCCGCCAACAATTACAATGTCATAGGTATGTGTATTTGCCATGATGAATCCTTATCTAATCGCTACTTAATTTTTTTAAGTTTTGGTTTCACGAGTATTTTAATGTTAGTTTTAACATGTTTATTGATACAGAACCTGCATAATAATCTTCAATTAGCCTTACAGACTATTTTTGACAGCCTAATGTTGAGAAAATTGTATGAGGAGCGCATAAATGTTTAAGCAAATATTTGATGATGAATCATCGACCTACACTTATCTGATTGTAGATGATGCGTCACGGGAGGCTTTGATTATTGACCCTGTTGCAAGCCATATTGATGCATATATCAGTTTGATAGCCCAGCTTAACTGTAATCTGAAATATGCGTTAGAAACGCATGTGCATGCTGACCACATTACTGCCAGCGGTATGCTAAGAGATAAGTTTGCATTGGAAACAGGCGTAAGTGCGCAGTGCGGCGCTGCTACTGCAGATATGCAATTAAACGAAGGAGATGTTCTGCTGCTTGGCCAGCAGGAAGTAAAAGTGATTGCAACATCTGGACATACGGCTGGCAGCATTTCATTTTTATGGAATGACAGAGTTTTTACAGGTGATAGCTTGTTAATTAACGGGTGTGGACGGACAGATTTTCAAGGTGGCGATGCAGGCACTTTGTATGACAGCATCACCAGTAAGATTTTTACCCTGCCTGATGAAACACTTGTATATCCAGCGCACGATTATCACGGCCGACATGTAAGTTGTGTGGCGCAGGAAAGAAATATTAATCCACGACTGGCGCACAAAACACGTGATGCTTTTATCCAGATGATGGACGCGCTTGATTTACCTAAACCAAAATTAATCGATGTTGCGGTGCCAGCCAATCGTATGTGTGGTGTTGTGGAAGAGAATATAAGACAAGGCTAATCACTGCTGAGCGGCATTTGCTTTACAAGCGGCGGCTTGTTTAGCTGCAGCCAAACTAATCGGTTCGTCTGGTTCAGCCATAACTGATTGTTTGGTTTCGGGTGTAATTGCCGCAGTTACTTTGCAATCAATGCATTTACCTTTTACAGTTTCAAATCCTTTCACTGTATTTAAGCCTTTAACATCTTTAAAAATCGCGTCATCCACATCGGCATCGGTTAGATTCGCGCCTGTTAAATCTGCACCAGTTAAGTCGGCTTTGGCTAAATCGGCGCGATACAGATTTGCACCACGTAAATTCGCATTTCTTAAATTGCCAAATCGAAATGCAGCAATATTCAAATCGGCATTCTCAAAATTAGCACCAGAGAAATTGCCGCCAACAGAATCAAACTTCATCTGTCCCATTGGCTGATTTCCCATATCAAGGCCAAATCTCCCTCTGCTGATATTGGCACCGCTCATGTCAACTTTACCTAACGTGCCAATCATGCGTGCATTGGTTAGGTTGGCACCTTTAAAGTTGGTGTTATCAAAAATGGCCTGAAAAATAATCGCATTGGTTAAATTTGCATTGCTGAAATCAGCATTTTCCAATCGTGCTAAGTTTAAATAAGCACCTTTTATGTTTGCACCAATCAATTTTGCACCTTTGAGTTCTGCACCAAAAAAACTGACGTTTTGTAAATTACAGTGACTTAAATCTAAGCCATTAAAAATTAAATAACCAGCATCCTTATTTTGCAGCGTACAAGTTTTGCTGTTTATTTGGCTTAATGCATCGGCTTGGCTAATTTTTTCGCGTTCAGGTTCTGTATTACTCGTATAAACAGTGGTCGCTTTTGCAATCATATTATCTTGGTCACGCAAAAAAGAATCGCGTGCACCATCACTGCTAAAGCAATACGTTTTGCCCTTATATAATTCGTTAATCGCACAATCAGTTTGCTGCAATACGCCAGTAAATAGTCCGTTGGTGCAGTAATTACTAAATTCACCGGCCCATGCGGTGTTTGCGAGCATCAGGATAACAACCGTTAACAAACCATTCAATTTTTTCATGATAGATTCCAGTAAAGTAACCTCTATGCAATGTGATTGTAGGCGCAAATAAAACGCACACAGTGACTCTGGTTACATAGGCTATTAAGTTGTTTTGTAGCACATATGTCTGCTAATCATTCATCTAAAATTATAGGCTTTCTACGTAAAATCATTAGTTACAGATTATTAACAAATGGCGGTCGGCAAATTACCCTGTAGTTCGTTTTACGAATATCTGCACATTAGTTATGTGGAGCAGAGATAAAAACAGGAGAGTTAACATGCGTCAAACATTATTATTGGGTTTAATTGCGGCAACGGTTTCAATGCCAACTTTGGCGGATGATGATTATGAAGATCGCGCACGGGTGCTTTCAGTCACACCACAATTCGAGCGTGTGAATAGCCCGCGCCAAGAGTGCCGTACCGAATATGTACGTGAAACTTATTATGAGGCACCACAGCGCTCATTAGGTGGCGCAATCATCGGTGGCGTTGCAGGTGGCTTGCTTGGTAATACCATTGGTCGCGGTAATGGACGTGTCGCAGCAGCGGCAGTCGGTGCTGGTGTTGGCGCAATTATAGGTGATCGTGTTGATAATAACCGCCAAGCCTACGGTCGTGAGCGTGTAGCAACACGCCCAGTAGAAAGTTGTGTCACAGTGGATAGCTGGCAAACGGTTAACGCTGGCTATTTGGTGAATTACGAATATAACGGTCGCCAATATTCAACCATGATGGATCGTGATCCCGGTCGTTATGTGCCCGTGCATGTTGCACTTAGGTCGAATGGCTATATTTCCAATGTACGTTATCAACCGTCAGGTTGGGATAGCGATAGACAAAGAGGACGTGGCAAAGGTAATGGTAAACAACAAGATCGTCGTTACTGGTAGTTTTTAGATGCTTGGTTTTAATCTGTATCTTGTTAAAACTTAACTCTTAATCTTACTTAGATTTAAATGCCGCACCAATGATTGGTTGCGGCTTTTTTATGTACATTAAATATTGGCGTAAGGATTGAAATTATTCAGTGTTAAAATCACTGCATGCTCGACTTTATAAAAAAACTATTCCAACCGGCTATACCCAACGCGGCGCTAGCCTGGCAACAGGCGGGCAATGATGCTGGAAGCGCTTATTGGCTTTACGCCGCGCCGGTGCATTTGGTCTTGCAACGTGATAGTTTTAGTTTGGCAGATCCTGTGCCGCTAGTGCTGGAGCAATCAGAGATAGAGACGCTGACAGTGGATTTGAATACACATTTTGCTAGTGACAATATGCAGTTTTTTTGGCACGAAGATAAGTGGTTTTTGCGTTTACAGCAAAATCCACAGATTCAAACAACGCCTCCGCAATTGGCCATTAATAAAAATATTGCACATTTTTTACCCACAGGTATGGGCGCAATGGATTGGGCAAGTTTCCAGAACGAGTTGCAAATGTTGTTATTTGCGCACCCTGTTAATGCCACGCGTGAGCTTAAACATTTAGCCTTGGTCAATAGTATCTGGTGTTATGGCGGCGGACAAATAAATGCAAATTAAGACACGTCAATTTAATGCTGTGGTGGCCGATACATTGGCTGCAATCGGCACCAACCCCTTGCTTGCAAGGCTATTTGCAGCGCGCGGCGTGATGAATCAAAGTGAATTGGAAATCTCACTCAGCGGCATTATTCCGCCAGAACGACTAAGCAATAATACGCAAATGGCCAAGTTACTGGCAGATGCCATTATCAGTAATAAAAAAATACTGGTGATTGGTGATTATGACGCAGATGGCGCAACTGCCACGGCTGTTGCCGTGAAAGGCTTGCGCCAGTTTTGTCGAATATTGGCATCGCATGCGCAAGTGGATTTTTTGGTGCCAAATCGTTTTGAATATGGCTATGGCTTAACGCCAGAAATTGTGCAGCTTGCTTATGAACAAGCACAACACCCTGATATTCTGGTCACGGTAGATAATGGTATCGCCAGCGTAGATGGTGTGTTGACTGCAAATCAGTTAGGCATGCAAGTGCTGATTACCGACCATCATTTACCTGGTGACACAACGCCCGCCGCAGCTTGTATTGTGAATCCGAATCAGCATGGTTGCGATTTTCCCAGCAAAAATTTAGCTGGTGTCGGCGTGATGTTTTACGTGTTATTGGCTTTGCGCGCCGAATTAAGAAACCGTGGCGCATTTGCAGGTAAGACCGAGCCGAATTTAACCGAACTGCTGGATTTAGTCGCCTTAGGCACGGTGGCCGATTTAGTTAAGCTGGATGCTAATAATCGTATTTTGGTTGAGCAAGGTTTGCGCAGAATTCGTGCAGGTGTTTGCAGTGCAGGTATTACCGCATTATTACAAATCGCGGGTAAGTCCCCGGAAAAAGTCATTGCGCAAGACTTGGGTTTTTACGTAGGACCAAGACTGAATGCGGCTGGTCGCTTAGATGATATGCGTATTGGCATTGCCTGTTTGCTGGCTGAAAATGCCGCGGATGCCATGCAAAAAGCAGAAACCTTGCAGGCCTTGAATATGGAACGTCGCAATATTGAAGCCGATATGCAAGATAGCGCGTTAACGACCTTGGATGCGATTGATGTCAGCCAGCAATTCAGTATCAGCATGTTTAACGCAGATTGGCATCAGGGCGTGATCGGTATTTTGGCTTCGCGCTTGAAAGAGCGCTATCATCGTCCCGCCATAGTTTTTGCAGAAGCTGGTGATGGTTTGTTGAAAGGTTCTGGACGCTCAATCTCCAGTTTGCATTTGCGCGATGCTTTAGACTTAATCACCAAACGCCAGCCAGATTTAATTATCAAATTTGGCGGACATGCTATGGCGGCTGGGCTGAGTATTAAGCAAACAGATTTTGCTGTGTTTCAAAAAGCATTTGAAACGGTGGTGCGCGAACTGTTAACCGAGGCGGATTTGCAAGCGACAATTGAAACCGATGGCGGTTTGCAAAGCAATGAAATCAATCTGGCAACCGCTCAGCTATTATCCAAACAAGTGTGGGGGCAGGGTTTTAATCAACCTTTATTTTTTGACAGTTTTGCAGTGATTAACCAACGTATTGTGGGTGAAAAACATTTAAAGCTATTGTTACAAAAAGACCAAAAACGCTTTGATGCGATCTACTTTAACCATCATGATGACTTGCCTGAAAAAATTGAGGCAGTTTATGCATTAGAGGCGAATGAATATAAGGGTTTGCAGACAGTGCAGTTGCAGATAAAACATGTCGAGTTAATAGGCAATAACGCATCAAAATAGGTACGTATATGGCTGAATCTTGGTACGTTGGATTGGTGAGTGATTCGTTGAGTTTTTCAAAAAAATCTTATTCAACTACCTTACAGTTTGCAATTGGCCTAGTGGCATTTTGCTGTGTTTTTAATGCGCAGGCTGCTGAAACAAATGCCGAAGTAAGCACTAAAGCAATCGCTGAAACAAATTATGCCGTTGAGATTACGTTAACACCGGATGTCGTGTCGGCTGCAGAGCAAACATTGCTTACCGATTTACTGGATAAGCATCTTGAAATCATTAAATGGCGCAACAATCCAAAAATGTCGCCGATAGAGTGGCAGCGAATTTATCGATTAACACCCAAAGCAATCACAGATTTATTGGCGACAGAAGGTTATTTCTCACCAGAGATCCAGCCTTCAATTGAAAAAGTGGGCAATATAGCGCAGGCAAGGTTCTTAATCAATCCGGGTAAGCCAGTTTTGGTAAGTGCGGTCGATTTAAAATTCAGCGGCAGTATTTTGCAGCAAACGGATGAGGCGGCTAGTGAGGTCTCTAGGCAAAAAATTACCATCGCGCAACTGCAACAAGATTGGCTATTGCAGACTGGCGCGCAATTCAGGCAAGAAAATTGGAATCAGGCAAAGCGGCGTTTACTGATTGGTTTGTTAGTCAGGCAATACCCAAACGCTACGATTAAATCCAGCAAAGCAGAAGTGAATCCAGATTTTCATTCAGTTGCTTTGCAGGTAGAGATAGACAGTGGCAAGAGCGTGCAATTTGGCGAACTGCAAATTGAAGGTTTAACGCGTTACCCAGCCAGTATTATTGAGAATCTAAATCCCATTAAGCCCGGCAGTACATATAGTCAATCCAGATTGCAGCTATTTCAATCACGTTTAGAAGAAAGCGGTTATTTCCTTGGGGTAGAAGTAACCGCAAATACACCAACTGCGGATGCGGATACTGCGCCCGTTAAAGTGGTGGTGCAAGAAAATCAATCCGTTAAAGTAGGTATTGGCGCTGGTTACAGTACAAACACTGGCGCGCGTGCGCAATTAAGCTATGATGATTTGAATTTATTTAATCGCGGCTGGCGCTTAACCAGCAGCTTAAAGCCAGAGCAGCGAGCGCAGTCATTAAGCGGTTTAATTCGCTTGCCGACTGATGCTGACGGTTACCGCGATAGCATGAATGCGGGTTTGGAGCGAAAAGTGATTGAAGGCCAAATTACCACATCAGGCCAGGCGGGCATTAATCGTAGCTGGGGTCCGCGCAGAACCGAGCAAACCGTTGGTGCTGGCTATTTGATTGAGCATCAGGAAATTGATGGGGCAGAATCTTCCACCAAAAAAGTAGCGACGCTTTCTTATGGCATTACGCTACGACGCACGGATAATGACCGTAATCCAACGCGCGGCTATTTGTTCAATGCACAATTTGCTGTCGCACCGCTTGAAACGCTTTCAGATGGGCGTTTTTTACAAAGCTACCTAAAAACGCAAGGGTATTATCCTGTCACCGATTCAACACAATTAATCGCACGTGCAGAAATCGGTATGGTCAATGGTAAAAATAGTGCGCCCGCTGCATTTTTATTCCGTGCCGGCGGCGATCAATCGGTACGCGGTTACGCCTATGAGAGTTTGGGCGTAACAGAAGGTGATGCGATTGTCGGCGGGCGTTATTTGGTGACGGGCAGTGTAGAAGCGATTCAATGGTTAACTAAACAGTGGGGAGCTGCTATTTTTGTCGATTTTGGTAATGCGGCCAACACGCTGCAAGATTTAAAACCGGTATATGGCTACGGATTGGGTGCGCGCTGGAAAAGCCCGATTGGCGCAATCGGTGCAGATATCGCCTATGGCGAAGCGACAAAAGAATACCGCTTGCACTTTAACTTGGGCGTTGCCTTTTAATTGATGTGGTGCATTCTAAAAATGAGGAAGCTGTTTTAATGCTACGCCATTACATGACTGCCGTGATGCTGAGCGTAAGTATGCTGCTTTATACGCCTGTACAAGGCGAAATGACCATTAGCGGTAGTTCTAATTTGGATACGCTGAGCTACGATTTAGATAATATTCATCTGAAATTAGAAAAGCTGGAATCGCGCTGGCAGATTTTTCCGCTAGATAACAAGCTTTCTGTGGATAAACTGCGTGCACGGCGTTTGACTATCACGATGCGATCTGCGGCAAAAAAAGCGGGCGATTCCCCATTGCCAGCGCAAATTAAGCTGCCTTTCCCTATTAAGGTCACGCAAGCAGAAGTAGTTGAGTTGGTGATTATTACCCCAACAGAGCAACATATTTTAAATAATGTGCAATTTGATATTGAGGCCGATTCTAAAACGATTCAACTAAACAGGTTAAGTGCTGGCACGCCATTTGGCCAAGTGGATGCTACGCTTAATTTGGGCACTGCGAACCCATTTGTATTGACTGGAGCAGTGAGCATTAAGCAAGCAGGTATCAAAGAGGTTAGTATTGAGAAAGATACTTCTAATAAAACAAGCACTGATAAAACCACCGCATCAATGCCTTATGATGTAAAAGTGAATCTATTGGGCGATTTAAAACAATTGCGATTTGAATCTGCAATCATGCTGGCTTTGCAGAATGATCAGTTGGCGTTATTGCAAGCGGATAATCAAAACGAGAATGTTGCTGCAAAAATCCAGGTGATGGGTGAGCTTGGGTTGGCGGGTGAATATCCGCTAAAAATGCATGCACAAATTAATGAGTTTCAACCGGAGCGTTTAGGCAGTTATCCAGCAGGACTGTTAAATTTAGATTTAAATCTGCAAGGCAATCTATCGCCAGAGACTAATTCTACTGGCTTGCAAATCTTGTTGTCGGCAAAAGATAGTTATTTGCAGGTAAAAAATCAGCGCCAGCCTTTAATCACGGAAGGCAGAATGACTTTTGTAAATAGCCATTTACAGGATATCGATTTTAAAGCCAAGATTGCCAATAACAGCCTAAGCGCTAGTGGTAATCTTGGTGCGCCAGAAAGCCAGCTGTTGTGGCATGCGGATTTGCCTGACTTAACGACACTGGGAGAGCAATTTTCGGGCGAAGCGCATATTAATGGCACGCTTGCCGGTGTTTTTGAAAGTCTGGCATTAAGTGTTGATTTGTCGGCACAAAAACTCAAGTTACCTAACAATATAAAACTAGATAAGCTGGATGGAAAAGCCACGCTGTTGGCTGGTGCGCAGGGAAGTGCAGATGCAACACTCAATGCGACAGGCCTAAAAGTGGCGCAAAATTCAGTATTAAATGCCAGCTTTACTTTGCAGGGTACGCGTGCGCAACATCAGATGAAAATTCAAGCACTTGAAACACAGCCATCCACGTTGGATGCGAACAATCGGTTGCAGTTCGAAGCTACGTTGGCAGGCGGTTTGGATGCTGGACAATGGCAAGGGCTCATTCAAACGCTGAGTTTAAAGGGCGAAACGCCAATTACTCTTCAAGCACCGGCAAAACTAAGCCTTACCAGCCAAGACATTGCTTTAGAAAACGCTACTTTGCAATTAGCAAAAGGCCGCGCTGTGATTGATACACTGAATGCTGGCAGCAAAGGTTTTATCAGTAAAGGCAATCTAAGTAACCTTGCACTGGATGATATTCCGCCAAGTTTGTTTCAACTGCCAGCACACTTACAAGGCAATCCTGTTTTTTCTGCCAAATGGGATGTTCATGCGGTAGAGGCGGTTAATGGCAGTGCTATTTTCAATCTGGAATCGGGTGATTTGAGCGTTATTACCAATGGTGTTGCAAAGCCGCTAGGTTTACAAAATGCTAAAGCAGAACTGAAGTTGAATAACAATAAAGCCGACTTTGTCATGCAGCTTAAAGGGCAGCAGTTAGGTTATGTTGATGCGCAGGCCAGCACGATGCTGACAAAAGTTGAATCAGGCTTTGCGCTGATGGCGAATGCGCCGCTTACACTATCTGGCGCTGCCCAACTCAATACGCTGGCTTGGCTGCCAGTGTCGGCTTCGTTGGCAGATGCCAGTTTGGACGGCGTTTTGAGCTTAACCGTAAACGCGGATGGCACTGTGCAAAAACCGAATTTACGCGGCAGTGCTATTGGCAAAAATATGCAGTTTACTCTGCCGTCACAAGGGGTGTCGCTGACAGACGGCACTTTGGATGCAGTATTTGAAAATGATGAATTGCGTATTACGCAGGCTGCTTTAAAAGGCGGGGCGGGATATTTACGTACAACTGGCACGCTGCAAATGGAAAACAAGCAGCCTAAAATAGCACTGGATTGGGTTGCCGAACAATTTACGGTTATTTCTGGGCCAGATAGGTTGTTAATATTAGACGGCACAGGTAAAACGACATTGCTTGAGGGTTTGTTTTCAATCTCCGGTGACTTTAAAGTGGCAAAAGGCTTGCTCGCGTTACCGGATGACAGTGTGCCGACGCTTGCTGATGATGTGGTGGTGCTTGGACAGGTTGATACAACAGAGTCGGCAGTGAAAGTGTTATTGAGTGGTTTGCGGATTGATTTGGGGGATGATTTTAAATTGCACGGACGCGGATTGGATGCACAGCTTTCCGGCGCTGTTACCTTGCTAGGCTTAACGCAATATCATCCACACGCTGAAGGTAGTATCAGGGTTCAGAAAGGCACTTATATGGCTTATGGCCAGATTCTGAATATCACACGTGGTGTGATCAGCTTTAGTGGTCCTTTAGATAATCCGGGCTTGAGCATACGGGCAATGCGCAATGCGGTCAGTGATAGTGCCAGTTTGATCACAACGAATGCAGAAGCAGTCAATAACACAGGTGAAATCACGGGAAGTAATTTCAGCCAAACCACATCCTCCAGCGTGCAAACCGTGAACGCAGGGGTGGAAATCACCGGTAGTGGATTAAATCCTAGAGTCCAATTGGTATCGGAGCCAAATGTACCGGATACCGAAAAGTTGTCTTGGCTATTACTGGGTCACGGTACAGAGCAAGCAGGTAAAAATGATTTTGCCATGCTTTCGTTAGCTGCAGGTGTGATGTTGTCAAACGGTGACTCTATGCCATTACAGACAAAGCTGGCGCGTGCGGCAGGGCTGGATGAGTTTGGTTTTTCTGGGTCTGATGCTGAAAGCGCATCGTTGACTTTTGGCAAGCGACTGTCCTCTCAGTTGTACCTCAGCTACGAAAAAAGCGTGAGTGGTTTATTGGATGTCGCCAGACTGACTTTTAATATTACCCCGCGCTGGGCCTTGCAAGCGGAAGCCGGTACAGAAAGCGCGGTGGATGCTTTGTATACGTTTAGATTTAAATAATTTATGTAGCTAATGAACATTATAAGGCTGACTGGCCTAATTTAGCTGAATAAAAGCATTAACTTAGCGTTGACCATACTAGCTTGCACGCGTAGAATTCGCGGCAATTCTTAAGGCATTTTATGAGTCAATTTGCACCACAATCTCTCGCAAAAAAACCAATGCTTGTCAAAAAAATAGTTGTTGCCAATTGGAAAATGCACGGCAATCTCAAGCAGAATCAAGCTTTGTTGGCAGATTATGTTGCGCTGCTTTCCGATTTAAAGCAGTCGCAAGTGGTTGTTTGTGCGCCTTATCCTTATCTTGCACAATTGCAAAGTCTGTTACAGCATACCAATATCGCCTGGGGCGCACAAAATCTTGCTAAAAATGCAGAAGGCGCGTTTACCGGAGAGGTAAGTGCAGCCATGTTAAAAGATTTTGGCTGCCAGTATGTGATTATTGGGCATTCAGAGCGGGCAACCGCCTATTGCGAATCCGATGAAAATATAGCGCAAAAGTTTTTGCAGGCAAAACAGCATGGTTTAACGCCCATTTTATGTGTGGGTGAAACATTGATCGAGCGCGAAGCTGGTGTGATGGAACTGGTCGTCGGCAAGCAGCTTGATACCATCATTAAGCTGCATAGCGCGGCTATCTTTGCCGACAGTATTATCTCGTACGAGCCGATTTGGGCGATTGGTACAGGGCTGGCAGCCACGCCTGAGCAGGCAAAAGCCATGCATAAATTTATTCATCATAAGATTGCAAGTCTGGATAAAGATGCGGCAAGCCGCTTAAAAATCCTCTATGGGGGAAGCGTAAACCCGCAAAATGCGGTACAATTATTCGCTGTACAGAATATTGATGGCGGGCTGGTTGGTAAATGCTCGCTTGAGTCGCAGGCGTTTGAAAAAATATGCATCGCGGCTGAATTGGCAACTTAAAACTTGCAAGGCATAAAGATCATAATAAACGTATCTTAAAATAACAGTTGGTTGCAGGTGAATACGCCTGCTTTAATGCAAGCCACTTTTTGGAATTTGTTTGATGGAAAATTTGATTACAGTTGTACATGTTTTAGCAGCAGCAGGCGTTATCGGCTTGGTATTGTTGCAGCACGGTAAAGGTGCTGATATGGGTGCAGCATTTGGTAGTGGCGCATCCGGCAGTCTGTTTGGGGTGAGCGGCTCATCTAATGTTTTAAGTAAATTAACAGCGCTTTTCGTGATTATTTTTTTCAGTACAAGTATGACGCTTGCCTATATGGCGAGCCATCGCGCAGGAAGCAATAGTAGTGTGATTAAAGTGCCTTCAAATGCATCCGTCATTAATTCAGATGCTGCAAAGCCTGATGCAGCTAAATTGCAGGAATCAACACCAAGTGCAAGTGGATCTAAAGCTGATGATGCAGCTTCAGGTAATACTGCTAAGGATGTGCCAAATTAAATTTCAGGATTGTTTTTAAATTAATAATAAATCCTTGAATAATTGCCGTCGTGGTGGAATTGGTAGACACGCTATCTTGAGGGGGTAGTGACGAAAGTCGTGAGAGTTCGAGTCTCTCCGTCGGCACCAATAAGGTATCAAGTTAATAAGTCTTAAAAATAAATAGTATTAAAATAATAAACAAAATGCTGTTCTAAAAAAGTAGTGAATTGTTTTGATTGTTAAGCCAAAAGCGAAACATTCAAAGATCTGTAGTAAAACCTTGTTAGGAAGTTTCTGTGCTGGAAAATTACTTTCCAATCTTGTTGTTTATCTTAGTGGGCCTTGCTGTAGGGCTTGGGCCACTTGTCCTCGGTAAAATCGTTTCTCCCCATAAGCCAGATAGTGAAAAGAATTCGCCTTACGAGTGCGGGTTTGAAGCTTTTGAAGATGCGCGCATGAAATTTGATGTGCGTTATTACCTGGTGGCCATTCTGTTTATTCTGTTCGATCTGGAAATTGCATTTTTATTTCCTTGGGCAGTTGTATTGCAAGAAATTGGCTTAGCTGGTTTTTTAGCCATGATGCTGTTCTTATTAGTGCTGGTCGTCGGCTTTGTGTATGAGTGGATGAAAGGCGCCCTTGAGTGGGATTAAGTCAATGGGATTGATTCAGTCATGAGTATTGAGGGTGTTTTAGAAAAAGGTTTTGTCACCACTACGCTGGATACGGTGATTAACTATACGCGTACTGGTTCATTGTGGC
>Ga0123398_1016769_pt1 | contig 29774 bp, 21 predicted proteins | sample T5LHNO3metaT_FD_89926 | JGI IMG/M metagenome (GOLD analysis project Ga0123398, IMG submission 89926) | Methane-oxidizing artificial microbial communities from Washington, USA to study methane cycling - T5-LHNO3 metaT (Metagenome... | ecosystem: Engineered > Modeled > Simulated communities...
AATCTTGGCCCGCACCCAGGCCACGCCCTTCTTCGTCCTGTCGGCGAGGACCGCCAGGAACAGATCGAGGGGATCGGTCTTGGGCGCGGCTTCGAGAACTTCGCGCAGGCGCTGAATTTCGAGGGAGGATTCGACGAATCGTCTGGAAAGGTCGTCCGCCCGGCGCGTCGCCTCCTGCAAGGACGCCTCCAGAACGCCCTTGTCGCGGACGAGCTGATCGCGCTGGGACGTGACGTCGGCGACGAGCTTGTCATGATCCGCGACGATGTCCCCGATCATCTTGTCGCGCTCGGAGAGAACCGAAGCGAGCTGCGCCTTCAGATCGTCGCGCTCCTTTGCGTATTCGTTCGCCTTGGCGACGATCTGGGCTTTCTCGAAGCTCTGCTGGTCGCGATCGGCTTTGACGGCCTTCAGCTGCTCCTGGAGATTGTCGTATTCGGCGCGGGAAACGCTGTCTTCTGGCTGCGAAACGGTTTCGTCGGACATACCGCCTCCTTGAAGCTTTGGGTTTGATGCGGGCGCGCAGTTTGGCGCGGATATGCGTCAGTAGCGCTTCGGCCTCAAAAACGCTCGCCAACCGAATCCATCAATAGGGTTAATTTTCTGATTACGCAAAAAATGTGTTTTTTTGAGACGGCTTAGCCGTCAGGAACGGTCCATGCGCCGCCTCAGCGCCCCTGCCCCTGCTGCAGGCGTTGCAGCGCCGCCGCGCAGTCGCGGGGCGCGGCGAGGCAGCGGTCGCGCGCGGCGGCGACGAGCGCGTCAGCGCCGACCTGCGCCAAATCCCGCGCGCTTTCCTCGAATTGCGGCCGGCGTGGCGGACGGGGCGCCGCGGCGCGCGGGCGCGCCTCGGAGGGGACCTGACCGGTCGCCGGGACGTCCGCGCCGCGCCATTCGAGCGCGAAGACGACGAGCGCGATGCAGACGAGACATTTGAGGAGAAAAACCACGGGCGACTCCGACTTTTCTCCCCACCTTTCGCGCGCTTAGGTTGCGCGAGCGTAAACGGACCCCTCCCCGCTTCGAGCGGTCGCCGAAACCAAACACAAACCATCGCGCCGGCGCCAGACCGAAAATGACAGGTCTCGTCGCCCGCTTAGCAGTCACTTAAGACAGGTCTGCGAGGCTGGATGCAATCAGGAGCGTATGTTTTGCGTAACCTTGCCTCTCTCGACCGTCCGGCGACATGGATCGACCATCTCGTCCATGAAAGCGTGGCGGCGCGCCCCCTCGATACGGCGCGTCATCGCTTTTTCATCCTGCCGAGACTGGTCGTGGCCGCCTGCATATTGCTCGGGGCGCCGATCTGGCTGTTCCTTCATGGCGCGCCGACGGCTTCCGAGCTCCTCATTTTCGCTCTCGCCCAGATGCCCCTGATTTCGGTGACGATCCTCGCCCGAACCGGCAAGCTGCGCGCGGCGCAGAGCGTCTCGATCTTCGGCTGGCTCGCCATGGCCGTCGCGCTGCATGCGCTCACGGAGGGCTATGAGACAATCTCGATCACCCTGTTGACGATCGCGCTCGTCGAGGCGGCGCTGACGCCCGAGATCGTGATGATCTTCGTCATAGAGGCGGCGACCATCGACCTCATCGCGCTCTCCGCGGGCGTCGACATTCCGGCGGCGAAATTGGGCGCCTTCGAGCGCTCCGCCTCCATCGCCATTCTGGCGGCGCCGCTGCTCCTCTACATCGCCTTCCTCGCAGTCTGCGCCATCCGCGCCGAGAACACGCGCACGAAAGTCGATTCGGCCAACGCCCGCGACCTGCGCCTCCTGACCGAAGCGATCGGCGACATCGTGCTGCATCTCGACCGCAGCGGCGCCGTCGCGACCGTCATCGGCGACACGCACAAGGCTTACGGGCTCGACCGCCGCGATCTCATTGGCCGCGGATTCTTCCAGCGCGTCCACGTCGCCGACCGCCCCGCCTTTCTCAAGCTCGTCTCCGACGCCTTCGAGCAGGATGCGCCGATGACGACCCTGCTGCGGGTGCAGGTCAGCCTCGCGCCCTCCGCCTCCGGCAAATATGTCGAGCCGATTTTCAACTATTTCGACGCGCGCATGTGCCTCGCGCAGCCCGTTATCGACGAGATGAACGGCCAGACGCCCGAATCCTTCCGTCCCGTCGTTTGCATTCTCCGCGACGTCACCGCCGAGAAGCGCGCCGACGAGGCGATCGCGGCGGCGCGCGCGGAAAGCGAGCGGGCGACCGCCAGCAAGACGCGCTTCCTCGCCAATGTGAGCCATGAGCTGCGCACGCCGCTCAACGCGATCATCGGCTTCTCGGAAATGCTCGCCAATGAGGAGCTCGCGCCCGGCGATCCGGCGAAACAGCGCGAATACGCCCGGATCATCAGCAATTCGGGCCATCACCTGCTCGAGGTCGTCAACACGATCCTCGACATGTCGAAGATCGAGTCGGGCTCGATGCAGATTTTCCCGGAGCCCTTCTCGCTTCCCTCGCTCATAGATCAGTGCTGCGACATGGTGCAGCTCAAGGCGGATCAGGGCGGCGTGAGTCTGCTGCGCGACTATCGCCGCGACTTGGAGGAGTTCGTCGCCGACAAGCGCGCCTGCAAGCAGATCCTGCTCAACCTTCTGTCCAACGCCGTGAAATTCACGCCGGCGGGCGGCAAGGTCCGCGTCCTGGTCGCGCCCGAGGGCAATCTCGTCGCCCTGACGGTCGCCGACACGGGCATCGGCATCGCGGCGGGCGATCTTTCGCGCCTGGGCGATCCCTTCTTCCAGGCGAGCGCCTCACATGATCGCGCCTATGAGGGAACGGGCCTCGGCCTCTCCGTCGTGCGCGGCCTCGTCGGCCTGCATGGCGGAACGATCATGGTCGAGAGCGCGCCGAAGAAAGGCACCTCCGTCACCATCCGCCTGCCGCTCGACTGCCGCGCGCCAACCGTGGGGACGAGCGTCTCCGCCCGGATCGAAACGATCCCGCGCCTCGGCGTCGCCATCGGCGCGGATATCGGCCATCTGAACGAAACTGCAAAAAAGACGGTGAAGAAAATTGCGTGACGCCGCGCTCAGCCCCTCGAATTTCGACGACTTCCCCGAAGAACGCGGCGCCCCCCGGCGCCGCGGCGCGGGCCCCGTCTCCGCGCAGCCCGCCCCCACCCCGGGGCGCGCCGCGAGGAAAAAACCGTCCGTGCTGGCCCGCGTGTTCGCCCCTCGGCGGATGGGCGCGCTGCTTCTTCTCGGCATTGGCGGCCTGGCCTTTGTCGGCGTGCCGATGAACGCGCTTTTCCTGCAGGACGGCCATCACCCCGCCCCGCTCTTCTCCGCCCGCGTCGCGACGCCGCAAAAGACGGAGGTCGCGGGCGCGCCGGCGGAGACCGCCCGCATCGAGACCGGCGCCGCCAGGCCGGACGCGAAACCAGAGGCCCTGAAGACGGAAATCGCGCCGACCGCCGCCAAGCCGCCGAAATCCGACGCCGCGGCGTTGAAGGCGATGCTTACGAAGCCCGAGGCCGCCCCGGCCGCGAAGCCCGAGAAGAAGCGCGAGGTCGCTCCCCGCGACCCGATCGCCGCCATGCTCGGCGGCGCCGAAGCGCCCGCCAAGCCAGCCTCCGGGGCGCCCGCCAAGCCAGCCTCCAGGGCGTCCGCCAAGCCAGCCTTCAGGGCGCCCGCCGAGCCGCCGGTCAAGCCGAAGGCGCAAGCCCAGACATCGGTCGCTCAGACGCATGCCCCCATACGGGCTCAATCACGCGCCCCGACAAAAAATCAGACGCAGACCCTTGTCCAAACGCAGGCGCCGAGCGCGGACGTCGCCGCCGCCCAGCGCGCGCTCCAGCGCCTCGGCTATGTCGTGAAGCCCGACGGCGCGATGAGCGCCGGCACGCGCCAGGCGATCGAGAGGTTCGAGCGCGAGAATGGCCTGTCGGCGAAGGGCGAGCTCACTCCCAAGGTCGCGAAGCTCATCGCCGCGCGCGCGGCGGCCGCGCGCCAGTAAAGACAAGCTTAGACCGCGGACGGGTTTCGTCCTAAGTTAGAACGATGCGTCTCCGATCCGATATTTTTGCGGCCGCGCTCATTCGCCGGGCCGAAACACAAGGGGCCGTCGCCATGTTGCGGCGGCGGGGCGCGGCCGAAGCCGGCGCTCTCTTCATCAAGCTGGACCGCCTCGACGGCCGCGCCGCGGTCTACGGCCCTGCGCCGCAAAGCGAGGAGATGCCCGAAGGCGTCGACCGATTGTTCTCCAGGGTCCATGCGAACGACTGGCTCGATCCCGCCGAGGCGGAGGCGCGACTCAAGCGCGAGATCATGTTCGACCCGGATCTATGGATCGTCGAAATCGAGGACCGCGACGGCCGCGTCTTCGTCGATCTCGCGGCCTGAAAAAATCACGCCGACTGATCGAGCTTCCGGATCGGATCGGGCAAAAGGCGCGGCGACGCGCGGCGCCAGCCGGGACCGCCCGCCAGCACGTCGTCGCGCGCCAGACGGCGCTGCGCCTCCCGGTCGCCGCGCAGAGCGCCGGCGATGGAAGCGACGATCTGCATGGCGGCGCGCTGCGGCGTCGACCGCACCAGGGCGACGAGCGACCGCACGCGATCCGTATCATGCGAGATCGAGGGATCGGCGCAAAGAAAGATGCGGGTGGCGGCGTCCGGGTCGACGCCGAGCGCGGCGAGCGCCAAAGCGAGCGCCTCGCCCTGGCTATCGGAGATAATGGCGCGGGCGCGCTCCTTGCGGCATTCGAGCGCGTCGGCGAGCAGCGCCGCCATGGCGTCGCGATCCCGGCGCGCGGCCGCGCCTTCGAGACGCCGCGTGAAAACCGTCTCGGCGCGATGAAGCTCCGCGTGGCCGCCGGAAAGCGCGCGGCGGCAGGCGTTGAGAATGATCCCCGTGCGCTCGAGCCGCGTCGCGGCGAGGAAAAGCGCCTCGGGGTCGATGGCGCGATCGTCGCGGTCGAGCAGGATGCGCGCGAGAGTCATGTCGTCGCGCGCCGCTTGCGTCAGGGCGCGGCGCGCCGCCGCGTCGAGATGCGCCGACCAATTGGCGGCGAGCGCGCGCAGCACGTCCGGCTCGCCGCGCTGGGCGAGCGCGTCCACGACCTCGCGGTCGAGATCCTTGCGCCTCGCGAGCGCGCGGGCGAGCGCCGCCTCGCCCTGCTGCGCCGTCGCCAGCAGATCGCCGCGCGGCAATTCGGGCGAAAACTCCAAAGCGAGCTCCGCGCAGGCTCCGCCTTTTTCCAGAAGCCGCGCGAAAATTGACCGGGGCGTTTCGCCATGGAAGCAAAGCGGCCGCGCCACGCTCGCCACGGACTCCGCGTCGACAATGTCGATGAGGCCGAGCGCGAGCTGCTCGAATTGTCTGACGTCGCCGACCGGAAGCGTCGGCCTCTGGACGAACTGGTCGATAATGGCCCGCAGAAGCGAGGCGTCGACGATTCGCCGCGGACTCTTTTCTGACTGCATTGACGCGCCACTCACTCAAACGCTTACGTGACCTTGGCTTTCAAATTAGCACGAGGACGTTGACGGAACATTAACCCTCCCCGACCCCTAATCGCCGGCAACGGTGGATTCACTTTGGTCGAAGCGGCTGCGAGGGGGTCGGAAATGGGGGAGGTTGTCGCCTTCCGAATGCGCGAGAAAGACGCGCGCGAGGGGCGCGCGCCGCCAATAGGCGACGCGCAAATCCTGTTCTTTCTCGGCGTGCGCTATGCGCGAATGGAAGAGCCGCGAGAGGCGCGCGGAACGCGCCCGCCCGACGAGGACAAGGGACAAGGACCGCGCGGCGGCAAAAAGCGCAAGAGCCGCGCGCGGGCCTAACTTGTTCTTCCAACTCGCCTTCATTTGAAACTCGCCCGCGGCCGTAGCGCGGCTGCTTTTTCCGCGTTAATCTTTGCCCAGATCGCTTTGTCTGCGTTTAGATCGATTCTAAAGGTTTAGAGCGCGCTTCATGCGAAAATCGGTTCCCAATTTTTCGCGAGCCGCGCTCTAGGTCCAAAGCGCCGAGGCTTGGGGTGAGCGACGCGACGCGCGCGGCGGAGCATGTGGAGCGCGAGCGCGGCGCCTGCGCGCCGTGGCTGACGCCGCATTCAGAAAAACTCGCCGCCGCGCTGCGCGACGCCTACGCGCAGGAGATCGAACTCGGACGGCCTTTCCTGTGGCGCGCCGTCGCCGCCGGAGCGGGCGTCGTCCTTTACTTCGCCGCCGAGCGCGAACCGTCTCTCCCACTTTGTTTCGGCGCGCTCGCGCTCGCCGCGCTGCTCGCTTTCATCTCCAGGCGCCATGCCCGCGCCTACGCGCTTTTCCTCGCGCTTGCTTTCATCGTCGCCGGCTTCGCCGCCGGCGCCTGGCGAGCGGCGCGCGTCGCGGCGCCCATCGCGCCGCGCATCGGCGTGGGCGAGCTCACCGGCTTTGTCGAGGAGATCGACTTGCGCCCCGCGGGCGCGCGTTTCATCCTGCGCGTCGCGAGCGCCGAGGGCCTGCCCGGCGACGTCGTCCCCACGCGGGTTCGTCTGACGACGCGCGGCGCGCCGACATTCGCGGCGGGTGATTTCATCGCGCTGAAGGCGCGGCTCATGCCGCCCGCGCGCGCGGCGCTGCCCGGCGGCTATGATTTCGCGCGCGACGCCTATTTCGCGAGGCTCGGCGGCGTGGGCAACGCGCTCGGCCGTATCGAGACCATGCCGCCGCCCGACCCCGCGCCGCTATCGCTGCGCTTCTTCGCCTCCATCGACCGCGCGCGCAACGCGCTGGCGTCGCGCGTGTATAAAACGATCGGCGGCGACGCCGGCGCCATCGCCGCCGCGATGGTGACGGGCAAGCGCGATTATCTTTCCGAAAGCGCAAAGGACCTTATCCGCCGCGCCGGCATTTTCCACATCGTCACCATTTCCGGCATGCAGATGACGCTCGTCGCCGGAATTTTCTTCGTCGGCCTGCGGCGGCTGCTGGCGACGTCTCAAACGCTGGCGCTGAATTATCCCATCAAGAAATGGGCGGCGGCGCTCGCGATCGTCGGCGCCGTTCTCTACGACATGGGCACGGGCTCGCGCGTCGGCACGGAGCGCGCGCTGGTCATGACGCTCATCATGCTCGCCGCCGTGCTCTTCGACCGCCCGTCGCTCTCCATGCGCAATCTCGCGCTCGCGGCCTTCTTTGTCATCGCCTTCGAGCCAGAAGCAATTCTCGGCGCGAGCTTCCAGCTTTCCTTCGCGGCGGTCGCGGCGCTCATCGCGGTCTATGAATGGCGCGGCGATTATCTGGCGCAAAGCCGCGCGCGGGCGTCCGGCCCCGGCCTGCGCGGCCGCTTCTCCGAATGGCGCGAGGCGCTGATGGAGCGCATGCTGCACGGACCCGGCGCCGCGCTCGTCGCGACGCTTTGCGCGACCTCCGCCACCGCCGCCTTCATGGCGTACGATTTCCACGAGCTCAGCCCCTATGTGCTGATCGGCAATCCGCTCACGCTCGCCGTCATCGAATTCTTCGCCGTGCCCTGCGCGCTCATCGGCGCGGCGCTGTATCCCTTCGGCCTCGACGGCTTCGTGTGGCGCTATCTCGAAATGGGCATCCATCTCGTGACCTGGCTCGCGGGGCTGATCGGCAGCGCGCCGGGCGCGAGCCTGCATGTGCGCGCCTTCGCGCCCTGGGCGATCGTCTTTCTCGCCCTCGCCGTGCTGTCCGTCGTGATCTGGCGAACCTGGACGCTGCGCGCGACCGCAATTCCGCTCGCGCTCATCGGCTTGATGGGCGCGACCCAAGGCGCCGGCTTCGACATCGCCGCGCCGGCGACCGGAGAGGCCGCGGCGCTGCGGTCGCCTTCCGGCGAGTTGACGCTCCTTGGAAAGAAAGCCAGCGTCTTCGCCGCCGAGCAATGGCTGCGCGCCGACGCCGACGCGCGCGCCGCGGCGGAAGCCAAAGGCGGGGCTTCCTGCGACAATGCGGGTTGCATCGGACGCGCGGCGGACGGCCGCATCGTCGCGCTCGTAACAGCGCGCGCCGCCTTCCTCGAAGATTGCGCGCGCGCGGCCATCATTATCACGCCGCTGCGCGCGCCCGACGGCTGCGCGGCGCCGATCGTGATCGACCGCCGCAAGCTCGCGGAAACCGGCTCCGTGTCTTTGCGTCTGACGAAGGACGGCGGCGTGGCCTGGACGACGGCGCGGGGCGCTGACGAGGACCGGCCATGGTCGCCGCGTCCTGTTCAAAACGCAAAGCGCGCAGCGGCGATGGAAGACGAGGAAACGGAAGAAAGCGAACTCGCGGAACCGCTCGAGTAAGAAGCAGCCGCCCTTGTCGGCCGGAGGCGCTCGCCCGACGAGAAGGCGGCGCGCGCTTTCAATATTTCCGCAACAGGCTCACGAGCTTGCCCTGGATGCGCACCTTGTCGGGTCCGAAAATGCGCGTCTCATAGGCCGGGTTCGCCGCCTCCAGCGCGATCGAGGCGCCGCGCTTGCGCAGGCGCTTGAGCGTCGCTTCCTCGTCCTCGATCAGCGCCACGACGATGTCGCCCGTCTCGGCGTAATCCTGCTTCTTGATGACGACCGTATCGCCGTCGAGAATCCCCGCCTCGATCATCGAATCGCCGCGCACCTCCAGCGCGAAATGCTCGCCTGTTGAGAGCAGTTCGGACGGCAGGCTGATCGTGTGGCTGCGGTTCTGGATCGCGGAGATCGGCGTGCCGGCGGCGATCCGGCCCATGACGGGAATCGCGACCTGCTGGCTCGTCTCGTCCTCGCCGCGCTCATGCAGCGGCCGCACGCGGCCGAGATTGCCCTGAATGACCGAAGGCGCGAATTTGCCGCCGCGCGGCCCAGCGCCACCACGCGGCGTCGCGGATTCGGGCAGTCGCAGCACTTCCAGCGCCCGCGCGCGATTCGGCAGACGGCGGATGAACCCCCGCTCCTCAAGCGCGAGGATCAGCCGATGGATGCCGGATTTCGACCGCAGGTCGAGCGCGTCCTTCATCTCGTCGAAGGACGGCGGAACGCCTGATTCCTTGAGTCTTTCATGGATGAAACGCAGCAGATCGCTCTGCTTTTTCGTCAGCATAATCCGTCCCCCGCGACGCCGCGCCCGCTACAAACAAATCATGAACATCTTATAGACGTTCGCTGTGCGTTCCGCAAGGCTTATCGCGAGGGTGGTTAAAAGGAGCTATACTGGCCGCTCCATCGGTCCAACAAAGCAAAGAAAAACGCCGCCGCTTCATACAAGGCGGCGGCGGGCGGCTTCGTTTTGTCGCGAGGGGCTATTTCTTCGCTCCCAACGCCTTCCTGATCGACGAGGTCGGGCCGTCGTCCGAGGCGAGCGCGGACATTTCGCGGCGCTCGTCGGGCGCGAGGGATTGGACGACGCTCGTCGTCTCGGCCGCGCGCGTCTGCGCTGCGGCCTTGGCGGCGGCCATGGTCACGATGGGCGATTTCGCGGCGAGCTGCGTCGCCTTGGCGCCCGTCTTCACCGGCTTCTCTTCCAGAGCGATTTCGACGGGCGCGGTCAGCGCTTCGGGACGGCTCGTCTCGGCGACGCGCGCGAGGAAGCTCGGATGCATGCCGCCATCCTGATACACGATGCGCACGGGCTTCACGCTCTGCGCGAGCTCCGCAACCTTCTCCTCATCCTTCGACGCCTTGGCCGAGACGCTCGCGATCAGATCCGGATCGTGCTTGAGGGGCGGACAGGCGGAGAGCGGGTCCAGATGGCCGTTCGACTGCGCGTTGAACACATAGCGGCGGCCGCAATAGGCCACGCTCGGCTCTTCCTTCGTCACCTCGAAATGGTCGTTGCCCTCCTTCAGATTCTTCCAGAAGCCGATATTCGGATCGAGCCTGTGCTTGGCGAGGTTCTCCGCCGTCATGCGGAAGGGATAGGACTGCATCTGGATCGCCCGCTGACCGCCGTTGAAGGCGGAGCGGGCGATGGCGTAGATTTCGGCGATCTGCGCGTCGGTCATCGAGAAGCAGCCCGCCGAGGAGCAGGCGCCGTGCACCATGATGGTGCCGCCCGTATGGCCCAGCGCGCGGTCGAGCTGGTTCGGATAGCCGACATTGAAGGAGAGATAATAGGAGGAATTCGGATTCATCTGCGCCGGGGTGATCGAATAGAAACCCTCCGGCACCTGGCGATCGCCCTCATGCGTCTTGGGCCCGAGCTGGCCCGACCAGCGGCACATGGGGAAGGTCTTGAGGAGGACATATTTGCCCGCCCCGTTCATCTTCCAGATCTCGAACTCGGCTTCCTTCTTATAGGCGCGGATCAGCATCGGCGCCTCCTTGGTCGTGCCGATCTCCGCCATCTTCGCCAGCGTTTCGGGAGGGACGGGCGCGAGCGAACGCTGAGAAAGGCCGCTGTCCTGGCAAGCGGCGAGAGAAAGCCCGGCAAGAACGGCGAGAGCCGCGGCAGGCTTCAAAACCCGATACTTCATGCGCTCAGCTCCCCTCTGCGCCCCGGCGCCCGCGCATAGATACGCAACTGTGGCAAATCTAACACAGCGGCGTAACTCAATCCTTACCGGAGGGACAATCGCCTCTCCCCGCCTTTCGGGAGCAGACGCCGAGATTGGGACGAGAAAGTGTCTTCGGCGCCAAGGGCGCGTTCGGTTTTCGGCGACTGTGACTAATTTGCCTCAGCTCTTCGCCTCGATCTTCCGGCCCATATTGAGAAATTTCTCGGCGCGCGCCGCCCGCAACTGCTCGCGGGAGAGGTTCGTCAGCCGCGAGAGCTCGCTGATCACCGCCTCGCCCACCGAGGCGATGGCCGCCTGCGGATCGCGATGCGCGCCGCCGGCGGGCTCTGACACGATCACGTCGATGATGCCGAATTTCAGCAGATCCTGCGCGGTGATCTTCATGCTGGTGGCGGCGTCCTGCGCCTTGGCCGAGTCGCGCCACAGGATCGAGGCGGAGGCCTCGGGCGAGGCGACCGTGTAGACGGCGTGCTCCAGCATCAGCACCTTGTTGGCCGCGGCGATGGCGATGGCGCCGCCGGAGCCGCCCTCGCCCACCACCACGGCCACATTCGGCACGCCGAGCGCGAGGGAGGCGTCGGTCGAACGGGCGATGGCCTCGGCCTGGCCGCGCTCCTCCGCGTCGATGCCGGGAAAGGCGCCGGCCGTGTCGACGAGCGAGACCACCGGCAGGCCGAAGCGGTCGGCCAGTTCCATCAGCCGCGCCGCCTTGCGATAGCCTTCGGGCCGCGCCATGCCGAAATTGTGATGCAGCCGGCTCGCCGTGTCCGAGCCCTTCTCCTGGCCGATGATGCAGATCGGCTCGCCCTTCAACCGGCCGAAGCCGCCGACGACCGCGGAATCCTCGCCGAAGAGCCGGTCTCCGGCAAGCGGCGTGAATTCGGCGACGAGCTGCTTCACATAGTCGGAGAAATGCGGCCGCTGCGGATGGCGCGCCACCTGGATCTTCTGCCAGGGAGTCAGGCCCGCATAGAGGTCGGCCAGCGCCTTGGCGGCTTTGGCCTCAAGCTTGGACAGCTCCTCGGAAATCGAGACGCCCTCGCCCTTTTCGGCCAGCGCGCGCAACTCCTCCACCTTGGTTTCGAGTTCGGCGACGGGCTTTTCGAAGTCGAGATAGGAGCGCATGGAGGGGGTGTTTTTCCTGGGCGAGATCGGGCGGGCCCGCAGCCTCTCGGGCGCGCGCAAACTCGCCGCAACGGCGCGGGAAGTCAAGGAAGGCCAAAGGCCGCGCGGCCAGGATTTTGAGGGACGGCGCCGACCGTGTAGAACTCTCCGGAAAGGAGCGTTCCGCTTGAGCTCGACACGCCCCCCCGAGAGCCGCTTCGTCGCCGCCCGCGATGGGCTTCGGCTCCATTATCTCGACTATCCCCGCCCCGCCGCGACGCGCCTGCCGCTCGTCTGCCTGCCGGGTCTCGCGCGCACGGCGGACGACTTCTTCCTCGTGGCGGAGGCCGCGCAGCAGTCGGGGCGGCGCGTGCTGGCGCTCGACTACCGTGGACGCGGGCGCTCGGAATGGGACAAGGACTGGCGCCATTACGATCCGGACGTCGAGGAGGACGACATTTTCACGGTCCTCGCCGAGGCGGGCGTTGGCGAGGCGGTCTTCTTCGGCACGTCGCGCGGCGGGCTGCATACGATGCGCATCGCGCGCGCCCGGCCGGGGCTCATCCGCGCGGCCGTCCTGAACGATATCGGCCCGGTGATCGAGAAGGACGGCCTTTTGCGCATCAAAAGCTATGTCGGCAAAATGCCGCCGCTGCAGAAGATGAGCGACGCCGCCGCGCTGATGCGCTTCACGGCGAGCGCCGCCTTTCCGGCGGTCACGCCGCAGCAATGGGAAATTTTCACGCGCCAGACCTTCGAGGAGAAGGACGGCAAGGTCCAGCTACGCTACGACCCCGAATTGATCCACACGCTCGACGACATCGCGCCCGACGCGGAAATCGAGGATTTCTGGGAACCCTTCGCGGCGCTGGCCGCCGTCCCGATTCTCGCCATTCGCGGCGAGACTTCCGACATTCTCTCGGTCGAGGTTTTCGACGAGATGGCGCGCCGCGCGCCGAGGCTCGAGCGATACACCGTTCCCGGACAGGGCCACGCGCCGCTGCTGCTGGACCAGCCGACGATCGACCGGGCGATGGCGTTTCTGAACGCCCAAATCTGAGCGGCGAGACCGCGGGAGCGCCGCTCCGCCTCGCGACTTGCCTGGAGCCGCTCTTCGGGAATAAGCTGACGGCGTTGTTGTATTTTTCAGATCCTTATCGCCAGGGAGCGAACAATGTCTTTTATCGATCCTCAGTCTCGTTTTCGGCGCCGTTGCGCTTTCTCTCTCGCCGCGCTGATCCTGATGGCGTCGACGCCAGCGCTCGCAGCGGCTCGCCCTACTCGCCATGCGCACGCCGCGAAACACCGCCTGCTCGCCGCCGCCCCCGAAACCGGCGACGCTTCGGGGACGCCCACAGCTCCGTCTCCCGCGCCGCTCGCCGCTGACGACGTTTCGTGGCTGTTTCCGCCGCCGAAAAACGCCGCCGATCTCGACGATACGATCGCGATCGGCGACCTGACCGCGCCCGACCCCAAGGACCCGTCGAAGCGCGAGGCCATCTGGCCCGCCGCCGCCTTCGCGCAATTTCTCGCCAATGCGGAGGGCCCGGCGACGCAGATCGGCAACCACCATTTACAGCTTCCGAAGGACGCGCATGACGTCAAGTCCTGGCGCGTCGCGGGCCTGCGCATCGACCCCGGCGCGCCCGGCCTCACCAGCGACATCATCGCCCAGTTCGGCCAATCCCCGCAATTACGCTTCATCCTGCAGCCGGTGACGCGCACGCCCGACGGCAAGGTCGAGGTCCACGACGTGGCCGCGCATGTGATCTATACGTTCGCCGCCGGCGCCGACGCGCCCGCGCAGCCGGGCTGCTCGTCGCGCGTCAAGCCCGATCTCGACGCCTTCCGCAAGCTCGCGCGCGATTTCGCGGCCCTGCGCGACGATCTGGCGAGCGGCAAATTCGGCGGCGCGAAAATCACGACGGGCGGCAAGCCGCTCGGCGTGCATCCGGGACTCGCCGATCGCCGGACGGCGAAGCCGTTGAAGGACGCGCTCGTCGCCGTGCTGGAGCGCCATCTCAGCGGCGGGAAGCTGACCGCCATGGCGGTGATGGGGCTGGACACAAATGCGCCCGAGCCGTGGATTTTCCTGGCGATGGCGCCGGTCCCGCCGGGGGTCGTCCCGACCCTGCCGAACGGCGGATTCATTCCCGTGCGCGGGCCCGCCCTCGACGGCAAGCAAACCGCGCAGGCGCTCGCGGTGCTGGAGTCGCCGCATCAGGTCATCCCGACGCCGGCGCCCAATAATCTCAATCCCGTGACATGCAAGCACGCCGCCCTGCCGGCGGGCGAGGCGGCCCTGCCCGTGGCGCAGCGGAAAGGATTGGCCACCGCCCCGCTCTTCGATCTGGGCGACTCGCCCGTCGGCGACGCCGCCAAGATCGCCGAGATCAAGGAGACGGTCGACCTCATCGCCGATCCCGACCGCAGCCATTTCTTCAACACCGACTGCCTGAGCTGCCACACCGACACGCGCCGCGCCCTGGATCTTTTGAGGAATCCGTCGATCCCGGGCGTCGATCCGGCCGTGCTGCCCAAGGAAAAATGGAACGTGCGGAATTTCGGCTGGTTTCCGTCTTTCTTCCGCAAGACGCTCGAACCCACCGCGACGCGCCGCGCCGCGACGGAAACCGAAGCCGTGGTGAAATTCATCAACGACAACGGACTGGCGAAGCCGTAAGCCCAGGCCTCGCTTGCTCCCGGCGCGCGCGAAGCGGCCGGGAGCGACGCGCCTTCTACGGCGCATAGCCCTGCGCCTGATTCACTCTCGAAATCGCCTGCCCGACATTCACGGACGCCGCGGCGTGCGCGCGCTGCGCGTCGAGTTGCAATTGCCGGACGCGGTAGAGATCGAAGGCGTTGATCTCGCCGAGCGCGAAAGACTTGCGCGAGAGGCCGAACTGCTCGTTCGCCACGGCGAGACGCTTCGCGGCGAGTCCGGCGGCCTTCCGCGCGGCGGAGAGATTGAGGCGCGCCGCCTTGATCTCGGCGAGCACGACGCGCTTCGCCTTCTCATATTCGGCGCGGGCCCGCGTCATCTCGGCCATCGCCTCGGCGACGCGCGGCGCCTGGCGGCCTTCCGTCGGCAGGGGAATGCGGAAACGAAAGCCGACCGTCGTCGCGTCGGTGCGCTGATCCGTCACCTGCTGCGAGGGATCAGTGGAAAATTGCCGGTTATGCTCCTGGCGCCCGAACACGCCAATGTCGGGATTATCAATCGGCGTCGCCTCGACGAGCTGCAATTGCGCCTCGGCGCGGCGCAGCGCGGCGAGCGGCGTGCGCAGCGCCGGGTGATCCTCGATATCGCCCGCGGGCTTCATGGTTTCGAGCGCGCCGTCCGGCGGCGCCCCGCCGGTAAGCGCGGCGTAGTTCACGCGCGCGACCTTCTCGGCGCCTTCCGCCTGCGCGAGCTCCGTCTCGGCGGCGAGCAATTCGTTTTTGGCGAGAAGCGCGTCGCCTTGCGCGGCGTCGCCGAGCTCGACGCGGCGCGTCATGTCCGCGCCGATCTCGCGCGCGGCCGCGACGCGGCTTCGCGCGACGTCCGCCTCGCGCGCGGCGCGCTGGGCGCTCCACCAGGCTGCACGCAGGAGCCCCGCGACGTCGAGACGGCGCAGCGAGATTTTCTCCTCGATCTCGATCACGCCGCTCGAAACCGTCGCCTCCATGGCGTCGCGCTGCCCCGGCAGCCAGAGCGGCAGGCCGCCCTCGATCTCCGTCTCGTTATAGTGGCGCAGATTGCCGGCGACGGCGTTGCGCTGCGCGCCGCCGACATAGGGCGAGCCCGGCGTGATCGAGCGGGTCGTGGCGAAGCGCGCCGAGACGGCGCCGAATTGCGCTTCGAGCGCCTTGCTCTGCGCGTCGATCGCCACCGCCATGTCGAGATGGCGGACGAGCACATGGCCGAGCGGCTTCTTGCCGCGCTTCTCGACCGCCCGCTCGCCGCCCTTCACGGAAACGGCGCCGCTGGTCTTCGGCGCGGCGGCGGCCGACGCCGCGAGCGCGCAAGAGAAAACGACGAGGGCGACGCTGCGCAATCTCATGCGGGCGCCCGCCGCGCGAGAAGGCCGCGTTTGGCGCGAAGGCGCCATCCGGTCGCGCGATCATAAAGGATCGGCAACAGGATGAGCGTGAGGATCGTCGCGGAAATCAGGCCGCCGATCACGACGATCGCGAGCGGACGCTGAATCTCGGCGCCGGGGCCGGTCGCGAAGAGGAAGGGGATGAGGCCGAAGGCGGCGATGGTCGCGGTGAGCATCACCGGCCGCATGCGGCGGCGCGCGCCTTCGACCACCGCCTCGCGCGTCGTGCGGGTTCCCTCGCCGACGAGCTTGTTGATGTAGGAGATCAGCACGACGCCGTTCAGGACGGCGATGCCGATGAGGGCGATGAAGCCGACCGAGGCGGGGACGGACAGAAATTCGCCGGAGAGCCACAGGCCGAGAACGCCGCCGATCGCCGCGAAGGGCACGTTGCAGAAGACGAGCGTCGCCTGCAGAGCGGAATTGAAGGTGAAATAGAGCAGCAGAAAGATCAGCGCGAGCGCGATGGGCACGACGATCGCGAGGCGCGCGGAAGCGCGCTGCTGATTCTCGAACTGCCCGCCCCATTGATAGAAGTAGCCGTTCGGCGTCTTCACATGATGCGCGACCGCCGCTTTCGCGTCGTCGACGAAGCCGACGAGGTCGCGGCCCTCGACATTCGCGAGCACGGTGGCGAAGCGTCGTCCCCCCTCGCGAATGACCTGAATCGGGCCGTTCTCGACCTGCACGTCGGCGAGCTGGGAAAGCTCGACCACCTTGCCGTCGTTCGACACCATCGGGAGGCGCGCGAAATCGACTGAGGAGCGGCGCGAGGTCTCAGAGCCGCGCACGACGAGCGGCGTACGGATCGCGCCTTCCAGCACGATGCCGACCTGCTGGCCGTCGACCCAGACGCGCAGCGCGTCCTGAATTTCGCCTGCATTAAGGCCGAAGCGTCCCGCCGCGAGCCGGTCGACGCGCGCGGTGAGATAGCGCATGCCGTCATTCTGCAGGCCGAAAACGTCGCGCGCGCCGGGTATCTTCTTCAGCTCGGCCGACACTTCGCGCGTGAGACGGTTCAATTCATTGATGTCGTCGCCGAAAATCTTGACCACCACATCGCCGCGCGCGCCGATGATCATCTCCTGCACGCGCATGTCGATGGGCTGCGAAAAGGCGTAGGAAATGCCTGGAATCTGGTCGAGCGTCTTGCGGATCTCGTCCATCAGCCAATCCATGCCATGGCCGCGCCACTCCTTCTCCGGCGCGAGGGTCAGGAAGTTGTCGGTCTCGTTGAGGCCGACCGGGTCGATGCCGAGTTCGTCAGCGCCGGCGCGCGCCATCATGCCCTTCACTTCCGGCGTCTTCTCCATGATCTCGCGCTGGATGAGCCGGTCCGTCTCGGCGGCCACGGCGACGCTGATCGTCGGGTGTTTTCGCACGGTGATGACGGGCGTTCCCTCATTCATCACGGGCATGAAGGTCTGGCCGATGCGCGAATAAGCGACGCCCGCGACGACGAGTCCGCCGACCGCGATCGCCGCCACGATCAGCGGCCGCGCCAGCGCGCGCTCCAACATAGGCTCGTAGATCGCAGCGATTTTGCGCACGAGCCAGGGCTCGTCGGCATGGCCGGGGCGCAGAATGGTCGCGCTCAATGCGGGCACGACAGTGAGCGAGAGAAGGAGCGCGGAAGCGAGCGCGAAGGCGATCGTCAGCGCCACGGGGGAGAAAAGCCGCCCCTCCAGACCTTCGAGCGACAGCAGCGGCAGGAAGACGGTGACGATGATGACGACGCCGGAGGCGAGCGGCGTCGCGACCTCGCTCGTCGCCTCGAGCGTCATGAAGATGCGGTCCGCGAGGCTCGCGTCATGCGCCTCCGACAGGCGATGCTCGACATTCTCGACGACGACGACCGCGCAGTCGACGAGCAACCCGATGGCGATGGCGAGGCCGCCGAGCGACATGATGTTGGCCGAAAGCCCCCAGAGCCGCATGACGCCGAAGGTCGCGAGCGCCGCGAGCGGCAGAATGACGGAGACGACCAGCGCGGCGCGCAGATTGCCGAGGAAGAGGGCGAGCAAAATGACGACGAGGACGATCGCCTCGATCAGCACCTTCTGCACGGTCCAGACGGCCTTGCCGATCAGCTCGCTGCGGTCGTAGAAAATCTCGATCCTGGCGCCCTTCGGCAGCAGCGGCTCGATCTCGGCGAGCTTCGCCTTGACGCCCGTCACCACCGTGCTGGCGTCGGCGCCGCGCAGGCCGAGCACGAGCCCCCAGACGGCCTCGTCCTGGCCGTTTCGATTCACGACGCCATTACGCGGCAACGATCCGAAGCGCACCTCCGCGACGTCGCCGACGCGCACGACGCCCGTCTTGCGCGAGTCGATGACAACAGAGCGTATGTCGTCGAGGGAGCGCAACCGGCCCTCGGCGCGCACCAGCAGCGCCTCCTCGCCGTCACGCACGCGGCCGGCGCCGTCATTCCTGTTGTTATTCGAGAGCGCCAATTGCAGTTCGGCGACCGTGACCCGGCGCGCAGCCATGGCGGAAGGCGACGGCGCGACTTCAAAGGTGCGCACGAATCCGCCGAGCACGTTGAGGTCGGCGACGCCCGGCAGGCCGCGGATCGCGGGACGTATCGTCCAGTCGAGCAGGCTGCGCTGCTCCGTCGGCGTCAGATTGCCGCCGACGATGGTGAACATCAGCATTTCGCCGAGCGGCGTCACGATCGGCGCAAGACCGCCGGAAACGCCCGACGGCAACTGGTCCTGGGCCTGAGCCAGCCTTTCGTTGACCTGCGCGCGCGCCCAATAGATGTCGGTCCCTTCCGCGAACTCGAATGTGATCAGCGCCACCGAATAGCGCGTCGTCGAGCGCATGCGGACGAGCGAGGGAATGCCTTTGGCGGCGATCTCGATCGGCGCCGTGACCCGGCTTTCGAGCTCCTCGGGCGTCAGGCCCGGCGCGCGCATGGCGACGAGCACCTGGATCGGCGCCACGTCCGGAAAGGCGTCGATCGGCAGCTTGAGATAGCTCGTCGCGCCCCAGGCCGCGACGAACAGCGCGCCGAGAAAGGTGATGAGCCGCTGCCGCAGCGAGAAGTGGATCAGACGTTCAAGCATCAAGACCGATCATTTGTTCTCCGCTTCCGCAAGCTCGGCGAGAAGCGTCAGGAGCCCGCGCGTCGCGACGCGCTCGCCGACGGCCAGCGGACCCTGTACGGAAGCGAATTGCGGCGTCTCCGACACCAGCGTGACGGGCGCGGCGCGAAACCCCTCGGGGACGCGGACAAACACCCAACTATGGTTCAAGTGGCTCACCACGGCGTCAGCCGGCACGCGCCATTGCGACGCGCCGCCGCCCTTCACGCGCAAGATGGCCGTCAACGCCTGTCCCGGCCGCAAGGGGCTGCGGCCCGGCCGGAACTCCGCCACCGCCGTCACCGATTGGGTGGCGGAGTCGACCGTGCGGCCGACGCGGATCAGTCTGCCGTCGAGATCGGCGGAAGGCAGATGCACGCGATCCACGCTGTCGAGGGCGACCGCGCGGCCGAGCGGCACCTGCAGATTGACCCAGATCGGATCGAGCCGCGCAATGGTGACGAGCGGCGCCGAGGCCGCGATGCGCTCGCCTGTCGTGCCGTGCCGCTGCAGGATGGTGCCGGCGATCGGCGCGCGCACGAGAAGCGCGCTCGCGAGCTTGCGATCCCTGCGCAGCGTCGCGATCTCGGCGTCGGTCATGCCCGAGAGCGCGAGGATCTGCGTGCGCTCTTCGAGCGTCCCCCGCGCCTGCGCCGCCTCGGCCCGGGTCACGATCAACCGCCGCTCGGCGATGATATGCTCCTTGAAGAGCTGCTCGTCCCGCCGCAGCTTCTCGGCCGCGAGATTGGCCTCCGACATGGCGTGCAAAAAGGCGCGCTGCGCCTCGACGAGCTCCGAGGATTTCAGCGTGGCGATGGGATCGCCTTCCTTCACGTCCTCGTCCGGCGCGACGAGCAAGGTCTCGACGAGGCCCGCCGCCGGCGCGGCGACGATCCGCAATTGCTGGGGCGGCACGGCGACGACCCCCGGCACGACGATCTCGCCGGCGCCCGATTCGGCTTCAACAGGCTGCGTCTCCACGCCCGCAGCGCGGATCTGCTCCTCGGAGAGCGAGACAAGAATGTCGCGCGACGGCCCGTTCTGGGGGGCCCCCGAGGCTGTCGGCGCGCCGCACGCGACGAGGAGAAGGATGAGGAAAAGTTTTCGCCGCATGAGTGAGGGTGATGACCATAGTAGGGGTGAACGTCGCCAATCAAGACTGAAAGGCGTTTCTCGGCGCCGGTGCGACGCCAGCCCGGGCGCGCCGGCGATCAATGATCGCCGAGCGCCAGCACAAGCCATATCACGGCGATAATGCGGCATTCCTATGGAAAAGCCGCTCCGGCGGAGCGCGGCCGGTCGCAAATGTCTCTTTACCGCCTATATTGATCCGCTGAAACCGATTCTTTCGGCCCGAGGAATTCATGCGCCACCCCGCCAATGTCGCCGTCCGCCTCGTCGATTACCGCCCCGCCGATTTTTTGATCGATTCCGTGGAGCTCGACATCTCTCTCGACCGGACCGCGACGAAGGTCGTCGCGACGCTCGCCCTGCGCCGCAATCCCAAGGGCGCCGCCGACGCGCCCCTGTCGCTGGACGGCGACGATCTCAGGCTGATCGGCGTGAAGCTCGACGGACGTTCCCTCGCGCCGCAGGATTACGAAGCGACTCCGGACCGGTTGCTTCTTACAAAAGTTCCAGACTCGCCCTTCGTCCTCGAGATCGAGACCGAGGTGAACCCCGCCGCCAATACGCAGCTTTCGGGCCTCTACCGCTCGGGATCGGCCTATTGCACGCAATGCGAGGCGGAAGGCTTCCGCCGCATCACCTATTTCCTGGACCGCCCGGACGCGCTCAGCGTCTACACGACGCGGATCGAGGCCGAAAAGAGCGAGGCGCCGATCCTGCTCTCCAATGGCAATCCTGGCGAATCGGGAAATATTCCCGGCGCGACGCGCCATTACGCCGTCTGGCGCGATCCCTTCCCCAAGCCGTCCTATCTTTTCGCGCTCGTCGGCGGCGATCTCGGCGTCCTGCGTGACAGCTTCACGACGATGTCGGGCCGTAGGGTCGCGCTCGCCATCTATGTCGAGCATGGCAAGGAGGCGCGGGCGACCTACGCCATGGACGCGCTGAAGCGCTCCATGCGCTGGGACGAGGAGAAGTTCGGCCGCGAATATGATCTCGACGTGTTCAACATCGTCGCCGTCTCCGACTTCAACATGGGCGCGATGGAGAATAAGGGCCTCAACATCTTCAACGACAAATATGTGCTGGCCTCGCCCGAGACGGCGACCGACGGCGACTATGCGGGCGTCGAGGCCGTCATCGCGCATGAATATTTCCATAACTGGACCGGCAACCGCATCACCTGCCGCGACTGGTTCCAGCTCTGCCTGAAGGAGGGCCTCACCGTCTTTCGCGATCAGGAATTCTCCGCGGACATGCGCTCGCGCGCGGTCGAGCGCATCGGCGACGTGCGCGGATTGCGGCTCGCGCAATTCCCCGAGGACGGCGGGCCGCTCGCCCACCCGGTGCGGCCGGAGGTCTATCACGAGATCAACAATTTCTACACGGCGACCGTCTATGAGAAGGGCGCCGAGATCGTGCGCATGCTGCGCACGCTGATCGGCGACGAAACTTTCCGCCGGGGCATGGACCTCTATTTCGAGCGCTTCGACGGCGCGGCGGCGACAGTGGAGGATTTCCTCTCCTGCTTCGCGGAAGCCTCGGGGCGCGATCTTTCCCATTTCGCGCTCTGGTACAGCCAGGCCGGCACGCCGGTCCTCTCGGTCAACGGCGCCTATGACGCGCAGGCGAAGACATTCGCGCTGACGCTGAAGCAGGCGACGCCCCCGACGCCCGGCCAGCAGGAAAAGAAGCCGGTCGTCATCCCCGTCGCCCTCGCGCTCTTCGGCGAGAACGGCGAAAAGCTCGATCTTTCGAGCGCCGAGGCGCGGGAGGAGGAGTTGGCGCGCGGCCTCATCGAGCTTGCCGACGCCGAGCGAAAAATCACTTTCACGAATATTCCGTCGCGGCCGGTCGTCTCGGCGCTGCGCGGCTTTTCCGCGCCGGTGCGCCTGGAGCCCGCGCCGGCGAGCGCCGATCTCGAAAAGCTCCTCGCTTTCGACGACGATCCCTTCAATCGCTGGCAGGCGGCGCAGAGCCTCGCGCTTCGCGCCATTTTCGCCCGCGTCGACGCGGCGAAGAACGGCGCGCCCCTGCCCCAGGCCCCAGGATTTGTCGGCGCGCTGCGCGCCATTCTCGCGGACGCCGACGCCGATCCCGCCTTTGCGGCGCAGGCGCTGGCGCTGCCCTCCGAGATCGACCTCGCGCGCGAGACGGGCCACGACGTCGACCCCGACGTGCTGTTCGCGGCGCGCCTCGGCCTGCGCGAGGAGATCGGCCGCGCGCTGCTCGCCGACGCGGAGGAGATCTATGCGCGCCTCGCCGAGGCGGGCCCCTATTCGCCGGACGCGGCGAGCGCCGGACGGCGCGCCCTCAAGGCGGCGGCGCTCGATCTCGTCGCCGCCGGAGATCCGAGGAAGGGCGGCGCGCTGGCCCAGAGTCAATTTGACGCAGCCGGCAATATGACCGATCGCCTGGCGGCGCTGGGACTCCTCGCCTTCCTCGGCGGCGACGCGCGCGAAGCGGCTTTCGCGGCTTTCTACGAGCGGTTCAAAGGCGATGCGCTCGTTCTCGACAAATGGTTCTCGCTGCAAGCGACGATCCCCGAGCCCGCGACGACGGAGCGTGTCGTCAGGCTTATGTCCCACCCCGATTTTTCGTTGACGAGCCCCAATCGCGTGCGCTCGCTGATCGGCGTTTTCTCCAACGCCAATCTCACCCGCTTCCACGCGCTCGACGGCTCGGGCTACGACCTTCTCGCGCGCGTCGTGCTCGAGCTCGATCCGAAAAATCCTCAGCTCGCGGCGCGGCTTCTCTCGGCGCTGCGCGCCTGGCGCACGCTGGAGCCGCGCCGGCGCGCGCTGGTCGAGGCGAGGCTGCGTCATATCATTGGTCAGGAAGGCCTTTCTCCCGACACGAAAGACATCGCCACGCGCGCGCTCTCATAGGAGCGGGCGCGCGCCGCGGACCCGTTAACGTCGAATTAAGGTCTGGACAATTCGACTCCGAGAGATTCGAATGAAGGTGATTCGGGCGCTTTCCAGCCCACTCGAAGGATCGCCAGATTTCGGAGACTTTTATGGCGCGCGTCACCGCAGCTCGTGCGATGAGTCACGCGGAAACGGTGTGGGGCGCCTATCGTTTCAACGGCAATGGCGAGAAAGACCCGAAGGAAAGCCCCTGGCTGAAGCGCGCGGCCTTCCTCGTCTCGGCGATCGGCCTCGTCTCGCTCTCCGCCTTCGCCGTCACGCTGACGACCTCCATGCAGGACCAGCTCGTGGAGGAGGCGACGGCGGATCTCGAGATCTTCGCGCACGCCGTCTGGCATGACCTTCACGACAAGATTCAAGCCGACGCGCAGAAGTCGCTCGTCGGGCCCTTGAACAAGATCCTGCCGGGCCGCGCGACGGCGCGCGGGCGCCGCATCCTCGTCACCGACGACCACGGCCATGTCGCCGCGGCCTTTCCGCCGATCGACTCCAAGAACGCCACGCTCTCCGACGTGCTCGGCGCCGAGCAGGTGCTGACCGAGTTTGCCGACAAGGCGGGCGTGATGCGCATCAAGCTCGCCGACGGCACGCCCGCCCTCGCCACGGTGCAGAAGCTGCCCGCGCCCTATGGGCAGGTGGCGATGATCTATCCGCTCGACAATGTGCTCGGCGAATGGCGCGCCATCGCCGCGCATTACGCGGTCGTCTTCGCCTTCACCACCTTGATGCTGCTCGCGGTCGTCTTCGCCTATTTCAGGCAGTCGCGAAAGCGCCAGGCGGCGGAGCAGGTCAACGCCTATATTCGCACGCGGCTCGACGCCGCCCTCTCACGCGGCCGCTGTGGCCTGTGGGACTGGGACATTGCGCGCGGACGCATCTACTGGTCCGATTCCATGTATGAAATGCTCGGGCTGCAAGCCGAGCGGCGCTGTCTCTCCTTCGGCGAGCTCAACGCGCTGCTGCATCCCCAGGACGGCGATCTCTCGGCGATCGCCGAAATGGTTTCGGCCTCGCGCAGCAAGAGCGTCGATCATGAATTCCGCGCGCGTCACGCCAACGGCCAATGGATCTGGCTTCGCGCCCGCGCCCAGCTCGTTGACGACGCGCAGGACGTCGGTCTCCACCTCGTCGGCATCGCCGTCGACGTCTCGGAGCAGAAGGCGCTCGCGCAGCATACGGCCACCGCCAATATGCGCCTGCGCGACGCGATCAACGCCATCTCGGAGGCCTTCGTCCTGTGGGACGCGCAGAACCGCCTCGTCGTCTGCAACTCCAAATTCCTCGACCTGCACGGCCTCGCGCCGGAGGCCGCCGCGCCCGGCGTGAGCTATGGCGAGATCATGTCGCGCCGCACGGCTTTCGTGCTCCAGCAGGAGACCTCGACCGCCGAAACCCGCGCCGGCGACGCCCGCACCTATGAGGCGCGCCTCTCCGACGGGCGTTGGCTGCAGATCAACGAGCGCCGCACCAAGGACGGCGGCTATGTGTCGGTGGGCGCCGACATCACGGCGCTGAAGCGCAATCAGGAAAAGCTTCTCGACTCCGAGCGTCGCCTCACGGCGAGCGTCGCCGACCTCACGCGCTCGCGCCAGACGCTTGAAATGCAGGCGCAGCAGCTTGCGACGCTCGCGGAGCAATATCACCACCAGAAGGCGGAGGCCGAGGCCGCCTATCTCGCCAAGTCCGAATTCCTCGCCAATATGAGTCACGAGCTGCGCACGCCGCTCAACGCCATTATCGGCTTCACCGAGATGATGCTCGCCGAGCCCTTCGGCGCCCTGGGCTCGCCGAAATATATCGAATATTGCAACAATGTCCGGCAGGCCGGGGCCTATCTCAATGAGGTGCTCTCCGACATTCTCGACATGTCGCGGCTGGAGGCCGGACTCGTGCGCCTCGCCGAGCGCGACGTGAACGTCGCCGAAGCGGCGCGGCGCGCCGTCGGGGCCTGGCGCGCCCGCGCCGAGGAAAAGAAGATCACGCTCCTTCTCGACGTCGACGAAAAGCTGCGTTGCGTCGGCGACGAAGCGCTGATCGTCAAGGCGCTTGGCGTCCTGCTTTCGAACAGCGTCAAATTCACCGACGCCGGCGGCTTCGTTCGGCTGCGCGTGCGCCATCACGCCCAGTCGATCGCCTTCTTCGTCGAGGATACCGGCCAGGGCATCGACCCGCGCGCGCTGCCGAAGCTCGGGCGTCCCTTCGAACAGAGCGCGAGCGTGATGGAGAACGGCATGAAGGGCTCGGGGCTCGGGCTCGCCATCGCCCGCGCGCTCGTCGATCTGCATGGCGGGGCGCTGCGCTTCCGCTCGCAACTCGGCATGGGCACGGTGGCGATGATCCGGCTCGGCTGCGCGCATTGCGCGGGCAAGAACGTCACGCCGCTCGTCACGAGAGCGATGGATCCGCAACCGGCGAAAGCGGCGACCTATGCGCGCTCGCGCGAAACGGCCGCGCGCGTCGCCGGCAGCGACAGCGCCACGCGCAGCCCCGGCGCATTGTCCTCGATCCGCAGGGCGCCGTGATGCAGGCGGGCGACGGCCGCCGCCATCGACAGGCCGAGGCCCGAGCCCGGCAGCGAACGCGAATTCTCGAGCCGCACGAAACGTCCGACGACGCGCTCGCGATCTTGCGGCGCGATGCCGGGACCGTGATCCGCGACGGTGATTTCGATCCGGTCGCCGACGCGCCGCGCTGTGACGTCGACGCGCGGATTTTCGCCGGATGATCCGTATTTCAGCGCATTGTCGACGAGATTGACGACCGCCTGCCCGAGAAGCTCGCGGCTGCCGGTCACGCAAAGGCCCGGCTCCGTCTTCGCCTCGAGGCGAATGCCCTGCTCCTCCGCGACCGGCTCATACATTTCGACGATGTCGCTCACGACGGCGTTGGCGTCATAAGTCGTCAGATTGTCGCTCGAATAGCCAGCCTCGGCGCGCGCGATCATCAGGAGCGCGTTGAAGACGCGGATGAGACTGTCCGACTCCTCGATGACGGCGTTGAGCGCCTCGCGGTGCTCGCCATTGTCCGACGCGCCGCGCAGCGCCGCCTCCGCCCGATTGCGCAGGCGCGTGAGCGGCGTCTTGAGGTCATGCGCGATATTGTCGGAGACTTCGCGCAGCCCCGTCATCAGCTCCGAGATGCGCTCCAGCATGGCGTTGAAATTCTCGGCCAGACGATCGAGCTCGTCGCCGGCGCCCGAGACCGCGAGGCGTTCGTGCAGATCGCCCGCCATGATGCGGCGCGCCGACGCCGACATGACGTCCACGCGCTCCAGCATGCGATACGCGACGAAGAGGCCGCCAAGCGCGCCGACCAGCGCGAGCCAGAAAAGCGACACGCCCAGCGCGCGGCGCAGAATGTCGCGCAGGACCTGATGGTCCTCGATGTCGTGGCCGATGAGCAGCCGGAACCCGCCGGGAATGAGGAAGAGCCGCAAGAGCGCCGGATGCTCGACGCCCGGCTCGCCGCGACGCTGATAGGGCGTCTCGACGAGCTGCGACCCGCCCGCCGGCATGCTCGTCGGCGGCTCGATATTGCCGACGATGGCGTCGCCCGAATGCGTGGTGAGGAGATAGAGCGAGCCGCCCGGCGCGCGCACGCGGCGCTCCAGCGCGGTGGTGAGCTGACGCAGCCCGCCTTGCGCATATTGCTCCGAGAGCGCGCGGATCTCCGCCTCGACCGTCTGCTCGATCTGCTCGTCCAGCACTTCCTTCACCCGCGCGCCGACGCGGGTCAGCACCAGTCCGGCGCCGATGGAGAACAAGACGAGATAGGCGAGCGACAGTTTGAAGGCCGTCGTGCGAAAGAGCTTGCCGAGCATTCCGAAGGAGCCCGGGCCTGCCCTGCCTTGCTTGGAATAGAACATCCCGGATCAATCTCTCCCCGCCCGGCGGCAAGATTTACTGCAACCCGGGACAAACGGCTTCGGCCTTCGCGCAGATATGGGGATTGATCGAGAAAATCCCAAAAGAAAAGCCCGGCGCGCGCGACGCCGGGCTTGCGCGGCTCCGGGAGGATGGGCGCTATTGCGCGATCACTGGCTTGCCAGGGAGGCTCAGATCGCCCGACGCGACCTTGAAGACGTCCGCGACGCAGAGGAGGGGCGCGTGGAGATCGGCGTTGACCCTCAGTCCGGCGGCTACCGCGTCGAAGGCGGCGCTCTTCAGTCCGCCGAGCCTGGAGAGCGGAACGCGCACCTCCACAGTGTCGCCGGAAAGGGTGGCGGGATAGTCCGGACTGTCGATCAGGAGCGGCGCGCCGGGCCAGTTCTCCGGCAGCTTCGGCTTCGCGTCCTTCGGAACGTCGATCACCTTCAGGCCGCCGCCGCAGCTTTGGTCCTTCGCGAGCACGACCCAATGCGGATGCCAATGGTCGCGATTCTTCGCGCCTTTCGCGCCGTCGTCGAAATCCGGGTGATAGGTGACGGCGAGCGCGACGATCCCCTGGCCTTTCTCGAACCCGACGTCGGCGCTGTCGAGCGAGGTCGGCCAGACATAGGCGTAGACCTGCGATCCCCCGAACTTGCCGGTCGCGCGCGGCTTATCGGCGCCGGCGTCGCCGCGCACGCGCGTCTGGAAGATCGCGTGATCCTTGTCGATGGAAATGCGGCTCTCGACGATGTCGAAGGGAGCCGCAACCTTGGCGTCGCTATTGGCCTTGATGTCGTCGGCCGCCGCCGCGCCCGCGAAGCAAATCATCGTCGCCGTCGCAAGGCGCCGCGCGATGCTGAGTTTCATGGCTTGATCTCCTCTGAGGGCGTCATACGGTTTCCGCCTGATCGCTTCCGACAATGCTTGCGGCGTCATTGCTGCGAGCCGAAGGCGAAGCAATCCAGAACACCCAAGAAACGGCTCTGGAGATTGCTGCGTCGCCTCGCTCCTCGCAGCAATGACGGGCAACCCGCGCCGGCGGCTCCGCCCGTCAGGCGCGCATCCGTGACTGGAGGGAAAATATCGCAGCCAGAGCAAACCTCATAGATCCACATAGATGCGGCATGATGGCGCCGAGGGCCGGGGCAACCGGGCGAACAACTATCTGGGGCGACTAACCGCCCCATGCCTCCCATAAAGGGGAAGCACTCGTTCATGCCCGGCAATCACCTGATTGCCCTGCGCCGAGAGCTCTTTTCGCATCGGGCCGCATGCGTTCATGGGCGCCAGGGAACATCCCCGCGTGATCGACGTTCGTTCAGGGGGGCAGCCAAGGTAGAAGAAGATGCGCAAGAGTTTGAGAACCATGATCCTCGCCTCGCTCTGCGGCTCGACCGCAATGGGCGCCATGCCAATCGAAGCGCTCGCCGGGCCGATGAGCGTCGCGCCGCCGTCGACCGTGAGCCTGAACGCGCCGACGACGGAGGTTCATTATCGGCGCTGGCGCCATCGCCATCATTGGGGATATGCGCGCCCCTATCGCCATTGGGGCTACTATCGGACCTATCGCCGGGCCTATTATCCGCGTTACTACGGCTACGGCTACCCAGTCTATTATGGCTATGGCGGCTACGATCCCGCCGGCGCCTTGTTCGCCGGCACGGCGCTGGGGCTCATGGGCGCCGGCATCGCCGCCGCCACGGCTCCGCGCTGGGGCTACGGATGGGGCGGCTATGGCTGGGGTCCCGGCTGGGGATGGGGCGGCTGGTGGTGAGCGCTTAGCGCACTCCGTCCCGGATCATGTAGCCCGCTCCGCGTATCGTATGCAGGAGCGGGTTTTCGCGCCCCTTGTCGATCTTGGCGCGCAGCCGCGAAATATGCACGTCGATGACGTTCGTCTGCGGATCGAAGTGATAATCCCAGACATTTTCGAGCAGCATGGTGCGCGTCACCACCTGCCCCGCATGTTTCATGAGATATTCCAGGAGCCGGAACTCGCGCGGCTGCAATACGATCTCCTGCCCGCCGACCGTGACCTTGTGCGACAGCCGGTCCAGCTCGAGATCGCCGACCCGGTATTGCGTCTCCTCGCCGCGCGGGCCGACGCGACGGCGCACCAGCGCCTCGACGCGGGCGAGAAGCTCGGAGAAGGCGTAGGGCTTGGGCAGATAGTCGTCGCCGCCGGCGCGCAGGCCCTTTACGCGATCATCCACCTGCCCGAGCGCGGAGAGGATCAGGACAGGCGTCTCGACCTTCTGCTCGCGCAGGCTTGAGATGAGCGAGAGGCCGTCCATCTTGGGCAGCATGCGGTCGACGATCAGCACGTCGTAATCGCCTTCCCGCGCTGTCGCATAGCCTTCGAGCCCGTCCGCCGCGTGGTCAGCGACGTGGCCCTGCTCCCGGAAAGCCTTGACGAGATAATCGCTCGCTTCCTTGTCGTCTTCGATAATGAGTATGCGCATCGCCGCCATGATAACCGACCTTGCAAAAAAACGGCAGGCCGGCGCGGGGGGCGCGCCGACCTGCCTGCGGCGGGAGCCAGGAGGGGGCTGGCTTTTGCCCGCCGCCCTTCATTGCGTGGGACCGTCTGCGGGCGGGTGCAGTCTCGCGGTCCACGTCGCAAGAAGCCTTCCAAACCTTACGCGTCAGCCGGCGCTCTGTTTCACCGGCACGGCGATAAATTTCGCGCCCTCCGTGGATTTCACGCGCAGCAGCACCGACCGGCGGCCTTCCTTGCGGGCGCTGTCGATGGCGTTGGAGAGATCGGAGCGGGAATTCACCGGCTGGCCGCCGGCCTCCACGATCACGTCGCCCCGGCGCAGGCCCTTCTGGGCGGCGGCGCCGTTCGGGTCGATGTCCGTCACGAAAAGGCCCTCGCCGCCGGCGCCGCGCACCTCGGACGACGGAGCCACCTCGATGCCGAGGCTCGCGACATTGCCGCCGGACCCGCCGCGGAAATCCTCGTCATCAGCCCGCGCCTCCTTCTCGTCCGGCAGCTTGCCGAGCGTGAGTTTCGCCGTCTTCTCCGAACCGTTGCGGATATATGTCAGCTCGACGGATTTGTTGGGACCCATGGCCGCGATGCGGCGCGCGAGATCGCGCGGCGTCTCGACCTTCTCGCCATTGACCGCGATGATGACGTCGCCCG
>Ga0123398_1072967_pt1 | contig 29771 bp, 29 predicted proteins | sample T5LHNO3metaT_FD_89926 | JGI IMG/M metagenome (GOLD analysis project Ga0123398, IMG submission 89926) | Methane-oxidizing artificial microbial communities from Washington, USA to study methane cycling - T5-LHNO3 metaT (Metagenome... | ecosystem: Engineered > Modeled > Simulated communities...
ATTGAGCCTTTTTTGCATGATCGCTTAGATAAAACTAGGCGACATAACGTGCAGAGGACAACTTGCGTAATACACGCACCATGGCATCTACTTCAGCCGTGGTGTTGTAAAACGCTAGAGATGGACGCACTGTGGTTTCCAAACCAAAGCGTCGTAAGATAGGTTGTGCACAATGATGCCCGGAACGCACAGCAATGCCTTCCTCGTTCAATGCGGCACCTACTTCTTCACTTTGATAACCTCTGAGCTGGAACGACAATACGCTGGCTTTGTCTTGCGCAGTACCCACTAAGCGGATACCGTCGATTTGGCTCATTGCTTGCGTGGCGTACTCAAGCAATGCGTGCTCGTACCGGGCAATATTTTCAATGCCAATACGTTCAACATATTGCAATGCAGCGCCCAACCCTACTGCATCGGCAATGTTGCCGGTGCCAGCTTCAAACTTGGCTGGCGCTTGGTGATAGACCGTTTTTTCAAAGGTCACATCTTGAATCATATTGCCGCCACCTTGCCATGCTGGCATGTCGTTAAGTACATCTTGCTTGCCATACAATACGCCAATACCGGTAGGCCCAAATATCTTGTGTCCGGAGAACACCAAGAAATCTGGATTTAGCGCTTGTACATCAGTACGCATGTGCGATACAGACTGCGCCCCATCCAACAATACTTTTGCTCCCACACGTTGTGCCATCGCAATCATTTCTGCGGCTGGCGTCACAGTGCCCAAGGCATTGGATACTTGGGTAAACGAGACCAATTTCACTTTGGAGGTCAGTAATTTTTGGTACTCATCCAATAGTATTTGGCCGCTGTCATCCACCGGAGCCACTTTGAGCACAGCACCTGTTTCTTGGCAAAGTTGCTGCCAAGGCACAATGTTGGCGTGATGCTCTAAGTGCGAAATGACAATCTCATCACCTACGCCCAGATGCTTTTTACCCCAAGTCTTGGCCACTAGGTTAATCGCCTCGGTCGTGCCACGCACAAACACAATATTATCCACCGATGGCGCGTTGATAAAGCGTCGCACGGTTTCGCGGGCTTCTTCATAAGCATCAGTTGCACGCGCAGCTAAAGCATGTGCAGCACGGTGAATATTAGAATTTTCATGCTGGTAAAACTGGCTGATGCGGTCAATCACCACTTGTGGTTTTTGCGTAGTGGCTGCGTTATCAAACCAAATCAGTGGTCGGCCATTCACCAATTCACGCAAGATGGGAAAATCTTTGCGTACCGCATGCACATCAAATGCGGGATGTGCACTGGTAAACGCAGGCACGGATTTGGTGGCTGGAGCAGCTGTCTCCGCCAAAAAATAATAGGCCTGCGAATTTTGTAACAGCGGTAACTGCTCGCTAGCTGGCAAAGCAAGGCTAGTCGCGCTTTGCGGCGTAGCCGCCAATGCATTGTTACCAAACAGCTGCGCTAGCTCAGATTGGTAAGGATCTACCGCGCCAAGCAGCAATTGATCAATGTCTACAACCTGGTGTGCAAGCCCCAATTGTGAAAATGTAGGCAATGCAAATGTAGGCTGTGTAGATATAGGTCGTGCAAGCTGTGGGTGCAAGGCTTCATGATTAGGTAGCGCTTGCGTAGCCAAACTATTCTCTAGTGCAGCGCGCAAATCGCCATCAGGTAGCGCTGGTGGCTGCGTATTTGGTAACACGCTGTCACTGGCAATATGGCTTAACGAGGCATTGGATGGAAAAGATTCCTGCTGCTTGAATGGCGAGCCTGCTGGAAACCCTTCTGCAAAGATTTCATTGGCTAAACGGCTAAGCTCAGCCACATCCAAGTGCCCGGTATTGCTGGCCTCACGACCAATCGCCAACGCCGCTGCCATGCGCGGGTGATCACCCGGCAATGCTGCAAGTATGGCCTCTGGTTCATAGGAGGCCAAATCGTGTGGATTATTTATAGTCATAGTAGTTGCCTACATCTACATTCTCTAGCACGGCAATCGCATCATCGGTCAATACCGCTAATGAGCAATATAAAGAAATCAAGTATGAAGCAATGGCTTTATGGTTGATGCCCATAAAGCGTACAGATAAGCCCATGGTTTGCTGGCCAGGTAAGTTAGGTTGATATAACCCCACCACACCTTGACGGCTTTCACCTGTGCGTAACAGCAAAATGTTTGTTTTGCCATTGGTGATGCGTAATTTATCGCAAGGAATCAGCGGTACGCCGCGCCAAGTGATAAATTGTGAGCCGAATAATGCAACGGTTGGTGGAGGTACACCGCGGCGTGTGCATTCGCGACCAAATGCCGCAATGGCTTGTGGGTGCGCTAAGAAAAACGCAGGCTCTTTCCATACTTTAGCCAATAACTCATCTAAATCATCAGGTGTAGGATAGCCTGTTCTGGATTTCACTTTTTGGCTATCGACGATGTTGTGCAATAAACCGTACTCTTTGTTATTAATGAGCTCGCTCTCTTGACGCTCTTTTACAGTCTCGATCGTCAGGCGTAATTGCTCTTTAATTTGGTTATGCGGGCTGCTATATAAATCAGAAACGCGGGTATGCACGTCCACTGCAGTATTCACAGCATTCAGCACATACTCTCGGCCCCACTCTTCATAATCCACAAAAGTCGCAGGAATCTCACGCTCATCTTTAGCCGAGCAGTCGACTTCAATTGCACTTGGGTCTTTGACTTTATTGACGCGATAGATACCTGCCTCCACTGGCACCCAGTGCAATAAATGCACTAACCAGCGAGGGGTAATCGTACCCATCATGGGTACGGTTTTGGTCGCATTCGATAGCGTGCGTGCAGCAACATCACCTAGGGCGGTGTGTGCTTGATGAATATCAGTCATTGTGTTCTCCTGTTAAAAATTTTGATTACTATTTTGATTACTTAAGCTGCGTTATCTAAGCTGCGTTATCTTAAGTTGCGTTATCTTAAGTTGCGTTATCTTAAGTTGCGTTAGATGGTTGTGGGCTTGCATTGGCCACGTCCTGTGTTTGTGCTTGGGTAATATTGCTGTTAGGCGGCACGCTTTTGGTCAGCCATACATTGCCGCCAATCACAGAATGCGCACCAATCGTGATGCGTCCTAAAATCGTCGCACCGGCATAGATCACGACATCGTCTTCTACAATCGGATGTCTGGCATCGCCTTTGATGAGATGGCCCTGTGCATTGGTAGGAAAGCGTTTTGCACCTAACGTCACGGCCTGATATAGGCGCACGTGGCGACCAATAATCGCTGTCTCACCAATGACGACACCCGTGCCGTGATCAATAAAGAATCCATTGCCAATCGTGGCACCAGGGTGGATATCAATGCCAGTCGCAGAGTGCGCAACTTCAGAGATAATCCGCGCAATCAACGGCAGGCCCAGTTTGTGTAGCTCATGCGCTAAACGGTAATGAATGATGGCAGCAATCCCCGGGTAGCACACCAGCACTTCATCCAAACTACGTGCCGCAGGATCGCCTTCAAATGCTGCATTCAAATCGGTATCCAGCACCGTACGAATATGCGGCAATTGCTGTGAGAATGTGCGTACTTTGTCTAGTGCTGTCGTGTTACTTGGTGCTTTGGAATGCTCAGTATCGGATGCGTAGCGGAGTTCCAGTTGCACTTGTATATACAAATCGCGCAAAGCAGTGTCTAGCGTATGGCCAACAAAATAATCAATACCATCTTCTTGTAGATCCGGCATGCCCAAACGGTTGGGAAACAGCGCTGCAGACAAGCCATCGACAATGGATTGCAAAGATTTTCTAGAAGGCAGTTTAGGTGGATTGTTACGGCGGTGGCGGTGTTCAAGCGAGGTGAGGCGTACTTCACGTAACTCACTCACAATGCCTGCAATGCCTAATGTTTGGTTAAGTGGTTGCGTCATTATGTCCTCTCGTATCTGTTGCAATCTAAAGCGACAGGCATAAAAAAAGCCAGTGGCCTAAGTTAGGCGCACTGGCTTCCAGTTGTCTGGTCAGCAATTGACGAATAAGGGCCTAATATACGCTAAAAACCCTAGAATTAAGTAAAAAAGTGTTAGTTTATTTATACAATTTTATTATAAATATATAATTTTATATTCTTTTACATTATTTTGATGGTTGTTTATATTGAGCACCTTATGGGAATTTAAGGGGTGTAATGCATGCGGTATCTAAGTCTTGTTTTATTGGCATTGCCAAGCTTGGCGTTCGCAGCCACAGAGCTTTTGAATGTGTCTTATGATGTGTCGCGCGAGTTTTATAAAGAGCTCAATCCAGCATTTGTTAAGTATTGGAAAGAGAAAACCGGTGAGACCGTCAGTATCAAACAATCGCATGGTGGCTCCAGCAAACAAGCACGCTCGGTCGTGGATGGCTTGCCTGCAGATGTCATTACCATGAACCGCTCACCGGATATTGATATCTTGTATGAGCGCGGTAAATTGATTCCTAGAGATTGGCAAGCGCGTTTACCCAATGAGAGTGCGCCAACCGCCTCAACCTCTGTCTTTTTGGTGCGTAAAGGCAACCCTAAAAAGATTAAAGACTGGAACGACTTGGTGAAAGCCAATGTGTCAGTGATTATCCCTAACCCTAAAACCTCGGGCAATGGCAAATATAGTTATTTGGCCGCATGGGGCTATGTGCTTAAAAAAGGCGGTAGCGATGCAGAGGCAAAAGCGTTCGTCGCTAACTTGTTCAAAAACGTACCAGTGCTAGATACTGGTGGTCGCGGTGCAACGACTACCTTTGCCCAACGTGAAATCGGCGATGTATTACTGACGTTTGAAAATGAAGTCACTCTGATTCAAGAAGAGTTAGGTGCAGACAAGTTTGAAGTGGTGTATCCACCGTTAAGTATCTTGGCAGAGAATCCAGTGGCCTTGGTCGATAAAGTCGTGGATAAGAAGAAAACACGTGCGGTTGCGCAAGCATATTTAGACTTCCACTACTCAGAACAAGGTCAGACCATTGCTGTGCATCACCATCTGCGTCCACAAGTCGCTGCAGTGGCAGCAAAACATCAAGCTGATTTTCATGCGATCTCACTCTTTAAAGTAGAAGAGTTGTTTGGCAGTTGGGCCAATGCCGAGAAAACGCATTTTGCCGATGGCGCGATTTTCGACCAGATTTATCAAAAGTAGTATTAATCAGGAATGATGTAGAGAAGTAGAGTAAAGCGTATGTCGCAAAGTGGAAAACAAAGTAAAGCGCGCCTAGCGGCGTTAGGCGAAAAGTTAAAGTCATCTCTGTTATTGGAGTTGGATGACTTTAACTTGGAAGCCAATCAAACCGGTGAATATACCAGTGAGTTTGCAGGCGTGCATTTGGCCTCTGCTTTTCAGCCGATTTATGATATCCAGTCGGGAGACTTTCATGGACATGAGGCTTTACTCAGGCCCAAGTTGGGCAATATTCAAGAAGTCACCCCGGATTTTGCATTTACCTATGCCGATAAATCAGACAAGTTGGTGAAGCTTGATCGCGTTAGCAGGGCCCTGCATGTACTGAACTATCACGAGATTTTTAAAGAAAATGGCTTGCTGTTTTTAAATGTGCATCCTAGTTTGCTAATGCGCGTGAATGAGCACGGTAAAGTATTTGAACGCATTTTGCATGATCACGCGGTATCGACAGAGCGAGTTGTGATTGAGGTGCGTGATTTTGATACGTTTAAACAAGACACAGAGCTGGCTGTATATGAGCAGCAACTAGCTGCCGCCATTCAAAACTATCAAGACCGTGGCTATAAGATTGCGATTGATCGGTTTGGCAGTGCCAATTCGTTTGTCAGCCGCTTATGGAAAATCGCCCCTGATTACGTTAAATTTGACTTACAGTTGATTCAGCAAGCTGAACATGACCCCTTGGTGCGTAAAGCGTTGTTTGGCCTGGTGCACTTTGTACAAACGCTAGGGGCAAAGCCCATTATTACCGGCGTAGAAACTTCCTCCCAGTTGCATGTGGCTGTAGATGCCGGTGCGACGTTAATTCAAGGGTATTTATTTGGCCACCCAAGCTCGGCCAGGCATCTCAGTACATCTGAAGTGATTAAACGACAATTCGCACAACAGGTCGCGTAACGACATCAATATAATTAAACTGAATATTGTTATAAAAAATAAATATTTAATTGTTATAAAAGAGTTTGTTATATTGCCTTCGCCTACATCAATTAAAAAAACTATGTCCAAAAAAACCAATGTCTTACCGGGGTTCAGCCTTTCGCTAGGATACACACTGCTGTACCTGAGTTTGATTGTACTCATCCCACTCTCTGCTGCTTTAATTAAAACGACAGAGCTGAGTTTTTCTGAGTTTTGGCATGTGGTGACTGCGCCGCGCGTCATGGCTTCTTACAAACTCACCTTCGGCGCTTCGTTTATTGGTGCTTCCATCAATGCTGTATTTGGGTTGCTTACTGCTTGGGTATTGGTGCGTTATGATTTCTTTGGCAAAAAATTCATTGATGCTTTGGTCGACTTACCATTTGCCTTGCCCACGGCTGTGGCTGGGATTGCCTTAACTGCGGTCTATGCCAAAAATGGCTGGATTGGTAGCTTTTTAGAACCTAACGGCATCCATGTGGCGTTTACTCCAGTGGGTGTGGTGATTGCGCTGACATTTATTGGTTTGCCATTTGTCGTGCGTACCGTGCAGCCAGTATTAGAGGATTTGGAAAGCGAAACCGAAGAGGCCGCCGCCAGCTTGGGCGCTAATCGTTGGCAAACATTTTACAAGATTATTTTCCCTGCACTGTTGCCAGCACTCATGACTGGGTTTGCATTGGCCTTTGCACGTGCCATTGGTGAATATGGATCGGTGATTTTTATTGCAGGCAATATGCCTATGGTGTCGGAAATTACGCCACTGATTATCATCACCAAACTTGAGCAATATGACTATACCGGCGCGACTGCGGTGGCGGTGGTGATGCTGCTGATTTCATTTCTGTTATTACTCGCAATTAATGGTTTGCAGTGGTGGAGTAGCCGCCGTAACGCCGAAGCAATCGAATAGGAAGTTTCATGACCGCTATTACCGTTACACAACACGTACGCTATCAGACCAAGGTGGCGCATCGCCGCGCGACTTCTGAGCCCGCATGGATTCGCTGGACGCTGATTGCGAGTGCCTTGGCATTTTTAACGCTGTTCTTGTTTGTACCACTGGCAGCTGTGTTTACAGAGGCGCTGCGTAAAGGCTGGGACACCTATCTTAGTGCCTTGATTGACCCAGATGCACTCTCTGCGATTTGGCTCACCTTGATTGCCGCGGCCATCGCTTTGCCGCTGAATCTAGTGTTTGGGGTAGCCGCAGCATGGGCCATTGCTAAGTTTGAGTTTAGAGGTAAGAGTGTCCTCATTACATTGATTGATTTGCCGTTTGCTGTTTCACCAGTGGTCGCCGGGTTGATTTATGTGCTGATCTTTGGCTTGCAAGGCTGGTTTGGCGAGTGGTTGATAGACAACGACATGAAGGTGATTTTTGCAATCCCCGGCATTGTGTTGGCCACAGTGTTTGTGACCTTTCCCTTTGTGGCACGTGAACTGATTCCATTAATGCAAGCACAAGGCAAAGATGAAGAAGAGGCTGCTCTGGTATTGGGCGCATCCGGTTGGCAGATTTTATGGCGTGTGACTCTACCAAACATTAAATGGGGCTTGTTATACGGCATGATTTTAACCAACGCGCGAGCCATGGGTGAGTTTGGCGCAGTGTCTGTGGTATCTGGTCATATCCGCGGTATGACCAATACCATGCCATTACACGTGGAAATTTTGTATAACGAGTACCAATATGCAGCGGCCTTTGCTGTGGCATCGCTACTAGCGTTGCTGGCACTGGTGACGTTGGCGCTCAAAACATTTGTTGAGTGGCAGTCTGCCAAGAATGCGGCAGAGTTTGAAAAAGAAGCGAACGGCTAATGCTTTCGATTATTGGATACAACACGCACCCAACTGGGCACAACTGGATTAAATAGGGAAATGCAAATATGAGTATTGAAATTAACAATATCAGCAAACAGTTTGGCAAATTTCACGCCTTACAGAATATCAATTTCAATGTGCCTTCAGGTGAGTTGGTGGCATTACTTGGGCCATCAGGTTGCGGGAAAACAACGCTGTTAAGAATTATCGCCGGTTTGGAATCCGCTGACGATGGGCGCATTGCGTTTCATGGCGATGACACCACAGATAAAAATGTGCGTGAGCGGCAGGTTGGTTTTGTGTTCCAGCATTATGCGTTGTTCAGACACATGACTGTATTTGAAAACGTGGCGTTTGGCTTGCGCGTTCGCCCTAAAGCCACGCGACCATCAGAAGCGGAGATTCGTCGCCGTGTACGTGAGTTGCTGGGGTTGGTACAGTTGGACTGGCTGGCGGATCGCTATCCTCCACAACTTTCTGGCGGACAACGTCAGCGTATTGCCTTAGCGCGCGCTTTGGCGGTAGAGCCCAAAGTGTTGTTGTTGGACGAGCCGTTTGGCGCCTTAGATGCAAAAGTGCGTAAAGACTTACGTCGTTGGTTACGCAGGCTGCATGACGAATTACACATTACCAGCGTATTCGTGACGCATGATCAGGAGGAAGCACTGGAAGTGGCTGATAGAATCGTGGTCATGAACCATGGCAAGGTAGAACAAATTGGCTCACCACAGCAAGTGTACGATCAACCGGCATCGCCGTTCGTATATCAATTCTTGGGCAATGTGAATGAGTTTGAAAGCCGCGTTAACAAGGGGCGTGCAAGCATCAATGAGGTCACGGTGGATAGCGTGGAGCATCAGTCTGTCGATGATGCAGCAGCGTTGGCTTATATCCGTCCACATGATATTGAAGTGCTCAAAGAACCCAATGGCGCTCCTAGTTTTTCTGCCACAGTGAACTATATCCACTCCCTAGGCCCGCTGGTGAGGTTGGAGCTACAGCGCCAAGATGATGAACGCATTATTGAGGCTGAGTTGACCAGAGAGCGATTCTTACAACTGCAACTGATTGAGGGGTCACAGGTATACTTGCAACCTAAACAAGTGCGTGTATTCCTAAAACACTAAAGGCTATAAGAGAGAGGTTGCTACGTATTGAAAACGATAGCCCTCTCTTCTTAATCGTAATCGTCTGCTTCTGTCATTGGTGTGGCTGCATCACTGTGCTGGCATTCAAACCCAGCTTTTTCCATTTGCAGACGGTAGGTACAGGTCGTGGCGTGCCCCTCTAAATGACCATTAATCGCGGTGGTTTCCTGTTTGCAAAAAAGGCAACGATAGCGATGGGCTTGTCCTTCGATATGTTCCTGCGGGTAATCAATGTAATAACTTCTTATCATCACTCACTCCTTAGCAAATGCACTCAAAAATAGCGCTTTCAGACGATTTCATGTTACCCCTTTTTAATGCATTGGAGAAGTGGCAATGACTAATGCGCATAGGGTTAAATCGTGATAATATGCGCACTTTGCTGAGTAAAGCCAACCTTGTTAAGTGATTGTTTGAGCGTTGTTTTTAGTCAAAAACGCACATTCACCTAAATCATGGCAACTGATCATTGTGCAATCAGCGTAATTTAGAACCTTTATTGTTGACGCATCCGTGGCTTTCAATTCATTTCAAACCAATATCGCAACCGACATGAACGTAGTCGATACGGTAATCCGTCAGTCGCTGCATTCCGAAGTCCCGCTCATTAATCAAGTCTCCGAATACATTATCCATAGTGGTGGCAAACGTTTGCGCCCTGCGTTGGTGCTGCTATCAGCCAATATGTTTCAAGGCATTCGTGCTGAGCACCATCATTTGGCTGCGATAGTCGAGTTTATCCATACCGCAACTTTGCTTCACGATGATGTCGTGGACGAGTCTGATTTACGCCGCGGAAAATCCACAGCGAACCATGTATTTGGTAACGCGGCAAGTGTGCTGGTGGGTGATTTTCTGTATTCACGTGCGTTTCAAATGATGGTCAAGCTACAAAATATGCGGGTGATGGAAATTCTAGCAGAGGCCACCAATACGATTTCTGAAGGTGAAGTGTTGCAATTGCTGAATGTGCGTAAAGCAGACATTACCGAGCAGGATTATCTAAAGGTCATACACTTTAAAACGGCCAAACTGTTTGAGGCGGCAACACGTTTGGGTGCGGTGATGAGTGGCGCAAGCAGTCAACAAGAGCAAGGCTTGGCCGAGTACGGCATGCGTTTAGGCACAGCATTTCAATTGATTGATGATGTGCTGGATTTAAGCGGCGACCCAGCACAAATCGGTAAAAAGCTAGGCAATGATTTGGCAGAAGGAAAACCGACGTTGCCATTGCTGTATGCCATTCAGCATGGTACGGCTGCAGAGGCAACGCTTGTCAAAGAGGCGATTAGCCAAGGGGATTTGACGCAAATGGAAGCGGTGATGGAAGTGTTAACATCAACCGGTGCATTGGCGTATGTGCGTAATGTAGCAAGAAAAGAGGCGGATCTGGCCTGTGAGGCGATTGCTCCTTTTACGCAGAACCAACACCAGCGTGCGTTGGTTGAGTTGGCCGAATTTTCAGTTACACGTCAATATTAAGCAAATATTAATTAAGATATAAAAACGGCCTACCAGCATCGCTGATAAGCCGTATATTGTTTAGCTTAGCTAAACATCTGTTAATTCAACATGATTTGCTCGCCTGTTGCATGGTAATAGCTTAAGTGCGCGCACTCGCTAGTACCGGTAGTCAAGGAGCCATCAAATAGCGCTTCGCCATCTACATCCACCACAGCGTACCCATTGTGATACAAGGTGACCTCTGCTTGTTTCAATGCGTTATGTTTAATCACGTGGTGCTCTGAACCTTGCTTTTGACGCATCATAAAACTAATGCAGGTTTCCTCTTCGTCTTCACCATAAATTTCCCAAGAGCGATCGCCAGTCAGTTGGGCTAACCAGCCTGGCAAATCCACTTCTACGCGACAAATGATGGGTTCATCCCATGCGGGGTGCTCAAATTGATTGAGCTCAACTTGTGTTTTGTCAATTTGCGTTCTATCGAATACTTTATTGTCGTTTGTCATCAAGAGTCCTTTGCTTCAATTACATCTATTATGTGGTGACTGTTAAGTACTATTCAAGAGCCTTGCAATATTGAACTAGCAATTTTTACACCAAAATCATTTTCGATATTGCACACATATATTAACGATGCGATGATGGCAAAAGTTTACATCACCCATAAGGTCATTATGTTTGAAATTTTTGCGCCTATTTCGGAATTGTTGCGTGCCGAACCTGCATTTTTTATCACGCTTTCTGTCGTATTTGGCCTGTTAGTTGGTAGTTTTCTTAATGTGGTGATTCACCGTTTACCTATCATGATGGAGCGCGAATGGCATGCTAACTGCCTTGAATTACAAGGAAAAGATGCGCCAGAGCAAGCTAAATATAATCTAGTGACACCGCGCTCCGCTTGCCCCAAATGCCAGCACAACATCACTGCACTGGAGAACATCCCTGTGCTGAGTTACTTGTTTCTAAAAGGAAAGTGTCGTCAGTGTAAAGCCCCTATCAGTGCACGTTACCCAATAGTGGAGGCTGTCACCGGCGCGTTGATTGGTGCAGTTGCCGTAAAGTATGGCTATAGCGCTACTACCTTGTTTGCATGGGTGTTTGTGTTTGCTTTGGTTGCGTTAACTTGTATTGATTTTGATACACAATTACTGCCGGATGACATCACCTTGCCGCTGCTGTGGCTGGGGCTGTTTTTCAATTTAAACAACGGTTTCGTCAGTTTGTCGTCAGCAGTCATCGGTGCCATGGCCGGCTATTTAATTCTTTGGTCCATCTATTGGCTGTTCAAGTTGGTCACAGGTAAAGAGGGCATGGGCTATGGCGATTTCAAACTGTTGGCCGCGCTTGGCGCATGGTTTGGCTGGCAGTTATTACCCGCAGTTATTCTACTCAGCTCGGTGATTGGCGCTGTGGTCGGCATTGGTATGATTGTGTTTAAAAACAAAGACCGTCAGACAGCGATCCCTTTTGGCCCATTTTTAGCCTTGGGTGGGATGGCCGCATTGTTTTACGGGCAATCTCTCGCTGCTTTGTACTTAGTACAGTAGCGTAAGCATACGATTGGTGCATGCATGAAAACAGTTGCACTGACAGGGGGCATCGGTAGCGGTAAAAGTATCGCCACACAAATGCTGAGTAGCCTAGGTGTACCGATCGTCGATTTAGATGTCATTGCGCACACACTCACTGCAGCAGGAGGCGCGTTAGTGCCGCAGATTGCTACTGAGTTTGGTAGCGAATTTATCACGGAGGAGGGGGCGTTGAATCGGCCGCTGATGCGTGCACTGATATTTACGCAACCAGATGCCAGAGTCAAATTGAACGCCATCATGCATCCCGCGATTTTCGATGAGGCCGTAAAACAACTTGCAGCGTTAGTGACCTCGACTTATGTGGTGTTGGCCATTCCGCTGTTGCAAGAAAGCCAGCGCTATTTGCCGTATATTGACCATGTTCTGGTGATTGATTGTGACGAATCATTGCAATTAGCGCGCGTGATGGAACGCAGTGGATTGAGTGCGCAAGAAGCACAGCAAATTATCGATGCACAATCGTCACGCCAAAGCAGAATTGCAATGGCAGATACCATCATCACCAACGACGCAGGTCTGGCAGAATTTGAAGAAAATATTTATCAATTTCATAAAAATTACATTAATACTTGCATAGTTAGCAAATAAATCTGATAATTCACTGCAATTTACAAATATAAGTAAGCTGACTTAATACCCTATCGTGTCTAGCTACGAATTTCCATTTAATGAGCGTATCAGAACTTATCTTCGCCTAGAGGACTTGTTCACTAAAGTGCTGCATCATGTCAATGTAGGGCACGAATTCAACCATCACGCCGCACTTATCTCCATTCTGCAAATGCTCGATATTATTGATCGCGCAGATTTGAAAATGGATTTATTGCAAGAGCTAGAACGTCAAAAATCCCATCTGCAACATTTGCGCGGTAACCCCAATATTGCAGAAGAGGCTTTAAACACTACGATTGCTAGTCTAGAGAAAAGCGCACTTGCGTTACGAGGTGATACGCTCAAGCTAGGCCAGGCGTTACGAGAGAATGATTGGCTAATGAGCATTAAGCAACGCGCCAATATTCCAGGTGGTGTATGTGAGTTTGATTTGCCGTCTTATCATCATTGGCTGTATTTGGGTGAGGAGCGTAGGCGTAAAGATTTTGAAACTTGGCTGTCACGCCTGATGCCGATGCATCAAGCCATCCAAACCATTCTGCAGATTCTCCGAGGCAGTGGTGAGTTAATTAAACACGTCGCACGTCAAGGTGCGTTTCAACAGTTGCTGGGCGGTGTGAGACCTGCGCAGTTATTAAGAATTGAAGTGGAAGACTCTCCTTGTTTCCCTGAGGTCAGTGCCAATAAATACGCCATCAACATTCGTTTTAACAGCTTGGATTTTGTACAAAAACCCAAACAATGTGACCATGATGTTGAGTTTGCCATGGTCATTTGTAATTTCTAGTTTTAAAGTGAGTGTGAGTAAGTCGTGTCAGATACATCTAAAAAGCGTTTAGTCAATTGTCCGCAGTGTGGGCAGCCAGCAGAATTCAGCCCCGAAAATCCATATCGACCATTTTGCTCCAAACGTTGTCAATTGGTAGATCTTGGCGATTGGGCCAATGAGCGTTTTCGCATTCCGGATAATACACCACCGGAATTGGATGAAGACCAACATTCAAATTGAATTTTGTCTATGTTTGATAGTCTTGATATCAGTAGTCTTCCCCAATTTGTGTTGTTAGAGAGTCGAGTGAAATGAAGCATCCGTTCAAATCATCCTTATTTGTTATGCTGCTGTTAACCCTAAGTCATATTGCATTGGCTGATGTGGCTATTTCAGAGGCATGGGTGCGAGCCACTGCGCCAGGGCAAAAAGTAGGTGCCGCTTACATGACGCTCAAGAGTGCACAGCCGGCGAAGCTGGTGTATGTTGAAAGCAGCAGCGCGGATGAAGTGGAAATTCACAGCATGACCATGAATAATGGCGTGATGAAAATGCGCAAATTAGATGTGTTGGCTTTGCAGCCGAACACACCGGAAAAGTTAGCGCCGGGCGGCTTTCATTTAATGCTATTTGGTTTGCAAAAACCACTTAAAGCAGGTGAGACAGTCACGCTAAAGCTCTGTTTTAAAGATCAAGCAGATAACATCACGCACCAAAGCGTTACGCTACCCATCAAAGAAGTCAATTAATCACAACTGGTTGATTTTAATCAGCTAGCCATGCACCACGCTGCATGGCAATTCCACGTGCACCACCTTGTAATGCCTTGCTAAGATGTTGGCTGGTCATGCCACCTAGGGCATACACCGGCAACGCATAGTGTTGAATCCAATGTGCAAACGTCTCCCAACCGATTGGGGGTGCATCAGGGTGGCTTAATGTGGCGAGCACTGGCGACAGCACCACAAAATCCAACCCTAATGCAGCAGCATGCGCTAACTCTAATGGGTTGTGACACGAAGCGCTTACTAACAAGTGTGCTGGTCTTTGCTGTAACTGCATTAAATCACGGCTGGTTAAATGGACCCCGTGTGCGCCGAGTTGTCTTGCATGCGCAATGTCTGTATTGATCATGACTTTTGCTTGATACGGGGCACACAGGGCCAGTATTTCTTGTGACAATGCAGAGAGTGCATCACGTGTTAACTGTTTCTCTCTAATTTGAATAAGCTGCAAACCTTGGTCTAGCGCATGCGCCAATGCGCGCATAAATTGCGGCTTTCCCATTTCTGCTATATTGGAAATTGCATATATAGTGGGCAAAGCCAGCGCATGCATAATAGGCGCATTCGCTGGTAATACCGGGCTCACTTGCACATGTTGCGGAGATTGCCAAGACAGGGATTGTCCTTCTAGCGGCATGACTTCACCTTGCCAAGCGGTCACAAAGAAGAAATGGAGCAGTACGGTTTTGGCGCTGGCATCGTGGGTAGCCGGGTAATCGTAACGGCGCGTTATCCATGGCTGAACAGCTGTTGGCGTCACGCCTAGCTCTTCTTGTAACTCACGCGCAAGCGCATGCTCAGGCGCTTCTCCTTGCTCTATCTTGCCACCTGGAAACTCCCACCAGCCAGCCCAGCCTTTGCCCTGTGGTCGGCTGGCTAATAAAAAATCGCCATTCGTTTTTTGTAGAATGGCGACGGCGACTTGCACGACTTTAGTCATAACGGTTTAGTCATGCACTGGCGTTAACTTGCGCTTGCCCGCGTAATCACGCGCAAACTGGTAGGCGACACGACCACTGCGCGCGCCGCGGGTCAGTGAAAAATCGAGCGCAGCAAGCCGTGCCTCCTCATCGAATGCAATATCAAACGTGTTCAACCAGTTGGCAGCAATGTGCAAATACTCATCCTGGTCAAATGCGTAAAAACTCAGCCATAAGCCAAAGCGTTCGGCTAGCGCGGTTTTTTCTTCTATCGTATCGCCGGGGCGGATTTCACCATCGGCGTAGCGCGCGGGCAGATTGTCGGCAAACATTTCAGGCATCAAGTTTTTTCGGTTGGAAGTGGCATATACCAGCACATTGTCTGAGGTGTTGGCAATCGAGCCATCTAATACCACTTTAAGTGCTTTATAGCCTTCATCATTGGCCTCAAAGGTGAGGTCATCACAAAAAATAATAAACTTTTCAGGACGGTCGCGAAGTAAGCTGACAATCTCGGCCAAGTGCGTCAAATCGTGACGCTCCACCTCAATCAAGCGTAAGCCTGCTGCAGAAAATTCTGTTAACAGTGCCTTGACCAAGGTGGATTTTCCTGTGCCGCGCGCGCCAGTCAGCAGCACATTGTTGGCTGGCAAACCCTGTAAAAACTGGCGCGTATTGCGTACCACTTCCGTTTTTTGCCGGTCAGCAAACAGAATATTCTCTAATTGAATGACATGTGGATGCGAGATGGCCTGCAATTCACCTTTGCCCAGTTTGGCCACCCAACGCCAAGCGATAGCCGACCAATCTATAGGCGCATTTGCAGTAGGTAATAATGTTTCCAGCTTATCAATCAAGCTTTCTGCACGCGTAATTAAGTGTTCTATTGTATTGTTCATTGAGTCGCGCTTTATGACCGATAGTCGGCGTTGATTTTGACGTAGTCATAGCTAAAATCACAGGTCCAGATGGTGACGTTTGCATTGCCGCGGTTGAGTACTACGCGCACTAAGATATCCGACTCTTTCATGATGGCAGCACCTTGCGCCTCTTCATAACTGGCGGCTCTACCTCCTTTTTCGGCAACAAGCACATCACCCAAATACAGTTCCATATTGTTGACGTCTAAGTCATCAATACCTGCATAACCAATGGCGGCCAGAATACGCCCTAGATTAGGGTCAGAGGCAAAGAATGCGGTTTTAATGAGCGGTGAGTGAGCAATGGCATACGCCACTTTCCGGCATTCTGCCTCGTCTTTTCCGTCTTCTACTTGTACTGTCATAAACTTGGTAGCACCTTCACCGTCGCGTACAATGGCTTGCGCTAGTTCAACCGCAACATCCGTAAGTGCATCGCGCAGCGCTGCAAAGTTTGCACTTTGTTCTGTGATTTCTACGTTACCGGCTAGGCGCGTTGCCATCATCATCAAGCTGTCGTTGGTGCTGGTATCGCCATCTACAGTAATGCAGTTAAACGATTTGTTGACTGCGTATTGAATGATGCTTTCGAGCGCAGACTGGCTTACCGCTGCATCGGTAGCGATATAACCCAACATGGTCGCCATATTGGGGTGGATCATGCCGGAGCCTTTGCTGATGCCGGTAATGGTCACGGTTTTGCCATCCAGTTGTAATTGGCGCGACGTTCCCTTGGCCACAATATCGGTGGTCATAATGGATTCGGCAGCATTCAGCCAATTATCTTCTTTTAAGTTTTGGATCGCGGCGGGCAAGCCCGCAATCACTTTGTCTACCGGCAAAGGCTCTAAAATCACACCTGTGGAAAATGGCAGTACTTGGCTGTCCTTGATATTGAGTAATTGACCCAATGCCTGACAAGTTTGTTGTGCGCGTTGCAAGCCCTCTTCGCCGGTGCCTGCATTGGCACAACCGGTATTCACTAGCAAAGCACGTATGCCTTCATTCTGTGATAAATGCGATTTACATAGCGTGACAGGCGCAGCGCAGAAACGGTTTTGTGTGAACACGCCAGCAACGCTGCTATGTTCTGCCAAGGTAATCACGAGCACATCTTTACGGTTAGGTTTGCGCACATAGGCTTCTGCATAGCCTAACTGAACACCTCGAACAGGTAAAAGAGATGCGGCTTGTGGTGCGCTTAATTGAACAGGCATTACAATGTTCCCATGGAATTTTGAAGTAGTTTATTTTAACGTATTCGCTTTAAGATGGTGCATTGCGTATACCACTATGCGGAATTATTGTTCAAAAGCTGGTGCATTTATTTTGTCAAATAATTTGTTGCTTAGCGCTATGTGATTGATACATTGGCATTTACTATCGCCAAATACTTATTGTGGTACACTTTAATGCTAAAAAAATATAATAAAAACACGAGTGAAGTGTTGGTCCATAGGGCAGGAATTTAGAAGATGGAATCCAAACAAACGCATATTCATATTGAGAAAATCAAGCTGTTGTATATGCACAGCCTTATTCCGATTGTACTGAGTGCGATAGCTGGGTTGTTTTTGGTGGCTGCGTTATGGAAGCTTGCCAATCGTCAGCAATTACTCATCTGGTTCGGTATCACGCTCTTGCTAGCACTGATGCGGATTGTCATTATCTCTCGATTCAAACAGGCTAACCCACAAGGCACTGATGTGCTGCGTTGGGAGCAACCCTTTGCTATCAGCTTGTTGCTGGTGTTTCTTTCTTGGAGCGTTGGGCTTATTTGGATTATGCCCAGAGACAACTTAACGGCCATCTTTATCCTGAATACTTTCTCGCTTGGCTTAGCTGGCGCAGCTATTTCATGGTACAGCCCGCTACGTTATCTGCAAATTGCTTCGGTTTCTCTGGCCTTGGTGCCCATGATTATCGTATTGCTGACATTAGGGTACGACCAAACATTTTGGGTGGGCGTTGCGGCGTGCTGTATGTATGTCTCTTGCATTATCACCAGCATATTGTTGCAAAAAACGTTCAATGGAAACCTAGAGCTTGCTTATGATTTACAACAAGCCAAAATGAGCGCAGAGGACATGGCGCGTACGGATGCATTGACCGGCCTGAATAATCGCCGAGCCTTTTTTGATAAGGCGCGATTACTATTCGATTATTGCAAAAGCAACCAGCAACCTGTCAGCGCGTTGATGCTGGATGTGGATCACTTTAAAAATATTAATGATAGTTTTGGTCATGCTTGCGGCGACATGGCGCTGAGCAGTTTGGCGCAACTGCTCAAAAACAATTTGAGAGAATCGGATGTGTTGTGTCGTTTTGGTGGCGAGGAGTTTGCCGTATTGCTGCCGAATACGCGCGTGAGCGAGGCGGAAGAAGTAGCTAATCACCTAAAACGCACTATGATGAACTCGACCATTATATTGGCACAAGAAAATCTGCTATCACTTACGGCCAGCTTTGGCGTGACAGACTTTGGGGAAACCTTAGAGGATTTATTAAGCCACGCAGATAAGGCAATGTATAGCGCCAAAAATGGCGGCCGTAATCACGTGGTCAAGTATCAGGCCGAGTAAGCTTGCACTTACTTAGCCTCGCCTAAGTTAACCTCACTTAAGCACGGCGCCAAGTAGTCCCTTGCGGCGTGTCTTCCAAAATAATGCCAGCATCGGCTAGTTCTTTACGAATACGGTCAGCTTCAGCAAAGTTTTTGGCTTTTTTGGCGTCTAGCCTCTTTTGAATAACATCTTGAATATCGTGCTCTTCGCCGGAAATGTTAATTGTAATTTTTGCTGAGACATTTCCTATTTGACCTTTAGCTTCAACTCCAGTTAAAGCTCTGGTCACTTCTCTACGGCCTTGCAAATAGGGCTCAGCATCTAGCGTGAGTAAGCCTAAAATGCCACCTAATTTTTTCAAAAGACCAGAAACGCTAGAGTTTTTTGTTTTATTGGCCTCGTTTGCCAAATCAAAAAGTACTGCCATGGCTTCCGGCGTGTTGAAGTCATCATCTAAAGCTGCTTTAAATCTTGCGGCATATTGATTTTCCCAGTCGATATCAATATTTGCAGGTGATACATTCTTCAATGTTAAATAAAATCGGTCATGCGCTTGTTTTGCATCATCTAAATGCTTATCGGAATAATTAAGCGGGCTACGATAATGCGCACGTAAAATGAAAAAGCGTACGACATCTGCATCATATTTGCTAAGCACTTCACGGATCGTAAAAAAGTTGCCCAGTGATTTGGACATTTTTTCATCATCCACACGCACAAAGCCATTGTGCATCCAGTAGTTAGCCATTTGGCAACTGTGGGCGGCTTCGGATTGTGCGATTTCATTCTCATGATGCGGGAATTGCAAGTCTTGTCCGCCACCGTGGATATCAAAATGCGCCCCTAAATGTTCTGCGCTCATGACGGAACATTCGATATGCCAGCCCGGGCGCCCTTTGCCCCAAGGGGAATCCCAATTAGGTTCATTTGGTTTGACGGATTTCCAAAGCACAAAATCCAAAGGGTCTTGTTTAAAGGTATCTACATCGACGCGCTCGCCAGCACGTAAATCATCCAGGCTTTTGCCAGAAAGTTTGCCATAGTCGTTAAAGCTGCGCACTTTGTAAAACACATCGCCATTGCTTGCTTGGTAGGCGTGGCCTTTTTCAATCAGTTTGGCAATCATATCCAGCATGCCCTGAATATGCTGTGTCGCGCGCGGTTCGATATCTGGTCTAATGATGCCTAGTTTGGCAGAGTCTTCATCCATGGCATCAATAAAGCGTTGTGTCAGCACATCAATCGTTTCACCATTCTCATTGGCGCGCTTGATGATTTTGTCGTCAATATCGGTAATGTTGCGCACATACGTTACTTGGTATTCGCTGGCACGATACCAGCGCGCAATCATGTCAAACACCACCATCACACGTGCGTGACCTAGATGACAAAAATCATAAACGGTCATGCCACATACATACATGCGCACCTTGCCAGGCTCAATCGGGGTAAAGGTTTGTTTTTCGCGGGTAAGAGAGTTGTAAATTTTTAACATGCGCAGTGTGATGTAAAGCGTGTTCTAATAGGAAAAAAGTAAAATTAATCAGTGATTAAGCAAGCCAGCTATTGTAGTATGGCCTAGGCTATTGATAGAATTAGGCACTTAATCATCGTCTCAAGTATAACATAATGAACATCTTCGATTCTTCTCAAGGTAAAAAGCCCATGCACACTAAAATAATAAAAACGTTGATTGCCGTGACGCTCGGTTTTTCTGCCTTGCATTTCTCGATCATGGGCATGGCTGCGGGGAACGCAAGTGCAGAGTTGAAAGAAATTAATTTGCTTTCCGAGCAGGGCAATCAAGCTGCGGCGCTAGAGAAAGTAAATGCTTATTTGAACACCAACCCGAAAGACGCCGAAGCGCTGTTTATGAAGGGCGTGATTTTGGTCGAGCAGGGTAAGCGCGATGAAGCCATTAAGGCCTTTACCGACTTGACCGAGAAATATCCAAACTTGCCGGAGCCTTACAATAATTTGGCCGTGTTGTACGCGGATCAAGGGCAGTATGATAAAGCGCGTAAAGCGCTGGAAACCGCCATCAAAACACACCCAAGCTATGCAACAGCACATGAAAATCTAGGTGATATTTATGCACGCCTAGCCTCAGAAGCGTATGACAAAGCCTTTAAGTTAGATGCTTCAAACTCAAGGGCACAGGGCAAGCTATCCATGATTACAGATTTGTTTGGTGGTAAGGCCAGCGCTAATAAGCCAGCCGTGGCAAGCAAAGATCCAGTCAAAACCGTGGAGTTGTCTAAGCCAGCGACGTCTGTTGCCAAGCCGATGGATAGCAAAAAACCTGAAGTAGTTAAACCGGCTGAGCCTGCAAAACCAGAGCCAGTAACTGCGGCTAGCGATGACACTGCAGTATTGGATGCTGTGAATGCTTGGGCAAAAGCGTGGTCTTCACAAGATGTGAATCAATATTTGGCCAGCTATGCGGATAGCTTTAAAACACCGAAAGGCGAACCACGTAAAGCGTGGGAAGCGACACGGCGCGATCGCGTAAGTCGTCCAAAAACGATTGTGGTAGAAGTGAATAACGCCAAAGTGACGATGGAGGGCAGTGATGCCGCCAAAGTACAATTTAGTCAGCGTTATGTTGCAGATGGTAAGCCACAAAGTACACGTAAAACGTTGGCGATGACCAAAATAGGCGGTGCGTGGTTGATTCAGCAGGAAATCGCCGGACGTTAATGTTTCGCCTCAAATGCAGTAGATATCTGGTTGAATTTGGGGTAAGTTTTAGGTTTGGAGGGTATAATTATACCCATGGTACGTATTAAACATTTATCAGTCGTTATTCTATTGCTTGGCGCGGTATTGCCATGGAATGCGACTGCTGTGAATCAAGAAGGCATTGCTTCTCGCTTTCTTGCGCAAAAATACAGTACCAATATCATTGAGAGCATGCTGGCTAAGACTTTGTTTGAAATTAAACAAGGCAAAACTGGCGATGCTTTAAACACTGTGAATCAACTGATTCAGAATACTCCCAACTTCAAACTGGCTTATCTTATTCGTGGAGATTTGCTCGCCTCTAGAGCGCGTATGCTGAGCGCATTTGGAGATACCTCCGTACGCGATCCGCGCCAGATCGAAGATTTAAAAGAAGAGGCGGAAAAGCGTTTAGAGAGTTATTTAGAAAAAAATAAAGACCATTTACAACCTAACTTATTGATTCAGTTAGATTCCTCCCAGCGTTATGCGGTGGTTGTCGATACCTCAAAATCTAGATTATTTCTGTATGCCAAGCAAGAGGACGGGCAGCTAAAGTATATTGCTGACTATTACGTGACCATTGGTAAAAATGGCATTGATAAGAAATTACAGGGGGATAAGCGCACACCGCTTGGTGTATATTTTGCCTCTTCTAAACTAAGTGGGCCTCTGCCGGACATGTATGGTGAGGGTGCTTATCCACTGAATTATCCGAATGAAATCGATGTCAATGAAAAGAGAAACGGTTCTGGCATTTGGTTGCACGGTACACCAACAGATACCTATAGCCGTCCACCCCGTGCGAGTGATGGCTGCGTAGTGTTATCCAACCCGGATATCAAATCGTTACATCCTATTCTAAACCGTGGCAATACGCCGGTAATTATTGCCAACGGCGTGGAATGGTTGGCCGAAGCATCTAGCGAGGTGCAGGTGGCGCAAAAGCAAGCGCTAAAAACCTCTATTGAAGCTTGGCGTAAAGATTGGGAGTCTCAGGACTCGGAAGCCTATTTAGCACATTATTCATCACACTTTTTTTATAGCGATGGTGATTTTAATCAATGGGCAAATTACAAACGTTTGATACAGGCTAAAAAGCCGCGTGTCTCGGTAGGTATTGAAAACGTGAGCATATTTAGCTATCCCAATGCGCAGCAGCCGATGGTTGTTGTGAATTTTGAGCAGGACTTTAAAAGTGCGTCGTTACAAAATCGCATGAAAAAACGCCAGTATTGGGTATATGAAAATAACCAATGGAAAATTATTTACGAAGGTGCTGTGTAATGAAATACATCAATCAATTCATCATTTCAATGACGTTATTCTTGGGTCTAATGTCGAGTGCTGCAGCCGCCACGCAAGTCGAGTTTGAGACGTCTGCGGGCAATTTTGTGGTGGAAGTGTACCCGGATAAAGCGCCGAAAACAGTAGAGAATTTTTTACGTTACGTGAATGATGGTTTTTATAACAATACGATTTTTCACCGTGTGATTAGCCGCTTTATGATTCAAGGTGGTGGTTTTGAGCGTGATTTAACCGAGAAGCCAACGCGTGCGCCAATCGCCAATGAATCTGATAACGGCTTGCTGAATCAAACTGGCACGATTGCAATGGCAAGAACCTCAGACCCAAACTCAGCGACAGCGCAATTCTTCGTTAACTTGGCAGACAACCAGTTTCTTAACTACACCAGCCCAGAGCCTGATTACATTGGTTACTGTGTGTTTGGCAAGGTGGTGAGCGGCATGGATGTCGTCCATAAAATCGGCATTGTACCTACAGGCAATAACCGTGGATTCTCTGACGTACCTATTAAAGCCATTATGATTAAACAAGCCAAAGTGAAGTCACCTGTCGCAGCAAAATAATTTATCTATCATCTATTAAAGGAAATATTGTGGTCAAACTCTCCACCAACTTTGGTGATATCACCATTGAATTAAACGCAGAAAAAGCACCAATTACAGTAGCCAATTTTTTAAGTTATGTTGAAAAAGGCTTTTATGAAGGGGTGATTTTTCACCGTGTAATTAACGGGTTTATGATTCAAGGTGGTGGCTTTGATGCCAACATGAAACAAAAACCAACCGATGCACAGATTAAAAATGAAGCGGATAACGGATTAACCAATGACCAGTACACCATTGCGATGGCACGTACTTCTGTACCAGATTCAGCCAGTAGCCAATTCTTTATCAATGTGGGTGATAATGATTTTTTGAATCATACAGCACCTACGCCAAGTGGCTGGGGCTACTGTGTATTTGGCAAGGTGGTAGAAGGCATGGACGTGATTGATAAAATCAAAGCGGTGCCAACCACTAGCCGTGCAGGTCATCAAGATGTGCCAGTAGAGCCAGTGGTTATTTTACAAGCTACAGTGAGCTAAACCCTTGAATGCAGGGCGATACCCTTTTTATTTCTGACTTACATTTATGTGAGTCACGACCAAATATCACCTCGGTTTTTCTTGTATGGTTAGCCGAGGTGGCTGCTCAAGCTGACGCACTCTATATCTTGGGTGATTTTTTTGAATATTGGGCAGGTGATGATGCCATGCAGGATGATTTTCACCGCCCGATTTTACATGCATTACATCAACTTACTCAGCAAAACACCCAAGTGTATTTAATGCATGGGAACCGTGATTTTTTAATCCGGGAGGCTTTTTCTCAAGCAACGGGCGTACAGTTGATTGCGGATCCATTATTAACAGTGATACATGGCCAGCGCATATTGCTCACGCACGGAGATGCATTGTGCACGGATGATGTAAGCTACATTGCGTTTCGTGAGCAGGTACGCCAGCCGGCTTGGCAATCCACGTTTCTAAGTCAATCATTGGTAGAGCGAAAAGCATTTATTGCACAGGCTAGGGCGCGCAGTGAGGTGGAGAAGTCTCAAAAAGAATCCATGATTATGGATGTGAATGCCGATGCAGTTGCACAGTTAGTGCGCGAGCATGATTTTCCACCAGTATTGATTCATGGTCATACCCACCGGCCAGATCGTCACGCATTCAATGTAGACGGGCATGCTTGTGAGCGCTGGGTATTGGGCGATTGGTATGAGCAAGGCAGTTATTTGAAAATGGACAATCGCGGCCATCTTGTTGCAGAGACTATCCCAACTTAATCTAATTGATTATGGGCGCTTGATATGAAATGCATTTTAATTTGTACTCACCACCGGGGGAATCCCAATCAGCCTTCTTGTAGTGCGCGCGGGGCAAATGCAATCAAGCAAACATTGCTCGAGGTGGTGGCTAAAGATGGATTGCCGTTAAAGGTCGAAGAAATTCAATGCTTAGGTGAGTGCGAACTTGGGCCTAATTTGCGCTTAATTCCTGGTGGCCCAGTATTCCATCATGTAGATCTGCAACAAGTGCCGACGATTATGAGTACAGCAAAAGCATTTTTAAACACCTAGCTAAATTTCAATCAGCATTCAATTAAGGCTGATATCCTGCGATGTTGCTTTCATCAATCACATCAATTTGCGCTGGATCCAAAAATCTTTCTGCGTACTGCAGGTAAATTTTTTCGCGAATAAATAAATCAAATACATCAGGGTCAACGTGGTGGTTGAGTTTCATATTGCCCAAAATGTTTAAGGTTTCAGACAGTGTCTTTGCTTTTTTGTAGGGCCTGTCTTTTGAGGTAAGTGCCTCAAAAATATCCGCAACGCCCATGATTCTGGCTGGGATAGACATTTGCTCTCGCGTTAAGCCTTTAGGGTACCCGGTGCCATCCATACGCTCATGGTGGCCCCCCGCATATTCTGGCACCCGGCGCAAACCCTTGGGGTAGGGCAAAGACTCCAGCATATTGATGGTCACCACAATATGATTATTGATAATTTGGCGTTCTTCCGGCGTCAGTGTGCCCTTGGGAATCGTCAGATTGTAGACTTCATCGTCGGTTAAAAACTTCACCGATTGCCCCGCTTCATTGCGATACTGATAATTGGCAATTTCGCGTACGCGTGCCTGATCCGCTTGGCTCATAGATTCGCTGCCGTAATTGACCTTACGAATAAAATTTTTATCGTCGTCCAATTGCTTTTTAATGACATTGATTTCATGGGCAAGGTGCTTGGGGCTAATGGTTTTGCCTTTGGCCTGCGCTTCGATCATTTTGTGCAAGTGCGTGGCTTCACGTTGAGATTTCAACAACTCAAAGCGGTCATCCACCAAATGGATGCGATCGAAAATAGTTTCCAGTTTGGTTGCTTTATCCATGATGGATTCAGGCGTGGTGACTTTGCCACAATCATGTAACCATGCCGCAATTTTGAGCTCGTATAGCTCTTGCTCACTCATGTTAAAACTTTGAAACGCGCCTTGCTGGGTTTTGATGGCTGCATCAGCCAGCATCATGGTTAATTCTGGGACACGTTGGCAGTGGCCGCCGGTATAAGGAGATTTCTCATCAATGGCATCGGCAATCAGTTTAATAAAAGACTCAAATAAACGTTTGAGCCCATCAATTAAATGATGGTTAGACAATGCGATAGCTGCTTGTGATGCCAGTGATTCCACCAAGCGTTGGTGTGAGGCCGAAAATGGGATGATGGCTTGTGAGATAGGGTCTTTTGCGTTGATGAGCTGCAGTACCCCAATCACCTCATTCTCATGGTTGCGCATGGGCACAGTGAGAAACGATTGTGAATGGTAGCCCGTGCGCTCATCAAAAGCGCGCGTACCCGAAAAGTCAAAGCCTTGTTGTGTGGCGTAAGCGTCTTCGATATTAATCGTGGTTTGTTGGATTGCGCAGTAAGCCGCCACCATATTTAGATTGGGCGCACCGTCGCCAAGGTATAACTGAATCGGTGGAAACTGAATTGGCTGACCAGTGGTACCGCCCAGTGCAATGTTGAGGGTCGCATTGCGTAAAATCTCGAACTTTAAACTTTGGTGTTCCGTGATGGTGTAAAGAGTCCCGCCATCGGCATGCGTCAGCGCTTGTGCGCCGAGTAAAATCATTTCCAGTAATCGGTTGGTGTTTTGCTCGGAAGATAATGCAATGCCAATCGCATTTAAGCGCTCAAGCTGATCGAGAGACTGATCAAATGACATGGTGACTAGATGCGGTGGGGTTACCCAGTGAGCATTTAAGCAAATGTAAATTCCATTTGAATGCCGGAAATCTCTAATAAATCGTTATTTTTCAATCCATACGAGAGTGTATGCAGTGGGTTGCCATTGATGTTTGGGTGCTCATGGCCTTCTACTTGGCTCAAAAAGTAGCCATTTGTACGCTTGGTGATGACAATCACTTGTGTGCCGGGTTTGCCTAGGGTAGTCAGCGTTTTATTCAATGTTAAGGTTTTGCCACCGTTAGATCCATTTAAAATGCGTAGCTTCCCAATGGGCAGGCTGACAGCTTCAATAGGCGATGGTGTGGTTTCAGAGAGCGACTCTTCTTCACTTTTCATCGGTCTGGACATTTGAATCAACGACTTAAGTGAAGGTGGCTGGGTATGGGGTGATTTCTCTAGTGGGGTAGAGCCTGCATGTTCTTCTTTCCCATGTTGTTCTTTTACCGGGGTAGCCGATTTGCTGACGGATACTTGGCTGTTGCCGCGTACGTATTTAAATTGGTGCCGACCGATTTCGATGACATCCCCATCTACCAGTACATGTTTTCTGACCGGCTTTAAGTTGACAAACGTGCCGTTGGTGCTGTTGGCGTCTTCCAGAAAAGAGTCTTTACCAATGGTGACAATTGCAGCGTGCAAGCCACTGACGGCTAGATTATCAATCACAATGTCATTGTTCTGTCTTCTGCCAATAGAAATACGTTCCTTGGTCAATGGATATTCATTGATCACGCGGTCATCCAATGTACAGACTAACTTTGACATACCCCTAACCCTTATTATGTGTGACTTTTTTATAGAGTGATTGCAGCCAATTTGCTTTATTTAATGAGTAATCATCAATCACGCTTATTAATATCACAGAAATATTATCTTTACCACCCCGTTGATTGGCTTTTCTGATTAACAGGTGCACGATGGCTTCCAGATCGTCATTGTGTTCGATGAGAATAGACTCGATTTCATGGTCTTCTACCATGTCGGTGAGCCCATCCGAGCATAATAAATATAAGTCGCCGACTTGTACTGTGTGAGTATTGATCTCCAAATCGGCCACCGGATCGACGCCCAAAGCTTTGGTGACAAAGTTCTTATAAGTGGCATATTTGGCTTGCTCGGTAGTGAGTAGGCCGGCATCGATTTGTTCTTGTAACAATGAGTGATCGTTGGTGAGTTGTGATAATTGAGCGTTACGTAAAACATACGCCCTAGAATCGCCAATGTGGCCAATCACTACTTGGTTATCGACGAACATAGTCACCACCAGCGTGGTTCCCATGCCTGCGCATTGGGCTTGTGTATTCGACACCTCTAAAATGGCGCTGTTGGCAGCGGCCACTGCATCAGCCATCCATCTGCTAGCCATGTGTGTAGTCACAGGCTGGTTGGCTTGTCGTGCTTGGTTAAACTGGGTTGTACATTCCGCAGTAATACTCAGTGCCGCCATTTGGCTGGCGACATCGCCCGCGTTATAACCACCCATGCCGTCAGCCAAAAGTGCAAAGCCTATACTGGCATCGCTGGCAATGGCATCCTCGTTACGAGAACGCAGCAGGCCCCGGTCGGTAAGGCGCGCAACGCGTAAGGCGAACTCCAGATCACTCATCGTGCTAATGACTGCAGACAACTATGCAAATCGGCGGCGAGCACTTGGCCATTTTGATAACGGGCTTGAACATCTTTTTCCAATAGTTTTTGAATGATATTTGAGATTGCTAGCGGAATATCCGGGTTAATTTCAATCGCTGTTTTGGGTGTTGCTTGGCTAATGTTATACATTAAATTGGCCATCGAGTCTCCCTCAAATGGCAACTCTCCTGTGGTTAACTGGTACATCGTTGTGCCTAGTGAAAACAAATCAGAGCGCCCATCTAATTTTTTGCCGGACAATTGCTCCGGAGACATGAAGTTGGGCGTGCCTAGCACCATACCTGTTTTGGTTTTAGATGTGTCAGTAATCCTGGCAATGCCAAAATCGGTCACTTTGACTGATTGGGTGTCCGGCTCGTACATGATATTGGCGGGTTTGACATCGCGATGAATCACATGTTGTTGATGGGCATAATCCAGCGCACCCGCTACTTTGATCATAATATTTAGCACAGTATCCAGCGGCAGGAGTTGACCCAGTTTGGTATATGGATTGAGATCGTGTCCTTTGAGTAGTTCCATGGCAATATAGGCTAAATCATGTTCCTCGCCGGCATCATAAATGGTGACAATATTAGGATGATTCAGTTTGCCGGCGGTCTCTGCCTCTCTAAAAAAACGTGCTTTGACGGCTTCCAGTTCACTGGCTTCAAAGGCTTGCGATAACGCCAAGGTTTTAATGGCAACCTGACGGCCAATTTTAGGGTCAACCCCCAAATACACGGTACCCATCGCACCTTTGCCTAGCTCTTTTTCAATTTGATAGCGGCCTAACATTGGCTTGGAAAGTGTACCGTCTGCGCTAGATAAATCACTATATAAGCCTGATTGGCCACCCAACACAATCGTTTCAGAAAGCTGGCGTGATGTTGCGATACGCTGCGTCAGATCTTTAAAATATGGATTATGTTGCGCCATGTAACTAAACACCTGCGTGGCTTTGTTGAATTGCCGCTTACGTTCAAAATCCAGCCCCAAGTGATAGAGGCTATCCATCAAGTTATCTTCTAGCGGACATTTTCTAAAACGATCAAACGCCATATCGAGTTGCCCTTGGCTTTGTAGCATCAGCGCCAGATTGCGATTGCTTTCTGAGGACTCGGCGTCGGCGAGGCGTTTGCCACGCTCAGTCAACCAATATTGCTTAGAGATGAGCAGCGCATGTCCGAGTAGTAACAATACGCAAGGCATCATCAGCTGTACCCACCAGCCGTACTGCGTCATAAAGACAAGGTGCATCGTTACTAACAGCAGCCCTAAGCATAAGCTCACACCAGCTGCAGTACTGGCAGACAATCTCGTCAACAGAAACATTAAATAGAGGCCAATACTCAGCCATGCGGCGTATTCCAAAAGCAGTGCCCAAGTTGGCGTGATAAAAAAATCCTCATTCAGAATGCTGGCAATGTGATGTGCCAACGTTTGTATCGGCTGCATATGGGCAGAGATCGGCGTAATTTGTGTATCGCCGCCGTCACCTGTAGCCGCCATGCCGATCAATACAATTTTGCCTTGGTATTTAGACGCCGGGATTTTGCCGCTGTAGACATCGTAAAAAGAATCCATTGGGAAGGGGGGTTGCGCAAGCGGAGATGTGTAGAAAAAACTATGCATCTGCAGTGCA
>Ga0123398_1079021_pt1 | contig 29664 bp, 26 predicted proteins | sample T5LHNO3metaT_FD_89926 | JGI IMG/M metagenome (GOLD analysis project Ga0123398, IMG submission 89926) | Methane-oxidizing artificial microbial communities from Washington, USA to study methane cycling - T5-LHNO3 metaT (Metagenome... | ecosystem: Engineered > Modeled > Simulated communities...
CCCAAATGCCGGCACCCAGTGATATAGAGCCCGCAATGATAGAGGCCTGTTTGAGCAATAGCGAAGTTTGCTTGCGCGCAACGCGCGCCAACTGCATGCCTAGCACCGATGTGCCGATGGCAATGGTCACGGATAACGCAACCAACCAAGGGTCATAAGTGCCATAAAGCAGCGGAGTGGGATCGCCATCGCGATAAATAAAATGTTGAATCTCTATCATCAATCTACCTGTTTACTTGCAAACGCCCAACGATTTTGTGGGAAGCTAGTAGGGTAGAGGATGCGTGCGCAAATTGATTGGCGTATTAAAAGGCTATTTCTAGGCTAATTTTTTAGATAGATTGAAGTGTGTGGTTCTGCACTTTGCTGTGACTATTTGGATACATAATGTTTGGTTGCATGATTCACTCAAAAAAATAGCGCTTTTATCAAACGCTATTTTTTGTTAAGAGATACAAGTATAGAAAATGCGTACGTTAACCTAACCACATCATATCAACAAACTGATTCACTGGCGTACGCTCCAGTTTGTGTTGGTCTAGGCATAGCGCTAATACGTCAGCCTGCTTTTTAGCATCAAAACGACGTGCTAAATTCACTTTGAATTTTTTCACCAACTCTGGAATACCTTCACCACGGCGGCGGCGGTGACCAATTGGATACTCCACGGCGATATTGCTGGAACTGGTGCCATCTTTAAAGAAGATTTGAATGGCATTGGCAATCGAGCGTTTTTCCGGGTTATGGTAGTCGGCCGTGTATTCTGTTTTTTCCACACAGGCCATTTTGGCACGCACTGCATCAATACGTGGATCTGCAGCCGCAGCATCTTCGTAATCTTGCGCAGTGAGGCTGCCTTTTAACAAACCTACTGCTGCCATGTATTGAATACAGTGGTCACGGTCAGCTGGGTTGTCTAATGGGCCGGTTTTATCAATAATGCGAATGGCAGATTCATGTGTGGTAATTACAATTTTGTCTATCTGTGCGATTTGTTCTAATGTTTGCAGTTTATTACCGACTTCTGCATTCAGTTGGAACGCACACTCCACTGCGGTTTGTGCATGGAATTCGGCCGGGAACGAGATTTTAAAGAGTACTTGTTCCATCACATAAGAGCCATAAGGGCGTTGGAATTTAAAGGCATTGCCTTTAAATAACACATCATAAAAGCCCCAAGTTTTAGCGGTGAGTGCAGAGGGGTAGCCCATTTCACCTTGTAGTGTCATCCAAGCCAAACGCACTGCGCGTGAGGTGGCATCGCCCGCTGCCCAAGATTTACGTGAGCCAGTATTGGGGCTGTGACGATAAGTGCGTAAGCTTTGGCCATCCACAAACGCGTTAGATACGGCGTTGATAATATCTTCTTTATTGCCGCCCAGTAACTTGGTGACGACAGCAGTAGAGGCGATTTTTACCAAAATCACATGGTCTAAACCTACGCGATTAAAGCTATTTTCTAATGCCAATATACCTTGAATCTCATGCGCTTTAATCATGGCAGTCAGCACATCTTTAATGGTGAGTGGTGCTTTGCCCTCAGCAATGTTTTTGCGTGATATATAGTCAGCCACAGCTAAAATGCCGCCTAAGTTATCAGAAGGGTGGCCCCATTCGGCCGCCAGCCAAGTATCGTTAAAGTCTAACCAGCGTATCATCGCGCCAATATTGAAGGCCGCTAAAATAGGGTCAAGCTGGTAGCTGGTGCCCGGTACTTTTGCGCCACTCGGCACTACGGTACCTGCAATCACAGGGCCTAATAATTTGGTGCAAGCAGGGTAGTCTAATGCTTCAAATCCACAGCCCAGTGTGTCCATCAAGCAGTTGCGGGCGGTATCAAAGGCTTCATCACTGTTGATTTCGTAATCCGCTACATAGTTGGCAATATCCACAATCACTTGATCGGGAGCGGGACGGACGTTAGAGATATGCGCTGACATAATGCTAGTTACCTTTATCAATAATTGTTTGAGTGTATTGCGGTGTTGTTCGTCATTTAAAAGGCCTCGCTGTACTACTTGTACTATCTCGGTTTTTGCATGGCTATCGCCTTGCGCTATAACTCAAAACCTTGACTGCTAAAGGCAACTTAATTGGTGAGTACCGCGATTTAATTAACGTTTATTCAGTGGGACAAATGACCTATTTTCTGGCCCTGTGTACTCCGCATTCGGGCGGATAATTTTGTTATCAATGCGCTGTTCAATCGCATGTGCAATCCAGCCCGTCGTGCGTGAGATCACAAAAATAGGCGTGAACATGCCAGTGGGAATGCCCATCATGTGATAACTAGAGGCGCTGTACCAATCTAGGTTGGGGAACATTTTTTTCTCACGCCACATGGTTTCTTCAATGCGTGCAGAAATATCAAATAACTTCATGTTGCCAGCAGCTTCACACAACGCGCGGCTGACAGCTTTGATGGATTCATTGCGCGGGTCTGCAATGGTGTACACCGGGTGACCAAAGCCAATGATGATTTCCTTGCGCGCCATACGCGCCATGATGTCGGCTTCTGCTTCATCTGCTGTTTTATAGCGCTCGATGATTTCCATCGCCGCTTCATTGGCGCCACCATGTTTGGGGCCGCGCAATGCACCAATCGCACCCGTAATGCAAGAATACATATCGGACAAGGTGCCTGAGATGACGCGCGCAGTAAAGGTAGAGGCATTGAATTCATGTTCTGCATACAGCACTAACGAGGTATTCATGGCATTGATATGCAATGCAGATGGTTTTTTGCCGTGTAATAAATGTAGGAAATGTGCGGCGACAGAATCGTCATCGGTTTCCACCTCAATACGAACGCCTTTATGGCTATAGTGGTACCAATAAATCAAAATAGAACCAAAGCAGGCAATCAGTCGATCACCTAAGGTTTTAGCCGCTTCTGTATTCCGTTCGGCCGCTTCTGGTTCTAATGTGCCGAGCATAGAGCAGCCGGTGCGCATGACATCCATTGGATGCGCATTGGCTGGAATCTGTTCCAATACTGTTTTAAGCGCATTGGGCAGGCCGCGTAGCTTTTTGAGCTTTTGATGGTACGCAGTGAGTTGTGCCTGGTTGGGCAACTCGCCATGGATCAACAAATAAGCGACTTCTTCAAACGTGGCATGTTGTGCCAGCTCGATAATATCGTAGCCACGGTAATGTAAATCGTTACCGGTATGGCCCACTGTACAAATCGCAGTGCTACCAGCGGATACACCAGCAAGCGCTACGCCTTTTTTCTTTTTGGGTGCATCAGTTGTCGTGATGGGGTCTGTAGTAGTATTCATCTCGGTCTCCCTACTTTTTATATAAAGCGTCGAGTTTTTGTTCAAAGGCGTGATAGCCCAAGTGGTCGTACAAGTCCATGCGTGTTTGCATGGTGTCTAATACATGCTTTTGCGTACCGTCTTTTTTCACGGCTTGGTATACATTCAGCGCAGCTTGGTTCATAGCACGGAATGCAGACAACGGGTACAGCACCATGCTTACGTCCGCGCCAGCCAGCTCATCTACCGTAAACAGTGGCGTAGCGCCAAATTCGGTAATATTGGCGAGCACGGGTACTTTCACGGCATCTACAAACTGCTTATACATGCCCAGTTCTGTCATGGCTTCTGGAAAAATCATATCGGCACCGGCCTCAACGCAAGCACAGGCGCGGTCGATGGCAGATTGCAAACCTTCAACTGCTAATGCATCGGTGCGTGCCATGATGACAAAATCAGCATCTGTTCTGGCATCCACAGCTGCTTTTACGCGGTCTACCATTTCATCCAAGCTCACAATGGCTTTGTTGGGGCGGTGGCCACACCGTTTGGCAGTCACTTGGTCCTCAATATGCACCGCGGCTGCACCTGCTTTGGCCACGCTTTTGATGGTACGGGCAATATTAAACGCACCGCCGAAGCCGGTATCAATATCGACAAGCAAGGGCGTATCCACTGCATCGGTAATGCGGCGCACATCGACCAGCACATCTTCAAGGCTAGAAATGCCTAAATCGGGTAAGCCAAGAGAGCCTGCTGCCACGCCACCGCCAGATAAATAAATAGCCTTAAATCCAGATTGCGTCGCAAGCATGGCGTGATAGGCATTGATGGCGCCGATGATTTGTAGCGGTTTTTCGGCGGCCAGTGCTGCTCTAAAACGGGCGCCAGCAGAGAGTGTTGGTGTCATGATGGTTAACTCAACCTGTACTTAAATAGAAACACGATTAATTAAAAAATGCGACATTGGCTTCTTCAGAAATCGCCACATTGGTCAATTTTGCTTTTTGCAAGACTTCCCAGAAATAGCGATAAGTGGCTCTGTCATGCAGTTCACCGGCGTATTGGATAGGACCCCAATCGGCGGCTTGTGCCGTCAGTAAAATATTGGCGGCATCGGCCACTTCATCAAACTTGGGTTTCATCGCATCCACAATGGCTTGAATCTGCGTTGGGTAAATGCTCCACATGCGCATAAAGCCAAATTCGTTGCGTGCACGGGATGCGTCGCTATAGGTGGTTTCTACATTCTTTAAATCTAGCGTAACGTTATGGGCAGGCACCACACCATTGGCGAGTGCCGCTGAAACCACTTCTGTTTTGGCACGTGCCAGCAAGCGGTGGTCAAACTGGCCGGGGCTGCGCATTGCACTGGCCGGGATAGCCCCATGATGCGCACTGACAAAATCCATTAAGCCAAAATCCAATACTTGTAGCCAAGGTAATTTGGCAATCTCATGTACTTGGTTGAGCGCGCCATGCGTTTCAATCAAAATATGCACAGGGATCACACGCTCAATGCCGTGAAAGGTGGCCATTTTTTGTAAATAGGCAATCATCTCTTTGGCTTGGCTGATATCGGTACATTTGGGAATGGTGATGTAGCTTAAGACCTTGCCCGCACCGCCCACTAGAATGTCAATGTCTTGTTTCCAAGCGGGGTGGGTGTAATCGTGAATACGCGCACCCGCCATGTGGTATTTGTTGGCTTCGGAATTCAGCACGCGCACAATCATTTCTGCATGATCTCGCTCTTGTCCACTGGCAGCGCCATCTTCACAATCACAAGTAATATCAAACACTTGGCCGATGCTCTCTTGCAGACTAAGCGCCTTGAGGATGAGTTTCTCGCTACCAGCAAAATGCTCGCAAGCGGGTATTAAAGGAAATGGCTTTTCTCCACCAAATAAAGCCTCGCTGGGATGTGGTTTGGTTGAGTTGCTCATGTTATTGCTCTCTCCGTGGTATTAACACTGTGTAATCAAGGTCTAACAACACATGCGTGTGATAGCCAGTGTCTTTTTTGATGTATTCAAAGCTGACTGGGCCACAGTTTTTAAGGCCCACCATGCGTAAACGTAAAGCGCCGACATCGCTACGATTGGGTAACGCCCATGCGTCGAGCACTTCGGTCAGTGTGTAGATGGTGTCGCCAGCAAAGCATGGGTTGGCATGCGTGCCGCCGTTAATGGCCAGCACACTTAATACGTTTTCTAGGCCTTCGTAACTCATGGCGCGACAAGCCGAAATGACGATACCGCCATATACCAATCGCTTACCCATGACGGAGTCTTTCATCATATGTGCATCAAAATGCAAGCGCGCATTGTTCTGATATAAGTGCGTGGCCAGGGTGTGGTCACTTTCGTTAATCGTTAATCCAGAAGGGTGATGGATGCGTTCGCCTATTTGATAATCTTCCCAAAAGTATTGGCCGCCTGTGGCGACGCTGATTTCATTATGTACACAAAAGTCATTAGGTATGCTTAATTGGTCTGCTGGCACATATTCAGGTAGCGTTGGTATCACAGTATCTGGTGCCGGTGCGTGTTCGTTTTTTTTGTGCACCATCACCCAGCGCACCCAGCTTATTACCGGCATGTTGTTTTGATTTACACTGGTAGAACGTACCCAGACCACGCCACTATTGCCATTGGAGTTTTGTTTTAAACCAATGACTTGGCTAGAAGTGCTTAACGTGTCGCCGACAAATACGGGTTGCAAAAAGCGCACATCGGCATAGCCTAAATTGGCCACTGCATTCACAGATATATCTGGCACCGTTTTGCCAAAGGCAATATGAAATGCGAGCAAGTCATCCACTGGCATTGTTTTGTAACCCAGTGACTGTGCAAATGGCTCGCTGCAATACAATGGGTTACGCTCACCCGTCAGTGCAATATATAAAGCGGTATCACCTTGGGTAATGGTGCGTGGTGTGGCGTGCTGAATGACTTCATTCAGTGTGAAGTCTTCAAAATATCGCCCGTGATGTATTTTGCTAGAGTGTGTCATCAGATGAACTCCTCTTCTAATTCGGCTATTGACTCATGCAACTGAATTAAACGCTGCGCAGCCTTGATGTGATGGTGTTCCACCAATTTATCATTGACCACCACCGTACCTTGACCAGAAGCGTTTGCTTCTTTTAACGCTTTAATGATTTCGCGCGCATGCGCGACTTCTGTGGCTTTTGGCGTATATGCATCATTACAGTAGGCGATTTGTGCCGGATGCACTAACGATTTGCCATCTAAGCCCATGTCTCTGCCTAAACGGCAGGCATACTCAAAAGAATGCATGTTTTTAAAATCGCTGGTGATGCCATCAATCACGCATCGCCCGTAAGCGCGTGCAGCTAGAATCACTAACGATAGTGAGGTTAGTATGGCTGAGCGCTCATGTGTCACGTGTGCGTGCAACTGAGAGATTAAATCGGAAGTGGCCATCACAATACAGATAATACGATCTGAAGCAGAAGCAATTTCTTTTGCATTCAACACCGCAATCGGGCTTTCAATCATCACCATGATAGGCATATGACTGCCACCTGCATCATCCAAAGCCTGCTGCGCCCTTAATACATCTTCACGTGATTCTATATTGGGGAACAAGATGGCATCGGCGCCAATATTGGCCACTGCTTTAATGTCATCGGCACCCCAAATCGAATCCAAATCATTGACACGGACGACGACCTCGCGTTTGCCGTAGCCACCTTTTTTTACGGCCGCCACTACATTTTCGCGAGATTGGATTTTTGCGTCGATTAAGATGGGATCGCCTAAATCCAAGATCACAGAATCAGCAGCCAGTGTTCGTGCACGTTCTAAATAGTGCGTGTTGCAACCAGGTACATACAGCATAGAACGTCTGGGGCGTAGGCAGTATTCCATCATGTTTATCCAGTAGTAGGTTACAGGTGAGTTGTTAATTGAAATTGATTATATAGAGTTAATTCCAAATGTGTCAACATATATCTTATGTCTTATATAAGATATAAAACAGTAGACAGCGGACATTGTGCGTGATATAAATACGCTTAAGCAGCGGTGTGCAGTTTTGAGCGGTGTTGCAAGTGGTTAATTTGAATTGCAAATGAAGGTGTTAATTAAAGAATATGGGTCACGAAAATTTAATGCACAGGACGATTAATATGGATAAGCAATTTAACTCCCCTAGCTATAGGCCGCTATACGATCAAATTAAAGTGCTCATTACACAAAGCCTAATAGGTGGCGAATGGCGCCCAGGTGAAATGATTCCCAGTGAGGTGGATTTAGCGCAGCGCTATAAAGTGAGTCAAGGCACGGTGCGTAAGGCAATTGATAGTCTGGCTACCGAAAACATTTTGATTCGCCGTCAAGGCAAGGGCACGTTTGTTGCTACACACAAAGAAGATGACATTAAACTGCGATTTTTACGTCTGACCGCAGAGAATGGTCAAAAAGAAATACTACAAAATGAGTTTTTATCTTGTGAAAAGACCAAAGCCAGTGCACATATTTCAAAAGTGCTCGATATTAAAGCAGGGGCGGCAACGATTGAAGTCAAGCGTTTGCTGACTTTCTCCGGTAGGCCGCTTATTTATGATCACATTATTGTGCCGGCTGCACCATTTAAAGGCTTAAATAGCGCCAAAGTGGAAGAAAGCAATGGCTCCATGTACAGCATGTACGAATCGCAATTTGGTATTCGCATGATTCGCGCAGAAGAGCGTTTGAAAGCAGTGGGTGCTGATAAAGAAGTGGCTAAGGCGCTAGGTTTGCAGGATGGCTACCCGTTATTAAGTATAGAGCGAGTGTCTTTTACTTATGGCGATAAGCCAATGGAGTGGCGGTTAGGATTATGCCTCACCGATGATCATCACTACATGAGTGAGTTGGAGTAATTGAAAAATCTTCATCAGCATTGTTGAGTTCGCTTGCCGTGCCAGTTGCACTGTCTGCACTCACCCGCCTAGCTGCAGTAAATTTTGAAAAGCACTGATTGTCGAATAGTTGAAAATTAAAATATCTACCAATTGGAATAAGCAATGGACGATTTAAAAAAGCGCGCTTTGGACTATCACCAATTTCCGACACCGGGAAAACTAAGCGTGGACTCCAGCAAGCCATGTGCCACGCAGGATGATTTGTCTTTAGCCTATACTCCAGGCGTAGCAGAGCCTGTACGTGAAATTCATGCTGACCCTGCCAATGCCTACAAATATACCAACAAAGGTAATTTGGTGGCGGTGATTACCGACGGTACTGCGGTACTAGGTTTGGGCGATATGGGTGCCTTAGCCAGTAAGCCGGTGATGGAAGGCAAGGCGGTGTTGTTCAAACGATTCGCCGGTATTGATGTATTTGATATTGAAGTCAATGCGAAAACGCCAGACGAGTTTATTCAAACCGTGGTGAATATTGCGCCTACATTTGGCGGTATTAATTTAGAAGATATTGCAGCGCCGCACTGTTTTTATATTGAAAACGAACTAAAAAAACGGCTGGATATTCCGGTATTTCATGATGATCAGCATGGCACGGCAGTCATTGTAGCTGCTGCACTGCTCAATGCTTTAGAGCTCCAAGGCAAAACGCTAGCCCGCGCCAAGATTGTGTTTTTAGGCGCGGGTGCGGCGGGTTGTTCCTGTGCAAAACTGCTCAAGTTAATGGGTGCGACCAATATCACCATGGTAGATAGAAGTGGTGTATTGGATTCCAATCGTCCAGATTTACACGACAACAATCGTGAGTTGGCCGTAGTGCCTTCTAACAATAAAGTGTTAGCCGATGTGATGCCCGATGCGGATGTGTTTATCGGGGTATCTGCCAAAAATGCGCTGGATCCTGCGTTGATTAAGGGCATGGCCAGCAATCCCATTGTATTTGCTTTGGCAAATCCAGACCCTGAAGTGTTGCCTAGTTTAGCCCACGCAGTGCGCGATGATTTGATCATGGCGACTGGCCGCAGTGATTTTCCTAACCAAGTGAATAATGCGCTGTGCTTTCCCTATTTGTTCCGGGGTGCCTTAGACGCTAAAGCAAAAAAAATCACAGAGAACATGAAGATTGCCGCAGCAAAAGCTTTGAGTGCGTTGGCACGTGAGCCGGTACCGGAAGAAGTGTTAAAAGCCTACCAGCTAAGCGCATTGAGTTTTGGCAAGGATTACATTATTCCCAAACCGTTTGACCCACGATTGATGAAGTATGTCTCCACGGCAGTAGCAGAGGCGGCAGAATGATTGCAAACAAGCCGATCAAAAAGCGGCCTAAAAATCTGAATCTGTTGACGATTCGTTTGCCGATCAATGCTGTGGTTTCCATCATGCATCGCGCAAGTGGGGTGATGCTGTTTTTAATGCTGCCTGCAGTGTTATGGGTGTTGCAACAATCGCTGGCAAGTGAAGCGCAATACCTGACGATTGCAAGCGGCTTACAGCATTGGGCGTTCAAACTAATATTAATTGGTTTGGCTTGGGCGTTTTTTCATCATTTCTTTGCGGGAATCCGTCACTTGGCCATGGATGTACATTGGATGACGAGTTTGCAGAAAGCGCGTTTTTCAAGCCGTGTGGTATTGGGCTTGGTCGGTGTGGCCGTGTTGGTATTTGCTTGGTGCATCTGGTAGCAGCTTATGTTGATTGAGTTGCTTACCGATCGCTATCCGGGCATGCGTCAGTGGTTGACACAGCGCTTGTCCGCAGTGGCGATGGCGATATACACCTTGGTGCTTGTGTTGCTGGTGGCGATTCAACAGCCTGCCAACTATGCAGAATGGCATGCTTTTTTTAGCCCTTGGTGGTGGCGGTTGGCAACCTTGTTGTTTTGGATTTGTTTGACCATGCATGCTTGGCTAGGTGTGCGTGATGTGCTGAAAGATTATGTGTTCAATGTGGTCGTCAGGTCTTATATGCAGTTGCTGGTAGAGCTAGCACTGATCGTAGATTTGATTTGGATGGTAACGATTTTGATAAAGATGAATTAGTGGCGATGACAATCCAACAACATACATTTGATGCAGTCATTATTGGCGGGGGTGGCGCAGGTTTACGCGCCTCGCTACAGTTGGCTGAGGCTGGTGCCAAGGTGGCGGTGCTATCCAAAGTATTCCCAACGCGCTCTCATACTGTGGCAGCGCAAGGCGGCATTGCTGCAGCATTAGGCAATGTGGCCGAGGATAAATGGCTGTGGCATATGTATGACACCATCAAGGGCTCCGACTACCTGGGTGACCAAGATGCGATTGAGTTTATGTGTAGAAATGCGGCCAAAGCGATTATTGAGTTAGAGCATTTTGGCATGCCATTTGACCGTTTAGACAATGGGCGGATTTTTCAGCGTCCATTTGGCGGCATGACACAAAACTTTGGTGAAAAACCGATCTCTCGCACTTGTGCGGTGGCAGATAGAACTGGCCACGCCATGTTGCATACCCTCTATCAACGCAATGTGCGCGCCAATACGCAATTTTTGATTGAATGGTTTGCGCTAGATTTGATTCGCGATACCGATGGCGATGTATTAGGGGTAATTGCGCTGGAAATCGAAACTGGCGATTTGCATCTAATTCACGCCAAATCCACTTTACTTGCTACCGGTGGCGCAGGTCGTATTTTTCAGGCCAGCACCAATGCGTTTATTAATACCGGCGATGGTTTGGGCATGGCGGCACGTGCAGGCTTGCCGTTGCAGGACATGGAATTTTGGCAATTTCACCCTACAGGCGTACTCAATGCAGGTGTGTTGATTACGGAAGGCGTACGTGGCGAAGGTGGCTATTTGGTGAATTCTGAAGGTGAGCGCTTTATGGAGCGTTATGCACCAAACGCCAAAGATTTAGCCAGTCGCGATGTGATTTCGCGCGCAACTGCGACAGAAATCAAAGAAGGCCGTGGTGTAGGTAAATACAAAGATGCCGTATATCTAAAACTAGACCACTTGGGTGAAGAGGTTATCAACAAACGTCTGCCGGGTATTCGCGAAATCGCGAAAACCTTTGCCAATGTAGACCCTATTAAAGATCCAATTCCGGTCGTACCGACTGCGCATTACATGATGGGCGGTATTCCCACCAATTTAGATGGCCAAGTGGTCTTGCATGATGGACAGTCAGAGCAAATCGTCAATGGGTTGTATGCAGTAGGTGAGTGTGCATGCGTGTCCGTGCATGGCGCTAATCGCTTGGGTTCCAATTCACTGTTGGATTTAGTGGTGTTTGGCAAAGCGGCTGGCGATAAAATGTTGAGCGAAATTCGTGAGAACAAAGCGCACAAACCATTGCCCAGTGACGCCACAGACAAAACCCTTGCACGCATTGCGCGTCTGGAAAGTCAACAGAATGGCGAGAGCGTGGCCGAAGTGGGTGCCGATATGCGCAAAACCATGCAAAAACACTGTGGCGTATTTAGATTCCCTGAACTGCTAACAACAGGTGTCAGCGCAATTGATGCGGTAGCCAAGCGCATCCCGCATTTGCAAATCAAAGATAAAAGTAAAGTATTCAATACCGCACGTATCGAGGCTTTGGAGCTAGATAACTTGATGGAAGCGGCTGTGGCCACCATGCATGCGGCTGAACATCGCAAGGAGAGTCGCGGTGCACATGCGCGTGAAGACTTTGCAGAGCGAGACGATGCAAACTGGCTCACACATTCATTGCATTACAAGGAAGGCAATCGCTTGGTATACAAGCCAGTGCGATTAAAGCCGCTGACTGTTGAATCGTTTGAGCCGAAGAAAAGGGTGTATTAGTATGAAATTCTCCATCTATCGCTACAACCCCGATGTCGATAAAAAGCCTTATATGCAGGACTACGATATTGCATTGGAAGACAGCGACCAAATGTTACTGGATGCGTTGGTGCGTATCAAACAAGTAGACGACACCTTAAGTTTGCGTAAATCTTGCCGCGAAGGGGTGTGTGGCAGTGACTCGATGAATATCAATGGCAAAAATGGTTTGGCGTGTATTACCAAGTTAGCGGATTTAGAGCAGCCCATTGTGTTGCGCCCTATGCCGGGCTTGCCAGTGATTCGCGATTTGGTGGTGGACATGACGCAGTTTTTTGATCATTACAACTCCGTTAAACCTTATTTGGAAAATAACGATCCACTGCCGGAAACCGAGCGTCTGCAAAGCCCAGAAGACCGTGCGAAATTAGATGGCTTGTACGAATGTATTTTGTGTGGTGCTTGCACAACATCTTGCCCAAGTTTTTGGTGGAACCCTGATAAGTTTGTTGGACCAGCAGGATTGATGCAGGCCTATCGTTTTATTGCAGACTCGCGCGACCAAGCAGAAGAAGAGCGTTTGGAAAATCTGGAAGATCCGTATCGTTTGTATCGTTGCCACAACATCATGAACTGTGTGGATGTGTGCCCGAAAAAGCTGAATCCAAATGCGGCCATTGCAAAAATTAAAGATTTAAAAATCGAGCGTGCCAAAGAAAACAAAGAAGCCAAGTCTAAAACCGGTAAAAAGATTTTTGGTATCAAAGTCTTATAGAGAAAAATATAGGCGTCATGTGTTGGGGGTGGATACGATGTTAAATGCAGAAATTATGCAAGATGCAGAACAAAGGCGCTTAGCTTGGCGTTGCAGGCGTGGCATGTTAGAGCTGGATATTGTCTTGCAGCGTTTTATAAAAGAGCAATTTGGCGGTCTCACACTGGCAGAAATGGAAGTGTTTGATGAGATGCTGGAACTGCCGGATGGCGATTTTTGGGCCATGATTCAAAGCGTTGGACGGGTAAATCATGAGGCGGCACTGGAAGGTGTATTGCAAAAACTAAGCTTAGCCAGTGCGCAAAAACAACAGGAGGAAGCATGATACAGCACATTGGTGAAGAGCCTATAGCACTGGATGCGCGCGCTTTGGGGGATTACTGGCCTGGCATACAACTGTATTACCCGCCAGTGAAATATGCCCCAAGTTTGGGTATTTATGAAGACATGGAACAAGCCTCTGCACGTATGAAAAAGCATGCGCATTTTACCAACGCGCACACGCTGATTTTTGACTTGGAAGATGGTTGCCGCCAAAAGGAAATGAGCCGCGAGTTACTGCGCAAAGAACTGCCACAGCTCAGAAAAATCAATGAACGCGTGACGATTGCCATTCGTGCCAACTCTTTCCGTACCGATGAGTACGAGGAAGACATGAAGCTGGTGCGTGATATGGGTGAATATATTGATGTGGTGATGCTTGCGAAAGCAGGCGAAGCGTATGGTGCAGCAGAGGTACGTGATTTATCCAGCTTTCTAATTAGCATTAATCCCAACATCACCATTCAGCCGATTATCGAGCACCCAAAGTCGCTCAAAATTGCACCAGATTTAATGCAATACAACACCGTCAAACATGTGGTGTTTGGTATCCATGACTTCTCCAAAGCGATGGGGATACACATTACCCCAGAAAACTGGATTGAAGAGCTGTTTTACTTCATCAACCAATTGCTATTTGAAGCACGGATTGCAGGTAAGGGCGTGATTGGCGGAGTGGAAACCCTCATTGGCAGTAACATCATGCCAGAGAAGTTTTTAGAGCCACATGATGTCCGCCGTTGGCTGGATTTGCATGGCGATAACGAATCACGTGTGGTGTACAAGCATGCGTGTAAAGAAGCTGCAATGGGGCTCACAGGCAAACAAGTGATTCATCCAGGCCATATTCATTTGTGTAAAACCGCTTATACCCCATCACCGACGGATATCACACAGAAAGTCAGTATTTTAAAAGCAGCGATTGAGGCAGATGCGCTACTAGGCGGTGCCATTAAATTTGAAGGGGAGATGCTGGATCCGCCTATGTTTGGTAAAGCCTTGCAAACGCTGCTACGTGCGCATGCGTTGCGCGCACTTAAAACCAGCGATATGGAATTTGCCCTACATGTCTTGCAATTATTGCCAGCACAAGTAGTACGTCAGAACTGGCCTTATGGCGTGCTTTTATAAAAATGCATTTTTACCGCGAATCGCTATGTTGCGCAGAGCTCAAAATGCTCATGTACTACATGTACATCCCGCTTTCTGAGCGCTGTGCGCCTTGCGCTTCATCGGTAAATTCTGAATTTTTGGGATGCGGGTTAACGCCAATACGTAGATTGTTTGCACTAGGGAAAAAATAAGTAAAAGATACTTTGGGGTCATACATGCATAAATTCACTGATTTTCCACCATGGATTTGGAACATTCCAGGCTACTTCAATATTGGCGTGGCTTGTACCGATACGCACCTGAATACGGCACGCGCTGAAACCGTGGCAATGATTGTAGAAGATGATACCTTGGGCACGTCTAGCATTACGTTTACAGAGCTGGCGCTGCGTACTGATCAGTTTGCACAAGTGCTGCGTAACTTAGGGGTTAAGGTGGGCGATCGCGTGTTGATTCGTCTACCTAATAGTTTGGATTATCCGATTGCCTTTTTAGGTGCCATGAAGATGGGGGCGATTTCTGTGCCTACCTCCACTTTGCTTACCGCAGAAGAAGTCGCGTATCTGGCAAAAGATTCTGGCGCAACAGTGCTGGTAACAGATGCCGCTGCTTGGAATGTGATGGCAGGGCAGATTACACAAAATGCGGCAGATATTGCCAACCTTAACCATGTGCTGGTCACGCAGCTAGAAAACGTGACAGAGGTGAAAGCGGCGGCACTTAACGTGCAGCGCTTGGAAGATTGCATGCTGGCGATTGATAAGATAGCACCAGCGCATACGACCAAAGCCGATGATCCGGCTTATTTGGTGTATACCTCTGGCACCACGGGTTACCCCAAAGGGGTGCTGCATGCACACCGTGCTTTGCTGGGGCGTCAGCCAGCGGCAAAATTTTGGTTTAACTATAGCGAGCAGATACAAGACCGTATCATGCATTCCGGCAAATTTAACTGGACATATGTGCTGGGCACCGGTTTGATGGATCCGCTCTATTTAGGTAAAACGGTCATCGTGCATGAAGGTAAGAATGATGCGCAGAAATGGCTGGATTTGATTCAAAAGCATCAAGCCACCATTTTTATTGGCGTGCCTACTATTTACCGTCAGCTCATTCAAAAAACAAGTGCAACACAAGCCGATATCCCGAGTTTGCGGCACTACATGAGCGCAGGGGAGCACCTCTCCGATGAAGTGCTTGCGCAGTGGCGTGATCGTTTTGGCTTGGATATCTATGAAGCAGTAGGCATGAGTGAATTCTCTTACTATCTTTCTCAAAGCAAATATCGTCCAATTCGCCCGGGTTCAGCGGGGTTTCCGCAGCCAGGGCATGAGGTTCATTTGCTGAATCCAGAAACCATGCAACCAGTGGCTGTGGGGGAAGAGGGCATGATTTGCGTGAAAGATCATGACCCAGGCTTATTTCTCAGTTACTGGAATTTAGAAGAAGAAACTGCAAAATACAAGCATGATGGCTACTTTTTCACCGGAGATTATGCCAAATACGATACAGATGGTTACATTTGGTTTTTAGGTCGTAAGGATGACATCATCAAAAGCTTTGGTTACCGCGTCTCCCCTTATGAGATCGAGCGAGTCTACAAAGGGCACCCTGCAGTAGCGGATTGTGCAGCAGTAGGTGAAGAGCTTGAAAAAGACAAGTTACTAGTGGTGATTTACGTGATCCCTAAACCAGATGCAGCAGTGACCCCGGATGACTTGCTTACCTATGGCAAACAACACTTGGCAGCCTATAAATCACCCAAAACGGTGTATTTGGCAAAAGATTTTCCACGCACAAAAAATGGTAAAATTTTACGTAAAGATATTAGCCCGAATATTGCAACCAGCAAAAGCTCAAGATGACTATCGTTAAGCAAGAAGATTTTATTCAAAGCATCGCCGATGCGTTGCAATATATTTCCTACTATCACCCAGAGGACTACATCCAAGCCTTGGGTGATGCCTATGCGATTGAAGAGTCGCCAGCCGCCAAAGATGCCATCGCCCAAATTTTAACCAACTCACGCATGTGTGCAGAGGGCAAACGTCCACTGTGCCAGGATACCGGCATTGTGGTGGTGTTTGTTAAAGTGGGCATGCAGGTGCAGTTTGAAACTGATTTGAATCTAGAAGACATGGTGAATGAGGGTGTGCGCCGCGCCTATTTACACCCGGATAACACGTTGCGCGCCAGTATTGTGAACGACCCTGCTGGTGGACGTAAAAATACCAAAGACAATACCCCAGCCATTACCCATGTGGAGTTGGTGCAAGGCAATACCGTCGAGGTCACTGTGGCCGCTAAAGGTGGTGGCAGTGAAAATAAAGCTAAGTTAGCGATGTTGAACCCTAACGACAGTATTGTCGATTGGGTGCTGGAAGTGGTGCCTACCATGGGGGCCGGCTGGTGTCCGCCTGGCATGTTGGGTATAGGCATAGGCGGCAGTGCAGAAAAAGCCATGTTACTGGCCAAAGAATCGCTCATGCAACCCATTGATATGCATGCGTTAAAAGCCAAAGGTGCGCAAAATGAAAAGCTGTCTCGTATCGAAGAGTTGCGCTTGGAGTTGTATGAAAAGGTGAATGCGCTAGGGATTGGTGCACAGGGCTTGGGCGGATTAACGACAGTGCTGGATGTAAAAATTTTGGATTACCCAACGCATGCCGCTAGTTTGCCTGTGGCGATTATCCCTAATTGCGCAGCCACCCGTCATGTGCACTTTACGTTGGATGGTACCGGTGTGGCAGAGTTAGCACCGCCCAATTTAGATATCTATCCCGATGTACACTGGCAGCCGAGCGCGCAGGCAAGGCGTGTCAATGTAGACACGATCAGCAAGGAAGATACGCTGACTTGGCAAGCGGGCGAGACGCTATTGCTCACAGGTAAAATACTAACAGGGCGTGATGCAGCGCATAAACGCATTGCCAATATGCTGGCTAACGGTGAGGCATTGCCAGTGGATTTCACTAATCGTTTTATTTATTACGTAGGCCCGGTAGATGCGGTGCGTGATGAGGCGGTTGGTCCGGCTGGCCCGACGACCGCAACCCGTATGGACGATTATACTGAGATGATGCTGAACACTGGATTGTTAGGCTCAATCGGCAAAGCAGAGCGTGGAGATGAGGCGCTTGCGGTGATGGCACGCTACCAATCCGTGTATTTGATGGCGGTGGGTGGGGCTGCTTATTTAGTGAGTAAGGCCATTAAAAAATCACGCGTAGTCGCATTTGCAGATTTGGGTATGGAAGCCATATACGAATTTGAAGTGGTCGATATGCCAGTCACCGTGGCAGTCAGCGCACAAGGTGAATCGGTACACAAAACTGGCCCTGCGCAGTGGCAGCAAAAAATAGCAATCCGTGCAGTGTAAACCATGATTTTTAATGTGTTAAAAGTCACATAGCTTGCCCGCACGATTTGTTTTAATATGGGTCTTATAAGTAAAATGACGGATAAGAAACTCATGTTAAAACGTTTATACTTTTTGGGCGTGCTACTCGCTTCTGCCAATGTGCAGGCAGAGAGCATGCTGGATTACCTGACCGATGCCAATGGCAAATATATTGGTCCTTCGGTAGAGGATCAGGTGGCGTTGATGGATAAAGACCACAACGGATTTGCAGACGTGTTTGAAGTGCGTGCCTATTTGGAAAAGCAGCATGGCGTTGGCTACCAAAAAGAATTGTTGGATAAATGGGAGTCTTCTGCCAGTGGCAAGAGTTGTAGTACCCCATTTGCCAAAGAGTTGTACTCAGATAAAACTTACCAGAACACAACAAACTAGCCTTATTTTAGCTACCTAAATTTAAGCGTTTTTACAAATGTGAAACGGCTTGCAAGATTAGGCTGGTTTATAATGATTTCATCCATTAAGAAACGAGTCTACACACATGTTAAAAGCGTATGAAGCCCACGTGCAGGAACGTGCTGCACAACAATTACCCCCATTACCCCTGAATGCAGAACAAGTGGCCGCGTTGGTTGATTTACTCAAGTCACCCCCAGCTGGGCAAGATGCTTTGCTGCTTGAGTTACTAGCCAATCGCATTCCTGCAGGCGTAGACCAAGCGGCCTATGTCAAAGCAGCTTTCTTGGCTGACATCGCAAAAGGCAAAGCCAGCTCACCCTTGGTATCTGCAGATAAAGCGGTAGAGTTACTAGGTACCATGTTGGGCGGCTATAACGTGCAAGCTTTAGTAGAGTTGTTGGATAGCAATATGGCGGCACAGGTCGTCAAAGCGCTTTCTAATACCATCCTCATGTTTGACGCTTTTCATGACGTGGAAGCCAAGATGAAGGCAGGGAATACCCACGCAAAAACACTGATTACCTCTTGGGCCAATGCAGAATGGTTCACCAGCAAGCCGGTGCTGGCCAATGCAATCAAAGTCGTCGTGTTTAAAGTCGATGGCGAAACCAATACTGATGACTTAAGCCCAGCACAAGAGGCTTGGAGCCGTCCGGATATTCCATTGCATGCCAAAGCCATGCTGGTGAACAAAATGCCAGACGGCTTAAACACCATTGAAGCCCTTAAGCAGAAAGGCCTGCCGCTTGCCTATGTGGGCGATGTTGTGGGTACAGGTTCTTCACGCAAATCTGCAATTAACTCAGTCCAATGGTTTATGGGTAACGATATTCCCAACATCCCCAATAAACGTACTGGTGGTGTAGTGATAGGCAGCAAGATTGCCCCTATTTTCTTTAATACCGCTGAAGACTCTGGCGCATTGCCAATTCAATGCGACGTCAGCAAAATGAAAACGGGCGATGTGATTGTTATTCAACCGTATGAAGGCAAAGTGTTGTCTGAGTCTGGTGAAGTGATTGCAACATTTGAAATGAATCCGATTACTTTGCCGGATGAAGTGCGTGCCGGCGGCCGTATTCCATTGATTATTGGCCGTGGGTTGACCACCAATGCGCGCAAATCACTGGGCTTGCCCTTACCAACTACGTTTATTACAGCAATCCCGGCCAAAGACACTGGCAAAGGTTACACGCTGGCCCAAAAAATGGTGGGTAAAGCGTGTGGTGTGGCGGGTGTGCGTCCCGGCACTTATTGTGAGCCAAAAGCCACCACAGTTGGTTCGCAAGATACGACTGGCGGCATGACGCGTGACGAGCTGAAAGAGCTGGCGTGCTTGGGCTTTAGTAGCGATTTAGTCATGCAAAGTTTCTGTCATACCGCTGCCTATCCAAAGCCAGTCGATATTAAATTACAACATTCGTTGCCCGAGTTTATGTCCAGCCGCGGTGGTGTGAGTTTAAAACCGGGCGATGGCGTCATTCACTCATGGCTTAACCGCCTGATTTTGCCAGATACCGTAGGTACAGGTGGCGATTCCCATACGCGTTTCCCAATTGGCATTTCCTTCCCAGCGGGTTCTGGTTTGGTGGCGTTTGCGGCCGCAACCGGTGCCATGCCGTTAGATATGCCAGAGTCAGTGCTAGTGCGCTTTAAAGGCACCATGCAGCCTGGTATTACGCTACGTGATTTGGTGAATGCGATTCCTTATGCGGCGATTCAAGAAGGTACATTGACGGTTGGCAAGCAAGGTAAGAAAAACGTATTCAACGGCCGAATTTTAGAAATCGAAGGCTTGCCAGATTTAAAGGTGGAGCAAGCGTTTGAGTTTGCAGATGCCTCTGCAGAGCGCTCTGCCAATGGCTGTACCGTATTGTTGAATAAAGAGCCGGTGATTGAATTTTTGAATTCCAATATCGTGCTCATGCAAAACATGATCGAAAATGGTTACCAAGATGCGCGTACGCTGCAACGCCGGATTGAGAATATGCAGGCATGGTTAGCTAAACCAGAACTACTACAACCGGACGCAGATGCAGAATATGCGCACGTCATTGAAATTGATCTGAATGAAATCAAAGAGCCTTTAGTAGCTTGCCCGAACGATCCTGACGACATCAAGCCATTGACGGCTGTGGTGGGCGACAAAATTGATGAAGTATTTATTGGTAGCTGCATGACCAATATCGGCCACTACCGTGCAGCAGCCAAAGTGCTGGATGGCGCCGGTGGTATTCCAACTCGTTTATGGATTGCGCCGCCAACGCGTATGGATGAAGCGCAATTGCGTGATGAAGGTGTGTATTCCACTTTTGGTATTGCAGGTGCGCGTACCGAGGTGCCTGGCTGTTCACTCTGTATGGGTAACCAAGCGCGCGTGGCAGATAAAGCCACAGTATTCTCTACCAGTACACGTAACTTTGATAACCGTATGGGTAAAGATGCGCGTGTCTACTTGGGCTCGGCAGAATTGGCAGCTGTGTGTGCTAAGTTGGGCCGCATGCCTACCCACGCTGAATACTTGGAAACGGTCGGTAATAAATTGGCCAATACGGCAGAAATTTATAAGTATTTGAATTTCCACCAAATGACAGAGTATAAAGCGGCGTTAGATACCTTGAGCTCAGGTAAAAAAGTGATTGCAATCGCTGCTGCTGTTGAATAAGTGGCTTTGGAAAGTAATCATTTGAAACAACAAGAAAGTAACCTCTTCGGCAAATTTAGATGGAAAGACTGGCGTATGATGTTGCCAGTCTTACTATTACTTGCCGTCCTGATTTATTTGGGTAACCACTACCACATTGATTATAAAATCATTGCTGGTGGGGCAGTGGTGATTGGCCTTATCTCGGGTGTATTTGCTTGGCTGGTAGGAATGGTCGGACTAGTGCCGATCATTGGCCCGCTGGTCGTCAAAGTGCTTAGCCTCTCGGTTATCTGGTTGCTCAATGCACTTGGCTATATTGTGTCCTATGTTGCCATCCGCCGTGGTTACAGCCAAGATGTCTTAACCTACCGCGGACTCACCATCGCACTGATTATCGGCATTGTGATTGGGTTTGTACTCGGGAGTATGCTATCCGGACACTGATTTCTTAAAAATCAGTGTTGCCCCAGTGCCGCCAAACGCAAATGAGTTCGACATAGCGTACTCTAAATCATCGACCTGTTGTGATTGATTTGGTACGTAATTCAAATCGCACTTAGGGTCTGCTTGTTGCAAATTAATAGTAGGCGGTAACTCGTTACGCTGCATAGCTAGTAAAGTGATGATGCTTTCTAGCACACCCGCTGCGCCCATCAAATGACCATGCATGGATTTAGTTGAGCTGACTGCTAATTGGTAAGCGTGATCACCAAAAATTTGCTTGATGGCGTTGGTCTCGGTTTCGTCGTTGAATTTTGTGCCGGTGCCATGTGCGTTAATGTATTGAATTGATTGAGGATTTAATCCGGAATCATCCAAAGCCTTTTGCATGGCTGCGGCCTGACCCTCGACCGACGGCACGGCAATATGTTTAAAATCATTGGCTGCGCCATACCCCACAATCTCTGCATAAATATGCGCACCTCTGGCTTGTGCGTGGGATAACTCTTCTAGAATCACCGTCGCTGCACCTTCGCCAATCACCAAGCCAGTACGGTTGGCGGAAAATGGTTTGCAGGATTTACTGATATCTTCTTTGTCTTCTTCGGCCAGCGTGCGAATCGCTTCCCACGATTTAATACTGGCGTAGGCCAAAATCGCATCGGTACCACCAGCCAATGCCACATCAATTTCACCGTAGCGTATATCTTTCATGGCTTGGCCAATGGCCACGGCCGAAGATGAACATGCTGTTGAGAAAGTAAGGTTAGGACCAGAAATGGAAAAATGGGTAGCAATAGCTGCCGCTGCGCTGTTGTACATGCACATCAATACGGTGTATGGTTTTAAGCGGTTTTCACCTTCCACAAATAGCGTCTGGTAACCATCTTCTACCGAATGGATACCCCCCATGCCAGTACCTACATACACGCCAGTGCGTAATTTGTTCAGCCTATCAGTATCAAGTTGTGCGTGTTTAACCGCTTCTTTGCTGGCATGTAGCGCCATTTGCCCATTTCTGTCGAGAATGGAATAGTCACTTTTTTTCTCAAAGTATTGGGTAGGGTCAAAGTCCGCCTGTGCAGCCACTTTGCAGGAGAGTTTATCTAAATATGGGCCGACAAATTGTTGAATACCAGATTTTCCGGAAAATACATTTGCGGATAAATCTTCGATGGTGTTGCCCAAAGGGGACACCAGACCAAAGCCCGTTACCACTACGCGACGTTGGTGTTTCATACTAAAAACTTAGTTTTTTGCTGCAATTAAGTCATGTGTGACGTTGACTAAATCTTGTACCGTCACAATATGCTCATAATTTTTAGGGAAAGAAATGTTGTATTGGTGCTCAATACTAAAAATCACTTCAAGAAAGCCGAAAGAATCAATGTCTAAATCCTTTAAAGCTTGTTCTGCGGTTAACTTTTCTGCGGGGATATTTTTTTCTTTGGTAAATATTTCAGTTAAAAACGTTTTAATTTCGTCTTTATTGACAACTTCTTTGCTCATTCAACGGTATCCTTATCACAATTCGCCTTTTCGGCTATATTATTTTTAAATAACTAGAATATAATGCCATAAAGCTTTGTTTAAAGTGCGAGATTTTAATGAATATTTCTGAATTTGGTTTAAGTAATCATTTTAAGCAGTTATCGTTAAAATATGATGAAAGCCATGAGGTTTTATGGACCTACTTTAATCAGAAAAATATCATTCCTTGTGCCAACCATGAAATTATTCACGAGTTAACCCAACACCAGCAAGAGCTTGAAAAAGCTGCGGGCGTGTTGTACTCCAATGACCGTGTTTTTCAAGTGAAGTATTCTGTTGCAGCATCGCTCACACCCAATGTATTCAACCTAGGCGGACATCTTGCCTTGATTCGTGAATTAGCCTTAAATAAAAACAAAGACGCTTTACTTTATTACGCAATTAAAGGCATTGATATTCTGCATAGCAGGCTGTCACGGTTCAATAACTCCTCTATCGTCAACATCACTTTGGTTCAGGGCTTGGCTTTGGGCGGCGGTTTGGAAGGAGCGTTGGCCAGCGATGTCATCATTGCTGAACGCAAAAGCTATTTTGGCTTTCCTGAGATTTTGTTCAACATGTTCCCTGGTATGGGCGGATATAGCTTAGTTGCACGTAAAGCAGGCATGAAAGTCGCTGACGAAATGATCCTCAAAGGCAAACAATATACAGCCGAACAAGCATTTGAGCTTGGTTTGGTTGATGTGCTGGTCGATGACGGTCAAGGTGAAAAAGCGGTGTATGAATGGATTGAAAAAAATAAGCGCTACTTTAACGGTTACTTGGCTGCGCAACGTGCCAAAAATAGAGTCAATCCTATTACTTATGATGAGCTGTTGGATATCACCAAAATTTGGGTAGATACCGCTTTAAAACTAGGCGAGCGTGAATTTAGCATCATGGATCGCTTTATCTACAGCCAAGAAAAGCAATACTTAACTGCACCGATGCCACATACTTCGCCAGTGGCGGACAATGTTGTTTCTATCAAACGCGCAGCTTCATAACTCATTGATCGTTTTCGTTTTTCTGCACTACTAATTTGCTGAAGCTTGCTGCGCATGCGTCGCAAGGTAATCTGCAAACGCTAGCTTGGTGTTTTGGTATGCATGGTTAGCTTGCGCAAACAATGTAGGCACCTTGTAAATCTCATTTGGTGTAATGTCATCTAACTCTACACAAATCTGGCTGAGTTCCTCAGCGCCAATGTTGGTCGCACTCCCTGCAATCGCATGCGCCGTGTCATGAATATTCGCAAAATCTAGCGCTTGCACATACACTTTCAAGTCGCTCAAGTTTCTATCGGTATCTTCAATAAAGCCTAGAATCAAGCTTTCAACAAACCCTGCATTTTTACTAATAGAAGCTAACTCTGCCAAACGTGCCAAGTTAAGTGCGGTATTGCCAGTGTAGGATGCAATGATTGCACTTGGTTCTTCGCTGAGCACTTGCTCTTTGCTGGCGGCAAATGAGACCACAGGTGCGGCATCGCGGTAAGATTTTTGTTTGGATTTTGCAACCACTTCTTCAATGGCAAGATTCAATGCATCAATTTGGATAGGTTTTGTGAGGTAAGCGGCAACGCCCAACTCATCGAATTCGGCAATGGTGTTATGTGTGGCATCGGCGCTCAAAATAATGGAAGGTATTTGTGGCAAGCCAACATTAATGGCTTGGTAAATACGTAACGCCTCTAAACCGCCCATTACCGGCATGTTATAGTCTAAAATCATTAAGTCGTAAGTAGTCTCTTCGAGTTTATCCAGCGCTTGTTGGCCGTTTTTAACAACATCAAACTGATGCTGACCTAGTGCCAACATTTGTGACAAGATAAGAATATTGGTCTCGTTGTCTTCTGCCACCAAAATGCGGCAAGGTTTTCTCTTGCTGGCTTGCATGGCTTTTTTGAAGGAAATGATTTCAGATGAAACCTGACCTTCAGTGTCCTCATTGGTGACAACGTCTAGTGGAATCTCAAACCAGAAAGTAGAGCCTTGACCCAACTCACTCTCAATCCCGATTTCACCATCCATTAATTCCACCAGCTTTTTAGAGATAGTGGTGCCTAAACCAGTACCGCCAAATTTGTATTTAATAGATTCTTCGGCTTGCGTAAAGCTCTCAAAAATATGTGGTAAGGATTCTTTTGAAATACCGATACCGGTATCTTTGACCTCAAAACGGACAATCACTTTACCTTGTGAATGTTTAGCAGCGGTCACCCTTACGTAGACAGAGCCCTGTTCGGTAAACTTAACGGCATTACCCACTAAGTTAATCAGCACTTGTTTGGTATGCAATAAATTGCCGTGCAATTTTAATGGGGTGTCCTGCGCAATGTCATAGTCAATGACAATGCCTTTATGATTGGCTTGCGTCTCGAATAAGTTGACAGTAGTCAGAATCAGGTTTTGTAAGTAAAAATCCTCTTTGTGCTCAACGGCTTTGCCACTCTCGATTTTTGATAAATCCAACACGTTATTTACAAGTTCAAGCAATACATTAGATGAGTTTTTCATCACGTTAAAGAGCGTTGCATTGTTTTTATCTAGGTTAGAGGCCTCTAACAAGCTGCATGCACCCACAATCCCGTTAAGCGGAGTGCGGATCTCGTGGCTGATATGTGAAAGGAACTCACTTTTTGCACGGCTGGCAGCCTCTGCCTTGTAAGTGGCCTCTTTTAATCGGTTGAGTAAAGCCAATGCATACATGGGGATAGATACAAGCGTGAATAACAAGCCATAGAAGCCTGTCATGTTCGATTGCCAGTATGGGCTGTTGAGGCTGGCAATGACAAAGCCAGTCAGGCTGGCAATGTAGGTTGCAATCAGTAACTGGCGTCCGAATCTAAAACCGTAGCCGATAATTAACCAGAGATATACACCAATAAAAACTGCTCCGATGTCATTGGTGAAGTAAACGGAAAGTGATGAACCTAACACGTCCAAAAGCATCACTAGCAACAGTCTTTTTTTATTCGGATTTGAGTTAAGACGTGTATGTAGCAGGATGGCTAATGAGCTGAATGCAAACGCATACATTAGTATGGAGGTTTCTACTCTGATGCTTGCATAAGAGAAGTGCATAAAAAATATGGTCAGCCCAATAATAATGACACGAAGAATAGCTTGCTGATATTCTTCTCCGTGTTTATTAAAGCCTATGAAACTGAACATGCTTTTTAGATTGTTTTTGATGTTATTTTTAATCTTAAAGTCAGCTAGAAGTGTATTACTTGTTTGGGACATCAAGCTTCTCCTCTAGAAAATTATATTTTAATAAGAAAAAGCAATGTTTATGCCATTGCTTTTATTTTAAATTTTACATTTAAAAACAATGTGTTATTTATTTGATGTGCTAATTGATGAGGGGTTAAATATTCATAATTCATCATGTTCGACAGAATTTAATCAGTGATGATTAGTTGTTTATTTTGCTTAGATAATTTATTGCTTGTTTTAATCGCTTATTATTTGTTTGGTGTAATATCAAGCCTGATTTGTAGCAGGTACGGGTGTCAAATTTCCTGTATATCTAAATTAATTTAATACTGTTGAGGAATGCGATGGCAACACAAGACGACATTGAGAGTCACTATGATGTGGATAATGATTTTTTTGCTCTATTTTTAGATGAAAAATATCGTACTTATACTTGTGCAGTATGGGATGGTACCGAAGATCTAGTCCAGGCACAGGTCAATAAATTTAAAAGACTTTGCCAGTATGCGCATATACAAAAAGGTCAAAATATTATTGATGTCGGTTGTGGTTGGGGCGGATTATTGTCATACATTGCTGATGAATATTTAGATACGAACGCATATGGAGTAACACTTAGCTCAAATCAAGCTGCTTATATCAATAGCTTGGTTAAACAGAACGTATCTGCAAGCCCTATCTCTTGGGAAGACGTTGCAGTACCTGAAAAAAAATATGATGCTATTGTAAGTGTTTGTGCTTTAGAGCATTTTGCAACATTTGAAGAGAGCGAGGCAGGGCTACAAAGAGACGTTTATAAAAAGTTTTTTGATTGGTGCTTGAGCGTCACTACAGATGATGCATATATTGGTTTGCAGTCGATTATCATTACAAGACATGCAGAAAACCTCAAAGAGTTAAGGGGGGCGAAATATCTAAAAGATAAGGTCTTTCCTGGATCAGCGTTATCCTCCATTAGTGATATTCAAGCAGGTATTATTGATAAATATCAAATTGTAGAGGCGACAACAATAGGGCTGGATTATGTACCAACTTTGATTGAGTGGGACAGGAGATTGCAGATGCATCGTGACACCATAATCGCGAAATATGGTGCTGAGCTTTACGATCATTATCGAATTTATTTTGCCAGTGCAATTGATTGCTTTGAGAGTGGTTATTGGGATGTTTATCAAGCTTCATTAAAGCGCGCTAAACCTATCAGAGCTTTCAAGCCGTAGTCGGTAATTTCAAAAATTCTTTCTAGTAAGCATATGCAAACTAAAATGTACCAGCGAGTCAGTAAACTCGCGGGTTTTTTGCCTGTTATCTTCTTTTTTTCAGGCTTTATATGGGATGCACTCACCATTGGCCGTAGCGTAGCCACATCTGACTTGCTGATTTTTACCGGGTATTTATTTGCGGCGGGCATGTTGCTGTATATCATGAGCCGTCCAAGTTTTATTTTGGTAGATGAGACAACGATACCCAAGCGTTTGCACTGGTTTTTTACAACAGGTTGGCCTTATCTAGCGCTTCAGTTTTTGTATGGTAGCTTGTTGAGTGCGCTGTTTATTTTGTATTTTAAAAGCGCTAATCATGCATTGGCTTTCCTCACCTCCATTCTTCTTGGCGTTTTACTCATTGCCAATGAGTTTTTAGAAAATGCATATCGTCGATTTACTTTAAGCTGGGCGCTGTTTGGCTTGTGCGCGATTTTACTGTTTAACTTTCTGTTGCCGTTTCTATTCGGGAGCGTGCATCCGATTTGGTTTTATCTCAGTACGATTTTGGGTGCGAGTTTGGTGATTTATCTGTATTCCAAGACTCCGCAGAATCTGGGTAGCATTCTGCCGGTGTGGCTGATTGCCGGAGTGCTCATGCTGGCCTATGCGGCGGATATGATTCCTCCGGTGCCATTGGTGACACGTGACGTTGCCATTGCGTATGACGTGAAAAAAGAAGACGGCAACTACTTTATTATCCAGCAGCGTGGCCCGATATGGCAGTTTTGGCGCAAGACAAGTAACCACCTGAAAGTAGTGCCCGGACAACGGCTATATTGCTTTTCCCCCATATTTGCACCAGCAGGGCTAGAGGTGCGTTTGTATCATCGCTGGCAATTGTATTCAAAGAAAAACGGTTGGCAGACGCAATCGCGCATTGGCTTTGATTTAAACGGTGGGCGTAACAATGGTTATCGCGGCTATACCTACAAGCAAAATATATCGCTAGGGGAGTGGCGGGTGAGGATTGAAACGGAGAATGAAAAAACCATTGCCGTTCAATCATTTACTGTGAGCGAGGAGACGGGAACTCCTCGCCATATTCGCTATAAGTATTAGTGCTTATTATCATCCGCGTGTGTCATCAGCTTATCGATATAAGCAATCGAAACCGCTGAAGCCACAAACGTCATGTGGATAATGGTTTGCCACATCATGACATCGTTGCTCAAATTTGCAGCATTAATAAAGGTTTTGAGCAGATGAATCGATGAAATGCCGATAATCGCGGTAGCCAGTTTGACTTTAAGCAAGTTGGCATTCACGTGAGATAACCAGTCTGGCTCATCCGGGTGGCCTTTTAAGTTTAAGCGCGATACGAAGGTTTCATACCCACCCACAATGACCATGATCAGTAGGTTTGAGATCATCACTACATCAATTAAGCCTAACACAATCAACATGATATCGGCTTCGCTGATGGTGGCAGTTTTGCCCACCAAATGCACAAGTTCTACTGCAAAAAAGTAAACATATACGGCTTGTGCAATGATCAAGCCTAAGTAAAGAGGCAGTTGTAACCAGCGGCTACCAAACAAAATATTGGTCATGATGTTGCTTTGTTTGTATTGGCTTGGGCTAATGTTGGTGTTTTCTTGCATGGTGCGATGTACTCGAAATCAAAAGTTGGATTTTACCTGAAGTGTATGACTATGTGATGGCATACTCGAGATTAAACTGTGCCGATGCGTCCAAACCCAATAGCTCAGTAATGCTGGGCATGCTGCTGTTGAGTATTTCCGGTAGTTGCCAAGGTGGGTTAATGACAAACATACCACTCCCGTACATGCCAAAACCATCTTCATGCGGTTGTTCTACTTGTAAACGTATGTCCAACCAATTTTGCGTGTTCAGTTGTTGCAGTGCCTGCACCATCGCGCCGGGTTCCGGGCGTTGCAGTAACGGATACCAAACCAAATACGTGCCAGTTGCAAATCGCTTGAGGCTATCTTGCAGGCTACTCACGACACGCTGATAGTCTTCTTTCAGCTCGTAAGGCGGGTCAATCAATACCACGGCGCGTTTGATGGGTGGCGGTAAACAGGCTTTAAGACCATGAAATCCATCGACCATCTCGGCTTTAATTTGACGATGCTTACCCGCAAAATGCTGCTGCAACAGCTTAAAGTCATTTGGGTGCAACTCAAATAAACGCAGCTTGTCATGGTCGCGCAAAAAATGCGCAGAAATCTGTGGTGATCCAGGATAAAGCTGAAGCGAACCTTCTGTATTGACTGCGTTTACCGCTTCTAAGTAGCGCTGCACTAATTCAGGTAAAGCGTCTGAAGCCATTAAGCGGGCAACGCCCGTTTCAAACTCTCTATTTTTTTGCGCAAAACCATCTGTAAGCGCATACATACCAGCGCCTGCGTGCGTATCGATGACCCAATAAGGCTTTTCTTTTTGATTGAAATAGCCTAGCACTAAGCTCAACACATAGTGTTTAAGAACATCGGCGTGATTGCCTGCATGAAATGCGTGTCGGTAACTCAGCATAAAAAATTCAACGATTAAATGATGGCTATTATAAAAGACTAAACCGTTATCTCTACGTGAG
>Ga0123398_1039774_pt1 | contig 29633 bp, 27 predicted proteins | sample T5LHNO3metaT_FD_89926 | JGI IMG/M metagenome (GOLD analysis project Ga0123398, IMG submission 89926) | Methane-oxidizing artificial microbial communities from Washington, USA to study methane cycling - T5-LHNO3 metaT (Metagenome... | ecosystem: Engineered > Modeled > Simulated communities...
CGCCGGCGTCGAGGACTTCCATTTCTACACCAATAACCGCGCCGATATGGTCTTCGCCATTTGCCATCTCCTCGGCGTTCGTCCCCTTCGCGAGAAAGTAGACGCATGACCCTCGACAAAGCTCACGGCCCGAAAATCCTGAAGGCGCTGGAGGAAGCGGCGGAGAGCCGCATCCTCATTCTCGACGGCGCCATGGGCACGATGATCCAGCGCCACAAATTCGAGGAGGCGGATTTCCGCGGGCCGCGCTTCAAGGACCACCCGAAGGATCTGCGCGGCAATAACGACCTGCTGATTTTGACGCAGCCGGACGCGATCAAGGCGATCCATACGCAATATCTCGAGGCCGGCGCCGACATCATCGAGACCAACACTTTCAGCGCCACGACCATCGCGCAGGCCGATTACGGCCTCGAATCCATCGTGTTCGAGCTGAATCGCGAAGGCGCGAAGCTCGCGCGCGCGGCCGCCGACGAGGTCGCGGCGAAGACGGGCGTGCGCCGCTTCGTCGCCGGCTCGATGGGTCCGACGAACCGCACCGCCTCGATCTCGCCCGACGTGTCGAATCCGGGCTACCGCGGCGTCACTTTCGACGAGCTGCGCGCGGCGTATAAAGAGCAGGCGCTCGGCCTCATCGCGGGCGGCGCCGACATCATGCTGGTCGAGACGATCTTCGACACGCTGAACGCCAAGGCCGCGATCTATGCGCTCGAAGACGCTTTCGAGGAAGTCGGCGCGCGTTTCCCGATCATGATCTCGGGCACGATCACCGATCTCTCGGGCCGCACGCTCTCAGGCCAGACGTCTGTGGCGTTTTGGCATTCGCTCGCCCATGCGAGACCCTTCTCCATCGGCTTCAACTGCGCGCTGGGCGCGCGCGAGATGCGTCAGCATATCGCCGAGATCGGTCGCGTGGCGGATACGCGCGTCTGCGCCTTCCCCAATGCCGGCCTGCCCAACGAATTCGGCCTCTATGACGAAAGCCCGGAATATATGGCGGAGCTCGTCGGCGAATTCGCCGCCGCCGGCCTCGTGAATATTCTCGGCGGCTGCTGCGGCACGACGCCCGACCATATCGGCGCCATCGCGCAGAAGGTGAAGGGCGTGAAGCCCCGCATCGTGCCGAAGATCGAGCCCATGCTGCGCCTCTCCGGCCTCGAGCCCTTCGCGCTCACGAAGGACATTCCCTTCGTCAATATCGGCGAGCGCACGAACGTCACGGGCTCGGCGAAGTTCCGCAAGCTCATCACCAATGGCGACTATACGGCGGCGCTCGACGTCGCGCGCGATCAGGTGGCGAACGGCGCGCAGATCATCGACGTCAATATGGACGAAGGCCTGCTCGATTCGCGGCAGGCGATGATCGACTTCCTGAACCTGCTCGCGGCGGAGCCCGATATCGCCCGCGTGCCGGTGATGGTCGACTCCTCCAAGTTCGAGGTGATCGAAGCGGGCCTCAAATGCCTTCAGGGCAAGGGCGTGGTGAACTCCATCTCGCTCAAGGAAGGCGAGGAGAAATTCATCGCCGACGCGCGGAAGGTGCGCCGCTACGGCGCGGCTGTCGTCGTCATGGCCTTCGACGAGGCGGGCCAGGCCGACACGCTCCGGCGCAAGACGGAAATCTGCGCGCGCGCGTACAAGATTCTCACCGAGGAGGTCGGCTTTCCGCCGCAGGACATCATCTTCGATCCGAATATTTTCGCCGTCGCGACGGGCATCGAGGAGCATGAGAATTACGGCGTCGACTTCATCGAGGCGACGCGCGTCATCAAGCGCGATCTGCCTTACGCCCATGTGTCGGGCGGCGTGTCGAACCTGTCCTTCTCCTTCCGCGGCAATGAGCCCGTGCGCGAGGCGATGCATTCGGTGTTCCTGTACCACGCCATTCAGGCGGGCATGGACATGGGCATCGTCAACGCCGGCCAGCTCGCGGTCTATGCCGAGATCGACCCGGAGCTGCGCGAGCTCTGCGAGGACGTGGTGCTGAACCGCCGCAAGGACGCGACGGAGCGTCTCGTCGAAGCGGCCGAGAAATACAAGGGCGCCGGCGCGAAGGCGCAGGAGAAGGACGCGGCCTGGCGCGAGGCGAGCGTCGAGAAGCGCCTCGAATATGCGCTCGTCAACGGCGTCACCGATTATGTCGAGGCGGACGTCGAGGAAGCGCGCCAGCGCTCGACGCGTCCGCTCGACGTCATCGAGGGCCCGCTGATGGCCGGCATGAATGTCGTCGGCGATCTCTTCGGACAGGGCAAGATGTTCCTGCCGCAGGTCGTGAAATCGGCGCGCGTGATGAAGCAGGCGGTGGCCTATCTTCTGCCCTTCATGGAGGCCGACAAGAGCGAGCGCTCGACGGCGGGCAAGATCCTGCTCGCGACGGTGAAGGGCGACGTGCACGACATCGGCAAGAACATTGTCGGCGTGGTGCTCGGCTGCAACAATTTCGAGGTGATCGATCTCGGCGTCATGACGCCCTGCGCGAAGATTCTCGAGACGGCGAAGAAAGAGAAGGTCGATCTCATCGGCCTCTCCGGCCTCATCACGCCGTCGCTGGACGAGATGTGCTTCGTCGCGGCGGAGCTCGAGCGCGAGGGGCTCGACACGCCGCTGCTCATCGGCGGCGCGACGACGAGCCGCGTGCATACGGCCGTGAAGATCAGCCCGAACTATCGCCGCGGCCAGGCGGTCTATGTGACGGACGCCAGCCGCGCGGTGGGCGTGGCGCAGGCGCTCGTCTCCGAGAAGACGCGCGGCGACTACATCGCCGAGACGCGCGCCGAATATGAGCGCGTCGCCGAGGCGCACGCCCGCGCGCAGGCCGACAAGCTGCGCGTCCCGCTCGCGCAGGCGCGCGCCAACGCCTACAAGATCGACTGGGCCGCATACGAACCGACCAGACCCGGCTTCATCGGCGCCCGCGTCTTTGGAAGCTACGACGTCGCGGAACTGGTCCCCTATATCGACTGGACGCCCTTCTTCCAGACCTGGGAGTTCAAGGGCCGCTATCCCGCGCTGCTCGACGATCCCGAGAAGGGCGAGGCCGCGCGCCGTCTCTTCGACGACGCGCAGGCCATGCTCAAGCGCATTGTAGAGGAGCGCTGGTTCACGCCCAAGGCCGTCATCGGCTTCTGGCCCGCGAACAGCGTGGGCGACGACATCGCGCTCTATACGGGCGAGTCGCGCAACGAGCGGCTCGCCACCTTCTTCACCCTGCGCCAGCAGCTCGGCAAGCGCGACGGCAGGGCGAATATCGCGCTCGCCGATTTCGTCGCGCCGAGGGAGAGCGGCAAGGCCGACTATGTCGGCGCCTTCGTCGTCACGGCCGGCGCGGAGGAGGAGAAGATTTCCGCCCGCTACGCCCGCGCCAATGACGATTACGGCTCGATCATGGTGAAGGCGCTCGCCGACCGCATCGCGGAAGCCTTCGCCGAGCGCATGCATGAGCGCGTGCGCCGCGAGTTCTGGGGCTATGCGAAGGACGAGGCCTTCTCGCCGCAGGAGCTGATCGCCGAGCCTTACGCCGGCGTCCGACCCGCGCCCGGCTATCCCGCGCAGCCCGATCACACCGAGAAGGCGACATTGTTCGATCTGCTCGGCGTCGAGAAGCGCACGGGCGTGAAGCTCACCGAGAGCTTCGCCATGACGCCGGCGGCGTCCGTCAGCGGCCTCTATATCGGCCATCCGCAGGCGCATTATTTCGGCGTCGCCAAGGTGGAGCGCGATCAGGTCGAGGATTACGCGGCGCGCAAGGGCATGTCAGTCGCTGAAGTCGAGCGCTGGCTCGCGCCGATCCTGAATTACGAGCCGGCGACGCTTGAAGCGGCGGAGTGATTGCATTCCCTCTCCCCGCTTGCGGGGAGAGGGTCAGGGTGAGGGGCGAGGCCGCATGTGCGACCTTGTCTGGCCTCCCACCGTGCCGTTTTTTTGCGTCGATCGCGCCTCTGTTCGCGGTGGACGCGCTCGCATGTGATCGGTAACTTCTTGCGCGATTACCCCTCGCCCTGCCCTCTCCCCGCGAGCGGGGAGAGGGGGTGAACTTGCAAGGCGCGCGCATATGTCTGCAAATACGGCCCGCACTTACCCGCTTTCCCTCGTCCCCTGGGCGCTCGTTTTCTGTCTCGCTTTTTATGCGCTCTACACGCTCGCCACAGCGCGCGGCGAGCCGGTCAACGCCATGTGGCTGGTCACGGCCGCCATCGGCGTCTACGCCATCGGCTATCGCTTCTATTCGCGCTTCATCGCCGACAAAGTGCTCGGCCTCGACGCCAGTCGCCGCACGCCCGCGCATCGGCGCAATGACGGGCTGGATTACGTTCCGACCGACAAATGGGTGCTCTTTGGCCATCATTTCGCGGCCATCGCCGGCGCCGGCCCGCTGGTCGGCCCCGTGCTCGCCGCGCAGATGGGTTATCTGCCGGGGACGCTCTGGCTGCTGACGGGCGTGATCTTCGCCGGCGCGGCGCAGGATTTTCTCGTCCTCTTCATCTCGACGCGCCGCGACGGGCGGTCGCTCGGCGATCTCATCAAGACCGAGATGGGCCATGTCCCCGGCGTCATCGCCATGGTCGGCATTCTCTCCATCATGATTATTCTTCTCGCCGTGCTGGCGCTCGTCGTCGTCAAGGCGCTGGCGGACAGCCCCTGGGGGGCTTTCACCGTCTTCGCGACGCTGCCCATCGCCGTCTTCATGGGCGTCTATGGCCGCTACATCCGGCCGGGCCGCATCGGCGAGATGTCGATCATCGGTTTCATGCTCCTGCTCGCGAGCATCGCCTTCGGCCGCACCGTCGCCGAGAGCGCGACCCTCGCGCCGCTCTTCGCCTATAAGGGCGAGACGCTCGCCTTCATGCTCATCGCCTATGGCTTCGTCGCCTCGGTGCTGCCCGTATGGCTGCTGCTCGCGCCGCGCGATTATCTCTCGACCTTCCTGAAAATCGGCACGATCCTGTCGCTGGCCCTCGGCATCTTCATCGTCTGGCCCGATCTCCAAATGCCGGCGGTCTCTCGCTTCATCGACGGCGCGGGGCCGGTCTTCGCGGGCAGCGTCTTCCCCTTCCTCTTCATCACCATCGCCTGCGGCGCCGTGTCCGGCTTCCATGCGCTCGTCTCGTCCGGCACCACGCCGAAAATGATCGCGGACGAGACGCAGACGCGCTTCATCGGCTACGGCGCCATGCTGATGGAGAGCTTCGTCGCCATCATGGCGCTGATCGCCGCGAGCGTGCTCGAGCCCGGCGTCTATTTCGCCATGAACAGCGCGCCCGCCGTCATCGGCGCGACGCCGGACGCCGCCGCGACCGCCATCTCCGCATGGGGCTTCGCGGTGACGCCGGAGACGCTTCAAGGCGTCGCCCATGACGTCGGCGAGAAGACCATTCTCTCGCGCACCGGCGGCGCGCCGACGCTCGCGGTCGGCATGGCGCATATCCTCTCCAAGGTCATTGGGGGGGGCGACCGCCATGTCCTTCTGGTATCACTTCGCCATCCTGTTCGAGGCGCTCTTCATCCTGACGACGATCGACGCCGGCACGCGCGTCGCGCGCTTCATGATCCAGGACCTCGTCGGCGCCTTTTTTCCGGCCTTCGGCAATACGCGGGCCTGGGGGCCGAATCTCGCCGCCACCGCCATCGCCGTCACGGGCTGGGGCTATTTCCTCTATCAGGGCGTGATCGACCCCTTGGGCGGCATCAACACGCTCTGGCCCTTGTTCGGCATCGCCAACCAGATGCTCGCGGCCATGGCGCTGACGCTCTGCACCGTCGTGCTCTTCCGGATGAAGCGCGAGCGCTACGCCTTCGTGGCGATCGCGCCGACGACATGGCTCTATATTTGCACGCTGACGGCGGGGCTCGAAAAAATCTTCCACGACGATCCGAAGATCGGCTTCCTCGCCCATGCGAAAATCTTCGCGGACGCCGCGGACAAGAACAGGATTCTCGCGCCGGCGAAGACGCTCGAAGAAATGCATCGCGTGATCTTCAACGATTATGTCGATGCGAGCCTCTGCGCGATCTATATCGCGCTCGTTCTGTCCATCCTCGGCTTCGCGATCCGTTCCATCCGCGCCGCGCGCGCGTGCGAGACCGTCACCACGCGGGAGAGCGAGGATGAATTGCTGCCCGCCCGCGCTTGATCTGCGAAAGCTCGCGGCGAAGCTGCGCGACGGCGCGCGGCTGATGGTCGGACAGGGCGATTACGACGCCTATCTCGCCCATATGAAGGCGAAGCACGGCGGCGCGGGCGCCATGACGCGCGAGGAATTTTTCCGCGCCCGCGAGAACGCGCGTTTCGGCGGGGCCGCGGAACGCGCGTTTCGCTGCTGCTGATTATTGCTGGAACGGAATCGTCCGCCCCGGCTGGCGCGCCTGGTCGCGGGTGTAGGAGACGCCGTGGACCTTCACGCCATTGCCGTCGACAAGCGTGATGATCCCGCCCTTGTTTGACAAGACGACCGGCGCCTTGACCTCGACCACCGGGACGGAAGCCGAAAATCTTGTCGGCCTTCGTCTCCGGCCCCAGCTTTCGCCAAAGGCGTAGAGGATCGAGTCCTCGTCCGTCTCTTCGTCCGATGTGGCGACGATACAACGATCGAAGCGTTCGGTGAATGCAGTTCATTGTGTCGTTGACAAGACAAGGGGCGTTTCGATAAGCAATGCTTATGCGGCAAAATTCACTAAAATGGCGGAATTTCATGCACGCGCCCGTCGCGCGCGCCGCCATCGCCATATTGTTTTTCGCCGCGCTTCTCATTGCTCAAACCGGCAGCGCCCATAAGGGCTTATCCAGCGACCTCGTGGAGGCTTCGGCGCCGGCCGCCAGCGTCGTCTGCAAGGCGGATATAGGCGACCATCGGAAATCGCCACACCCCTATCAGCATCATCATTGCGGCGCCTGCATACTCGGCGAGAAGGACGATGGAATCGACGCGGCGGCGCTGCTGACCGTTTTGATTGCCGTGCTTGTCCCGCAGTCCGAGACAAGCGCGCCATGGCTCGGCGGTCGGAACGCGCTTCCGCCGAAGGCCACGAGGTTCAGCGCCTGGTCTTCCCGAGCGCCGCCGCTCTTCTTCTCCTGACAGACTGAGCGCAGCCCCTATCCGTCGGGTCTGCTCCCCTTTCGTCTTGCGTTCGCGATCTCCGCGAGCGGGGAGAAGAAGACATGCGTGCATTTTTTATTTTCATCGGCGTCGCCACGACGATTGCGACGCTGGGCGGCGCGCGCGCCGAGCCGAATAGCCATCAAACTGGAAAGCAGAGCGTCGCGATACGTTTCGCGCTCGCGGCCGGAAAGCAGCCGGCGGAATGCGGCCGCGACATTCATGGTTTGGGAACCGGCGGAAAGGCCGCGCAACTGCATGACGCGCGCCTTTACGTGTCGGACGTCGCGCTGATCGACGGCGCCGGCCGCGAGACGCCCGTCGAGCTCGAACAGAACGAATGGCAATACGCCAGCGTCGCTCTGCTCGATTTCGAGAACAAGACCGGCAAATGCGTGGGGACGGAAAGCGTCAACGACACGATCAGGGGCGTCGCGCCGACCGGCCGTTACAAGGGCGTGAGCTTCGTCGTCGGTGCGCCCAGCCTTGCAAAGGGGCCGGACGGAAACGAAGTCGTTCTCAATCATTCGAATTTCGCGACGGCCCCGGCGCCGCTGGATCTTCAGTCGATGAGCTGGAACTGGCAGGGCGGGCGCAAATTCATCAAGATCGAACTCGATCCGGAGGGCGGCGTCACCCGGCCGCCGCCGCCCCCGCGGCCGACGCCGCCCAATGCGGGCGCTTCCGCCCCTTCGACCGACAAGCCGGACGCGCCGGCGATGGCCGACGCGCCCAAGGCCGCGCCCTTGCGCGTCAATGACGACGGCACGATCACCGTCGCCACATGGATGCTTCATCTCGGCTCGACGGGCTGCCGGGGCGACGCCGTAAAGGGCGAGATCACCTCCTGCGCGAGCCCAAATCGCATCCCCGTGCGGTTCTCCTCCTTCTCGCCGGCGCGCCAGAAAATCGTTCTCGATCTCGAAGCGCTCTTCGCCGGGATCGATCTCGGCCGAGACAAAGGATTTTCGACGGGCTGCATGAGCGGTCCGGGAGACCCCGAATGCGTCCCGATGTTCGAGAATCTCGGCCTGCGTCTGAAGGAGACCGCGCCCGACGCGAATGATTCCGGCAAGCCGTCCGGCGTCGCGACGAAGATCTTTCGCGTGGAGGGCCTGAAATGAAACCGCGCGCTTCCCTTCTCGCTCTTTTGTCCTTGACGTTGTTTGCGACGGCCGCGCAAAGCGAGCCGCCTCAAGGCGCGGCCGCCTGGCGCTGGACATTGCCGGATTTTCTGCCGCCGCCCCGCGAGCCGGCCGACAACCCAATGTCCGAGGCGCGCTTTCAGCTCGGGCGGAAATTATTCTACGACGCGCGCCTGTCGGGCAATGGCAAGGAAAGCTGCGCGAGCTGCCATTTGCAGAAGCTCGCCTTCACGGACGGGCGCGCCGTCGCTATCGGCGCCACCGGCCAAACGACGCCGCGCAACTCGCCAAGCGTCGCCAACGCCGCCTGGCGCGCGACATTGACCTGGGCGAATCCGGCCTTGGTGACGCTCGAGCGGCAGATGGAAAATCCGTTGTTCGGCGAGGACCCCATCGAGATGGGCGTCAACGACGATAATCGCGCGGAGATCCTCGCGCGTTTCGAAGCCGATCCGGGCTATCGGTTGGAGTTCGCGCAAGCCTTTCCAAAAGAGGCGAAGCCGATCAGCTTCGGAAACGTGATCAAGGCGATCGCCGCCTTCGAGCGCGGCGTGGTCTCGGCGTCCTCGAAATATGATCTCTATCTTCTGGGGAAAGCCAGTCTTTCACCCGAGGAAACGCGCGGCAAGGATTTGTTCTTCGGCGAGAAGGCGGAGTGCCATCATTGCCATGGCAGCGTCAATTTCGACGATCAATTCTATCACGCGAAGACGCGGGAAATAGAGACGCCCTTTCACAATACGGGCCTCTACGACCTCGACGGAAAGGGCGGCTATCCCGCGCCCAATCGCGGGGTTTTCGAGAACAGCCACAAGCCGGAGGATATGGGTGCGTTCCGCGCGCCCAGCCTGCGCAACATCGCCGTGACGGCGCCTTACATGCATGACGGCAGCGTGGCGACGCTCGAGGAAGTGATCGACATCTACGCCGCAGGCGGGCGCAATGTCTCGAACGGCCCTCTCAAGGGAGACGGACGACGCAATCCCAATAAAAGCGCCCTGATCGTTCCGATCGAGCTCACCGCGCAGGAGAAGAGCGATCTGATCGCCTTTCTCAAAACGCTTACGGACGAGACGCTGCTGACGTCGCCTCGTTTTGCCGATCCTTGGGCCGCCGCCGCAACCTCAGCGAACAGCCCGAGCGGGATTCAATCCAAATAACTGCAAACCCCTTTCAAGAAAGAACTACCATGTTTCTGCAAGCGACCCTGACGCGCGGCGTTTCCGCCTGCGCCATCACCCTCGTTTTGGCCGCCTCCAGCGCAAATGCGCAGCAGACCCTGCCCCGCATCGAGATCGGCGGCGGGCGCCGCGACGCCGGCGCGCGCACTCCCAGCCGGCCAGCCGCGCCCGTCGTCGCGACGTCCTCCGCCCAGCCCGTCGCTCAATCCGTCGCGCCCGGATTTAGCGCCGCTCGCGCCAAACTGCCGATCTATCGCGATCCTCCGGGGCAGAGCTTTACGACGGTGTCCGGCGGCTTTCTCCGCACCACTCCGATGGCGACGGTGCAAGAAATGCTGCGATACAGCCCGGGCGTCTCCTTCAGTCAGGGCCTGACGCCGCGCGATCTGATCGTCTCCATTCGCGGCTCCGGCAACCGGCTGTCCAATGGCGTCCGCAACATTCAGATGTTCGACGACGGCTTTCCGATCGTGACCTCCGACGGGAACAGTCGCACGGACATGCTCGATCCGCACGCTTATGGCGCCGTCGATATTTATCGCGGTCCTTCATCCGCCATGTTCAGCAATCACGCCTTGGGCGGCGCGATCAACTATCGCACCCGCAGCGGCGCGGAAATCGACGGCGTGGAAACCGGCTCGGAATTCGGCAGCTTCGGCTACATCAACAATTTCGCCAATGCCGGGAAAAAGCTCGGCGCCTTCGATCTCGCCCTCTTCGCTTCCGACATGCGCGGAGACGGCCATATATTGCATAGCGCCTATAATTATCAGACCGCCAATTTTCGGGGAAGCTGGGCGCCGACCGAGTCGGACAGATTCACGCTGAAATACATTTTCAACAACACCTTTTCGCAGATCGCACAAGCGTCTCCGATCCTGAGATACTATCTCAATCCCTTCCAGTTCGGCTGCGAAATCGCGACTGCGAACAACCCTTATTGCGCGAACATCCAGCAGCCAGGAAACGGCGTCTCGGGCGCCTTGGTTCCACAAAGCTTCTCTCAACTCGGCGCGCACCAGCATCTGAACCGCCACATCGCGGGGCTGAGATGGGAGCATGATTTCGACAATGCGACGACGCTGCGGACTCAGGTCACCTACAACTATCTCGATTACATCAACGGCACGGTCATTCCTCCGCGCTTTTCCTTCGGCGGACCGGTGCAGGTGCGCGGACCCGCGGTCGGCCTCAACGTGACGACGGACGTCACGAAGCACGGCGCGCTGTTCGGCTTTCCCGCCACGCATTTCCTTGGCTTTTTCTACGACAACACCAAAGCCACGAATCCTTCTTTCGTGCAGGTTCCGAATGTATGGAACTGGGGCATGCCGGGCGGCGCGGCCGGCAAGGTCGATTCCTATCATTCGAATATCGGACTCCGCGCGCGAGAAGAGATCGCGCTCGCCGACGGCTTGACGGGCGTCATCGGCTTCAGCTCGAACTGGAACAGGGTCTGGGGCGTCAACACCGTCTATACCTACAATGCTGCAAGCCGATTGACGCTTCCCTATCAGGTCGCTCTCGATCGGGAGTTCTGGAATACGGCGCCGGAGGCATCGCTTACCTATCGTTACAACCCGGAATGGCAGTTCCGCGTTCGCTATGCGGCGGGCTATGGAACGCCGAATTTCACGACGCTCACGACAAATTCCACGGGAAATGTCGCGACGGCCAACACGACTCTCAAGCCGCAAACCAATATGGGCGTCGATGTCGGCGTCGACTGGACGCCGAGCCCCGACGTCACCGTCAGCCTGACGGGCTTCAACGAATGGTACCGCAATGAAATTCTCACGCTCTCGACCGGCGCGCCGCTTCTCGTCAATTATTCGCTGAACATTCCCGCGGCGATCCATCGCGGCCTCGAGCTCAACGCCAATTGGCGGCCTTTCGAGGGCGCGGCTCTGACGGCGGTCTATTCGCTCAACAGTCAGTACATCACCGAAATGATGGAGGGGCTGCCGTCAGGCTCCGCGCCATCCGTCTATCTCAACCGCAGCGGCAAGAAAATTCCCAACGTGGCGCCGCACACGATCACGACGCGGGCCAGCTATGACATCCCGCACGGCGCCTACAAAGGTCTCGGCGCCTTCGTCGAATATGTCTTCAAAAGCGCCTACACGCTCGACGCCGCGAACCTGTCCAGCGTTCCCGGCTACGGGCTCGTGAACCTGAACCTGCATTACAATCGGGACGTCGAAAACTTCTATTTCAGGAACATCGAGGTCTATCTCAGCCTCAACAACGTCTTCGACCGCCGATACATGGCCGCGACATTCATCATGCCGAACACGCTGACGGGCGGAATAGAGACGCCCGCCGCCATTTTGGCCAATACGGGCGGCGGCGTCTATGCCGGGCAACCGCGCGCGGTGATCGGCGGCATGAAATTGAAATTCTAGATCGAACGCCCTCCAAGGCCACAGAACCAAAATCTATTGACCGACAATGTCGGGAATCCTCGATTCCCGATATTTCACTTTGTCGTGCATGGCCGCCCAATCGCAGCGTGATCTGGCGGCGCGGGCGATGATAAGATGCGCCCGCTTTCATAAACAAGCGGCGCCGCGGGCGCTTTCAAGGCGAGGCGATGGAAAAGGGCGGCGATCTTCAGGCGCTCGCGGCGCTGCTCGACTGGTATGTCGAGAGCGGCGTCGACCTCGCGCTCGACGACGCGCCGCATGATCGCTACGCCGAGAGCGCGCGGGCGGTTTCCGCGCCGGCGCAAATAGTTGCGGCGCCGCTCGCGCGGGAAGAGGCGCCGGCGGCGCTCAGACGAGCGGAGCCCCGCGCGCGTCCCCTCGCGGCGCCTGACGAGGCCGCCCGCGCGGCGGAAGAAGCCGCGGCGCGCGCCGATACGCTTCAGGAGCTCGCCGCCGCCCTCGCGGAATTTCCGCACGCGCCCTTTCGCGACATGGCGCGGCATTTCCTGTTTTCGGCGGGGACGGCCGGCGCGCCGCTCATGGTTCTCGGCGGCGCGCCCGGCGCGACGGAGGAAACCACGGGCGAAGCCTTCTGCGGCGAGCAGGCGCGGCTCCTCGACAATATGCTGAAGGCGATCGGGCGCGGGCGCGAGACGGCTTATCTCGCTTACGTTTCCCCCTGGCGGCCGCCGGGCGTGATGTCGATGACGCCGCCGCAACTGGCGATCTTCGCGCCTTTCGCGCGCCGCCATGTCGAGCTGGCGCGGCCGGATGTCCTGCTGCTCTTCGGCGAGGCGCCGGCGCGCGTCATGCTCGCAACGAACGAACCGATCGGCAAGCTGCGGGGGAAAGCGTTCGAAGTTGAGTGCGGCGCGCATACTGTGCGCGCCTTCGTCTTCAGCAGCCTGGACGCCATGCTGAAAACCCCCGCGCTGAAGCCCGCGGCCTGGCGCGATTTGCAGGCGGCGGCGCGTTCCCTCTCCCCGCAAGCGGGGAGAGGGTTAGGGTGAGGGGCAAAGCGGCATTCGCGGCGCTCCCGGCCGACGCCACTGTCCCAATCATTGCCGATGCCGCTCGCCCCTCACCCCAGCCCTCTCCCCGTTGCACGGGGAGAGGGAGCAGAGCGCGACCTGCATCAGCGTGTTAGCCCGGCAGGGAAGCGGGCTTACTCCGCCGCCGCGCCTTCCTTCACGCCGCCATAACGGCGCGCGACGTAATCGTCGACGATGCGGATGAACTCCTCGGCGATGCCCTCGCCGCGCAGCGTCATCGCCTTCTTGCCGTCGATGAAAACGGGCGCCGCCGGCGTCTCGCCCGTGCCGGGGAGCGAAATGCCGATATCGGCGTGCTTCGATTCGCCGGGGCCGTTCACGATGCAGCCCATCACCGCGACATTGAGCGTCTCGACCCCCGGATATTGCGCGCGCCAGACAGCCATGCGCTCGCGGATATGCTCCTGAATGTCGCGGGCGAGCTCCTGGAACACCGTCGAGGTGGTGCGGCCGCAGCCGGGGCAGGCGGCGACGAGCGGCACGAAGGTGCGAAAGCCCATGGTCTGCAGGATTTCCTGCGCGACGCGCACTTCCTGCGTGCGGTCGCCGCCAGGCTCGGGGGTGAGCGAGACGCGGATCGTGTCGCCGACGCCGTCCTGCAGCAGCACGCCCAGCGCCGAGGACGAGGCGACGACGCCCTTTGTGCCCATGCCCGCCTCGGTGAGGCCGAGATGCAGCGCATAGTCGCCGCGCTGCGCCAGCATGCGATAGACGGCGATGAGGTCCTGCACCGCGGAGACCTTGGCCGAGATGACGATTCGGTCCTTCGCCAGGCCGATTTCTTCTGCGCGGGCGGCGGAGATCAGCGCCGAGCGCGCCAGCGCCTCGCGGGTCACGGCGCGCGCGTCGATCGGACGGTCGGAGGCCGCGTTGATGTCCATGAGATGGGTCAGCAGCTCCTGGTCGAGCGAGCCCCAATTGGCGCCGATGCGCACGGCCTTGTCGTGCTTCGCCGCAAGCTCGACGATCGCCGCGAACTGCCGGTCCTTCTTGTCCTTGAAGCCGACATTGCCGGGATTGATGCGATATTTGGCGAGCGCCTCGGCGCAGGCCGGATGGTCGGCGAGGAGCTTGTGGCCGATGTAATGGAAATCGCCGACGAGGGGCGCGTTGATCCCCTTCCTGTCGAGCTTGTCGCGGATATGCGGCACGGCCGCCGCCGCCTCGTCGCGGTCGACGGTGATGCGGACAAGCTCCGAGCCCGCCTGCGCCAGCGCCGTCACCTGCGCGACGGTCGAGTCGACGTCGGCCGTGTCGGTATTGGTCATGGACTGCACGACGATAGGCGCGCCGCCGCCGACCGTCACGGCGCCCGGCCCCTCGCCGATGCGCACGGCGCAAGTCTTTTTGCGTAAGGCGGGCTCGGCGGAAACGGGATCGGGCAGGCGGGTTTCGACGGCGTCGGTCATGGCTCTCGTCGCGGCTCCGTTGAACGTGCGTCCTCAGTCGCGCGGAAATGAGCGCGGGTCAAGGTCGCGAGGCCTGGGAGGGCGGTTTGAGAGGTCCGAGCAGCGGCGGCGCCCCCCACCCTTGATCCCTCCCCGCCACTTCGTGGGGGGAGGGAGGTCGCCATACTCCCAACTTCGTGGATGCCGGTCGCGATCCAGAATGAGGCCGCAACTTCCCTCCCCCCACGGAGTGGCGGGGAGGGGCAGGGGTGGGGGGCGTTTCAGCGGGTATGAACCGGCGAGATAGCTGACGGATGAAGTCCGCTTACCCCATCTTCCGCCGCGGATCATATCCATGCCGGTCCCGCAGCTCCCGCATCTTCGCGTCGAAATCCGCGTCGGGCTCCTCGGGGAGCATGATCTTGAGCGACACATAGAGGTCGCCGGCCGGCTTGCCGTCGGTCGCGGGCAGGCCCTTGCCGCGCAGGCGCAGCATGCGGCCGCCATTGGAGCCGGCCGGCACGGCGAGCTCCACCTTGCCGTCGAGCGTGGGCGCCGGCGCCTTGGCGCCGAGCGCGGCCTCGTAGATCGTCACCGGCAACTCGACGCGCAGATCGCGTCCCTCGACCTTGAACCAGGGATGGGGCGCCGCCTTCACGGTCACCAGCGCGTCGCCGGGCTCGCCGCCGCGCAGGCCCGGCTGGCCCTGCCCGCGCAGGCGGATCTGCTGGCCGTCCTCGACGCCGGCCGGGATTTTCACTTCCAGCGTGCGGCCGGAGGGCAAGATGACGCGGGCGGAGCCGCCTTTGGCGATCGTTTCGAGCGGCACGGTCGCGGTCGCGGCCACGTCGTCGCCGCGCGTCGGGGCCGCCTGGCCGCGCCGGCGCCCGCCGAAGAGATCGGCGAAGAGGTCGCTCGGATCGAAGCCGCCGGCGCCGGCGCCCGGCCCGCCGAAATTGAATTCGAAATGCTGCTCGCCCCCCGGCGCGCCGCCAGTCGTCCGCCAGCCGCGCGTAAAGCCGCCCGGTCCGGCGCCGAAGCCCTCGAAACCGCGCGGCTTGCCGTCCGGGCCGATCTCGCCGCGGTCATATTGGGCCTTCTTCTTCTCGTCGCCGATGATTTCATAGGCCGTATTGATCTCCGCGAAGCGTTCTTTCGCCTTCACGTCGTCCTTGTTGCGGTCGGGATGATATTTTTTCGCGAGCTGGCGATAGGCCTTCTTGATGTCGGCCGCGCTCGCGGATTTGGTTACGCCGAGAACGTCATAGGGATCGCGCATTTTCGTCCAATAGCCCATGGAAGCGCCCGCCCGAAAGCGGCGCGGGCGCAAATGTCCAGACTAATATGTGGGAGAAACGCGGGCCTGACGCAAGCGGGCCCGCGGCGCGGCGTTCAAAGCTTGGTGGGCGTTTTCTCGAAATCCGCCATCGCCTTGCCCTCGGGATCGAGCTGGGCGAGGGCCGCGTTGACGGCGTCGAGGGGCGGCGGCTCCCCGCCGGTCATGTTTTCCTCCGTCGCGCGCTGAAGGGCGCGGGCGTCGAGCTCCCAGCGCTTGAGGATTTCGATCTTCATCATTTTGGCGAGCGCTTTCGTCTCGACCACTTCGGAGGGCGCGTCGAAGACGGCGGCCGGGGAAATGAGGGCTCTTTCGATTTCGGCTTCGCCGAGTTTCTGGACTTTCATGGACTTGCGCGGGGTTCGGGGTCTTCTCCTCGAACGCGCGGGCCGCACGCCTTGTTCCGGCGACGGCGCCCAGCCGCGAGGCGGCTCCTTACGCATTCACCTTGCGCAACAGCGCCGCGAGCGCTTCAGGGAAGATCAGCTCGTCCGACGCCTCGATGGCGTCGGCGGACCACCAGCGCCAGCCGAGCATGTGCGCTTTCTCCTCGGGCGTGAGATTTTCCGGCGACGGCGCGAAGGTCGTCGTTCGGATGAGGTAATAGCGCTCGACCGCCTGCTGCCAATCCTCGCCAAGCTCCATGGGGAATTCGCGCGTGGCGACGACGAGGCCGGGATCGCCCGTCAGCGCCAGCCCGGTCTCCTCGCGGAGCTCGCGGCGCAAAGCCGCCTCGAAGCTTTCGCCCTCCTTCAGCGCGCCGCCCGGCGTCGCCCAGAAATGATGGTGGCCGAGCGCCAGCAATTGCGGCGAGAGCCCGCCGGCATATTGCATCAGCAGCGCCTCGCCCTTCTCGTTCACGATCAGCGCGCGCGCGGCTTCGCGGCGGGGGAGCGTCAGCCCGTCCCAGGGCGCGGCGATTTCGGGCCGTCCCTCCGGCTGCGCCCAATTGACGAGCGACCACCGCCCCTCCTCATAGGCGATCCAATTGGGCGTGGCGTTGAGCACGGGATGCTCGCGCTTCTCGCCGAGGCCCTTGCCGGTCGCCAGGCGCCAGGCGATGTCGAGCACGCCGGCATGGGCGACGACGAGCACGGTCAGCCCCGCGCTCTCCTTCGCGATGTCGGTGAGGACCGAGCGGACGCGGCGGGCGAATTCCTCCAGCGTCTCGCCCTCCGGCGCGGCGAAGTCCGGCTTGCGCGAAAGATAATGCGGATAGTCGGCGGCGTATTTGACCTGCACCTCGGCATGGGTATGCCCTTGCCAGACGCCGTCGTCCTTCTCGCGCAGCCGCTGTGTCGCCAGCACGCGCAAGCCGAGGGCCTCGGCGATGGGCGCGGCGGTGTTCATCGCCCGGCGCAGATCGCTCGAATAGACGCGGTCGAAATGCGCGCCCTCAAGCTCGCGCGCCAGGGCCTGCGCCTGGGCGCGGCCGCGGGCGTTGAGCGCGATGTCGAACTGGCCCTGGAAGCGCCTTTCGATATTCCAATTCGTCTCGCCATGGCGGGCGAGACAGAGAATGGTGCGGGTCATTTGTCGTCTGGGGCGCCGCCGCGCGGGCCGGGCCGATATGCGCGCGGGCCTGCGCAGAAATTCGCCCGCCGCGCCGTTACGCGAGGGCTGTTCTGCCCGATTTGGGCGCAAAAGTCAGTCGTCTTTTGGAGCGGGCGCGCGCCTCGAACGGCTGGCCAGGAAGCTGGATCATCTCTACTTTCCGAATTTTATGGTCTTTCAGCCAATCGAGTGACTGCTCCGCTGCGACGCCCTGGAAGCGGAATGCGCAACTCGCAGCGTTGGTCTAATGCCGCGCGGCGAAGGTGAATTCTCCCGCGCGAATGCGCGCCGGCAGGGCTTCCGCGAAGGTCGCGACGCTTTCCTCGCCATAGGTCGCGACAAGCTCCCGCAACGCCGCGGACAAGGCCGCCTGAGCGAAGGAATCGCTCTCGATGCCGGCGAGAATCGCCTCCGCGAAGGCTTCAGTCACATAGGCGAGCGCGGCGCGGTGTTGCTCGCCGCCGGTTTCGTCGAAGGAGGCAAAAGTAAGCTGCGTCATGCGAATCACTTTAGACAAGCCGGCCCGCCGGCGCGACACGCGTCTTTCCAAAAGGTTAATTCAGAATTGAAAAGATTCTTACGGGCTGCCGAAGCGGTAAGTGACGTCGCGCGAGATTTTGGCCGACTCGTCGAGATAGCGGGCCGCGGCGGTCCGGGCGTTCTCCGTGCAGACCCGGTAGGTCAGCTCATAGCCGCGAAAGCCGCTGTTGAAAGCCGCGACATATTTCTCCCGCCGCGGCCCGCTCGGGGCCTCGGCGTCGAGCAGAGCGGACATTTTGCCGCGCCAATCCTCGCCATCCTTCTCGCCACAGAGGTCGCGCAGATAAGCCAGCGCGCCGATCAGCTCGGAAAGGCGGACGAGTTGGCCTTCATAAGGCGGGGGCGGGGCCTCCGCGCCTGGAGCGCCGGGCTTCGCATCGGGCTTGGCGGCATCCGCCGGACTTTGGGCGCCGGCGCGCTTCTTTTTCTTGACCTCGGGCTTCTTTTTCTCGGCGCCCGGAATGTCGCGCGACGGGCGCGGCGCGCGGGCGGCGGGCGGGTCGGGGCCGAAGAGATCGAAAATCCCCTGCGCGCCGGCCTCGGCGCTCAGGAGACATATGCAAGCGAAAACGGCCGCGCCGCCGACTCCCCGCCTCATGGATAAAGCCATTCCTTGCGCCAGTCCCGACCCGGCGCCTCGCGGAAGAAACGCACGCGGTCGTGCAGGCGGAAAGGGCGGTCCCGCCAGAACTCCATGGCGATCGGCTTGATGCGGAAGCCCCGCCAATAGGGCGGACGCGGAATTTCGCCGACGGCGTATTTCGCGGCGTAGCCCGCGACCGCCTTCTCCAGCGCGAAACGGCTTTCGAGCGGCCGCGACTGCTGGCTCGCCCAGGCGCCGATGCGCGAATCGCGCGGGCGGCTCGCGTAATAGGCGTCGGCTTCCGCGTCGCTCACCGGCTCCACCGGGCCGCGCAGCCGCACCTGCCGGCGCAGCGACTTCCAGTGGAACAGCGCCGCCGCCTTCAGGTTCCCGGCGAGCTGCCGTCCCTTGGCGCTCTCGGCGTTGGTGTAGAAGACGAAGCCCTCGGGACTCCATTCCTTCATCAGCACCATGCGCGCGTCCGGCAGGCCGTCGGCGTCCGCCGTGGCGACGACCATCGCCTCGGGATCGTTCAGCTCCTTGCGCTTCGCTTCCTCGAACCATTGGCCGAACAGCGCGAAGGGTTCGTCCGCTTCCGCGAAGTCACTTGGCGTTAACGCGTTCACGCGAAAATCCTCTCCCGAGCGCCCGTTGCGGGCGCGGCGCGTTGGAAGGTGGCGCTTTGCAGTTCTTGCGTAACAGACATATAGCCGGTGGCGTCTCCGCTCAATTCCCGCCGGCGGGCGTCCTGGCGTCTTTTGTCGCCGCCTGCGCGCTCTCGGGCTGCTCCATCGCCATCCCCATATCGTCCTCGTCTTCGTCCGCCATGTGGCGGGGCGCGCCCGAGGATGTGACCGGCTCCATCGCCAAGCCGCCCCTCAAGCTCTCCCGCCATCTCGATTCGGAAGACCTGCGCCGCGCGACGGCGGCGATGAGCACGGCGCTCGATCCGCAAGGCAGCGGCGCCAGCGTGAATTGGGACAATCCGCAATCGGGCGCAAAGGGCTCCTTCACCCCCGTCGGCCAGGCCTATCCGCTCGAAGGGAAGATTTGCCGCGCCTTTCTCGCCGACGTGTCGGCGAGCGACAATGTCGAGAAACTCCAGGGCGCGGCCTGCCGGGAGAAGACAGCGGAATGGGCGTTGACGGACGTCAAGCCCTTCAGAAAAAGCTGAGCGGGAGGGAGCGCGTTCTTCACAGGGAACCGCCGCCGCCATTTCGTAAATTTCCCTTAAAATCGAATGAATCGAAGGGGCGGATACAGGGGCCGCCCGGCGGCGGTTCTCACGCTTGCGATGCGCTGCGCCCGATGAAATAGTAAAGCTGACAAGAGATTGGCGTGGGCTGGGCCATGACCTCGATTTATTTCATCAACCCCGCTGGCGATTTTCCAACCTATTTCGGGGGCGAAGCCCTGGCGGCGTCCGGCCTTCCGGGCGGCGTCATGATGGCGGACCTCGCGACTGCGACCGTCGCGGCGCTGGCGCCGAAAGATTTCGACGTCGAATTGTGCGAAGAGCAGGTCGAGTCCGTCTATTTCGACCACCCGGCCGACTGGATCGCCATTACCGGCAAGGTCAGCCAGCGCGGCCGCATGATCGCCATCGCCAATGAGTTCCGCCGGCGCGGCAAGCGCGTGATCATCGGCGGGCCTTATGCGAGCCTCTCGCCTGCGCGTCTGCGCGACCATTGCGACGTGCTGGTCAGCGGCGAGACGGAGGAAATCGCGGCCGATCTCTTCTCCGACCTTCGCGCGGGCAAGCCGAAGGACCGTTATGTCGGCGACAAGCCGTCTCTCGCTCTGTCGCCGGCCCCGCGCTGGGACATCTACCGCAACGACCGCGCGATTCTCGGCGCGGTGCAGACGTCGCGCGGCTGTCCGTTCGAATGCGAATTCTGCGACGTCATCCAATATCTCGGCCGCAAGCAGCGCCACAAGCCCATCGCCAACGTCATTGCGGAGCTCGACGCGCTCTGGGCGGCGGGCTACCGCACGACCTTCCTCGCCGACGACAATTTCACGGCCTATCGCGCGCATTGCAAGGAACTGCTCGCCGCGATCGCGCATTGGCGCCGCGATCGTCCGATGGAGTTCGTGACGCAGATCTCCATCGACGCGACGCGCGACGAAGAATTGCTCGACATGTGCGTCGCCGCCGGCCTCACCCAGGTCTTCGTGGGCGTCGAGACGCCCAATATCGAGAGCCTGCGCGAGACCGGCAAGCGGCAGAATCTCAAGATCAGCCTCGTCGACGAAATCCAGAAGCTCGTCGACCACGGCATATCCGTCATGGGCGGCATGATCGTCGGCTTCGACCATGACGGTCCGGGCGTTTTCGCCCAGCAATATGATTTCGCCATGGAGACGCCGATCCCGATCTTCAGCCTCGGCGCGCTGATGGCGTCGGAAGCGACGCCGCTCTACGACCGCATCAGCCGGGAAGGGCGCCTGCTCTCCGGCGGCGTCGAGACGCAGGCCGTGCCGTGGAGCTCCAACATCCAGTGCCGGACGATGAGCATGAAGGAGCTGCATCACGGCATGCAGAATCTCTGCAACGCGCTCTATGCGCCCGCGGCTTTCGGCGAGCGCATGCTGAAACTGATCCATACGTTCGGCCGCAACCGCAAGGGCCCGGCGCCGCAGCCCTTCGACCCCGCTTCGCTGCGCGAGGTCGAGAAGCAGGCGATGCAGGTCGGCATGGACGTGCGCAGGATGGGCGAGGCGGAAGGCCGCATGTGGAACAAGGTCTGGGGCGCCGCCGTGCGCAAGCCGGAGACCATCACCATCGTCGCCCGCATCATGTTCCAATACGCCCAGGCGCGGCACATGTTCGACAAGGGCAATTACTGGGAGCCGAAACTTTCCTTCGCGCCCGTCGCGCCGGAGCCCGCCGCTCAGCGGGCCGTCGCGACGGCATAACGAGCGGAAAGCGCGCTTAAGCCGGCTTTCGGTTGATCAGCCAAAGCGCCGCGACGAAGAAGCCCTTGGAGACCGGCAGAAAGAACAGCGCGGAGACGATCGTCACCGCGATGAGAATCCCCGCCTCCCGCCAATAGGGCATGAGCTCCCCGCGCTCCAGAAAGATGAGCAGCGGCACGACGATATGGGCGACGAGGCCGATGGTGAGCCAGGCCGGTCCATCGTCGGCGTCGAGGCCCTCGAAGCTTTCGTGGCATTGCGGGCAGGCGTCCTCGCGCGTCAGATAGCCTTTGAAAAGGCGTCCCTCGCCGCAGCTCGGGCATTTCATGCGCGCGCCGCGCCACAGAATCCTCGCCGTCGTCGCCGCGTCGCTCATCCGCTTTTCCTCGCTTCCTGCCGATAACGCTTTCTTCACGAGCGGGCGGCGCGAATCAAGCGGTTCCGATTCGGACCCTGTTTGTGCACGGTCCAGGCCACGCTTCCAGATATGGAACAGGCGCAGAAAATTGGCGGCTTTCGAATTGGTGACGCTGTCGAGACGCGCGCTGCAGCGCATGGAAGATCGTCGGCGCCGCCTCATTTCGGCGCCATGCGAGACAAGTTATGATGACGCCTCCTTCCGGCAGGGAGCCGCAAATGTCCTCGCCCTTCGACCGGCGCCGCCTCGTCCTCACGAGCGTCCTCGCCGTCCTCGTCATTCCCGCCTTCTTCCTCTCCATGCGGGTCTTCTCGGCCTGGCGGTCGGGCTATGGCTGGGAGGAGATGGATTGGGACGGCAAGGGCTATACGACCCTGCTCGATTTCCTGAAAGCGGCCGAGATCGGCAAGCGCCCGGCGCTCGTCGGCGAGCGCTCCTGCCTCGAATATTTCCGCCATCCGGACGATGTGGTGGTGAAGACGGTCTGCCCGCCCTGAGGCGGCGCCATTGCCATCGCGCCCCGTCTGCGCTAACCGGCCATGGCTTTCCCGCGCGCCCGGGGCTTTGAAGCCCGGAACGGCGATGCGCGCCACTGGAGTTTCCCCGCATGAAACTGCCCAATCAGTTCTACCGTCCGCTGGCCATCGGCGCGCCGGCCCCCTATCGCGAGCCGCCCGTGAAGGTCGAGCGCATGATCCATTTCGTGCCGCCACATCTCGAGAAGATGCGCGCCAAGGTTCCCGACATCGCCAAACAGGTCGACGTGGTGCTCGGCAATCTCGAGGACGCCATTCCCACCGACGCCAAGGAGGCCGCCCGCGCCGGCTTCATCGACATGGCGAAGTCGACCGATTTCGGCTCCACCGGCCTGTGGACCCGCATGAACGCGCTGAACTCTCCCTGGGCGCTCGACGACATGATCGAGATCGTCGGCGCGGTCGGGAACAAGCTCGACGTCGTGATGCTGCCCAAGGTCGAGGGCCCCTGGGACATCGCCTATCTCGACCAGTTGCTCGCCCAGCTCGAAGCCAAGAACGGCGTGACCAAGCCCATTCTCATCCACGCCATTCTGGAGACGGCCGAGGGCGTGAAGAATGTCGACGCCATCGCGAGCGCCTCGCCGCGCATGCATGGCATCTCGCTCGGGCCCGCCGACCTTGCGGCCTCGCGCGCCATGAAGACGACGCGCGTCGGCGGCGGCCATCCGGAATATAAGGTCATCGCCGACGCCGATCCGGGCGCGGGGCTGCGCGCCACCTATCAGCAGGACCTCTGGCACTACACCATCGCCAAGATGGTCGACGCCTGCGCCTCCGCCGGGATCAAGGCCTTTTATGGGCCCTTCGGCGACTTCTCGGACGCGCCGGCCTGCGAGGCGCAGTTCCGCAACGCCTTCCTGCTCGGTTGCGCCGGCGCCTGGTCGCTGCATCCGACGCAGATCGAGATCGCCAAGCGCGTCTTCTCGCCCGATCCCAAGGAAGTCGCCTTCGCCAAGCGCGTGCTGGAGGCCATGCCCGACGGCGCCGGCGCGGTGATGATCGACGGCCGCATGCAGGACGACGCGACCTGGAAACAGTGCAAGGTCGTGGTCGACCTCGCGCGGCAGGTCGCCGCCAGGGACCCGGATTTCGCGCGCATCTACGGCCTCTGACCGGACCGCAAACGCAATCCCCTCCCGTTTTGCGGGAGGGGGTTGAGTCTTTCTAAAAAAGAATTGGAAAACCAATCTGTTAGACGAACCATTTTTCCATCGGCTTTTAGCTTTTCGCGCCTCGGCGCGGTTAACCGTCCGCCGCGATCCTCCTTTCGCAAGGAGGAGGCAGCCGATGAGCATGACGCTCTACCTGAAGCATGCGAGTCAGACCGACCTCGCCCGCTACGCCCGCGACGGCGTCGAGGGCGAAGATCTGGGCGTGCTGGTTGAAGCGGGTTTCGTGGAAGAACAGGTCTCGCGGCTGAAAGCGCTCGAGCTTCTCTATCTCGCCGACGAGGGCCGGGCCGCCTTCAGCCCCGCGGCGCGCGAAATGCTCGTCGACCATATCAGCCTGCTGCGGCGCCGGGGCTCTGGCGCGATGCGCGTCTCGAGCCCGTCCACGCCCGTGCTCGACCTGCATAAATCCTGGCGCTTGCTCCATTTCCTTTTCACCGGCGACGCCCGGGAAGGCGCGCCGCCGGCGGCGACCTTGCTCGCGGGCGGGCGCGAGGTGGGAGAGGACCTGGGCTACGGCCCGCCACGCATGCTCTCGCTCGACGAGACGGCGGCCTTCGCGGATTTTCTCAACGGGCTTGATCCCGATGCGCTGTCGGCGAGGCTCGACGGCGAGGCGATGAAATCGCTCGGCGTTTCTTGCGCCTGCGACGAGGATTGCGCCGACGAATTGCGAGAGGAGTTCGCGCGCTATTTCCCCCGCCTGCGAAGCTTCGTCTCGGCGGCCGCCGAGCGGCGCCAGGGGATGCTGATCTGGATGCTTTGAACAGGGTCGGGTGGGGTCAAGCCCACCACTATTATGGCGGCGCGAACCCCACCCGGCGGTCTTGCAGGCAAGTTTACGCAGGCTGCGTAAACTTGGCTGCGACCGCCGACCTCCCCGTAAAGGGGAGGTATGGGGCGCCTAACCGCCCGAGATAGTTGTTCGCCCGATTTGCCCTGATGCTGTGAACCGACGCCATTGACAGGCGCGGCCCAACGCTCCTACAAAGCCCGCCAATCTCGAAAGAGAAAACCGATCAACCCGCCAAGCCGCCCATGAGACGGCAGGCCAACGCCCGGCAGCGCGATGCGCCCCCGGGCGCGTTTTGTTTTGGAATGGAGCGAATGGCGAGTAACGAATAGCGAGTGGAAGACAATCTATTCGCTACGCCCTATTCGCCAGTCGCCAGGAGACAGCCCATGTTCGAGAGCCTTTCCGACAAGCTCTCCGCCGTATTCGACCGGCTGACCAAGCGCGGCGCGCTGACCGAGAGCGACGTCAACGAGGCGCTGCGCGAAATCCGCCGGGCGCTGCTCGAGGCCGACGTGGCGCTCGACGTGGCGCGCTCCTTCGCCGACAAGGTGCGCGACCGCGCCGTCGGCGCCAATGTCGTCAAGTCGGTCTCGCCGGGCCAGATGGTCGTCAAGATCGTCAATGACGTGCTGGTCGAAACCCTGGGCGAGACGGCGGAGCCGATCAATCTCGCCGCCAAGCCGCCCGTCGCCATCATGATGGTCGGCCTCCAGGGCGCGGGCAAGACGACGACCACCGCCAAGATCGCCAAGCGCCTGAAGGAGCGCCACGACAAGCGCGTGCTCATGGCCTCGCTCGACGTGAAGCGCCCCGCCGCGCAGGAGCAGCTCGCCGTGCTCGGCCGCCAGGTCGAGGTGGACACGCTGCCCGTCGTCGCGAACCAGACGCCCCTGCAGATCGCGCGGCGCGCCATGGAGAGCGCGCGGCTCCAGGGCTATGACGTCGTGCTGCTCGACACCGCCGGCCGCACCCATATCGACGAGCCGCTGATGCAGGAGATGGCGGACATCAAGTCCTACGCCAGCCCGCATGAAATCCTGCTCGTCGCCGACGCGCTGACAGGCCAGGACGCGGTCAATCTCGCCAAGAATTTCGACGAGCGCGTCGGCATCACCGGCATTGTGCTAACGCGCATGGACGGCGACGGCCGCGGCGGCGCGGCGCTCTCCATGCGCTATGTCACCGGCAAGCCGATCAAGCTCATCGGCGTCGGCGAGAAGATGGACGCGCTCGACGAATTCTCGCCGAGCCGCATCGCCAACCGGATTCTGGGCATGGGCGACATCGTCGCCCTTGTGGAGAAGGCGGCGGCGGCCATCGACGCGGAGGAGGCCCGCAAGGCCGCCGCGCGCATGGCCAAGGGCAAGTTCGACCTTCAGGATTTGTGCGACCAGCTCGCCCAGGTCGAGAAGCTCGGCGGGCTCGGCGGCATTATGGGCCTTCTGCCCGGCGTCGCCAAGATGAAGGACCAGCTCGCCAAGGCCAATCTCGACGACAATCTCGTCAAGCGCCAGCGCGCGATCATCCTGTCGATGACGCCGCAGGAGCGCAGGAATCCCGACATCCTCAAGGCCTCGCGCAAAAAGCGCATCGCCGCCGGCTCCGGCATGAAGGTCGAGGACGTCAACAAGCTCCTCAAGCAGCATCGCCAGATGGCGGACCTCATGAAGTCCTTCGGCGCCGGCAAGCGCGGCGGAATGATGGGCAAGGCCGCGCAGATGATGGGGCTCGGCCCCAGGGGCATGGAAATGCCCTCGCCGGAGGAGCTGCAGAAATTGCAGGAGAAGCTCGGCGGCGCCCCTCCCGGCGCCCCCGGGATTCCGGCCGCTCCCCCGGCCGATCTCCTGGCAAGGAAGCCGGCCCTTCCGGGGCTCGGCGGCGGAATGCTGAGCGGGCTCAACCCGTTCGGGAAGAAGAAGTGAAAGGAGCGAATAGGGAGTAGCGAATAGCGAATGGAGCGCGCCATCCTATTCGCTATTCGCTACTTCCTATTCGCCAGAACCAAGGAAACTTAGATGTCTCTCAAAATCCGTCTCGCCCGCGGCGGCGCCAAGAAGCGCCCCTTCTATCGCGTCGTCGTCGCCGATTCGCGCTCGCCCCGCGACGGCCGCTATATCGAAAAGCTCGGCACCTTCGATCCGCTGAAGGCGAAGGACGCCGCCGACCGCGTCGTGCTCGACGCGGAGAAGGCCAAGGCCTGGATCGCCAAGGGCGCCCAGCCGACCGACCGCGTCGCGCGCCTGCTCGACGCCGCCGGCGTTCTGACGCGCGAGGCCCGCAACAATCCGCAAAAGGCCCAGCCGAAGAAGAAGGCTCAGGAACGCGCCGCCGCCGCGGCCGAAGCCGCCGCTTCCGCCGAAGCGGCGGCGTAAGGTTCGACGCCCGTCATGGCCGGGCTTGTCCCGGCCATCCACGCCGCGCCGGCCCGGTCATGGATGCCCGGCGCGCCGGCCATGACGCGAAGACGCGGCCTTCAGCCGGCTTATTGATGACGCATTCCGATAAAGACCTCGTCCTGCTCGGCCGTTTCGGCGCGCCGCATGGCGTGCGCGGCGAGATTCGCCTGCAAAGCTACACGGGCGATCCGCTGGCGATCGCGACCTATGGCGCGCTGACGGACAAGAGCGGCGCGAAGACCTTCAAGCTCCTGTCCGTCCGCCCGCGGGGCAAGGACATGCTCGTCGCCCGCGTCGAGGGCGTCACAGAGCGCGCGGCCGCCGAGCGGCTGACAGGCGTCGAGCTTTACGTTGCGCGCGAGAAACTCCCTCCGCCGGAAGACGAAGACGAATTCTATCTCGCCGACCTCGTCGGCCTGCGCGCGGAGACCCGGGACGGCGCCGAGATCGGCGTTGTGGTCGCCGTGCGCAATTTCGGCGCGGGCGACATTCTGGAAGTCGCGCCGACGCATGGCCCCGAAAAGTTGTCAGACTTTTCGGGCGACGCCATGCGAAGAAAACTCGGAGGCGAAACGCTGATGTTTCCCTTCACCAAGGCTGTCGCGCCAGTGGTGAGCGTCGCCGAGGGGCGCGTGGTCGTGGAGCCGCCGGACGAGATAGACGGCGGCGACGAGAACGGGGAGCTTTCAGCCTGAGCGCTTCTTGCCGCCGCGCTTCGCGGCTGGGGAGACGCCTCGACCAAACGACCTGTCACGTATTTATGTAGCGCGCTGCTCATCAGCGTCTGATAGGGCATTCCCTCGTTCGCGGCCCGCGCCTGGATGTCTTCGAGATCACGCGACGAGATACGGATATTCACACGCTTGTCCTTCCCAAGCGCGGTCTTGGCGAATTTGGAGTAACGCGCGACGCGTCTGTGCAATTGACAATAAGCCGTTGCATTTTTCTTCGTCCTTTTTTCCCCTCATGCCATAACCGCCCCATGTGGCGCGCGACGATCCTGACCCTTTTTCCCGAGATGTTTCCCGGCCCGCTCGGGCTGTCGCTTGCGGGCGACGCGCTCGCGCGGGGCGTCTGGGAGCTGGAGACGAAGCAGATTCGCGAACATGGGATCGGCCGCCATCGCGCCGTGGACGACACGCCCGCGGGCGGCGGTCCCGGCATGGTGATGCGCGCCGACGTGCTGGCGGCGGCGATCGACGCGGCGGCGCCCGCCGACGATCCGCGCCCAAGACTGCTCATGAGCCCGCGCGGCCGCCCGCTCACGCAGCGGCGCGTGCGGGCGCTGGCGCAGGGTCCGGGAGCGATCGTTCTCTGCGCGCGATTCGAGGGCGTCGACGAGCGGATCATCGCCGCGCGCGGCCTCGAGGAAATATCGATCGGCGATTACATTCTTTCCGGCGGCGAGATCGCGGCGCTCGCCTTGATGGACGCCTGCGTGCGGCTCCTGCCGGGCGTCATGGGCGAGGAGCTTTCCGGCGAGGAGGAAAGCTTCGAGGGCGGGCTGCTCGAATATCCGCACTATACGCGGCCGCGCGAATTTGAGGGCCGCGAGATACCCGCCATCCTCCTCTCCGGCGATCACGCCAGGATCGCCAAATGGCGGCGTGACGAAGCGTTGAAGCTCACGCGGGCGAGACGGCCGGAGCTTCTCGCCCGCGAAGAAGAGTAGAAGCGATGGCCTGATCAGCTTTTCATGTAACTAAAATGCCTCACAAGCGTGCAAACAAGTCAACGTAGCGTGAGTACAAAAAGACCCGATTACGGGCGTTTCCTGTTATTTCAAATAAGACGCCGTGATCGCAAAATTTATCAATCATATTGTTGGCGTTTGGATAGCTTATATCAAGCAAGTCCTTTGCGTCATTCACCGATACGGTGGGTTTTTTATACAGGCTCTCAAGCAATTTTGTTGCTCTTCCTGCACTGCTTCCAAATTGATCTGTAATCAGCGCTCGATGCTCTTCGCGGAGGCCCACAATTTGACGGGCAGTTTCTGTCGCTTGGCCTGCTACCGATCCGACGCCGCGCAAAAAAAATTTCAGCCACCCCTCCCAATCTCCAGAATCCCTGACTTTCTGAAGACACTCGTAGTATTCATTACGATACATCTTGAACCAGTGAGATAAATAAAGCACGGGTTTCTGCAGAAGTCCTTTCTGACAAAGAAAAAACGTTATCAATAGACGACCGACGCGTCCGTTGCCGTCCAGGAATGGGTGAATTGTCTCGAATTGCGCATGAGCCAAGCCGATTTTGATCAGGTCCGGAATGTGGTCATCTTCGTGCAGAAAATTTTCCCAGTCGCCAAGGGCACGGTCGAGTTCATGGTGAGGCGGGGGGACAAATATTGCGGTTGTTAGAGTGCTCCCTTGCGGTCCTATCCAATTTTGGCTTCGTCGCAATTCCCCCGGTTGCGCCCGATGCCCCCTGACCCCCGTCAAAAGGCGCTCGTGAATCTCGCGGACCAAGCGCACGGACAGCGGCAGTTCGGAAAGCCTCATTAAGCCGTAATTCATTGCTTTGACATAGTTCAGAACTTCATCCACATCGCGGGGAGCTCGCGGGTCAAACACTTCAGCTTCAGCTTTCAGCAGATCGCTGAGAGAGGCTTGCGTGCCTTCGATTTCGCTCGAAAGAACTGCTTCCTTTCGCACATACATAAAAACGAAAAGGTCAGGGTTCGGCAGGGTCTGGATGGAGCCTTCAAGTCGACCCAGGGCGCGGTCAGCATCCGACAGGAGCTTTTGCATTTCCTGGTCGATTTGGACCGGCGGCGTGGGCGGAAGAGGAGCCGGGACAAACGCCCTGTAGCCGGACGGTTGAAAAACGTATGAACCTGACCTTGACGACATATTATCTCGGCGCGTTATTAAAACACCGGCATATTGTTATATTAACGTCCGAAGATAGTAAAGAGCCATTATGGTCTATTATGATCGTTCGGCTGTCATATGGATAGCCCGCTAGCCACGTATGACTCCCCATCGATAATATGCGAGAGCGTTCACCTCCTTATTATCGTTAGCGCCTGCCGCCCGATATCGGAGCGGCCAAGCCACGATCCCGCAACGGACTTAAGGTCGACGGCGCGAGA
>Ga0123398_1038564_pt1 | contig 29324 bp, 31 predicted proteins | sample T5LHNO3metaT_FD_89926 | JGI IMG/M metagenome (GOLD analysis project Ga0123398, IMG submission 89926) | Methane-oxidizing artificial microbial communities from Washington, USA to study methane cycling - T5-LHNO3 metaT (Metagenome... | ecosystem: Engineered > Modeled > Simulated communities...
AGCAAAGGGCGCATGCGCGTAGGTGCGGCCTCGCCCCTCACCCCGCTCTCTTCCTGTTTCACGGGGAGAGAGATCGGCCTTCTTCTCCTTTTGCTAAGGAAAGACCAGAAGAGCTACTTCGTCGCATATGTAAACAGCATTGAATGCGGCAATCCGCGTGGCGGCGGGGGGAAGGGCGCGGCGGCGCGGACGGCGGCGAGAGCGGCGGAGTCGAGATCGGGCAGGCCGCTCGACTTGTAGACCGCCTGATGGGTGAGATTGCCCATCTCGTCGATATAGAAGGCCACCACCCCCTTCGACGACATCTGCAATTCGCGCACGCGCGGCGGAATGCGCATATGCGGCATGATGAGGCCGTAGAGGATCGTGAGATAGGTCGTCTTCGCCTGGCCCCCGCCGACCGGCGACGGCTTGGGCGGCGCCGCGAGCTTGAAGTCCGGCAGCGGCGCGAGCGCGGCGACCTGATCAGCGATCGACATGGCGTCGCCCTTCTTCGCCGGTTTTGCGTCCTTCGCCTCGGGCTTGTCGATGGGCGTCGGCGTCTTTTCCGCGCGCTCGATGATCTCGGCGTCGGGCTTGTCATCCACTTCCTTCTGCGGCGCGGGCTCCGGCTTCTTGTCGCCGTCGGCGTCGTCCTCGGCGTCCTTCAGCCCCTGGGGCTTCTCGTCCTTGGGCGCGAATTTCTCGGGCTCGTTGCGCTTGGTCTTGGTCTCCTGCGCCTCCTCCGGCGCGTTCACCTCGCTCTTGGCCTTGCTCTCGGCCTTGGGCGCGTCGAAGGCCGGCTTCTCGGTTTCCGGCGGCGGGGGCGGAGGCGGCGGGGGCTTCTGCTGTTCTTTTTTCTCGGGCGGCGGCGGCTCCGGCGGAGGCGGCTCCTCCTTCTTCTCCTCCTGCGGCGGGGGCTCGGGCGGCGGCGGCTCGGTGATCACCTCGACCGGAATTTCCTCGACAGGCGGCGCGAGGGCGTTGCGCTTATCCTCCCATAACAGGAAGGCCAGCAGCGCGAGATGCAGCAGCAGGCCGAGCAGAACAAACGCCAGGAAACGCGGACGCGGCGCGCCGCCGCCGGCGCGCGGTTCGAATAGCCGGTCCATGGCGACGGCGGCGAGCGCCGCGCCACGAGGCTTCTGTCTGACCGTTTCATTCATCTCGATGGAGGAACCCGTCCGCGAGCCGGGGCAACCTGCATGCCAAGCACAGGAGTAAAATCACGGGCGAATTTGCCACAGGCGCCGCCCCCTTCGCAAACCTTCTGGCGTTTTTTGGGGCAAATGGCCGCGCTTCCCTGCAATGTCGCCTTATGCCGCAGGGCAATTCCGGCCCTCGAATGATTATATGAGAGCAAGCTAATAAACGAGCGCGGCGCGCCGCGCGAAGGGAAGAATCGATGCGAAGCGGATGCGGCCTCACCCGGCGCGGATTCCTGATGTCGGCGGCGGCGCTGGCCGTCCCCTCCTTTGCCCTCGGCGCGGGAACGCCCCGGACGGCGTCGGAAAGCTTCAATCCGGACGTCGACCTCGAGCTCGTCTGCAGGCGCGATTCAGTCGCCATTTTCGACGGCGCGCCGACGCAGGTCTGGCGCTATACGGGCAATCTGCTCAAAGGCCCCGGCAACACGCTGACGACGCGCCCCGACAGCTATCTCGGCCCGCTGCTGCGCTTCGTGAAGGGACAGAAGATTCGCATCCGCCTGCGCAATGAATTGCCCGAGCGGACCATCACTCATTGGCACGGCCTGCATGTGCCCATGGCGGCGGACGGCCATCCCATGGCTGCGATTGATCCCGGCGAGACCTATGTTTATGAATTCGAGATGCGCAATCGCGCGAGCTTCTATTTTTATCACCCGCATACGCATGAGGCGACCGCGACCCAAGTCTATCACGGACTCGCCGGCGGGATGATCGTCGAGGACGAGGAGGAGCGCGCGCTCGGCTTGCCTTCGGGCGAATATGAAATTCCGCTCGCGCTTCAGGATCGCTCTTTCGATGACAATAACCAGCTCGCCTATTGGGGCGGCATGCCTCGCGACATGTTCGGCTTCCATGGCGAGCGCATTCTCGTCAATGGACGGCCGGACTTTCGCCTGGAGGTCGCGAGCCGCGCCTATCGCCTGCGCGTGCTGAACGGCTCGAATGCGCGCATCTACAAGCTGCGCTGGGACGACGCAACGCCGCTGACGGTCATCGGCGTCGACGGCGGGTTGTTGGAGAAGGCGGAGACGCGGCCCTATGTCATGCTCGCGCCGGGCGAGCGCGTCGATCTCTGGACGGATTTCAGCGGCCGCAAGGCGGGCGCGAAGCTCACGATGCGCAGCGGCGCGTTCGACGGCCTCATACCGCCCATGGCGCAACGCATGATGGGCGGCGGTTTGATGGCCGGCGGCGATTATCCGCTGTTCGACGTGACGGTGACGCGCGAGACGAGCGACAGCCCGAAGCTTCCCGAAAAGCTTTCGACGCTGAAGCATTTTCGTCTGGAGGAAATCGCCAACCGGGACAATCCGCGCCCGATCGCGTTGTCCATGGGGCATATGGCGGCGCGGATCAATGGCCGGACCTATTCGCATGACGATGTGATGGACTTAGAGCGCGCGCCTGTCGACACCGTGCAGCTCTTCGAGATCTTCCACGAACATGGCGGAGAGATGGGCGGCATGGGTGAAATGGGGATGGGCCGCATGGGAATGGGCGGCATGATGCGCGGCCGCATGATGGGCGGCGGAATGGGGATGATGGGCATGATGAACATGAACATGGCCCATCCGATCCATCTGCACGGCCAGCAGTTTGAAATACTGAGCCGCGGTTACAATGGCGACGATCCCGCGGCCTATGCGACGATCCGCGAGGGCCTGATCGACAGCGGGCTGAAGGACACTGTGCTCGTCGCTCCCGGCGAGCGCATCCGCATCGCCAAGCCTTTCGGCGATTTCAAGGGCCGCTTCATGTATCACTGCCATAACCTCGAACATGAGGACATGGGCATGATGCGCGAATTCTCGGTGGAGTGAGCGACGCCGATGCGCCCGCCTACTCGTCGGCGTCTGTGTAAAGGATCACCTCGTCGGGAAGGCCGGCCGCCACGCTCCTTTCGAGAGTGACGCCGGCGACGCGGGCGAGCCCGGCGTCGTCTTCGAGCAGCACGATGGCTTCGCTCGGCATTTGCTGGAGCTTCTCGATGAGTTGGGCGACGGTCATGGCGCGCTCTCGCTTTCGGGGCGATAAGCCCTGAAGCAAGCGCCGAGCCATCCTGCCGGCGCATTCACGCGCTCGGCGCGCGGACCGTATAGGGATGACGCCAGAAAACGCGGCGGTCAGATGTTGCAGACGTAGCTCAGTTCGCTCTTGCTGATCTGATCGGCGACCCAGAGTGCGCCCTTGGCGCGGTGCGTCTCGATGAAGCTGGACGCCTTGGCGAGTTGATCTTCGGACAGCGACAAATTGCACATGCGCGCGACCTGGCGGCCGATCTCCACCTTGCGCGCGACGGGCGTCGCGCGGGAGAGAACGGCGTTGACGGCGTCGACGGCGGAAGACTTGGCGAAAGCCGGAACGGCCGTCATCACAAGCGCGCAGCACGCGAAAACGCGGATTTTCGTCATCTCTGCCCCATTGGTTGGTTGGACGCGACATGAAACGCCGGCATGTCCCTGCGCCGCGGCGGGAACGTCATCCACGACGCGGCTTTTCCATTTAAGCCGCCCTCATTGTGACGACTTTAGGGCTGACGTCGGCGGACGCAAAAAAGCCTCGCGCCCGAAGATGCGAGGCCTTCTCATTCAGTGCGCCAAGCTTCAGTGTTGCGCGCCGTCGCCCGAGCCGCCGTGGCTCATGCCGCCCATCATTCCTCCCATGCCGCCCGTCATGCCGCCGCCCATGGACATGCCGACTTTCATGATGGAGGTCAGGGTCTCGCCCGCGATCTTCTTCTGCTCGTCGGAGAGCGCGGTGAACAAAGGCTCGATCGCGGCCTTTTGCGCCCGCACAATGTCGAGATGGTCGGCCATGTGCTTTTCCATCATCTCGAGCTTGTGCAGCACCGGCGGCTTGGAGTGATCCGGGCGATCGTCCGTCGCCGCGCACTTGGCGGACGCCTTTTGCGCCGCGGCGCGCCAGGCTTCGGCGAAATTATTCCAGGCGGAGACCTGCTGTTCGGTAAGTTTCAACTCGGCTTTCAGATAAGCGAGGCGGCCCTCAAGATGCTCGGTGAAGCCGCACATCATGTGCTGCATCATCCCGGCCATTCCGCCGCCGTGAGACGCGCCGCCGCCGGCGCCGCCGTGGCCCATGCCGGCCATCATGCCGCCCATCATTCCGCTCATGCCGGCGCCCTGGCTCGCGCCGGCTGCTCCGCCGGCGCCGCCGGGGTGATGGCCCGCATGTTCGTCCGTCTTGCCGGCGTCGGCCTTGGGCGCATCAGCGGGCGCGGCGTCGGGCTGCGCCTTGCCGGGGTCGGCCCACTGGGCCGGCGCGGGCGCCGGCGCCGCGCCATGGTCCACCTTGCTGTGGTCCATCTTGCTGTGATCGACTTCCGGCGCCGGTTCCGCCCGCGCCAGTGACAGACCTGACGCAAGCGCAAGCGCCGCGATGCTCGTCGTGAAGAAGATAGTCCGGACGATCATGTTCCACTCCCCAAAAATTATTGCTTTTGTCTTCGATGCTTTCCGCATCGCCGCCCGGAGCGCCTTCCGTGAAAGCTGACGAGCTTTCGCGACGGGAATGCGCTCCGGCGTATCGGTCCGACACTATCGCTCGCATATTCTATGCGGGCGGAAACTGCGCCGGTCCGCAACAATGTCACAGAAGGAGCCCGGAGGCATCCCGCCAATTGTCGCGCGTCAAATCGAACGCCGTCCCGAATGCGCTCGCTGCGTCGGGAGCATGGCGCAGCGCAAAACAAATGCGGCCGCTCGAAGGCGACCGCACAATGGGCGTAGGACCAAATTGCTTTGCGCGTCTTACTTGGCGTCGTCGCGCTTGACCTGATAGCTGCCTTTGTACCTGGGATCGTCCTTGACGGGGCGCGGGGCGCGCACCTCGTCAACTTTCGGCGGCTCCTTGTAGCCGGGCTGGCCCGCGACATTCGGCGCGCCCCATTTCACTTCTTCGGCCATCGCGCCGCCGAAGCCGAAAACCGCCGGAACAGCGACGAGCGCAACCAACGCGGAGTGCTTGAAAGCCATCGTTTCCTCCTTGTTATTTAACCACGTCGTGGATGGAAGCTAACGCTTCCGCGGCGGATTATAGGAACAGAGTTTTTCAGGCTCGCTACAGATTATTGATAATTAGGCGACGCGGCGCGCCCCGCCAGAATTGTCCGAAAAGAGACTGATAATTATTGGTTACGCGGATTTCTTCTCGGCGATGCCGACGAGCGCGCGCAGGATGCGCCGCGTTCCGGCCAGCCGCTGCTTCATCGTCTCGAACTCGCGGATGAAGACAATGCGCATGTCGGGGCGCACCTTGGCCGACGCCCCTTGCTCCGCGACATAGCGCACGAGCCCCGCCGGATCGGCGAAAAGATTGTCGCGGAAGGAGAGGATGACGCCCTTCGGGCCCGCGTCGACCTTTTCGACATGAGCGCGGCGGCAGAGGGCCTTGATCGCGACAATTTCGAGAAGCTGCTCGACCTCGGGCGGAATGGGGCCGAAACGGTCGATCATCTCGGCGGCGAAGGCTTCGATGTCCTGATCGGTTTCGAGCGTCGAGAGGCGCCGGTAGAGCTGCAGGCGCAAGGTGAGATCAGGGATGTAATCCTCAGGGATCGTCACCGGCGCGCCGATCGCGATGGTCGGCGACCAGGCTTCCTCCTGCGGCTCCTCGACGCCCGCCTTCAAAAGCGTGATCGCGTCGGAGAGCATCTGCTGATAGAGCTCATAGCCGACTTCCTTGATATGGCCCGACTGCTCGTCGCCGAGCAGATTGCCCGCGCCGCGAATGTCGAGATCGTGGCTCGCGAGCTGGAAGCCCGCGCCGAGCGTGTCGAGCGACTGCAGCACTTCGAGCCGCTTCTGCGCCTGCGGCGTGATCATGCGGTTGGCGGGCGTGGTGAAGAGCGCATAGGCGCGCGTCTTGGAGCGGCCGACGCGCCCGCGCAACTGATAGAGCTGCGCGAGGCCGAACATATCGGCGCGCCAGACGATGAGCGTGTTCGCGCTCGGAATGTCGAGGCCCGACTCCACGATCGTCGTCGAGAGCAGGATGTCGAACTTGCCGTCGTAAAAGGCCGACATTTTCTCTTCGAGCTCGGTCGCGGGCATTTGCCCATGCGCGATGACGAATTTCGCCTCCGGCAGATTCTCGCGCAGAAAGGCCGCCGCTTCCTCCAGATCCTCGATGCGCGGGCAGACGAAGAAGGCCTGTCCGCCGCGATAGCGCTCGCGCAGCAAGGCTTCGCGCACGATCAGCGGATCGAAGGGCGAGACGAAGCTGCGCACGGCGAGACGATCAACGGGCGGCGTCGTGATGAGCGACAGCTCGCGCACGCCCGTCATGGCGAGCTGCAGCGTGCGCGGAATGGGCGTCGCGGAGAGCGTCAGCACATGCACCTCGGCGCGCAATTCCTTCAGCCGCTCCTTGTGGCCGACGCCGAAATGCTGCTCCTCGTCGATGATGACGAGGCCGAGATCCTTGAAGCTGACGCCCTTGCCGAGAAGGGCGTGCGTGCCGCAGACGATGTCGACCGTTCCCTCGGCGAGGCCTTTCTTGGTCTCGCGCGTCTCAGCGGCGCCGACCATGCGCGAGAGACGGCCGATCCTGATCGGCAGCCCCGCGAAGCGCGCGCTGAACGTCTTGTAATGCTGGCGCGCGAGCAGCGTCGTCGGCGCGACGACGGCGACCTGCTTGCCATTGATCGCAGCGGCGAAAGCGGCGCGCAGCGCGACCTCCGTCTTGCCGAAGCCGACGTCGCCGCAGACGAGGCGGTCCATCGGCCGCCCCGCCGCGAGATCGTCGAGCACCGCGTCGATCGCCGCGAGCTGGTCCTCGGTCTCGTCATAGGGGAAGCGCGCGCAAAATTCGTCGTAGAGCCCTTCCGGCGGCGCGAGCTTCGGCGCCGCCCGCAACTGGCGCTGCGCCGCGATGGCGATGAGGCCCTTCGCCATTTCGCGGATGCGGTTCTTCATCCGCGCCTTGCGATGCTGCCAGCTCGGCGCGCCCATCCTGTCGAGCTGCGCCTCGGCGTCCTCGCCGCCATAGCGGCTGAGAAGCTCGAAATTCTCTACGGGGACGTAGAGCTTCTGGTCGTCCGCGTAATGAACCTCGAGATAGTCGCGCCGCACGCCGCCGCTATCGAGCGTGTTGAGGCCGACGAAACGGCCGATGCCGTAATCGACGTGAACGACGATGTCGCCGGCGGTGAGCGCGGCGATCTCGCCGAGAAGATTCTCGGTCGGCCTGCGCGCGCGCCGGCGGCGCACGAGGCGGTCGCCGAGAATGTCCTGCTCGCCGACCAGCGCGTAGGCGTCGGTCTCGAAGCCATGTTCCACGCCGAGCACGGCGAGGGCGACGCCGCCCGGTCCCCTCGCCAGCGCCGCGGGAAGAGAATTGACGAGCGCGAAATCCTTGAGTCCATGCTCCCGCAGAACATGGCCGAGACGCTCGCAGGAGCCGTCCGACCAGCCCGCGACGATCACCGTCTCGCCGGCGCCGCGCAGCGCCTGAACATGATCGACCGCCGCCTGGAAGACGTTCACCTCCGGCTCGTTGCGCTCGGGCGCGAAGTCGCGGCCGGGCCGCGCGCCGCAATCGACGGCGTCGGCGCGTTCGGAGGCGAAGGGCGAGAATTGCGCGGCGCCGCGCTCTTCCAGCGCGCCGCGCCATTCGTCGCTTGTGAGATAAAGCGCGGCGGGCTCCAGCGGCTTGTAGTTGGAGACCGCGGGATCGAGGTCATAGGCCTCCTTGCGCGCGTCGTAATAGTCGGCGATCTGCTTCAGGCGCTCGCCCGCCGCGTCCTCGACCAGCGCGTCGAGCATCAAGGGCGCGTCGCCGAGATAGTCGAAGAGCGTGTCCATCCGCTCGTAGAAGAGGGGCAGCCAATGCTCCATGCCGTGATGGCGCCGGCCTTCGCTCACCGCCTCGTAAAGCGCGTCGCCGCGCGTCTGCCCGCCGAAGCGCGCCGCGTAATTCTGGCGGAAGCGGCGCATCGTGTCGGAGGTGAGGCGCAACTCGCTCATCGGCGTGAGATCGAGCGCGCGCAATTGCCCGGTGGCGCGCTGCGTCTCGGGATCGAAGCTCCTGATCGATTCGAGCGTGTCGCCGAAGAAGTCGAGACGGATCGGCGCCGGCAGGCCCGGCGGGTAAAGGTCGATCAGGCCGCCGCGCTGCGCGTATTCGCCCGTCTCGCGCACCGTGCTCGCGCGCAGGAAGCCATTCGCCTCCAGCCAGCGCGCCAACTCGTCGAGCTTCACCACATTGCCGGGCGCCGCAGAAAAACTCTCGGCCGCGACCATCTTCTTCGGCGGCGCGCGTTGCAGGAGGCAGTCGGCGGTCGTGGTGACGACGCGCGGGCGCTCGGCGGAGGAGCTGGCGCGGGCGAGGCGAGAGAATGCCGTCATGCGCCGCGCGACGACATTGGCGTGCGGCGAGACGCGGTCATAGGGCTGGCAGTCCCAGCCGGGAATATCGAGAATCTCGACGTCGGGATTGGCGAAGCGCAACGCCTCCCGGAACTGGGCGGAGCGGGCGGCGTCGCGCGCGACATGGACGAAGACCGCCGGGCGCCCTTCCGCCGCGCGCGCCAGAGCGCGCGCGAGATCGGCGCAGAGGAAGGCGTCGAAACCTTCCGGCGCATGGGCGAAGAGGAGCTTCTCGCCCTTGGCGAGGCGCGCCAGCGCGGTCTCGAGCGTGCGCGCGGCGCCCTTTGTCTTCACGGCCGTCTTGCTCAATGGATCGGTCCGTCGTGGGTATGGAAAGCGAGGATGGCTCTCAGCAGCGCCGTGTCGCGCTCGGGGGGCGGCGGCGCGCCGCCCGCGAGCCAGCTCAGAAGCTCGGCGTCCGGAAGGTCGAGCAGCGCCTCGATCTCGTCGAGCTCCGCGTCGTTCAGACTGTCGATGCGGGCGTCGACGAAGCCGCCCATCAGAATGTCGAGCTCCCGCATGCCGCGCCGCCAGGCGCGGACCCGGATGCGCCGGCGGCGGATGTCGTTTTCGCTGAGGCCGGCGGCCTCGGCCGGCTGATCTTCGGACATGGATGGAATCGCTCAAAAGCGCCGCCCGAGAATTCGAACGTCGCTGACAAGGCTGGATTATCGCAGCCCGCTGCGAAAGGAAAGCGCGGGGGCGTCGCCGCCGCGAATGCGCTTGACTTCGGAAAGCCGCTGCCCTATCCCGCAGTCCTCGCGCGAACGACGCGCCGCGCGGGGGAGTAGCTCAGTTGGTTAGAGCGCCGGCCTGTCACGCCGGAGGTCGCGGGTTCGAGCCCCGTCTCTCTCGCCATTAAATCGGCGTCCTGCGAGGCCCTTTCCGGAACGCGCCCGCCCGTCGCCCTCTCGACCCGCCCGAACCTCGGTGAAAAAACCGCCTTCTTGCGTTACTCTTCCCACATGAAGGCGAATCACTTCGCGTGGGCTTTGGCCGCGCTTCTTCTCCTCGCAAATCCCGCCCGCGCGGACTGGTCCGTCTGCCTCGGGGGCTTGCGTCACGCGGCGGCGGGCGCGGGCGTCAGCGGGCAGACCATCGCCGCGGCGACGGACGGCATGCAGCCGAACGACGCCGTGAGCTTCATGGACAAGCAGCCGGAGTTCACCACGCCCGTCTGGGACTATGTCGCCGGCCTCGTCGACGAGGAGCGCGTCGAGGAAGGGCGCGCGATGCTGCACAAATATGCGAGCGCGCTGCATGCGGCGCAAGCCCATTACGGCGTCGATCCGGCGACGGTCGTCGCGGTGTGGGGGGTCGAAAGCGATTTCGGCAAGAGCTTCGGCAAGCGCTATGTCGTGCAGTCGCTGGCGACGCTCGCCTGCGAGGCGCCGCGCCGCAATGACTATTGGCGCAAGGAGTTCGTCTCCGCGCTGAAGATTCTGGACAGCGGCGACATTCGCCAGGACGAATTCATGGGCTCCTGGGCCGGCGCTTTCGGCCATACGCAGTTCATGCCCTCGACTTTCCTCGGAACGGCCGTCGATCTCGACGGCGACGGACGCCGCAATATTGCCAGCTCCGCCGCCGACTCGCTGGGCTCGACGGCGAATTATCTGAGAAAGAGCGGCTGGCGCGCCGGCGAGACCTGGGGTTTCGAGGTCCGCCTTCCCGAGGGCTATAACGGCCCTTCAGGGCGCATGCGTAAAAAGCCCATGTCCCACTGGGAGTCGCTCGGGATCACGCGGCTCGACGGCGGCGGGCTCGGGGGCGGCTCGGCCGGCCTGCTGCTGCCGGCGGGCAGGAATGGGCCGGCCTTCCTCGTCACCAGGAATTTCGACGCCGTCTACGCCTATAACGCCGCCGAATCCTATGCGCTCGCCATCTGCGTCCTCTCGGACCGGCTGCGCGGGCGGCCCGGCATCCAGACGCCCTGGCCGACGGACGATCCGGGCCTGTCGCGCGCCGAGCGCCGCGAGCTCCAGTCATTGCTGATCCGCGCCGGCTACGACGTCGGCGATCCGGACGGCGTCATTGGGACCAAGACCAAGGAAGCCATCGCCGATTATCAGGGCCGCGTCGGCCTGGCGCGTAATGGCCGCGCGAGCCTCAAGGTGCTGAACGCCCTGCGGGGGCGGTGAGGCTTTCCGTCGCGGGCGCCGCGATCTTTTCGGGCGCCTCGGCCTTCGCGGCGCCGGCTTGCGCATTGCCCGCCATCTCGTCGGCGATCCAGGCGTTGCCCAGCTCCCAGACGACGGCGAGCACGACGGGCCCGACGAACAGGCCCGCCACGCCATGCGCCAGCACGCCGCCGATGACGCCGATGAAGATCACCGGGATCGGCGTCGAGAGGCCATGCGCGAAGATGAAGGGCTTCAGCACATTGTCCATGTAATTGACGGTCAGCATGCAGATGGTAAGGCCGATGGCGGCGGGCGTCGAGAGGGTCGTCCAGGCCCAGAAGACGACCGGCGCGACGATGAGCAGCGGCCCGATCTGCACGATGCCCAGAACGAGGATGGCGATCGTCAGCAGGCTCGCGCCCGGAACCTCGGCGAGAGACATGCCGGCGCCGCCGATCACCGCCTGCATGATGGAAAGACCCATGACGCCGCGCGAGACGGCGTTGATCGTTGCGCCGGCGATGTTGAGATAATTCTCGCCATTCGACGGATCGATCCGGCGGGCCAGCGCCCGCATACCGACGAGAAGCTGCGACGCATAGGCGAGCAGGAAGCCGGACAGGATCACCGACAGCAGGAATTTGAGCGTGCCGACGCCGGCGTTGCGCGCCATGCCGAGCAGATATTCGCCGACCGGTTTGAGCTGCGGGAGGATCTGCGTCAGCGCGCTGCTCAGATTGGTCGAGGCAAGCTCCCAATAGGAGTAAAGCTGCGCGCCGATCAGCGGCCAGTCCTTCACCGCGGCGGGCGGGGGCGGGACGGCGATGTCGCCATTGTCGAAGCCCGCGATGACGCCTTTGACGGGATCAATGAAGCCGAGCCCCATCCAGGTCACGGGACCGATGACGAGGGCGAGCGCAACGATGGTGATGAGGCCCGCCGCGATGGTCTGGCGGCCGCCGAGCAGGGCGGTCAGCCTGTCGAGCAGGGGATAAAGCGCGACCGCGAGAACCACGCTCCAGACGATCATCGCCCCGAAGGGCGCGATGATGACGAAAGTCCAGTAGGCGAGAAAGCCGATCACGAAGAGCCGGACCGACATTTCGATGAAGAGGGCGTTGAAGCGGCGCTCCACGCCGTTAAAGGAAGGGTTCTCTTCGGCCACGCGAAAATCCCGCTATGCGCTGCGTTGCAGCAAGAGTGGACGCGCCCCGCCCCGGAAGCAAGGGGCGTCGTCGACGCGCGCATGCGCGAAAGGAAATCGCGCCAAAATCAGGACGCCAGAGCGCATTCTTGTCGCAGAAGTCGTCAACGATCGCGGAATGCGCTCTCCTGTCATGCGCATCGGCTTCGATTTCATGGGGCCGCGGATATTTCATGACTCGCAGGTCGATCCGAAGGCCGAGCGCGGCCCGCCGCGCGTGAACGCGACATATGGCCGTATAGTCATATGGTCGCAGTCGCAGCGCGGCGGCGGGCGCGAAGGCGGCGCCGTTAATAAAATTTTCTTGTGAAGCTCACGGTTGATCGGCAAATGACGCGTCGCCGCGCCGGCCGGGCCGCACGACGAAAGCAGGCCGATATTGGATCGAGACGACGGTCGACGCGTCCTTGGCTTCCCCAGATAATGGCGCCCCCGCGCCGCTGTCCTGTCCAGAGCGAAATCCCTTGGCTCGCCAAATAGTTCCATCGCGGCTGGATAGGCCCTGAGGCGCGCGGCGTCCCGCGAGCTTCTTTGTCGCCAGACACGGCGTCGGCTTTTGCGCGCGCCACCGGGTCCGCCATCGTGAACGCGGCGCAATTCCTCGAAAATGACAAGCTCAAGTTTTGCGACTGTTCCAAATCAATTCAAATCCGACGCGTCCGGATAACCACCACGTTACGGCCGCGTGTTAACGCCTGTGCGTGCCTGCCGCCCTGCCGAGCCTCCGACAATCTCGCCTTCGTCGAAACGAGCGTCGCGTCTCGCGGACGCCGGGTTGGGAGTTTTAGTGAAATGAGCGAAACTGACGAAGCCGAGAATGGCAAGGAAGCGGAAAGCGACAGCGCCAAGTTGGAGCGCGCGCTTGTGGAGGCGCATTATCTTGGCCTGTCCCTGCGGGCGCTGGCCGCGAACCGCAATTTCCGCTATGCGGCGATCACCGCCTCCGTCTGCGAATTGCTGATCGGCTGGGCGAAATTCGTGGGCGACCGAATTCAGGCGGGCGAGGAGCCTTTCGCCACTCGCCCGGCGCCGCGCCGGCCGCCGCACAAGAAATAAGCGCCTTTCGACAAGCTTTCCGCTTTTCGGATAGGATGGCGAAAAGCTTGCTGGAATGAATCGGACGCCATGACCATCAGACTGCATCGGGGCGACCTCCCGTCGGAGGCCGCCCTGTCGACAATCGTCGCCGTCGACACGGAAACGCTCGGGCTGAACCCGCACCGGGACCGACTATGCCTCGTGCAGCTTTCCTTCGGCGACGGCGACGCCGAACTGGTGCAGATCGCCAAGGGCCAGACCCGGGCGCCCAATCTGGAGAAGCTGCTCGCCGACCCGAACGTGCTGAAGCTCTTTCATTTCGCGCGCTTCGACCTTGCGATCCTCGCCAAGACCTTCGGCTTCACGCCGTCTCCCGTCTATTGCACCAAGATCGCCTCCAGGCTCACGCGCACCTATACGGACCGCCATGGGCTGAAGGACCTGACGCGGGAACTCGTCGGCGTCGAGATTTCAAAGCAGCAGCAGTCCTCGGATTGGGGGGCCGCGACCCTGACCGACGCGCAGCAGGCCTACGCGGCCTCGGACGTGCTCTATCTGCACCAGCTCAAGGAGAAGCTCGACGCCATGCTGGCGCGGGAGGGCCGGACCGGGCTCGCCCAGGCCTGCTTCGACTTCCTGCCGGCGCGCGCCGCGCTCGATCTCGCCGGCTGGGCCGAGATCGACATTTTCTCGCACGAATGACGTGTGGCCGGCCCCGAATTCGCCACGCCGCGGCCCGATAATCGCGCCATGACAGATGGCGGCGCCGCAAATGTCCGATCCGCTCAGCCCCGCTCCGGCCATCAGCCGTCGCGGGAGAGCGGTCGCGACCGCCTCGCCGCGCTCACGGCGCGTCGCGAGAGCGCGTTTCCCGAGGCGCTGCGCCACACGGCGCGGGTCACGCGGCTGCGGCGCTGGATTCTCTGGGGCGTCGGCGGGACGGTGGCGCTGGTGGGCGTCGGCCTCGCCGCGAGCTCGCTGCGGTTCCTGCCCATCGATCTCAATCTCTCGCGCGTCGCGCTGAAGGGCACGCGCATCGTCATCGAGGCGCCGAAGCTCGTCGGCTACCGCAAGGACGGCAAGCCTTATGAGATACGCGCCCGCGTGGGCGTTCAGGACATTTCGACGCCCGACGTCTTCGATCTCGAGGGCCTCGACGTGCGCGTCGAGACGGAAGGCGCCCATCCGATCGTGCTGACGGCGGCGAAGGCCAATTACAGCACCAGGAACGATCGGGCGACGCTGACCGGCGGCGTCAATGTCTCCGACGGCGAGGATTTCGAGATGCGCATGGCCGCCGCCGCGATGGATTTCAAGGCGAGCGTGATGACCTCGGACACGAAGGTCGCGCTCAGGATCGAGGGCGGCGAGGTCGTTGCGGATTCGGTTGAATTTTCGCAAAAGGAACGCCGCGCCAGCTTCGCTGGCAATGTTCATTCCGTGCTGTATGGCGAGGACGACCCCGCGCCGGCGAGCGTCACGCGAAGCGGCGAGAAGCGGGACGGCGAAACGCAGGCCGCCCCGCGCGCGGCGCAGTGAGAGAAAAATGAAGAGCCTCAAAACCTTGGCCCTTGTCGCCGCCCTGCTTCTCGTCGGCGCCGCGCCCGTTTGCGCCAAGGGCCGCTCCGGCGGCATTCTGCCCGGCGCGACCGCCAAGGACCCGCTCAATATCGACGCCGGCAAGCTCGATTATTTCGATCAGGAGCAGAAGCTCGTCTATTCGGGCAGCGTCATCGTCACCAATGGCCCGTCGACATTGAAGGCCTCGCGCATCACGATCTTCCTGGAGGGCAAGGGCGCCGCCGCGGCGGGCGCGACGAGCAACGACCGCGTGAAGCATATCGAGGCGGACGGTCCGGTGACGCTCGTCTCCAAGGATCAGGTCGGCACGGGCGACCATGGCAGCTACGACAAGGCCGAGAACAAGGTCTATCTCTCGGGCAACGTCACGCTGACCCAGGGCGACAACATCGTGAAAGGCGAGCGGCTCGTCTATGACGTGACGAGCGGCGTCGCGAGCATTCAGGGCGGCGGCGCCCAGGGCGGCCGCGTGCGCTCGACCTTCATGCCCGGCTCGGCGAAAGGGCCATGAAAGCCGCTATTCCGGTTTCAGCGCTTCGGTATGGAGCAGGCCCAGCATGCCGCGCCGCTTGGCCTCGTAATAGTAGCCGCCGGCATAGAGCCTGATGGCGCGCCCTTCGTCCCCGCCCGAAAGCTTGTAGGCGTTGGCGAGATAGGGCACAGCGTAGGTGAGGTTGGTCTCGGCGTCGAGCAGGCCTTGCGCCGGGCCCCTATAGCCCATGCCCCTGGCCGTGTCGTGGCGGATCTGCATGAGGCCCCAATAGGGCCCATGCCGCGCGGCCGGATTGTAATTGCTCTCGCGCCGCACCGAGCGATGGATAAGCGATTCCGGAATATCATAGAGACGGGCGAAATGGGCGATGCGGGCGTGGAGCGCCTCCTTGCCCAGCAGCGTTTCCTCCGGGCGCGGCTCGTTGACATAGGATTCCGGCGCGGACGCCACGGGCGATTCCGTCTGGACGCAGCCCGCAAGGACGAAAGACGCCAGAGCTGCAGCGCAAGCGGCTGATTTCATTTGTTAGGCCTTCCCCTCGAACCGCCGCGTTAAAGACATCGACCGTAGGTCGCCATGTCGAGATGGCGAAATCGTGGCGGTAGGGCTCCCGCCTCTCGCCCTCTCAGGGCGAGGCTGTGCGCTCTCGCACGGACGGGCGGTTAGGAAAGGGTCATCTTATGCGTGTTTGATGCAGCGATTTCAGGGGCAAGCATCTGAGGGGCAGTTTCAGGAGCATTTTCAGGATTGACGGCCCGGCCGCTTGAAGCGGCCGGGTCTTTTCGTCTCGGAGTCGGCGCCTAGCTTCTCCAGCGGAGGGGAGTTTGCATGACGGCGCCGAAGACGAGATGGTCGCAAGAGGTGACGCGCCACAGCAATGCGCTCGATCTCGAGGCGGGCGTGTTCACCTTCGACGATCCGAGAGCGATCGCGCTGTCGCTGAAACGTTCGGCCGAGGCGAGCGGCCGGCGGAAGTCGACGCCGTTCCGCTCGGCGATGTCCATGCTGACTTTCTACATCAACCGCGCCGGCAAGGATTTGCCGGACGAGCGCCGCCGCGTGCTGGAGGCGGCGAAGGGGGAGTTGCGGAAGGCGTTTGGAAAGGGCGCAAGCGGAAAAGACGCAAGCGCCTTGCCGCCCGGCAAAATATGACCTATTTTTTCAAAAAATGACCAGGGTGTTCGATGGCCGACTATCCCGTCGCGATCGCGAAGGAGCAGCTCTCCCGCCTTATAGACGAGGCGTTGAGAGGCGAATGCGTGACCATCATCCGTCACGGCAAGCCGGTCGTCGAACTGCGCCCGAGCCTTGCCGCGCATGCGCCTTCCCCCCTTACGCGCGCCGATATGGATGGGCTGCGTCGGCGTCGCGCCGCTCGCCCGCCGCTCGGCGACGCGACGGCGATCCTGCGTCAGATGCGGGACTCGGGGCGTTGAGTTCTGCTTGTGAGATTCTATCTGGACGCCAATGTCCTCTTGGCGCTTTTCATTCCCGATGTTCATTCGCCGGCCGTTGACGCCTGGCTGGATCGCGATCCGGGCGAAATTTACGTCAGCGACTTTGCGCGTCTCGAATTTTCGGCCGTCGTTTCGCGTCAGGTTCGGAATCGACTGTTCGATGAGCAGGCGGCTCGCGACGCGCTCGGCGACTTCGACGAATGGGCGCGGCGAATGACGAATCCCGTTGAAGTGGGACCACGGGATCTGTCGCTCGCTGATCGCCTGACGCGCGACTTCGCGACGAAGCTCGCCGCCGCCGACGCCATGCATCTCGCAATGGCGTTGAACCACGATCTGACGCTGGCCACCTACGATACGCGCCTTTCCGAGGCGGGCGGGATGAAAGGCGCGACCGTCATCACGCCGCAGTAAAGCGTCAGCCTTACGCGACATAAAACGCGCGGCAGGAAGCGAGCTATTGCTGCGCGGCGGCTCTTACCGCGTAAACTTCTTATACTTCAGCCGGTGCGGGATGACGCTGTCGACGCCGAGCCGGCGCTTCTTGTCTTCCTCGTAATCCGCGAAGTTTCCTTCGAACCATTCGACATGCGAGTCGCCTTCATAGGCGAGCATGTGCGTCGCGACGCGGTCCAGGAAGAAGCGGTCATGCGAGATGATGACGGCGCAGCCGGCGAAATCGGCGAGGGCTTCTTCCAGCGCGCGCAGCGTATCGACGTCGAGGTCGTTGGTCGGCTCGTCGAGCAGCAGGACGTTGGCGCCGCTCTTGAGCATCTTGGCGAGATGCACGCGGTTGCGCTCGCCGCCCGAGAGCTGGCCGACCTTCTTCTGCTGGTCCGCGCCCTTGAAGTTGAAGGCCGAGCAATAGGCGCGGGAGTTGATCTCGCGCTTGCCGAGATAGATCACCTCATTGCCCTCCGAGATTTCCTCCCAGACGGTCTTGTTGGCGTTCAGCGCGTCGCGCGACTGATCGACATAGCCGAGCTGCACGCTGTCGCCGATCGTGATCATTCCGCTGTCGGGCTTCTCCTGGCCAGTGATCATGCGGAAGAGCGTGGTCTTGCCGGCGCCGTTCGGGCCGATGACGCCGACAATGCCGCCCGGCGGCAGCTTGAAGGACAGATCGTCGATCAAGAGCTTGTCGCCGAAGGCCTTGGAAACGTGATCGAAATCAATGACGTTCTGGCCGAGCCGCTCCGCCACCGGAATGATGATCTGCGCGGTGGTCGGCGCCTTCTCGTTTTGCTTGTTGACAAGCTCCTCATAGCGCTGGATGCGGGCCTTGCTCTTGGCCTGACGCGCCTTGGGCGAGGCGGCGATCCATTCGCTCTCCGCCTCCAGCGCGCGGCTCCGGGCCTTGTCTTCCGAAGCTTCCTGCGCGAGGCGCTTCTGCTTCTGCTTCAGCCAGCTCGTGTAATTCCCTTCATAGGGAATGCCGCGGCCGCGATCGAGCTCCAGAATCCAGCCCGTGACATTGTCGAGGAAGTAGCGATCGTGGGTGACGATCAGGATCGCGCCGGGATAATTGCGCAAATGGCCTTCGAGCCAGTTCACCGTCTCGGCGTCGAGATGGTTCGTCGGCTCGTCGAGGAGCAGCATGTCGGGCTGCTCGAGGAGCAGCTTGCACAGCGCCACGCGGCGACGCTCGCCGCCCGAGAGCTTGGTCACGTCCGCGTCGTCGGGCGGGCAGCCCAGCGCGTCCATGGCCTGGTCGACCTGGCTGTCGAGATCCCACAGGCCATTGGCCTCGATCTCGTCCTGGAGCCTCGTCATCTCGTCCGCGGTCTCGTCCGAATAGTTCATGGCGAGGTCGTTGTAGCGGTCGAGAATGGCCTTCTTTTCGGCGACGCCGAGCATGACGTTTTCGCGGACATTGAGCGCGGGGTCGAGCTGCGGCTCCTGCGGCAGATAGCCGACCCTCGCGCCTTCGGCGATGAAGCCTTCGCCGGTGAAATCCTTGTCGATGCCGGCCATGATGCGCAGCAGGGTCGATTTGCCCGCGCCGTTCACGCCGAGCACGCCGATCTTGGCGTCCGGGTAGAAGGAGAGATGGATATTGTCGAGGACCTTCTTGCCGCCCGGATAGGTCTTGGTAAGGCCCTGCATATGATAGATGAACTGGCGCGCCATCGGCTTCGTCTCGGGTTTTGGGAAAACGTGGGGCCGTGTTTAGAGCATTTGCCTGCGCCGGGGAAACCCCCTCGCGCTCCTCTCCCGATCAGCCCGGATCGCGGGCGGCGTCTCCCGCGGCTGACGTCCCCTCAATATCGCGCCCTTCGCGGCCAGCGTTTCGGCCAGACGCGGATATAGTCCGGCGTATCCTCCTCGTCGATCTCCGCCTCGCTGGCCTCCACCTTGCCGCGCACCGAGACGCCGGCGCGATGCACGCTTTCGGGGTCGCCCGAGATCAGGGGATGCCAGGGGGGCAGGGGCTTGCCCTCATTGCGCAGCACATAGGCGCAGGTCGGGGGCAGCCAGTCGATCTCCTGAAGCTTCTTCAGCGTCAGCCGCACGCAGTCGGGCACATGGTCGCGGCGGTTTGCGTAGTCGCCGCAGAGGCAAGTCTCGCGGTCGAGCATCTTGCAGGAGACGCTTGTGTGATAGACCCTGCCCGTGTCCTCGTCCTCGAGCTTGACCAGGCAGCAGCGGCCGCAGCCGTCGCAGAGCTTCTCCCATTGCGCGCGGGTGAGTTCCGAGAGAGGCTTCTCCCAGAAAGGAGCGCCCGCGCCTTTTTCGCCTTTTTCGCCCGCCATATCTCTTCCGTCCGGCCTTTCCGCCGCCTGACGGAAACCATAACCGCAATGAGGGGCGCGGCGGGCGTCGTCAAGATGGTTTAAAAAGTGCTAACGTCGCGCGCCGCGCATTCGTCGCCGGCCGGGGAGCTTGCGAGCCTTGTTCGAGCGTTTCACGTCCTCGCCTTTCATCAAGCGCATCCGGCGCATTCTGCTGTCGACGGACGCGCTCATCGATTCGAGCGTCTTCGACAGCGGCCGGCGCTCGCGCGAGCTTTACGAGGACTTCTCCGCCTTCATGGAGCGCTTCCATGTCTCGGGACTGGCCCGGGTCGGCGTGGAAGTCGCCTGTGAGGGCCTCACGCTCGGGCTCGGGGGGCTGATCGTTCTGCTGGCGCTGGCCGGTTCGGCCTTCCAGATGACGAGCGAGGGCGACTGGCTGAAGCAGACGGATCTCGCTGTCACCTTTCTCGACCGCTACGGCAATGAGGTCGGCCAGCGCGGCATCAAGCATGACGACGCCGTGCCGCTCGAGGAATATCCGGACTATCTAATCAAGGCCGTGCTCGCGACGGAAGACCGGCGCTTCTACGAACATTTCGGCATCGACGTGATCGGCACGATGCGGGCGCTGACCGTGAATGCGCGCTCGTCGGGCGTCGTGCAGGGCGGCTCCTCCATCACGCAGCAGCTCGCGAAGAATCTGTTCCTCTCCAACGAGCGCACCATCACCCGCAAGATCAACGAGGCCTTTCTCGCGCTCTGGCTCGAGCATCACCTGACCAAGCGCGAGATTCTCAAGCTCTATCTCGATCGCGTCTATATGGGCGGCGGCGCTTTCGGCATCCAGGCGGCGGCGGAGTTCTATTTCGGCAAGTCGGTGAAGGACGTCACGCTCGCGGAAGCCGCCATGCTCGCGGGCCTCTTCAAGGCGCCGACGAAATATGCGCCGCATAACAATCTGCCGGCCGCCCGCGCGCGCGCCAATGACGTGCTCAACAATCTCGTCGACGCCGGCTTCATGAGCGAGAGCCAGATCATCGCCGCGCAGCGCAGTCCCGCGACGCCGGTCGACCGCCAGCGGCAGGAGAGCCCCGACTGGTATCTCGATTACGCCTATGGCGAAATCCGCAAGCTCGCCGCCGCCGGCAAGCTCGGCGACAATCGCGTGCTCACCGTGCGCACGGCGCTCGACTCCAATGTGCAGAACCGCGCCCAGGAAGTGATCGAGAAGAATCTGCGCGAGCAGGGCCGCTCCTATCACGCCAAGCAGGCGGCGATGGTGGTGATGGAGCCGGACGGCGCCCTCCGCGCCATTATCGGCGGGCGCGATTACGGCGCGAGCCAGTTCAATCGCGCGACCGACGGCTCGCGCCAGCCGGGGTCGTCTTTCAAGCCCTATGTCTATCTGACGGCGCTGATGACGGGCAAATTCAAGCCGACGACCATCGTCACCGACCGTCCGACCTGCATCGGCAATTATTGCGTGCATAATTACAGCGGCGGCTATGCCGGCTCCATGCCTCTCGCCATGGCGCTGGCGCGGTCGCTCAACACCGTCGCCATCCAGCTCTCGCAGGCGATCGGCAATGGCGATTCGCGCGTGGGCCGCGCCAAGATCATCGAGACCTGCCGAAAGCTCGGCATCACCACGCCGCTCGAGGACACGCCCTCCTTGCCCGTCGGTCAGAGCGACGTCATCCTGCTCGAACATTCCGCGGCCTATGCGGCCTTCGCGAATGGCGGCAAGCGCACGATCCCCTACGCGGCCGTCGAAATCCGCAACCGTCAAGGCGATCTCCTCTACCGCCACGATCGCGACGCGCCGCCGCAGCGGCAGACTCTGCCTTACGAGAAGGTGGTCGATCTCGCCGGCATGATGAAGAAGGTCGTGGAGGAAGGAACGGGCAAGCGCGCGCAGCTCGGCGACGGCATCGACGTCATCGGCAAGACCGGCACGACCAACGGCTATAAGGACGCCTGGTTCTGCGGCTATTCGGGCGCGATGGGCGGCTGCGTCTGGTATGGCAATGACGACAACGAGCCGATGAACAATATGACGGGCGGCACGCTGCCGGCCGCCACCTGGCATGACGTCATGGTCTATGCGCATCAGGGCGTGCCGCTGAAGCCGATCGTCGGCCTCAAGCCCGAGGCAAAGCCGGAGACCGCCTCGAACGCCGCCAATGGCGCGAAAGCGCTGGAGCTCGGCGCGCCGCAGCGTCCGGCGACGCTCTCCAGGGACGCGGTGCAGGCGCTGGAGTCGATCGAGAAGAAGGCGAAAAGCCTCGGCGCCGGCAAGCAGGGCTCGATCGTCGCGCCGGCGGCGGTCGCGCAAACGCCCGACCGCAACCCCTTCCCCACCATCGGCGCCGTCCAGTAGCGGGAGTCGACGTGAACCGCCCCTACGCCAAATATCTTCGCGCGGGATCGGCCATGATCGGCGGGCTTGCGCTCGGCCTGCTCGCGACGGCGATCTCGCTCAATTCAGGCTATGGCTTCAATCCGCTGCGCGCTGGTCCGTGGACAGCCTGGCCCGCCGTCGGCGGCGCCGACATTGATCCTTACGCCCGCGCCGTCATCGCCCGTTCGGGCGAGGCGCCGCTCGGGCGCGATCAGGGTCTCGTCTTCATCGCGACCGACGATTCATCGGGCGCGCCGCTCGACGGCGCCTGCGAATATCGTATCGTCGATCCAATGCCCGCGGCGCGCTTCTGGACGCTGTCGCTCGCCACGCCCATGGGCGCGCTCATCGACAATCCGACGGGCCGTTACGGCTTTTCGTCCGTCGACATATTGCGGCGGGAGGGCGGCGCCTTCGAGATCGCCGTCGCCCGCAACGCGCGCGCCGGCAATTGGCTCTCGCCCGGCGAGGCGCGCCGCTTTGTCGTCGCGCTGCGTCTCTATGACACGCCGCTCGACACGGGCGCGCGCGCCGATCCTGACAGCTTTCCAAGAATCGTGAAATTGACGTGCGCCTGACGCTCCCCGACCGCTTCTTCGATTATCTGCCCTGGGCGCTCGCGACGCTATTCGTCGCGGGCATCGTGCATATCGTATCGGTGCTGCTGACGCCCGCCGTCGCGCCGCGCGACGCCTATGCCCGCATTCTGGCGGCGGTCGGCGACGCGCCCGCGAACAGGCTCGTCGCGCTGCCGCCCATGGCGCCGGGCGTGGATCTGCTGCCTTTCGAGGACCCGGCTCTCGCGGAGGCGGCGTGCGTCTATGATTTGTCGAAAGGCCTGCTGCGGGTGACGACGAATGCGGACGGCGAGGACTATCTCGCGCTTTCCTTCCATGCGCTTGCGGGCCGCATTTTTCACGCCATCACCGATCGCGCCGCGATCAAGGGCAAGATCGACATCGTCATCGGCGACGCCCGCCAGATGGATGCGTTGCAGGCCGCGACCGACGAGGCGCCGCCGCAGGAAGTGCGCCTCGTCGCGCCCACCAAGCGCGGCTTCGTGCTCGTGCGTTCGCTCGCCAAGCGTCCTTCGGATCAGGCGCGCGCGCGGGAGCGACTCACTACGGTCGTTTGCGAGAGCGTCGAAACGCCGAAAGAATGACCGTTTGATGCATTCGCGCGCGCCGTCATTTCTGTGACGGCCGCACGGCGAACGGATCAAACGGAATTGTTCTGACTCAATTGCCGTCGTTCAGCGGTCCCGGGATCGGCAGGATTTCGATCCCGTCCTCGAGCAACGCCTTGGCTTCCTTGAAAGTCGCCCGGCCGCGAATAGGGCGGCGCTTGGCGTCGCCATCCTCGATGGCGCGCGCCTCCTCGGGGAAGCGGTCGCCGACGTCTTCCGTTCCCGAGACGACTTTTTCGCGCAATTCGCGGATCATCGCGCGCAGCCGGTCGGCGTCGTCCTCGCGGCCGCTGCGCGCCACATGCGGCGCCATCACGTCGCGCGTGACGCTCGTCGAGGCGCAAAAAGGGCAGGAGACGAGGCGTTGCGCGCATTGAGCCTCGAAAGTCTCGCTGTCGCGAAACCAGCCGTCGAAATGATGGCCCTCGTCGCAGACCAGCGCGTAACGCATCACGCTCCGGCTCCCGCGGCGAGAAGCGGATCGAGACCGCCTTCGCTGTCCAGCGCATAAAGATCGTCGCAGCCGCCAATATGTCGGCCGTCGATGAAAATCTGCGGCACGGTGGCGCCGCCGCCGGCGCGCGCGGTCATGGCGGCGCGCCTCGCCGGATCGCCGGCCACGCTGATCTCCTCGAAGGCGGCTCCCTTTTGCGTCAACAGCCTTTTGGCCGCGATGCAATAGGGGCAGGTCGGAGTGGTGTAGATTTCGATTCGCGCCATTCGGTCGCCACCTGAATCGACGATTTCGTTGCGGCGCTTATACGCCGGTTGTCACGGACTTGTCACGGCCCGCGCGAAGACGAGCAGATCGACCTGCGCGGCGCCGGCCTTCAACAGCGCGCGCGCGGCGGCGTTGGCCGTGGCGCCAGTGGTGAGCACGTCGTCGACGAGCACGACATTGCGGCCGTCGAGCCGCGCGGCGCGTTCCGGGTCGATGCGAAAGGCGCCCGAGAGATTGACCGCGCGCTGGGCGCGGGAGAGCCCCACCTGCGGCGCCGTCGCCTTCACGCGCAGAAGCGCCTGCGTTTCGACGGGGACGCCGCATTCGTGGGAGACGACGCGGGCGAGCTCCGCCGACTGGTTGAAGCGCCGCGCGGCGAGCCGCAGGCGATGCAGCGGGATCGGCGCGAGAATGTCGGCCTCCGCCAGAATGTCGGCGCCCGCGCGCGCCATCCAGCGGCCCATCGGACCGGCGAGCTCCAGCCGGTCGTGATATTTGAGCCGGTGCGCGAGCGATCGCGCCTTGTCGCTGTCGTATCGCGCCACAGCCCTTGCACGACGAAAAACCGGGGGATTGGCGGCGGCCTCGGGCGAGATCAGCCCCGGCTGGCCGAGATCGCGCTCGAAGGGCGTCCCCAGCCGCTCGCAAAAGGGCCGCTCGATGAAGGCGATCTCCCGCCAGCAGGCGGCGCAGAGCGCCCCATGCGCCGCTGCCGCCCTGCGGCAGACGAGGCAGGACGGGGGATAGACGAGATCGAGCAGAAAGGCGCCGGCGCGGCGGGCGGCGTTCGGGAAGCGGCGAAAGGAGACGATCTGCATCGGGGCAATATGCCGCAAACGCGCTTCGGCGTCCTTCATTCGGCGGGGCGCTACCCGAGCAACCCGCCCCGCGCCGGCGCCAGCGGATTGTTCGTCAGCGCCTCGGCGTCGGGCGTGTCGACCGCCGGCCGGCGGATGAGCGCGGCGTAGAGCCCCTCGACGAATTGCCGGTCGAGGTCCTTCACGATGAAGACGATGCGCGTGCGCCGGTCGTCGTCGGGCCAGGCTTCCAGACGGTGGGGCGGATGGAAGACGTGCTGGACGCCGTGGATGACGACGGGCCGCTCCGGCTCGTCGGAGAGCGCGATGACGCCCTTCACGCGCAAGAGGCGGGGTCCGTGCGTGTGGCGCAGCAGGTCGATGAAAATATCGAAGGAGGGCGGCGTGAAGGGTTCGTCGCCGGTCAGGCAGAAGGCCTGGATATGATCGTCATGGCGATTGACGTCGTGACGATGATGGTGGCGGCCGTGGTCGTGATGATGGCCATGGCCATGCGCCTCCTCAACGGCTTCCGCGTTCAGCCAGTCGCGCATGCGGGCCGTTTTGGTCGCGGGGTCGTAGAGGCCGCAATCGAGCAAGGCCGCCGGCGTCGCCTCGCGCGCGTCCAGAATGCACGCGCCCGGATTGAGCGCTGCGAGCCGCGCCTTCAGACTCGCGGCCTTCGCCGCGCCCTCGGGCAGGTCGGTCTTGGCGACGACGAGGCGGTCGGCGACGGCGGCCTGTTTCACCGCCTCCTCATGCGCGTCGAGCGTCGCCTCGCCGTTCACGGCGTCGATGACCGCGACCACCCCGTCGAGCCGGAAGCGCAGCACGAGATAGGGGTGGCTCATGATGGTGTGGAGGATCGGCGCCGGGTCGGCGAGGCCCGTCGTCTCCAGCACGACGCGGCGGAAGGGCCTGATACGGCCGTTGTCCAGCCGGCGCAGCAGGTCTTCCAGCATGTTCACGAGATCGCCGCGGATCGTGCAGCAGACGCAGCCCGAGCTCATCATGATCATGTCGCCGTCGACCTTCTCGATGAAGAGATGATCGAGCCCGATCTCGCCGAACTCGTTGATGAGGACGAGCGTGTCCGCGAGCGCCGGGCTGGCGAGGAGCCTATTGAGCAGCGTCGTCTTGCCGGCGCCGAGGAAGCCCGTGAGCACCGTCAGCGGAAGGGGCGGCGGCGGGCGGCGAGCCGTCGTCGGATGGCCGTCGCTCACCGGGTCTTGACCTGCTGGGGCTTGGCGGCCGCCTGAGTTTTGGCGGGCGTCTTGGGCTTTTCGGCGGCCGGTTTAGCGCCTGTCTTGACGGCGGCTTCCGCAGGCGTCTTGCCGGCGACCTTCGTTGCGGCGGGCTTCGGGGCCGTTTTGGCGGCGGTCTTGCCGGCCGCCGGCTTCGCCGCCAATTTGGCCTTGCCCTTGGCGGGCTTCTCGGAGGGGCCGGCCTTGTCGTCCTGCACGATGCTCTCGACCGGCGCCGGCGTCGCGAGCGCGGCCGAGGCGGCGCCGCGCCGGACATGCCTGCCTTTGCGCATGCTCATGGCGTCCGGCGCAGCCTTGCTGATCGGCGACGCTTCGCCGCCCGTGGGCTCCGCATTGGCGTAGGCGGCGAGATCGGTCTGCTCGCCGACCGGCGCGCCCGGGGCGCGGGCGCGGGCGACGGGGCCGACATAGCCCGGCGCGCGGCCAACATAGACCTGCACGGGCTCGAAATGGGGGCGGGGCAGGCGGGCGATGTCCTTCACGCTGATCGCCTGCTGCTGGGCGCCGCCCATGGCGTCGAGCAGCGGAATGCCGGTCGGCGCGGAGCCGACGGGGATCGACATATCTTCGATCTCGTTCATGAACTCGGCCGTCGCGGCGCCGCGATTGCGGCAGACGCTGTCGCGCAGGTCGGGCGCGGCGGTCGGCCCGGCGCTCGGGAGCGAGGCGAGCGAGCCTTGCGCGCCGCCGATCTGGAAGGCGCGGTCGAGCAGCGCCGCCGCCTTGGCCGTACGCGCGGCGGCCGAGGGCGCGCCGAGCACCACGGCGATGAGCCGATGGCCGCCATGCGTGGCGGAGGCGACGAGATTGAAGCCGGCCGGGCAGGTGAAGCCCGTCTTCATGCCGTCGGCGCCGGGATAGCGGCCGAGCAGGCCGTTATGGGTGGGATGGATCCTGCCGCCGATCTGCATGGCGCCGATGTTCCAGAGATTGGAATATTCCGGGAATTGCAGATAGAGCGCGCGGCCCAGAATCGCGAGGTCGCGCGCCGAGGTCACCTGACGCGAATCCGGAAGGCCGTTGGGATTGACCCAGACCGACTGAGTCATGCCGAGCTTCTGTGACGCCGCGTTCATTTCGTCGGCGAAGGCCTCGACCGAGCCGGAGACGCCCTCGGCTATGGTGACGGCGATGTCGTTCGCGGATTTCACCATCAGCATGATGAGCGCGTTTTGCAGCGTCACCTCCTGGCCGACGCGAAATCCCATCTTCGAGGGCGCCATGCGGGTCGCGCGCGGCGACACCATCAGCGGCGTGTCCATGGAAAGCCGGCCGGCGCGCACGGCCTCGAGCGCCACATAGGCGGTCATCAGCTTGGTGAGGGAGGCCGGATACCAGGAGGCCGTCGCCTGATCCTGCGCGAGCACGGAGCCCGACGCCACGTCGATGACGACGGAGGGCGTCGCTCGCGCGACAGTGGCGGCGAAAGGCGCGGCGAGCGCCGAGGCGAGGCATGACGCGAAGGCGCCGAAACGGACAAATCGCTTCATCTTCGTCATGGGCAAATGTCTCTTAAGGGTCGCGCCGCCGGAAAGGCGTTGCAAAAAGCATACTGATCATCCCGAAACGGTTCAAATATGGGCAAATTGTGGCCTTCGCCAGACGGGGCTCAAGCGCGGCCGCGCGCCCGTCGAGCGCCGCTTTCGTCAAGAGGCCGCAGGCCGCCGCGAAAAGTCCCGGGCCAGGAGATCGGCCATTTCGCCGCCGCATCCTCCGCCGCGCGCATTTCCCATTAATTTTGCGGGCTTTTGGCGTGCGGATGTGATAAGCCTGCTCCGCGCAGGAAGAGAGGCTTGGCGCAGCGCGGTCAAAGCAGGCGTTTCGGCGAGCCTCCGGCTTCCGCAAAGCCGTCCCCGCCGTCGCGGCCACGGCGCGCAACGGAACGCTTCGAAGTGATCGACAAACTCGAATTCCTCATCACCGTCGCGAGCGAGAAGAGCTTTTCGCGCGCCGCCGAGCTGTGCGGGGTCACGCAGCCCACGCTTTCCGCCGGCATCAAGCAGCTCGAGGATACGCTCGGCGTGCTGCTCGTGAACCGCTCCTCGCGCTTTCACGGGCTCACGGCCGAGGGCGAGCGCGTGCTGGAGTGGGCGAAGCGCATCGTCGGCGACGCCCGGGCCATGCGGCAGGAAGTGCGCACCTTGCGCGAGGGCCTCTCGGGGCAGCTCAAGATCGCGGTCATTCCGACGGCGGAAGGGATCGTCTCCGCCCTCACCACGCCCTATCGCGACAAGCACCCCCATGTCCGCTTCAAGGTGGTCTCGGCCTCCTCGACCGAGGTGCTGGCCATGCTCGACAATCTCGAGATCGACGCCGGCATCACCTATCTCGACAACGAGCCGCTGGGCCGTGTCAGAACCGTGCCGCTTTGTTCGGAACGCTACCGTTTGTTGACGGCGGCCGGAAATCCGCTGAGCGAACGGGACCGCGTGAGCTGGGCGGAGGTCGGGCGCATTGATCTCTGCCTTTTGACGCCCGACATGCAGAATCGGCGCATCGTGGAGCGCCTGATCGGCTCCGGGGGGGCGGAGCCCGCGCCGATTCTCGAATCGAATTCGGTCATTCTGCTCTACGACCATGTGAAATCCGGCCGCTGGGCGACGGTCCTGCCGGAAAAGCTTGCAAAAACATTGGGAAGCGAGGCGCCGCTGCGCTCCATTCCAATCGTCGAGCCGGAGGCGGGCTATGAAATCGGGCTTGTCGCGCCGCTGCGCGATCCGGTCATTCCGCTCGTTGGCGCGCTCGTTGCAGAGGCGAAAGCCCTCGCTGAAAGCGGCAAACTGATCAATTGATAGACGAGGCTTATCACGCAACGGCGGGGACGGTATTGATCAGGGCCGGGATTTCCGGCACTCTCTTCGGAATAAAACCAATGAAGGGCGCCTTGTCTTGAGCTCGACGCCCCCAAGCGAGGGAAGAAATGGCTGGCGCTGCTCCATATAGCGACGAGCGGGCGCGGGAGATTATTGCGGCCCATATGGGTCTCGAAGGTCCTGCACTCCCAATCCTTCATGCGCTTCAGGACGAATTCGGCTTCGTCCCCGAATCCGCCGTGAGGGAGATGGCGAACGCGCTGAATATCAGCCGCGCCGAAATGCATGGCGTCGTCACTTTCTACCATGATTTCCACAGCGCCCCGCACGGCCGCCACGTCCTCAAGATCTGCCGCGCCGAATCCTGTCAGTCGATGGGCGCGGAAAAGCAGGCGAACGAATTCCTCGCCCGCCACAAATTGGAGTGGGGCCAGACTACCCCCGACGGCTCCCTGACGGTCGAGCCGGTTTATTGCCTGGGTCTCTGCGCTCACAGCCCTTCCGCTCTATATGACGGAGAGCCGATTGGAATGGTCGACGCCACGACGCTCGACGAAATTGTCGAGGAGGCGAGCGGCAAATGACCAGGATCTATATCCCGCTGGACATGGCCGCCGTGGCGATGGGCGCCGACCGCCTCGCCGAGGCCGTCGCCAGTGAGGCCGCCGCGCGCGGCCATCAAATCGAGATCGTAAGAAACGGCTCGCGTGGAATGCTCTGGCTCGAACCCCTGATCGAGGTGGAGACTCCCGCGGGCCGCGTCGGTTATGGCCCCGCCAGGGTGAAGGACGTCGCCGCCCTCTTCGACGCGGGCTTCCTGACGGGCGGCGCGCATCCGCTGAATATCGGCGTTGTCGACGAACACCCCTGGATGACGCGCCAGAACCGCGTCACCTTCGTGCGCTGCGGCGTCATTGATCCGCTGTCGGTGGCCG